>JAABUL010000448.1_pt1 | contig 87913 bp, 90 predicted proteins | sample 5559151 | NCBI WGS metagenome assembly JAABUL01 (sample SAMN10711876, study PRJNA513368) | rock metagenome | isolation source: Antarctica rocks | place: Antarctica: Victoria Land, Pudding Butte sud
GGGTTTGGCGGACGGGGATAAGGCGCTGGGGTGGATGTATTTGGGACAGCCGTGAGAACTGAGCAGTGGTTGAGCGTGGGTTCGGAATAAGTATCTTCAGTGGTATCTAGCAGTATCGACACACAGTGCGCAGCGCTATCCAAACTCGCTTCAAATCCAAACACAGATCCCATATCTCAAGCACATCTACCGGCCCCCAAACCCTCCACGCTGCCTCGTCTCCACAGGACTAACATCATACAGCCCACTGTCGCCCGGGCTTCGTACCTCCGGTGCCACCGTCCTCCCAACCTCCGAGTGTCCATCGATCTCCGACACAGGCACCTGCGCACCATGCATCGTCATTCCCTGCGAGGCGTCCGACTGCCGACCGATGTACGAGGCAGTGACATCGCTATTGTGATACGCGCCAAGCGCTGGCCGGTCTGCAGGTGGCGCAAGTCCGTTCGAAGCGTACGAGGGTTCCGCGTTGATGCTGAAAGTTTGGCTATGTGGTCGGCGAGCGGGATGTTGTGTATAAGGTTGCTGTTGTGAGGAGACTGCCGGAGCGGCATTGTGGTCGTGCTCCACGGGGTCCGCGAAGGGGTCGCTGGAATGTTGTGGTGGTCTTTGGGGTGATGAGGGGCTGAATTGCGCAGGTGGTGAGGGAGGTGGAGATTGCTGTCCATCGCGTGAGTTCAGGCGGGCTAGCATGGCAGGTGGTGGGCCAGGCGGTGGTTGGATTGATTCTGCTTCGCGGCTAATGGGTGAGTAGGTGCTTTGACTGTAGTTTTGTTGTTGCTGTGGTGGAGGCCCGGGCGGTGGTTGCATCGACCCTCCATCGTATGTGTTGGGTGCGAATGAGCTCTGGTTATAGGAGTATGGCTGTTGTGGTGCTGCTGACGCGAAAAGATTGTCAGACTGCATCGATGCAGGTGGAGAAATTGCTGGTGGCTCATAAGGTCCGTTAGATGCAGTGACTGGCGCTCCTTGGTTCTGCTGCTGCTGATGCGGACTCGGGCTCAACCCCATGGCCTTCCTCGCTGATAGCTGCGCTCGGTGATGTCGTGAGGAGGCTAGACTCAGCTGTTCGCTGGTTTCAATGAGAGTCAACATGGTGTCGTCATCGGGTGGTGGCGCGTTGCAGTTGATGAAGCCCTGCATACTTCTTTGCGCAGACTGACAACGATCCGAGAACTCGCTCAAAAGGTCGTTGTTCAGGACTTCGTCGGATGGAGTCGATTGGATAAGTTGGAGCAGGATTTTGGCGGTGTTGCGCGCCTCTTCTATGCGGCTCGCAAGTTCTTGTGGAGTTGGTAGCTGGCGACTCGACGAGGAACGTGATTGATGCTGCGGCCGTCCGTTGTACGGCTTACTGTAGACACTCTGCTGTGGTGGAGGATAGCTGCCATGTGGACCTTGGCTGAGTCTCGCCTGCCCTCCCTTCTCCTTCCTCCACATCGTGATCAGACCCTCCAAACCTTCCTGCAACGACTTGTTCACTTCGAGGTTGTCCAGCGTCTCCCTCAATATCTGCTGCGTGCTTCCGTCCTTGCAATTCCGCAACACCTCTTTGATCGTACTCACAAACGCTTTGTCGAAGTTGCGCGTGAAGCTCGGTCCAGGGTTGTCGCTCAGTATCCGCATCACCATAACAGCGTTGTACTGGACGTACGGCTTCGACGACCACTCCCGTGCGAGGTACTTCCGGATTTGGTGGGCCGCAGCCGCAGCTGCTGTTGGAGACGATTCTGCTGCTTCAACGATAACAGGTAGGTGTAGCACCTCTTCGCCGCCGTTGGACATGCTGCCAGATTCGCAGAATAGCCGTACACTTTCTGCCACATTTGCTTCAGGTGATCCGGCGGGAGCATTGCGGAAACTGGACGACGGAGCGGCGCTGGAGTTTGGCGGGGTCGCGACGCCTGCAGAACGGACATGTTAGTATATGCGCTGGTTGAACTTGTTGGTACATGCAGTCGTACTCTTGGAGCGGCTCAGGAAGCCCGTGAAGCGGCCCTTCATCTTGCTCGCCATCTGGTCGTGATTTGAATTATGCGAGTCTCAGTGGCTAGCTGCTACCTTGTCGCTCATCTGCGTAAGTCGAAGGTGAGTGTAAGTCAAGCTGATCTGATAGTATGCAATACGTTCAAGTACATGTATGCACGTTTAGAGGTCGGATCCCAGCTCCGTCGACCTCATGTTTCAGCTTGGCGCCACGTATGGGATTGAGGCGTCACATACTCTGTACCACCGCGCTCGCTGTTGTGCCGCGTAACCCACCTGTACACAACGCACCAGCTGTCCTCGGGATCGCGCGAACGTGAAGAAGATATCCCCATGCTCCCCAATTGCACCGCGCACGATGGAGCCCATGATCATGTCCCACCGTTTCGGGCTGCACAGCCACTCGAGCGGGATGGAATGGAACATCTCCCCTCTCATCATCCGCACCTCTCCGGAACGATGCTGTGTCTTGACGTGCAAACGACCATGGTTAGGCCATCACACTCGCCCGATAGAGCAGAGGGAAACGGTCAGGCTGTTTCTGAGTAACAAGAAGAAGTTCTTGCAAAAGGTGGGCAGGTGTAGTGCTTGGCAAGTTCGTACCTTCCTCGAGTGAAGTGAAGTGAAGTGAAGCGAAACGAAGCTTGCAAACAACCAACCTCATCAACTCTCACACTTCACCTCTCACACTCCTTCTCCTCAATCTACCTTCATTAACACACACCAAAGCACATATCATTGACGACTCTTGCCACAATCACAATCTCAGGACAGGTCACTCGCCGCTGCTAGCCGTGGAAGCTGAAGGGCCACCCGGTCTTTGTTTGCGTTCCGGAGAAACGTTTGTCAACACGTGCAGGCCTGCACAATCATTCACTGATATCTGAAACCCCGCCAACGTCACTGATGGGTCGGGTGACTGAGTGAATCTGCTGCTTCATGAGGTCCCTCAGAAGATTCTTCTCCATGGACGGAACACATACCCTCGACGCCCCTCCATCTCCTGAGTCGCCAACTTCTTCCACCGACCCAGCCGCTATGTCTCAAGCTGGTAGACGCCGTCTTCCTCGAGATCGCTACTCATTTCGTGATCGTAGCGAAGGTCCCTCATCTCCGCGCTCCCGGGCTCGCTACTTCAGAACCGAGGAGTGGGAAGATCCCCAACCGAACAGACGCTCAGCTGCTTCCCCCTGGAATCCGGCGGCCCCTGAATTCACACCCTCAGGGAGCATGCGCATCAAGAGGAAAGCTTCATCGCCGAATGACCCGCCACCCGGCAAAGCTACTCAGGGGAGCTCCGGAGCCGCATCCCAGCACGCCCGAGATGTGCCGGTCTTCGAGACTGTGTCATTGTTTGCGCGCAATGCGCCTACTACTGCTACTGACGACGTCACAACCGCTATGATCGAGCAGACCATCCTGGACGATGACCAACTCGATTATGACAGCGATCAAGACTTTACTATGCCGCGCACCTTTGCAGCTGCGCAGACCCCCGCTACCGACAACTCAACGTGGGCCCGGACTCAATACTTGAACCGAACAGAGGCGATGAAGGCGGCACGGGCCACCAGCTCGCGCAAACTCTCTGCCGTTCTCGTGTCTAGTATGGGATCTCCCTCAAACACATCACTCGCCAACCCTCACAAAGACGTGAACCAGGTTCGATACCTTGCTCTGTGTCCTGCGAAAGGGGTCAATATAAATGCCGATGTTGAGAGCAACTCGCAGCTGACAGTACTACCCGCCCACCGTCGCCGCTTTCAACAATCTCAGCAGATCCAGGAAGCCGCCAACGTCACATGGCCACTTCATGAGCTGCCAGTGGAACTCTTCGATCTCATCACCGCAGAGCTCTCGCGCGATGACGTCAAGTCTATGCGTTTGGTCAGCAGGGAGTTTGAGCAGAAAGTCTCACGCTCACTTTTCCATACATCCGTGGTGCCGTTTAATACGGAACTTTACGATATGATCGACGAGGACAAGAAGATCGTTCACCGCCCTTTCACCGGCAAGGGTAAGGGTAGAGCGATAGACCAAGACATTACATTATCCGGATTGGACTCGCACACTCTACAATGGGCGAACGCCAAGGATGACGAGGAAGGCAAAGTGTATAAGGGCCACGGTCTCCGAGTTTTTCAGGGCTTCGGTCCACACATCAGACGCTTCGGAATGAGCTTTGATGTGTCCGAGAAGCAGCTTTCACAACCTCTCAGCAAGAAGGAGCTCGAACATGTCACCGCATATCACGGATCGTACGACTGGCCGTCGCAACACTACACCCGTTTCGCCAACCTCGCTGGTCTTGAGAACACCGCTGATGAAACGTCGAAGATGAAGTCGGCTTTCGCAAACCTCGAGCATGTTCAGGAACTTGCGTTGTCAATCGACAGTGGTCTTGGCTGGTTGAGTGGCCCTGATAAGTCGGTGCGGGCGAGGATCTTCGAACGCCAGTCTCCAGTGTTTGGTACGGTTTACGATGTCCCGGATCACGGCTCTCAAGCTGCCGCTCAATTCTGGCAGACCTTGCAGAGCTCCCAGCTCGCTTTCGATGCACGTTCGAACATGAAAGAGATCGCTCTGGAGGGCCACAACCTGCCAACCACAGTCCAAGCACTGTGCGGCAATCTCTACGCTAACACCCGTCTGTGGCCTACCGTACAGGGCGCACGACTGATCTCCCCAGATCGTCTCTCTGAAGTGCCTTCCTTAGGCATCATATTTACAACGAGCCGCGTCAACGAGCGTTGCGAGTTCGAACATCCCTCCTTGCCTCTGGTACCTAGTGCATTGAAGAAGGAGCAGAGAGAGTGGCTTTTGGAGACGCAGTGGGCTCAGCAGGCCTTCTTGGAGTCCTACATGCTCGCGATCATCGACAACCCTGGCAACTTCGGCCAAGTGACGACGCTGAACATCGCCAAGCTGTCTAGCCGCTTCCTGCCCATGCTAGCACGACCCTACCTCTGGGATGCTCTGCCATGCCTCCACGATGTCGTTCTGCGAATCAGCCCAGATTGGCGGAGCGTGGACAAGGACGACTCAGGAGCAGTGGTCGGCAAGTGGGAGAACCCTACCGAAGCCGTCCGCATCTTCCACAAAGGTCTACTTTGTCAGCGCATCAGCTCACGCGAATCGATCAAGAAGCTCACCATCGGGTGGGTTGGTGGTGGCGAGCACGCTGAGGGTATCTTTGCGCGCAACAACAACCTCCTTCCTGCGCCAATAACTGCGCTTGATCATTGTACAGCGAATAGCACCCTGTTTGGCGTGGTGTTCAAGCGCGTCGAGCACCTTACGCTCTCCAATTGCTGGATCACGCCACCAGCTCTGAAAGGACTGATCAAGAGTCACGAAGGCCATGCGCTGAAGAAGCTCACTCTCGATTCGGTATCTCTCACTACTCATCCAAAATTCACCGCGGCCGCCAACGTGCAAGGTGCAGCCGGCGTGCAGTTCCAGCAGGCCCTTGCAGCCGCTCAAACTCAATTCGCCAATAACCTACAGGCCGGACCAGCCATGGTACCTGTAAACACACCGAACCTCGTCGGTCTCAATGCTCAGCAGACAGCGCTCCTTCAACAGCAGTGGCAGCTGCAGGTGCAGCAAATGCAGCAGATATTTCAGAACCAGGCGGTCAACCAACTTCAAGCGAACTTGAATATCGGAGCCCAGCCCGTGCTCAATGCCAATGGCGCGCCCAACTTCAACAACATGGCCAACTTCCCACCCTTGCCACCAGCTGGTGGTGCGAACGCAATCGTTCACCCACCAGCACCAGCAGTGCAACTGAACCAATTCCAGGTGCAGTTACCAGCGCACGTGCAGATGCAGATGCCAATCCCAAACGCCGCAAACGCGGCGTCCGTAACACCCTCCCATTGGACCGAAGGTTACCGCGACGGGTCCTGGCCCGACGTCCTCAACAAGATCTCCCCCGGCCCAATTTTCTCCGACTACCGCACCGCTCCCGAACCCTGGGAAGAACAGCTCCCCGAGCGCCCAGAATCTTCTTTGCAAACCATCGAGCTCAAGTCGTGCGGCTATGCTAAGCTCGCCCGCGAACAGCCGTTCGACCAGTCCGCGCTGGAGGTCCTCGACGATCGGCATATTCAAGGAAGGCCTTGGTTTATGAAGCGATGGGCGAGTTTGAAGGCTGTGATGATGGATAAGCAGGATAAGTTGTTGGGGAAGATTGTGCAGCGAATGGATCAGAGGGAGTTGTACGCGTTGCAGTATGCTTGGGGTTTGACGGAGAGTTGGGCTGATGCGGGCAAGGCTGAGGAAGCGACTTTTGATGGGTGTGCTCCAGGGGGAAGCGGGAGGGTTAGCGGGGTTGTGAGTAAGGGGATGGGGTTGGTTGGGGTGAAGGAGTAGGACTCTGATCGGCGAGTGTCTGTAATGAGTACGAGCGAGGATTTGACGGATGCAGCGGGTTACAGCTGCTCAGCGAATGTTCGCTCGAAGAGGCGAGTCACAAGATATTGCTATGGCTTTGCAGCGACCACGGCGAGAGCGTGGGGGCGACGACTGGCTGCATACTATCGGAACTGCTGTTCTTGCTTGACAGACGCCGGCTGAGCGCTGAACGAACGAGTTAATCACGATGTTGTTGTGGAAGCATGGCGTCGAGCGAATCGATCTCAAAAAGCAGACTTCATGACAGGCATGTGATAATACTTTGGTCCCCTACGACCTTCTCGAGTACTCCACGCATCTTTCTCACGGTACTACAGAGAGCTTCCTGCTGATGCGTTCGTTAGACCGATTCAGGTAAGAGAGATTACGGCGACGCGCCTTCCGGTATCTCTCAAAGAGCGTTTGGCCCATGTACTTGTTGACATGGGCGCGGAGTGGGTTCGTCGCGGCAAGTGCAAGACGCTCATCTGGCGGAAGGAGGAAAACATTTCACCTTGATGCGTTCTTTGACTTTTGTTCGGCCGCTTACTTGACTTATTCGATGACTGCCAAAAAACTCCAAGCGACACAGACAAGACGGCTTCGACTCCAGAAGATGTCACAACCACTGTCGACGAGTCACTCGACAAGCCATCCGACTTCACGAAAACGGTGGCGAACCCCAACGTTGGAGACAAGCCTATCAACGACATCTCCAACTCCACCGATGCAGAGAAGAGCACCAGCACCCGTGAAGCCCAACCAAATATACCAGAGGTACTCGATCCATTGCCAGGCCCCATTTCTCACGACACTAACACCACACTCGCCCTACAGCCCGAGCGGAAACGTATCCCATGTCCGCCAAACTGTTACCATATCAGGGCCGTCCGGTTACAGCGCACCATAAAAGACATCAGAGCACGGGAAGCCGATATGAGAGCGATACAAGAGGTGTGGCGTACGCCAGGAGCTCGGGTGGACCTTGTCACTGAGGAGGAGTTTGACGAGTACGAGCGGGACATCGCGAAGCTTGAGGAGATTGTTGAGGCAGGGGAAAAGGAGCAGGCTGAGGTGCTGATGGCGTTCGAGAAGGAGGCCAGGGAGATGGGGTTGGAGTTTAAGGGGTCTATCGCCGCATGGCTGCGGGTTGTGGACACGACGTGTCTGTCGAGGAACGCTGGGGGTGAAGCAGGGGCGCTTGTGTGAAGGGTGCTATGTGACCTTTAGCTCCTTTACTTTACCGGTGAACTTCTGCTTATCTTTAACACTGTCCTAGTCACCATCACCTTCTTCACTTTCTAGAAGAACATCACCTCCCTCGAATCAATCTAACAACTCCGCCAACCACACCTCCTCCACAATGCCACGAAACACCATTTCCAGCACCCCAGCACCGCCATCCTCACCCATTCGCGGGTTCTCATTCCCCGAAACAGAAGAAGACAAGAAACGCGGCGCACTCAATCTCGTCCGAGCAAGAGCCCTCGTCTCCTTCGGAAGGGCTGAGGAAAAAATCCAGAAATCGATCAAGGATGTCGCCAAGCCGTGGTTTTCTACCGCTCATATGAACGAGATCAGCATGAGCAGTATCGAGCTGTGGGAGCAGGTGCAGAAGTGGCGATCGAAACCGGATCTGGTGGGCAGTGAGGAGTTTGAGAAGGTTGAGAGGATGGCGGAAAAGCTTTGGGAGGTTGGGGGGTGTCGGAAGAAGTTTGAGAAGAAGGGTACGGGTAGGGCGAGTGAGTGGAGGTGAGGGGTGATGGCTGGGAGCGGATGACCTGCGGGGCTCGAATGCCTGTGCTGTGGAGGCACGGTTGTGGTCTCCCAGCTGAAGGAGCGATGGTTTCGCTTCGAAGACTCTCACGGTAGGTTTCCAATCACAGACTGCAGATAAGAGAGTATCTTATCTCGAGGTGACTACACCGACGATTCGTTTCTCTCTGAAGTGCATGATGAAAAAGAGATCATCGTCTCCTCCTGTGGACATTTAATTCTGAACCTTGGTGCCTCATCTGGTTCGTTAAGTCAGTCTAAGGACAACAAAGAGTACGAAAGACCGGTGCGTACGCCATGTTTCGCTCCTATGCAAGATGGACAAGTGTGTTTGCTATCCACTGTAAGCGTTTTGCTTGCTTCCTGAAGACCAAGTGCCTGTTGCATCAAAGAAAGGAGAAAAAGGGTACATAATCGAGCACATCCTCACACACCCGCACGATGGACTAGCCAGCCACAATCCACCGACAGGGCAAATAACATGGGCTCCACATCCAAGTACGTCGCAGCCAGAGTCAAACAACCTTCACACAAAAACTCTGCGAGCGTCGATACACCGGCGGACGTCACAACAGCTGCGAGCTCAGGCCATACCGATCATCGTAACGACGAGCGCACCCGCCAACTTTCGGAGCTATGGACCGCGGTGCAGAAAGCTGAAACCGACATATCTCGATGCAAAGCCGTGGCTCGCGAGATCGATAAACGCCGAGCCGATTTGCGGGCGCAGGTGACCATCCTTAGTGTCGTCCCGAGTTTGGTACTAAAGGAGGAGATCGACGAGGTAGAGACCGAAGCGGTGGACCTGGAGAGGATGGAGAATGGGTTCGAGCTGGATATGCGAGGGCTAGAGACCTTTGTCGGCGAGCTACGATGCAGGTTTGCAGCGTCGCGAGAGAAGGGGAAGGAGAGTTGAGTACGAGGTTGTGGTGGCTGGTGAGAAGTGTGCAGTGTGCAGTGCCATGCGGTACTGGTTCGGAGTCAGCGCCGTGGCAGAGCCCTTGAATCGAAGTTGTGCGGTGATGGTTGAAGTCCTTTGTTCTCCGGGAGTGAATTGTAGTGGTGGTAACGGCCAATGAGGTGCCATGCTGGCGAGTGGATGTTTTAGCACAAAGCTACATGGATATAAGTCAAACTTCAAGGCAGCCTGCAACGTCCCCAAACTTTCCAACCACCTTTACCACCATGGCACCACCGCGTGAGAGCACCGCAACGGACGCCAATAACTCAAACACGACCTCCGGCCTCGATGCCGACGTGGCGGACATCCTCGAGCTTCGTCGTCGTGAGGCCTGTGATGCCTACCGCCAGAGGGTGAACGCCATGTCCAGAAGCGAACTCAACACGATCTTCAAAAAGGTGTTGATGGAGCTGCAGAGGAAGGAAGCGCTCAACGACTACACGAAGGCCGAGGTGGAGGTTGAAGAAGTGATGGAGGAAGCACTCGGTCAGCGGTTCCCCAAGGAGACCATCATCGAGGAGCTGGACAACCGCATGGCTAGTCTGCGGAAGCAGGTGGAGAATTGGCAAGCGGACGGATGGCTGGAGGCGAGTAAGCACTTGGGCGAGATTGAGACCGAAATGGCGGACTTGGAGAAGGGGGTGGAGGAGTGCAAGGGGTATCTGAGGAACAAGAAGGAAGGTTGAAAGTGAGTGCACGATCGAGGGCTGATCCCTGCCAAACCTAAAGTTAGCAGCAACCTTAAATGTGCCGCTATGTACTCAACATCCTCATCTCTCTGCAGAATGTTGCTCACCACTCTACCTTATATTGGCAACCTAGATGTTTTGAACACGCTACCTATCATAGCCACCCATGACAACAGTATGTCCACCTGGATCTCGCTGTACCTTCGACAAGCAAGTGACATGATGTATGCACATGCTGTTCTCCAGCACAACGCTGAAACAGGGTCAGACCATGAGTCTGAAAACCATCAGGCCATGGCATGGAGAAGGATCGACTCTAAGCTCAAAATGCTCATAGCCTTTCTGTATTGATCGCTTGGCTAATATAAACAGTCTTGGCTACACTTCGTCGATGGTCGATGGCGGCGGCAGTGCAGTTTTCCACAGCGACAAGGCTGCGAAAGCCTGTCCTATAAAGGGCCGTTCCTATGCAGCCTTCCCCCAAGCTTCCCTACGAGACTTGATTGACCATCGAACATTGACCACTGTGAACACACTTAACACAGCACCATCATGATTGGGAACTGTATCTTCGCCAGCACGCACCTATTCCAGCTCGTGCTATCAGCACAGAGTGGTACGCTCGATGCCAGACAGGACTGCGGGTACGGCCAAGGTTACTTCGGAGCTGAATGTGGATGCGTATGTCCCTGGCTGCAATTCCGTCCAAGACGCCCGCTGACAATATCGGCTGTTACAGTGCAACGGTATAGGATTAACTGGTTGTTATGCACCCCGATCGGGGCCTTACGCCGGGCAATGGGCCTGCTACGACTATCCTCCCGGCGAGGTCGTTTCAACCGTATCCTTAAGCGTGGCGTACAGCTCTGCATACTACCCAGCTTCATCGCAGTACGCCCCTGCTCCAAGCCAAGCGTCCTCGGATCCATACTACTCTTCCGGCACCTCCGCTTCTTCGGCAGCGTACGGTGACTCGTCTTCCTCTTCGGCAGCGTACGGAGGCGCTTATCCATCGTCCTCGACTTCTCCGTCGGCATACGCTACAAGCTCCACGACTCAGTACAATGGTGGTCCAAGTCATACAAGGCCGGCGGGCTCTTTGCATTCAACGGGCGGTGCCACTGTCTCTTCCCAGGCGGGCACTGATAGAGTATCATCCTCGACTGTTGCACCTGTGCCCACTGGCGCCGCCAACAACTTGGGTTCAAAGAGTCGGGCTTTCAGGGTCGCAGCGGGAGTCTTTGCTTTAGCCGTCTATGTCTGAACCTCACCCCGGGGCACTTTGTCAATGTCGTTGAGATGTGTTTTGACAAGAGCTGTTGCGGAGAAGGGAAAACCAGTGTCGTTGCAGCGACACGTAGATAATGCCATGTACTTGTGCTCTTCATCTGGGCGCGTTGATTCGTGTATCGCAGAAGGCTGAACAAGAAGAGCATAACCCATTGCTGTTCGCTGTAAAGAGATGCCACGGCGGATGTCTGCGTTCTTCCTGCGTGCTTTTATCACGCTTGGTCGAAGTACGAATACTTCCCATAGCTCGGATAGTAATGAGCCTTGAAGAGGACGGAGTACGGTGGCCCATATCTGCGTTCATAATGCGGGTCATCAACTTCAAGCAACTTGGAAAAGTAAGAACCATACATCTTACGCGTAGCTACGCACGCGTTTCGGGACAGCTGCGGTAGAACCACGTAGGTCGGACAGAAGTAAATCTGCATCTCGTATCTCTTCTCTTCGTCATAATTCCCAGCATGTCTGCTTCCAACAAGATGATGCTGCAGTCCTTCGAATGGCACAGCGAAAAGGCACACTACTCACGCCTGGCCCGTATACTACCCACCCTCTCACGTCTAGGTGTAACCTCGATATGGCTGCCGCCCGGATGCAAGGCGATGAACCCGAATGGGGCGGGCTACGATGTATACGACCTGTGGGACCTGGGCGAGTTTGACCAGAAAGGAGCAAGGCGTACGCACTGGGGAAGCCGGGACGAGCTAGATGAGCTTCGGCAGAAATCAAAAGAACTGGAAGTAGACTTGATATGGGACGCGGTGTTGAGCCACAAGGCCGGAGCGGACAGTACAGAAGAGGTTTGGGCTGTCGAAGTGGATCGTGGAGGTGAGCGGTGCGGCACAAATACATTTGAAGCAGAGCGAATGAACAGACTGCTGCGGAATTCCCTGAAATTGCTAACAATATCTTATGAAGCTAGACAGACGGCTAGAGATAGCATCGCCAAAGCAGATCGAGGCGTGGCTACGTTTCGACTTTCCAGGCCGTCAGCACGCTGGCATGCCGTACAGTCAGATGAGGTGGCATTCAGCGCACTTCAACGGCACCGACTGGGACCATCGGGAAAGAGGAAAGGCCGTCTTCAAGCTTATTGACCCAGACACCCGTTCAAAGTCACAGTCTGCATACAGTCGCCCGTCGGCAGCGCGTGTGTTGTCTGCGCAGCGCTTAAGGTCTCTATTGAGACGCCGCAGCAGTAACATCACTCGATCTCCCGTAAACTCGTCACAGCAGCCGCACAGACGACCAGGCAAAGGCTGGGCGGACGATGTTGATTATGAGAACGGGAACGCTGACTATCTCATGTTCTCGAACGTCAGCTGGACACACCCTGAAGTACGGAGCGATGTCATCAATTGGGGCAAGTGGATGGTGGAGGACATCAGTATTGATGGCTTTCGGATAGATGCCGCCCGGCACATCTCTTACAGTTACATGCGTGAGTGGATCACTGCTGTTGCTCATTCCCGACATGCGAAGACAGGCAAGGAGCTATTTGTGCTTGGGGAAGTCTGGCATGGCGAAGTAGCACGAATACTCAGGTGGCTCGATGCTGTGCAGCAACCTCCGGGCCATGCGCAGGTTCTTGCCTTTGACGCACCGCTTTTGTACAACTTCTCGCATCTTTCTGAGGCTATCACGGAGAGCAAGAAGCCTGGCGATGTGCCCAGGCTGCCCGCAATCGGAGTCCTGGATCTTCGCACGCTTTTTCGCGGTACCCTCATTGCCTCTCGGCCACACCAAGCAGTGACGATGGTCACAAACCACGACACACAGCCTGGCCGCGAGTTTACTACGCCAATGGATCGGAAACTGAAACCGCTATTCTACGCTTTCATCCTACTACGCCGGGAAGGCCTTCCCTGTGTCTTCTGGGGCGATCTCTTCGGTACGCATGGCCCTCTCTCTGAGCCACCTGTCGGCCACTCGCAGTCATCGAAAGAGGGAGAAAATAACCAGAGGAACATCCTGGCTGAATTGATGATGTGCCGGAAATTGTTCGCACACGGCCTGCAAAGGGACTACTGGGACTCGCCAAGTTGCATCGGCTGGACTCGTACTGGTGACGAGATGCGACCGGGATGTGCTGTCGTTGTGAGCATAGGCAATATCGCCCAAGCAATTCAGAAGGGCGCTCGTGCCCAGAGCAATTACAAGAAGATGTTCCTCGGTAAGCCTGGAGATGTGTTCTACGACATTCTCGGCCACATCGCAGAGGATGTCCGCATTGACGAGAAAGGGATTGGCTCTTTCCCGCTTCGAGGTCCTGGGGTCAGCGTGTTCGTCGGGAAAGATGCACCAGGCGTCGAGGACTTCCCCGTGTTACTGGACTTTGGACTCTTATACTCATCGACCTTAAGCAGCCGGATCTCAGCATGAGAGGGATATCATAATACATAAAGTAAATCTTCGACACTAATCTAAATGGTGTACTGCTCCAGGAATCGCTTCGGGACAGCCACAGTCTTCGCCCTGAGATACTCCATACAATTCTTGCCAAGCGTATCGTACGTCGAGCAGCTATCGTACCCACGATCGAGATGGTCGTGTAGCAGGAAGTGTACGGCTCGGATACCAGGCATCTCGAAACGGTCGACTCGCAATTCTGGCTTGCCGAATTTGTGAGTCTCTTCTGGGCCAAGCAGCTCCTTGATCTTGTTCACGGTGAGGGTCGTGCGGAGCCAGTCCCAGAGTTCGTTGTCGGCCGATGGCCTGACGAAGAATCCACAATTGCAGTCAGACGCCTTGTCGCCGGACCGACCTAGGACAATCTTGCCGAGCGGCGCTTTGACCGTCTCGCCATATTTCGACAGATCTGCGGGCTGCTCTGTCTCGTATGATGGCTGCTGGCGCTTATGCTTGCTCGTGTTGGTTGGTGCTTGCATGTCAATCACGTCTTCGCCGCCGAACAGCAGATGCACGCGATGTTGCACCTCGCTTTGTGGCAGTAAAGCAGGCCAGTACTCATAAAAAGGCTTGCCTTCTGCCTGGCGGACATCATTGCCCAAGCTGGCACCAGCTAGAGCACACAAGGAGAACTCATTAGCAAGTGTCTCAGATGCCATAGGGACGGAGGGGTTAACGTACGACACGACATCAGAAAGTTGACCATACTGATGCGGAAAAAGCCTTCTGGGTTTCTCATTCGCAGCAGATCTTGGTCCTTGCTTTGCGCGAAGATACGGAAGTCAACGGTTGCGATATCCTGGTTCCGAGCATCGACTGGACTATCGCCGTTGCGCATGAACTTGAGGCACGTGAATTTCTTCAAGCGATCTTCCCCGAGCTCGTATTTGATCTGGTCCTCGGCCATCTTACACTTCTCATCGATATCGAGACCGACGAGGTAGATGTGGTACTCGGCTTGCCACCCGGCGAACCCAGAGATGCTGGGATATCTTGTCAGCGATCTCTAACCAATCGACAGGCATTACAATGCTCACCCGACTTTCGTCGTATCTGGTGGCGGAAGGCCCTTGATACCAGTTATTCGCACTTGGTCCTCACCGATCTGCTCCATCTGGACGCCCTCCAGTTGTGCGACCACGTCCGAACCATAGTAAAGTGGGCCTTGGATCTCGTACAAAAGTTGACTGGACACCGAGTCGACCGTGACCATCCCGCCCGTGTCTTTCTCCTTCGTAAGGTCGCATTCACCTCGTTCGTTGACGGCGGCGATCGGGAATCCCAGATTGATGTGCTTCTTTGTCTTCATCAAGTCTTTGAAGGCAGAGCAGTAGCCACCAGTAACATAGGCGGAGCACTCGATCAGATGGCCTGCTACCAGAGCACCAGCCAACTCATCGAGATCGTCCTTTGTCCAATCGTGCCACCACCTGCAAGGAACGATCATAAGCTTGTTTCGGAGCCTGTGAACGATCATGGGAAACTTACGCAGCAGCACCGATAGTCGGAGCGGCGTCCGCGACTCTGCCAGCAATTACAATATCGGCACCCTGCTTCAATGCCTCCGCGATGCCTAGGCCACCAATATAGCATTGAGCGCAAATGATCTCGTGCTCCCAATCCTGGATCTTCCTGCCGTGCATAAGACTTTCGAACGTCTCGCCTTCCTTGAATAGCCTTTTGACGTTGTCGGACTGCTCGTCACCCTCGATCCACGCCACCTTCACATCCGTCCAGCCTCGCTCCACACAGCGCTCCTTGACGACTTTCGCAAGGGCTTCGGTATCGCTCGCGCCGGCGTTCACAGCAAGCTTAATACCATTCTGACGAAGATCATCGATTGCGGGTTCGAAGCAGTCCATGAAGTTCTCGGCGAACATGTTTTGAGCGCCTCTCTGTTTGCCCGAGCCGTGGATTGTCATGGTCATCTCGCTGAGCCAGTCGCCTGAAATGTCAGCATAGATCCCACTACGAGGACCGCCAACTACCTACCAACGATCACATCAACTTCGCTATGCTTTGCAAGCCTACTGATGGCGTGTACTCGATCCGAGAAGCCGCCTGCATATGATTATCAGAAATAGCTCGGCTCCCATCGTTGATAACATTACCTGAGGCGCCCGCAATACGGACTGGCCGTCGAACAGAAGTAGAAGGCGACATTGCGAAGCAACTCGATCGTTAGCAATTCTCTATCCAAGAGGTTCCCGTCAATCAGTCCCGTCGATCCAGTCTTGAACAGAAACAACAAGGAGCAGATGGTATGGAGTTTTGATGGAAGTCACAAGATATGTCGATAGGAATTGTAACTGCTGACAGGCACCCATACTTACACGCATCTTTCCAAAATCTACCTCGCGTTGCTCGGTATCCGCGAAACTGTATCCGGCCTACTTGGTTGTACCTGTACCTGCATCGGATAACCTTTGATCCATCCCACTTGCCCCGCGTGTCGGCTTCTGGACCCCCAGTCGCCCTTGTATATGCGGCTCACACGGCTCGCTGAAGGCTTAACTTCCGATTGTACTGCGCACCTTAGTGTCTTGGAGACAACAGAACGGCCCCAGACCTCGATATGCAAGTGTAAAGACGGGTGAGTGGCCCTGTGACGTGGCTATGCCACGAAGGCAGGTCGCTGAGGACTTATAGTGTATCGCGGCGACAAGGGCGTCTGGCATGTTTAGTACTCGAGCCGCTAGACTGAGCCCAACGATACGATCAATCTTCGTTCGGCAGATTCGAACAATGGCAGGTGGACAGCTCAAGGACGGGACGACACTCACAAGCCACTTCAAGGTTCTCGAAAGTGATCTTGCCAGTGTCGTCTCACCTGACCCAACAGAGTAGGTCCAGATCTCTCTACATGCCAGACATCGCTCACCACTCTCTTCTTGTGTACCTGTAGCGTCCATGCAAGGGTCTTAGCCACGCCTCGAGTTATCGCTTTCATGGAGATGGTGAGCGCGAGGATGCTCGTTCCACATCTAGCGCCGGGCCAGTTGTCCGTTGGAGTCAAAGTGGACGACATGACCCATTCGGCAGCCACCCAAGTCGGCAAAGAAGTGAGTGTGACCGCAACATTTCTTCGCAAGGAAGGGAAGAAGTTCCTCTTCGATGTGGTAGCTGCAGATGGCGCTGGTGAGATTGGCAAAGCTCGGCATGAGCGAGCGATTGTGGATGAGGAGAGACTGATGAGTGGCGCAAGAAAGCGTGCTGCTGGTGGTAGCAAGATATGACCACGTCCATCAGCAGTGGTGAGAGTAATCTGCATTGCAGTATTGGATCTTTCGATGCGCGTGAGGAAGGGGTTGGGAAGTCAAATAGATAAACGACACATGGGCATATCACAGCCGAGCCTTGCTGCTAACATACTGGTTCGCTGAACCCAATATCTCAGCAGCTTCTGCTACAATCTCGTCGACAATCTCCTTCGCGCTCTGATTGGGTTTATTGACCATTCCTGCAACCACGCCCATTGGCCTACCAAGAGTTAGCATACATCCTACTTGAGACACCTGTTGACTTACCTTAGCGTCGCGTTGTCCTGAATCTCCTCAGTCAACTCTCCAGCAGCATGCAGTCTATCCAATTCGTACTCCAAAGGCACCTTCCCTTGATCTGTTAATTCTTTGATCTGAGGTTGTCGATTCAGCTCCCAGTCTTTGATATAGGCATTTGACAGTGCTCGTAGCGGCCTTCCGCTCCAGACCACAGATTTGACAGCCGAATCGAAGTCCGCATCGATCACTGCCTGCTTCGCGAACTTGGACGCTCCAGATTCTTTCGCCGTTACAAATCTCGTTCCGATCCACACAGCTTGAGCACCAAGCATCAGTGCTGCAGCGAGGCTTCGGCCATCATTCACGCCTCCGGCTGCCACCAACTGCACCGGTTTGCCAGTCAGTGGAGACTTGTATTGCTTGCATATGTCCGCACAAGCAGGTATCAGGATGCTGAAAGCAATGTCACCTCCGCAAGGTCAGCGAACACTCGGTACATGAGGACGCGCCGGTGCTTACCAGTATGACCACCAGCCTCGCCACCCTGGGCGCAAATGATATCGACACCAACGGCACACGCTTTATGGACATGCTTTGGGTGACCAATCTACGCGAGTTGTCAGAGTTCGATCTGCGGATATAAAAACCATTGTCCATTGAGATTTTGTCTGCGTTCGACGTTGGAGAGCCACCCCGAAGCCATCTCGCGATTTCGTAGAACCCGCAAGATCGATAGGGTGGCTGATAACATACCATATTCATGACCAACACTCCAGCCTCGTGGAAGCGATCAACAACTCGCTTCGGTGGCACACCAACGGCCGAGACGAACATAGAAGCACCACCTGCAATGATGGTTTCAACCAAGTCGTCGAGCTTGCCTTTGGTGTAATCCACTAGAAAGTCGCCTTAGCTCGATGTCAACACGTTGCTGGTCACAATATTTACCGTTCGTCTTCCTAGCCGACCCACCGACCTGAGGAATGAGCAGATCGACGCCGAACGGCAAAGAAGGATCCCGGAGGAGAGACTTGAGTTCAGCGATCATTTCCTTGAGCATCTCGTTCGCTGTGGAGACGATTGTCAATGGTGGCCAGCGTATATGTGAGGGAAGAGCTACTGTAGCCGACACCCCCAATGACACCCAAACCACCCGCATTGGACACGGCTGCTGCCATTTCACTTCCAGATGTCTGGCCCATGCCTGCCAGCATGATCGGGTGCTGGATTTTCAGCTGTCGCGTGAGTTCCGTTGTGACCGCCATGGTGAAGGTCGGATTGCTTGGTGGTGGTTGAAAGCCTTGTAAGTACTGCTGACTGAGACGCTCGATGCGTAGGAAATGTAAGACGTTGGCCTACTGTTGCGTCGTTCAAGCGTAGAGTGAAGTGCAGATCGAAGTATAACTTTGGTATATCTGACCAGCGTGCCTCGGTGTCTCGCGTTGCCGAACGTTTGCGGGGGACGCGAAAACTTGTTGCCAATGCGAGAAACATCCTAGGAGTAGTAGGGTCCTGCGCACATTGCTCGATACCGTATTCAAGGCTTTGCGAAGCCACGGAGCAACAAACAAATGGCTCGTCGAGGAAGTGGAGATCACTTACGAAGCAACCGATGCCACAGAGCCCTAATGTACAGTACTGCCCTCTACCATCTACTTCTATCCACCCCATGAAAATGCAGGACCGCTGTGTTGTGCTAGGAATCAGGCTCGTAGGATTGAATCAGCCACGAAGAGCATGCCACTTGAATGCATACCCTCCTTCCCGGGCACACCCATTACTTCCGCACCTTCGACCTCGTTCTTGAGAAATCGCTATGCTGCCCTTACTTCGCGATCTCAACACCACCGGTGGCACTGTATTTGATTAGCAAAGGTCCGTATCGTGATCGTTTAACGACGTGTACTCACCCAATCACCCGCTTGATATCACCGTAAATCGCAAACTGCCCAGCAGTCAATGTGCCCACCATGAACAGACGCGCTGGCAGACCACCGAAGCTTCCCCTCAGACCCAGCTCTTGCGCGATCTTCACAAGGCGGCTCACGGTGCCCTCACCAGGTAGACCCTTGGTCTTGTTGATCTTGCTGAGCATGGTATCGGCGGGCTGAGAGATGATGGCGGCGGCGAAACCGGCGATGAGACCGGATCCAAGGTTGACGGTGGTGTTCATGCCGTTGCTGGCGGAGGCCTTGTCGACAAAGTTGGCATAGACTGCCTCGGAAACTTTCTCGTAGACGACGAACTTGGCCATGGTGTATGGGACTCTGTAGCGCAAGATCTGTCAGCAAACAGCTCGTTTATTTAGGGATGTGGTTATGCAACGCACTGCTTGAAAAGGATTGGTCCGAAGCCAGAGTAGAAGGCGCCAAGACCCTCCTGCTTGAAGATCTTGCTCATTCCGCTGACGAGGCCATTGGCGAAGGTGGGGTCGGAGACAAGACGAATACGGGTAGCTTCGAGAGGGCAGAGGGCAATGTCGGCGAAGAACTCGGCGCAACCGGCGGAGGCAAGGTAGACGGCGGTGCGGTTGTTGGCGGCAGTCTCATACCCGAGCAGCGAGATGGATTGCTGCTTGAAGAACTCGTATCCGCCGAACTTGAAAGCACCCTGAAGAAAGTAGCCGGCGAATGTTGGGCCAGCACCAGTGAGGAGGGCACCGGCGCCTTCTTTGGCGATGACCTGGCGGAAGCCACCGATCAGGCCACGGTTGTAGGTCACGGGGTCGAGCTGGATGCGCGTCTTCACACTACGCATCGCCATACGTTGTCAGTTTTTGTTTCCATGCGCCATTGATGCTAGAGCTTCTCTTACACGTCAACCGGTGTGAGGCCTCCATGCGTAAGGGAGCAGCACACGGCACCGGCGAAGGCGAAGCGCGAGTAGAGGGCGACACCGCTGAGCTTCTCAGCTGTTCCTGCGGGTGCCGCAGCCTCGACCTTCTGCTTGACCTCCTCCAGCTTCGCGCCAGCTTGTTGCACTGTTCCGCTCATCGTGTTGGTCGTGTCGGTATCGAGGTGGTAGTAGGTATTGTCGAATCGCCTCAGCGATATTGGCTTGTCCAAATGAAATGAGTGGAGTGATGATTTTCGTGAGGTTCGTTAGAGAGGCAGGAGATGCTTAGATCTGAATATGAACTGTCAAGAAAATATATCGGAGCGACGGAAGGGGTGTTGCCGTGTTGGGAAGCTCAATCTTTGCAGCCAATGGATTGACACGTGCGAGCCGCTTGCCGTTGCCAACGACCGTGCATTCGGCAATCAACGAGCCTACACTTCTACCTCCTACAGTGAGGTGCACCAACCTCACGCACTTTGTACCCGCAGATGCACGACAAGCATCAATAGGGCATACCGCCAGCATGCGCTATTTATCACAACTTGATGCTAAGGAGGAAGTGACATGTAACGGACTGCTCGGCCAGGCCAGCAACTTCGCCGCTGCAGTCTGCCGATGCTAAAGGCCTTTGATTCAGTACTGAACGGCGAGCGTACTGCTCACATGAACGCATATAAGTTATCCGGTTGCGCTGTGCTGGACTCGCCGACTTGACTATCATCGATGTTGCGATACGGCCGACCTGACATCGCCCTCCCCGTTCCCCTCAACCTCGGAGGCAATACAAGGCCGCTACACGCGTCTCGAGCCAATATCACAGAAGCACATGCCAACTTTATGGGACAATCTGGATTGCGACAGCCACTCGACACTCGGCTTTCTGCCATGGTCGCAACCGAAAAGCGCAGCTGAGCTCTCGATCTTGTCCGACCATCTGCAACGTGAAAGAGGGTACAGCATCTACGCCATCGTCGGCGACCCCAAGCGTGTTAACCCTACAGCACGTACACCAATCCGTGAGGAAGCGCTGGGGACCATCGGCTACCTCGAAATCAACCCGCAACACCGGTCGGTCGAGATTGGGGCAGTGGCGTTTGGCATTGCGCTCCGACAGTCTGCCGCAGCGACAGAAGCTCACTACCTTCTCCTCTGCAATGTTTCCGAGCCCAAGGTCTCGCCTCCTTATCGACGCATCGCTTGGAAGAACAACCATCGGGATATCAATTCTCTACGTGCCGCTATGAGGATCGGCGACTCCTTCGATGGCACATAGCGCAATCACATGTTACTTCGAGGTGAGTCGCAGGATACGGATCGGTCGAGTATGGCCGACATCGAGTGGGTGGAGGTGAAGGAGGATCTGGAACGCTGGTTGGCCGAGGACAATTTCGACGAGTATGGCGAGCGGATTCTGAGGCTGAAGCAGATCAGAGAAGGGCTGCATACCAACCCTCGCTGTGTTTAACGATTTAACGTGTCTATCGGAGCTGGAGCATCTCACTCCTGTGAACAAGAGTATAGCATCCGTCTCTGATCGACCCCAAAGTTCCACCACGAGACTCTGCACTTCGCACATCGAAGCTCAGTCCATCTCTGTGAGAACCCAATCGTGTTCGCTTTGAGATGACTTCAGCCGAAGGCGATCGATCTGGACTTTCAACGCGCCGATCCCGTGCTTGTTAGCTCCTAGCGATTTTGCAAGCTCCGCGACTCTCGTCTTTAAGGAAAAAGCAGACATCTGCGTTACTGACACTCCTTACGATGCGCCAGAAGAAGTGCCACTCGAAGTAGCGCGGCAGTCGCGCGAGAAGACCGAGGAGATCCTCACCTTCTTCGACGCAATCGATCTCTTTAAGAACTTCGTCAATTCGAACATCCTCAGATCGATGCATCTCGGCCTAGGACCTTGAAGACGAGAGTCGCGGAGCTTGCAAAATCGCCAGGAGCTAACAAGCACGGGATCGGCGCGCTGAAAGTCCAGATCGCTAAAACATTTGTGAGTGCTGCTGTCTACAGACTAGCATCGCGAACCTCCGTCTTGCAGCTTCGCACCGGTGCGTATAATCATACTTCGTCGCAGCAATGTGCTTGCATCATAACTTCGTAAGCCACCCTCAAACCCGGGAGACATCCACAGCCTCAGCAATCCTCCACAAAAAGGTCTAGTAACACATTCAGCGAAAACACCCCTGCCACTGTATCGCACGCAGCTCGTCCTACACCTGCGCCGACACATAAGCTGGAAGGCTCTTCCGTCGACTCCTCGCCACCTCGAAGCCGTGCTCCATGTTGCGTGGGTCCGAGCTTGTCAGAGAATCCTTTGTTGAGCAGTCCTTCCTGAGTGGCCACTTCAAAGATTCATCGTCATCGTCCCAGTCACCAGCATCGTACGGACATGGCGGTAGCACGATCGGCGGTGCGCGCTCGTTTGCGCCGCGCGGGACCATCTTCGGCAGTGCTTTGCTGGAGGTGCGGGTTGGGATGTGCATGTCTGCAATGGCGTGCAGTTGCACTTTCTGGCTTGATTGAGGTGAGACGGCTGGTTCGTCGCTGCTGCCGTCTGAGCCGCCACTGTGGCGCTTAAGGCTCTTCCAGGATGCTCGGAGGGAGAATGTAGATGGCAGCCTGTACACCCTGCGTTTGGAGGGCACCGCAGGTGACAGAGACACCGTTGAAAGTGCTGCAGGTGCTGGTTCGTAGTTGAGAAAGTTGACTGACTTGGAGAAGGCATTGCTTTTCGGCACAGAGTTCACTTCTTGCGGAGACTCCGAGCGCGGGAACATTTGGAGGGGCGAGAGGTTCGGTCTCCTACGTATTGTACGTGGTTGTTCTGGCCTGCCGTATCGGATGAGCGGTGTTGGTGAGGCGGGCCATTGTTCGCCGGATGTCAGTAACGATGGGCTTGAACTGGGGGCGTCCTCGTTGATGTAGGTCCGGGTAAGGCCTGATACTGTCGACTGAGCCGGCCAGTAAGTTATCGGGCGAGCCGGGCTCGTTGGTGATTGCGTAGACGGACTGTCGGTCAGTTTTGGCATGCTGACAACTTTTGCTTTGCCAGCTGACACGACGTGAACTGCTTGTGCGCGACTGCATAGCTGTTGAGCAGTGCAAGTTTGGACATGATACGAGCCGTTGTCGTTCGATGCAATTGACTCGGCGTCGCTGTCCAGCGATCTAAAGCTGAAATCATCGTTGTCGACTGGCGATGCGAGCTCTTCCTCAGAAGCATAGCCAGGCGAATAGATGGCCGCATCTCTGAAGCGTTTGAACGATATCGTCGATTCCAGGTCCTTCTTGTTGGCTTCCAGAGGAAACAACTCACGAGGCGGCGTGACCGGAACTGCTGGATAAGCGTTGCCGAATTTGTCCATCATGTTGCCTGTAGTCGGGTTGATGAGAAAGTCGTCCATTGAACGTTGGACTCGATGGGTTGACATTTTCTCGACTGCCACTTTTCTTCAATAGACGTCTGTGCTTGCTCAGGCACGAGACTCGACTGTTGTCGGTACTGCAGGGGTATGAAACACGACAGGCCTGGCACGCGATAATGATTGCAGCTTCGGGTGTCTGCAACAACCTGCAGGATGCGCGGAAACTGTCGGACGTCGAAGATGGTACCTGGAGATCGTCAAGGGTCCCGAGTGGCGATCCGACAATTCGTGTGTCGGAGGTCTAGACTTTCATCGCTTGCATGCCTGAGGTCGTTTGTGTCGAATCCTGACTTCACATAGATGAAGAGGATGTGACGAGTATCAGAAGATATCCTTCACGTTAACTGAACACCCGATCGATCCGAGTCCAGTGGCGTTCGCCCACACCTCCTCGTGTTTGAGCGGGTTCTCGATTGCCGTGATTGCACGCGAACGGCGTCCCGTTGATGTTGCACAGCTTGTCGAGGCCAACGTGGTTGTTTGACTCCCGCGGTTCCGCTGTCGTGGTAGGCTGCCGTCCTGACGCTCGTGCGACCATCCATTCGCACACACTCGAGAACTCGGTCCAGTCTTATGCCCACAGCTTTGCTTTCATCGGCTTTTAGCCAGCGGAAGTGTTACACATCAAGGCTAAATGTGTGCAGCTTGTCAAGAGGAACTTCTTGGGAGACTTTGGAAAATGGCCCTATAGATGTGATGCGCCAATGAGAAGCTGCGCTAACGCGCCGACGAGCCTAGAGCCCGATCGGAAGGAGCTCGGAAAGGGAAGAGCGAGTCGGGTGAAGGCGCCCTCCTACTCCAAAGTCGTCACATGCTCTAGAAACACAAGGAAAAGCTCGCTTGAAAGCAGTCTTTGATATGGACATTTGCATCAGATATATTACTATGCAAGTCCGGCAAAGTGAACATCGCCTTGTCACGAATACCTTGCTGTAAAAGCTGCGATGCCTAATTATCTGGGAGGTGATACAACAGTACTTCGAGACTCTTGATGTTTGAGGCTTTGGTGCCGAACGGCGAATGCCACGTCCTCTACGAACAGTTCTCGTCCGAGAATCATGCGGATCCCAGATGCCGGAGCACCGAAGCTGAGACGGGCTTCTGCAGGCTACTTTTGATCTACTTCTGCTGTGCAACCACAAGAATAGCACGGTTGCACTCGCAGTCAACATGATGCTCGAGACGCGCCACTTAAGGAAAACGCGTCTCAGGCATATGCGCTGAGAGGAAGCAACCACGGTACACCCTTCCGAGCCCACGTAGTCCACACACAGCATTTGCTTGGACGACAGTGATTGCTGTTCAGCCCCATCGTGATCGAAGCATCTTCTGCTCAGACCACAATCAGCTCGCCGTCGCCTCTCCTTGCCCACGTCCACGCCCTCTGCCGTCTCCTCTACCCCTCGTGCTCCCACCGCGACTGAACCCACCACGTCCCCTTCCACCTCTTGATTCCAGCCCAACAGGCGGCGGCACACTCGAGTAGTTCTGCGGTCTGAAATTCGGGTTATTGCTGACAATGCCTGCTGCCGGATCCGAGTTGTCGACCACCGTAAACCCCTGCTTGTTCGGTCCTCCACCTCTGCTGAAGCCGCCATTGGGTCCTCCGCGGCCACCGCGAGGAGCGAAAGGAGCAGAGCCTCCGTTCATGTTTCCGCGCGTGTGAATAGCTATGTTCTGCTGCTGCTGCGCGCCGTTTGTCCCGTTACTGGCGAATCCTCCACCTCTAGCACGTGGGCTGAAACCGCCACGCGAACCACCGTTCTGCATGCCTGCCACGGCACCTCTCCAGCTGCCTCTCAGTGGCCCGGGGGCCTCGGCTTGCCGCAGCTGAGGGCCATCAGGGGCGCCGTAGGTAGAAGCCGAACGCGGTACGTTGGCTCGGAGAGGAGCGAAGTTCTGCTGTGGTGCTCTTGCCTTCGCAGCCTGGGACGATGCAACGACCTGCCTGTCGCTCAGATTGAGCACTGCATTGCTAGGGACAGTGCTTCCTCTGTAGTTCGAGCAGCGGTCGTTGAGTGTGGTGCCAGACATAAACGAGCTGTCGAAGACAACATCAAGAAGTGTCTGACGCGAAGTGCGAGTCATGCCGACAACGGTTCCTCGCATGGCGATGGGAACGCGGCCGGAGTCCAGGACGTAGACGATACGGTCACCGAGCTTGAATCTCTGCTTTCCAGTCCTCTGCTCCGCGTCCGCAGGCTTCAGAAGAGCCGCACGAGGGATGTTGTTGACCTGCTTGCCTTGCATTTGAATGCCCGCGTTGGCGTTCTTATCGGCGGCCTGCTCGATCATCATCACAGTGTCGCCATCCATCTGCTCCGCCTCAAGCGGCACCTTTTCGAAGCTCTTAGTCTCCACCGTTTTCAACCACGCGCCGATCTCCTTCATCTTCTGCTTCGCCTCGGTCGGATCAGGGTAGAAGTTCGTGTCTTCCCATCCGTCACCCGTCGGGTTGAGCTGGATCCTCGCGACGAACTCAGGGAAGCGACTGCAGTATTCGGCAAGCAAGGCGATGGCCTTGTTGCTGAACTCCCACCCATGCGCGTTCTTGCGCGAGTACCCAAGCACTTTCTGCTGCTTGGACTCGAACTTGAGGTTCAGGCCCACGTTCAGACGCAGACCAGAAGAATTGACGCTAAACGCGCTGGTCAACTTGCTAAGTACCAGCGGATGCAGACCCAATTGCTTCGCCACTGCGTAACTTGGTGTGTAAGGAGTCTGTCTCTCAGCCAATTTTGCGACTTCGAGGCCAAATTCCGGCTCGCGCGACATGAGCATCGAAACCCATACTGTTGCTTTCTCGCCTTCGTGCCCAGTGACCTCGAGCGGACGTCCGTAAGCGATATCGCCGAGAAAGAAAGCTCGGGTGCCTGTCGGAAATTCCTCTGCGATAGGAACAGCCTCCTTCTCCAAGAACCTTTGATCCTCGCTCACAACGTGATCGACAATAGTCTGCGTGGCGAAGTCTGGTTCGGTCCCCTGAATAGGTGCATACTCTTTGATCACAGCTCCCCGCTCGGTCTTCTTCAAACCAACCAGCATATCGATCGTGACGATACTGTCCACTGTGCCAATCATCATGCCGAGTCGCTTAGAGTAGACTTGCTCAATCCGGCTCGCCTTCTTCTTCCAGTCGGAGAGTGCGTGTCCGTCATGAGGCACCTGAGCAACATTTGTACCCTTCGCAGGCTTCTCGGGATCCTCCAGGTAGTACGTAAAAATCTCGTCACTCACACTCGTGATCTTTCCCTCGTTGAGGAAGGGGTATCCAACATGTACCGCCTTGCCCAAGCGTGCTTTTGCATCGGCGATGGTGCCTTTGTCCTCACCCTCGCTCAGCGTGATGACCATACTCTCGTTGCGGCTCTCCTGCTGGAATATAGTCACGCCATGGAAGCCAAGCGTGCCCGTATACGGCAGGGTGTGCAACGATGGAAAGCCGGCAAGCGCTGCCTCCTTAAGTTTGACGCCTTCGACCAGTCCAACGTACACATCCAAGCCGTCCATTGTAGGCAGGTCGAAAATGTTCTCCACGCAATGGCAATGCTCCAGGTCCGGGAACACACCTGGCAGCGACGAGGCGTACGTGAAATCTTTATCAGGCGCGTAGCTGAAACTCAAGCTGACGCCGAATTCGTTCCGCTTCGTCTCGTCATCGGATAGCATGGCGTCTTTCGGCGCCATGGCCGACAACAGCCTCTTCTCCTCGATGAACGGGATCTTGACCACAGCCTCCCACTCCATCTTCTTGCCGTTCATGTCCAGCTCGAAGTCGCGTGGATAGAAGTCGATAATTGGGCTCTCCGGATTCGTCATGAGATCCCAGTAGACCGTAGGTACGATCTTCTTACTGCGATCCGGTAAGACGCCCATGAGCTGCTGGAATGGTCGGAAGGGCTGGTCCAAATCGAACTGCATGCTCACACCCAAGCCTTTCTTGACGTCCGACATCATCGGCGAGTAATGATATTGGTAGTACCACGGCCAGCTGGCCACGCCACGGTAATAGTAGAACAACACCCACTGTAGTCCCTGGACGTAGTTCTCTGCCAGCTTCGTGAGCTCAGTATCGTTGTCGGTACCCCACTCATATTTCTCCGTGTAGTATTTGTTCTTCCAAGCCTGGAACTTCTGCTCGTACTTCTGCTGTGCCTTATCTTGGGCGTCTTCAGCCGTCACATCCTCGATCTTGGCTTTGTCGTACTGCTTGAACACACGAAGTAATGCGTTGTGCGCCTCCGGGTCGTCATCGTCTTCCTCGTCATCCATTTCTAAACGCCGAGGAAAACGCAGCTGCAGGTGACGGTTCCCTTCCTCGCTCAGGATATTCTGACAGTCAAGGTGCAAGCTATTAGCCAGACCTTCGATGAACGCACGATCCGCCGCTTTCAACGTGCTTGGCATGTCGAGCGGGGCGTGCTCATCGCTGAGACTTGTCGCGTGGGTGTTCACGTATTGCTTGACCTTCTGGTACAGCTCTTTCTGACCAGAAGTCATGACAACCTGTCCTCCCTTCTTCTTCACCTTCTGCATGACGTCCTCCTTCTGGTAGCTCTTGTCCTTCAGCCAACCCGCATCCGAGTTTTCCTTCTCAAACCAACGGTACTCGACATCACTCAGCGTGTTCAGCAGCTGCTCCAAGCGCTTCAAATTGATGACACCACCCTCATTAATATACCCTCCAGCCTCAGGAAGCACTTGCTTGTACACCCCAAACATGAGCGCTAAAGCTCCTTCGTTAATATGGAGATGTGGCAGATTCGGCAAAAAGTCGTTTCCAACAAAGAATGCCATCAAAATGAAGTCGTCGATGATGCGCTCCAGGTCGAACTCGAAAGATTCCAGAACGCCAGGCTCTTTAAGCTGTTGAAACTCCAGCTCCAGATACTCCCGAACAATGCAGAGATGCATAAGATAGAAGTTCTGATGCTCTAGTTCCTTGCTCTTCGCCTTGCTTTGCCTGCCAAACGTGACCTCCTCTCGCAAAAGACAGAAATGAGGATCGTGTGAGAGCAGTCCCAACATGATCAAATCGGCATCAAGCCCGTAAAGACAGTGGCGGACATTCGGATCGTAGTTGGGCTGGCTCTTCGCCTGTCGGATGTACTCCATGATCTTGTGCTCGCCTTCACCAGGGACTTCGTGACCAGAAAGGACGATCTGGCATCCCTGCCAGTCGACATCCTCGCTCACCTTCTTCGCGATGAAGTACTTGAGCTGCTGAGTGAGTCGTGCCATGAATGCAGTTCCAGGTGTGATGCAGTTCGAATCGAATGGCTCTTCCTTTGGCAGCTCCAAGCCCTCCTTGATCGCCTTCTCTCGAGACACTTCTGCATCCAGTGCAGTTCTGAAACGACGTGCGCGCTGCTGGTTCATCTTGGCTCGTGGTGCTACACCATCGATTGCCATGAAGAAAAGCTGCTGCGGCTTGATCTTTCCAAACAAATGCTCAATGTAGTTGAAGATTTTGATGAACATCTCGTCCTCAGATACATGCTTCTCGATCGATGCGCCAGAGTCATTATGGGTGCAGTTGTGAATGATGCCGTTCATGTCAAGGTAGAGGCAGTCGAATTCGGGGATGCGGTTCTCAGAGATGACCTGAGAGATGGCTGGGTAGCGCTCAGAGAGCCAGCGGAAGAATTTGGGAACACCTTAAGCAAGTCAATATACGTCGAGGTTTCACTTTGTGGCAAGGCTGAGCTGGCTTACCCATGATCGCGGCGGCTGCTGTATTTCAAGACGAGCCACGCTCGATGTGTGTGTATGTAAGGGTTATTTGTGCTGTCGAAGGGGGGAGGGAGCAAAGGGTGGTGGCGACGTTCTGACGCTGGGGTCCTTGAAGAAGAGAAACACCAAGTGAACAGTGATGATCCAAGATATGGATCAGACACGGCTGTATCCGCCTCCACAAAAGCTTAAACGCGGCGGTGTAGGCAATCTGGCAGAATCGCGCGCTGACCTCTCTACGCGTGCTTCTGGCTTCCCGAAACGAGACTATCAGAGTGGCCACACTTCTCAAGTCAATAATTGCTGCACTACTGACAGTACACCAGCGCAGTGAAGTGGTGACACCATACACGTCAGAAATCTCTAGCCGAGCTACATCCCCGTAACCGCAAACATGGACGAAAACCGTACGTATCTTCTGCTACATTCTCTGGCATTCGCATGCATACCGACCACCCGTACTCCTCGCATGCTGACACGTCCACAGGGAAGGAGACGGATGACGAGAAGATCCAGAATCAGGTCGTCAACGAGGAGTACAAAATATGGAAGAAGTAGGTGGGCTTCGCCATACTTGGTAACAGCAGTTGCTAACGAAGGCTTTCTCGATGAAGAAACGCAGTCTTCCTATACGACATCAGTGAGTCCAAACCATTTGCGAGTTTGAGGTACTGATTGCTAACGAAATTGGCAACAGTGTACTCGTAAGTGCTCCGCACAGATGCGCGCAGCTTTCCATATATATACTGACACCATACAGCCGCGCGCTGGAATGGCCGACTCTCACAGCGCAATGGCTTCCGGATGTCAGAGACGAGCCCGAGAACCCTCTCAGAGTGCACCGTCTGATTCTGGGAACTCATACCTCTGGTGAGGCCACAGACTACCTTCAGATCGTCCACGTCAAGCTCCCCAAACCACCGGCCGCCCGAATCGACGACTATAACTCGTCTACTGAGGAGCTCGGTGGCCATGGTGCGGCCAAGCACCCCATCGAATTCAGCGTTGTCCAGAAGATAGTCCACCCTGGTGAGGTCAATAAGGCTCGGTATCAACCCCAGAATCCGGACATCATCGCAACATGGGCCCCGAACAAGAACATCTACGTTTGGGACCGCTCAAAGCACTTGTCGGTCCCGAAGGACGAGGACGTCAGGGCCCAAGCTACCTTGAAAGGGCACGAGAGCGAAGGCTTCGCGCTTGAGTGGAGTCCTTTCGTGGAGGGACAGCTACTGTCCGGCTCTCAGGATCGCACCGTGAAGCTGTGGAACGTCAAAGAAGACTTCAAACTGGACAACAAGGTCCTCCACGCACAGCGAACCTTCAAGCAGCATTCGGCTGTTGTGAACGACGTTCAGTTCCACCCCATTCACGGCAAGAACCTCTTCGGCTCTGTCTCCGATGATCTCACCATGCAGCTGATGGATCTACGCCGGGCCACCGACAGCAATGCTCCCGTAGTCTTCAAGAACGCACACCAGGACGCCATCAACACTCTCGCATTCCACCCCACCATGGATAAGCTGTTCGCAACCGGCTCAGCAGACAAGACCATCGGCATCTTCGACCTACGCTGGCCGGGCAAGAAGCTTCACAGTCTCGATGGTCACCTAGACGCAATCACCAAGCTCGAATGGCATCCTCAGGACACCGCCATCTTAGCCTCTACTTCCGACGACCGCCGGGTCATCTTCTGGGATTTGAGCCTCACGGGCACAGAGCAGACTCCACAAGATGCTGAGGATGGTCCACCGGAGATGCTGTTCATGCACGGCGGACACACCAACCGCATCAGCGACTTCACCTGGAACAAGAATGATCCGTGGGTACGTATAGCTTTCTATACATATACTCTTAAAACACCCGCTAACTTCACTCCTCTCCAGGTTGCCTGTTCTGCTGCAGAGGACAACATGATCCACATCTGGCGTGCGTCGAGACAGATTGTGGAGCGTCGGCCCGCACACGTGAAGCGGCGGGAGGTTGACGCGCAAGCTTAGAAGCGCCGAGTCGACCATCTCCACGTTGCTGTAGCACAACATAGTGACATGGCAGGTCGAATCAGCCTTCCGACTAAGACGATGGGAAGGAGAAGCACACGCAAGTGTGCCAGCAACAAATCAATCTTCTGCGTCGGAAGATGTGGGGAAGCCGTTTACTACGAGATGAATGGTCTCCCAGGCACGCGTTACCAGATGGCAAGCGGATGCGGTCCTCTCGTGAGCAGAGGTAGCCTGACAAGGGCAGATGAGACCTTAGCGTGGCGTATGGCGTTGACTGCAGACAGGAGAGGCCTCAGCCTTCTAGTAGCAGAGATTAACCTTGCTGGCTGCTGGGGTAGCACTACGGTGAGCAACGAATCGCGTTCAAGCATAAATAATCACTCAGATTTCACATGAGCTATCAGGCCGTCTCCCCAATCCTAGCCACAAACTTCGCATTCCCGCTCTTCTTCATACTCCTCCCCTTCAACTCCTCCAGCGCTCCCAACACACCATTCAGCCCGCCCTTCACAACCTGATGCGGATGCCCGCTCAATCTCCCCTCCGCCAACGCGTCCTCAATCGCCCGACTCATCACCGCCCCAAACAACTTCCCACCCGGTTTCTTAGCCTCATGCACATCGCCACACCAAATCATCTCATAATAAATCCCTGCCGCTTCCAAGATCCGGCCCATCTCCCCGTCCGAGCCCGTGACTTTGTTGGCGCCGAAGGGTGTGGTGCAGGTGTACCGCCCCGTCCCCTTTTCGAGGACAGAGGTGAGGTATTTGGTTGAGGCGAGCGAGTTAGCGGCGTCAAAGACGTAGTTGATCTTTACGCCACCGGCGGCTTTCTTGATGTCTTCGGCTACGGTTTCGGAGCGGTAGTCGACAATGGCATCGGCGCCGAGCGACTTGACATAATCCGCTGACGCACCCGCGATAGCGATGATTGGTCCAATCCGCGAGTTGAGCTTCGCGAGCTTTACCACGAACGCACCCACTGCTCCAGACGCCGCGTTGACCACGAGCGGGATTTTGGCGGTAGAGGCGGCCTTGTCGTCGCTCCGGTCCCACGGGCCAGGAAGGTCGAGGTTACGATACATACCCACCGCGGCGGTGAAGATGGCGAGAGGCATTGTGGCGGCTTCTTCGTAGGAAAGGCTGTCTGGGATATGGAAGACGGCCTGGGAGGGGCAGACGGCGTATTCGGCGTAAGTGCCGTTGGCGGTGTCCATTTCGTGGAAGCCGGCGACGCGTTCGCCTACGACGAAGCCTTTCACGGCGGAGCCGAGGGCGGCGACGGTGCTGGGAGGTGGTTAGTTGGTGGATGTGGTAGGGGAGGCAGGAAGTGGATGGTAGCTTACCCAGCGCAGTCATCGCCTTGGTTGATGTTGATGTTGAAGTAGGCTGGTAGGGGATGTTTCCAGTCTTTGGGGTTACTGCCTGCGACTTCAACTTTGATCAAGATCTCAAACGGCTTCAGGTCCTTTGGGACGGGAATATCCTGGAGCTCAGTGCGGAGGGCGGTTGGGTCGTCGAAGTAGCCGACGATTAGGTTCTTCATCTTATCTGAATCTGTGTTTGATCGACTGAGGTTCCGGGTTCAACGAATATAGTCGCAATTGTGAAGAAGTCAGAGATGAAGTCACTTCCCGGGTACATACAATTTTGTTCAACAGTGGATGAAAGCCGAACCTTATATCGTCGTTATGAGAGGGGTCGTACATGTTGGCTCTCCAGGGTGTAATGTTGCACGGGGGTACTCTAATGCATATAGACGTGAGTAATCCGGACATTGGATGATGGCGACGCAGTAAGAAGTCCACGTCGTGTTACCTTGTACCTCAACTCAGCAGTATTGAAACACTTTTTCGTCCTCATCGTATTGTCCCGAGACAGGGCCGAAGTTCGGGCGATGATGCTCTACCCTGCATGGTGCATGGTGCATGGTATAGCCGGTCAGCGCCGTTCCTTGTTGTGTCTTGGTAAGTCAAATGTGTCGTGTACTCAGCGGCTTGCATTTTACATTGCCCTGCATGCTCGGACACGAGAGATATCCGATCCCTCCACTACCTAGTCACCTCACGCGGAAGGCGGCTATTGTGTAAAATTTCTTGTGATTACTGCTATACGATCGGGTCTCTATGAACGATAGAAGATGCCGACTCCTCTCCCTCGAATGGTCAGCATCGAACATGCTGGCGGGGACAGCGTGGTATAGTGTAGCTGATACAGTGTCAAACGCTGCATCGACTCATCTCCAAGCGAGCGCCACCCTGCCCTATCTCGGAGAAAACCTCCTTATACTCCTTCTCCTGTTGTACTCCGCCACGCCCTCTGCATCATATATGATTCGCTCGCGTGCCGGTCTGCTCTCTCTAACCGCCGCAGCCTCCGGCCCCATTGAGTACACACGTCCGCCAACCGGCCACGGCCTGAAGGTCTCCTCCATCCGACTGTGCTACTGTCGAGGAGGTCTCGGCGCCCCGTCGAGGTCCATGTCGTTCCACAGAACCTCGCCCAGTACTCTGTCCCTTCGTTCTAAAGGTGCTGGGTCTCGCTCCCGTCTCGTGGCCTTGCCCTTCCGCACTTCCGCTAGTCGGGTCTGCAGACCTGCGTCTACAGCCTCGACGTCTGCTGCGCCAAGCACTTCTTGCGTCTCCAGTAGCTTCAGTGCTCGAGCCAGGAGCTCACTCGCGATCGGATCCTGGGGGCTGATGGAGAGCGCTTCGTGCAATGCCACCGTAGCTTCGAAGGGCTGCTCCAGCTCCATGAGCACAAGCCCTTTCGAGGCGAATATACCTGGCTCGCGCAGACCAAGCCGGATCGCTTCTTCGAAATGCGCCAGTGCGTCCTCCAGTCGGCCGCATTTGCGCAACGCATGCGCGAGGTTCAGCCGTGTGCTGGTGTATTGCTGAGGTGGCGCATCGTTGTCATGCGCGATAGTGAGCGCAAGCTCGAAGTGTCGCGCCGCGCTTTCGAAGTCCTCTTGCATGTACGAGACCACGCCAAGCTCGTTGATAAGAAGCGGATCGCGGTCGCAGAGCTGGTAAGCCGTAGTCAGATATTCCCGCGCAACTTTGAGATGGCCGAGCGCGATCTCCTGCATGCCTAAAAAGAGCTGCGGGAGGTGCGTTCCTTGGAATAAGCGCGCGGCGGTGGAGTACGCGGCGATGGCTTGGTCGCCTTCGCCTTCCGCTGCGAACGTGTGCGCAAAGCCGATCCAGGCTGGGCCAAAGTGCGGGTCCATGAGGGAGGCTTTGGAGAAGTAGCTGCGGGCTTCGGGAATGCGAGCGGTGTTGAGGTAGTAGGTGCCGACTGCCAGCCAAGTGCATGGTTCGTGGGGGTGGGTATCGGCGAGGTCGTGAGAAAGGGCGAAGAGGGCATTGGTGTGGCCGAGGGAGTGCAGAAGAGCGAGATGGAGCGGGAGGCAGGCGAAGTTGTACGGGTCGGTCTCGAGGATCGAAGAAGTGAGGGCCAGAGCTTGTGCGGACCGGGAGCTTGTATAGAGGATCTCGGCTTTGGCGAGAAGGATGTCTGGGTTCGAGCCGAGGTGGTAGTGTGTCGAGAGCGTTTCGATGGCTTTCTTGAACTCTTCCGGTCGTGAGTACTTCGATAGCCGGGTGAGGTAGAGGTTGCGAGTGAAGTCGGCGGCCTCTGATGCTGTGTCTGCTCCTCCTGGATCGGGCAGTATGCTGTCGAAGTTCAAGCTGTCGACGAAGTCCCATTCCTCGCCCGGACTCATCAGCGAGTTCTTCATCAGCTGATCGAAGGCCTCCAAGCACTGGATGTCGATCCTCACGGCACTTTTGTAGCACTCCTTTGCTCGGTCGAAGGCATTCTGCTTTGCGTAGCACCACCCCCTCAGATAGCACATGCCTGCCTCGTACTTGATGATGGATGAATCCTCACGATCCCGCTCCTCGCTTCGGTCGACCCTGTCCGTCCGACTTGGTAGCTTTGACTTTCCAAACTGTTTGCTCGAAATGCCGTTGCTAACATGCTGGAGCTTCCGTCGCGCCGAATCTGTTGTTGTTATGAGATGGACCGGATTCTTCTCGCCGAGCAGCTCGAGTGCATCATCATGCCGGTTCTGCTTCACGTGACAATGCGCAGCCAGGTATTTCGCGGCGGCCGATCTTTGAAGTAGGTCTGATCGCGAGACTAACGACAGTGCTCGAGTGTAGTTTCCAGAGGTGAAGTGGACCTTCGCGAGGGCGTATGCATCGTCGTCCGAGTCTGTTTACGGTCAGAAAGCGTCCAGTGTATGCATTCGTGTGATCGTACTTGTCAAAGCCAACAACTTATCGCCAACATATATCGCGGCCTCCCACTGTTGTCGATCCAAACACTGTGACTGCCATCGCCGTAGATATGCCTCCATGCTCTGTTTCAACCTGGATCGTTGGTGGGTTTGTTGTGAGATGAAGCATACAACCCCGAGCCCCCTGTACCTGCCGAATGTAAGTATATCTCCTGTTTGACTGCCATATTTGCAAGACGAAAGTAGAACTCGCGACTCGTGTTTGCTGCAACGGCGGGTATGGCGGGGCCATACGGCGTGCTGGAAGGTAGGCCGAGGCAGTTATGACTTACCTTCGACACTGCACTTCCTTTCTTTCTACATCACACCGTCGAACGCTCACTGGAGCGCGTACACTCCCACCGAGCTCCCGAACGACTCACCCACCAGCTACTCTTCAATACGACCATCGGGCAGCAACGCCACGGACAACAGCTTCATCCTGATCTCAACATCCACCACTTAGCCCGCCATGTCGGAACGCAAAGTCCTAACCAAATACTACCCCCCGGACTTCGACCCCTCCAAGATCGAACGCCGCCGCGGCCCCAAGCAGACCGGCCCCAAAGTCCAAACTGTCCGCCTCATGGCCCCCTTCGGCATGAAATGCACCTCCTGCGGCGAATACATCTACAAAGGCCGCAAATTCAACGCCCGCAAAGAGACCACCGAGGAGAAATACTACGCCATCACCATATTCCGCTTCTACATCCGATGTACGCGATGTAGCGCGGAGATTACATTCAAGACCGATCCGAAGAATATGGATTACGAGTGTGAGCGGGGCGCGAAGCGGAATTTCGAGGTTTGGAGGGAGGATAAGTTGAATGAGGAGACGGAGGAGGAGAGGCTGGATCGGTTGGAGCGGGAGGAGAATGAGCGGGATAAGATGGTTGAGTTGGAGAAGAAGACGGAGGATGCGAAGACGGAGATGGCCGTTGCGGATGCGTTGGATGAGGTGCGGATGAGGAATGCGGCGAGGGAGAGGGGAGGGGTGGAGGGGGCGATTGTGGGGGTGAGGGATCAAGGGATGGATGAGGAGAGGGAGAGGGTGGAGAAGGAGATTGAGGAGCAGGCGCGGTTGGCTTTTTTGAGTGCGACGGGGGAGAAGGTGAAGAGGGTTAGTGAGGAGGATGAGGAGGTTGGGATTGGTGGAAGTGGGGTGGGGAGTAGTGCAGAGGCGGATCGGAGGGCTATGCCACCACCACCTGCCCCAGTACAGGCGTTCCAGCGGCAGGCAAAAAAGAAGAAGGACTTCTCTGCTGCGCTGGGAATCAAAAAGAAGCCTGCGCTGGTGTAGAAGGTATCCGGCGGCGATCTCGTGGCAGAACCATCTGGTATCACGAAATAATGTTCTACGAAGTACGAAACCAGATATGAACTCAAAGAGAATAGATCTGCTCATCTTCCAGATAACTCAGAGCCGATCAATCACCTCAGGCACCCTCCAACTTGCCATTCTCGCAGAGCTCAACGTACTCCATAACACCTCTGGTAGCCTCGGCAAGGCCGACCTGGAACGGTTTTCGGGCAACAACCACAGTGGATGTATACCGCTAACATACCTATGTTCTCCACGTACGGCTATAGGTGCGAGAATATAGAGCTTCCCGTTCGCTCAGCTGAACACAAGCTCGCAACCGGCTGATCAGTACTGTGATGGGTAACCGCATGGGAATACCGGCTGCTGTACGTTTTTGCTTTTTTTTGCTCTCTCCTCTGGCTGGACATTTCTGTTGGCTCGGATGCAGACCCGGACGACGACGAAGTGAAAGGGACCATCAATGCCAAGCTTTTCGCAAACTCGGACCGGGCAGGCTCACGTGGAGCACGAACAGCTTACCTTTTGGCACGCAGCAAGAGTAGAACATACTTCGAGCTCTTCGCTCATTGTAGGCTACAAGAAGTCTTCGCTACTCACACAAAGGAGCAATACGCAGTCCTCTCAAATGTGCTCTCGTCCAGCATCCTGCAGCAACTTCTCCGGCCCCGCCCTGCTTTTCTTTGGCATCAACTTGCCACCCACCTTCCGCCGGAAGTTCTCATGTTGAGCAGCCAACTCGGTGTCAAAGAACTCCTCCAACACCCACTTCCGGAGGAAGCGCTCAATTTGCTCCTTATCATCCTCGTCGAGCCCAACAAACTCATTCACGAACTCCTCGTTGTGATTTGCCACTTTGCTTCGGCGTCGGCAAGCCATCCATGTGCTTCGTGGCGTTACTGCTGGTTGAGGAAGTGCCTTCCGTTGATGAGTCGGAGGTATCGCATTTGTCGGCCTCGGAGGTAATATGGTTTGGCTTTCTCATGGTTGCTGATATACCGGCGTATGACTGTCGAACGTGCAACTGGACAAAGTCACCAAGTGACTCTGCCAACCAGACTTCGGGTCCCCCTCAAGTTGTTACTGCTGAGGTGTCAGGACCGTGACCGTGACGTGGCCGAAGTGTGGACTGTCCATGCAGGTCGTAGTACTGTTCGTCACTACACAGTCTTGGTTACTCGCCGTGATGGTACTCCGCTCGATCGCACTCAGCTTCTTGCCCAGGTGAGCCATTAGTTCTATGCCGAAAGTAGACTAGTCTGGTGCCTCGAGCTCGATGGCTGTGCCACCGGCCTTGCTGTCGCCTTGCTGTCCACGTCTACAAACCTCACATGGCGGGAAGAGTCCTCGAGTATCAACAGCAATAGCATTGTTTGGTGCTCTTTTTAAGGACCACCTCCTTCACTCACGTCTTACAGCAGATTACTCATCGATCGAAGCGACGACCCGTGCTTCCCGCCAACTAGGATGCTCACGAGGCTACTGGACGACAACAGATTACCATCTGCCACCCTGGCGCCTGGAGAAGAACAGTCTGTACGAGCCAGCCAGCGTTGAGAGTGTTAAACGTCTTCTCCCGAACCCCGACGATTCTCGTTCTGCTTTGCTGCCACTCCTTCGTTGCGATGGATATCGGAGGTAGCGCTGTAGGAATTGCTTCACTTGGCATTCAGGTCTGTCAAGGTCTGTTGTCGTACTATGACAGCTGGAAAGGATATAATAACGACATCACCAGCACATATGGCTGTGTCGAAGACCTTCGCAGGACTTTCACGCTGGTACAGGAGTCGCTCACACGTCCAGGCCTGGACGTAGCACGAGCAGAACGTGCGAAAAAGTGCCTCGACTTATGCGTTGACGGCCTGTCTAGCCTCCAAAAGAAGCTTCAGAAGCTTCGTACTCATTCGGTTCCTCATGGGTTCCGGCAAAGGACGTGGGCTGAACTGCAAAAGCTCTACTATCCCTTCAGAGAAAGCACCCTAGTCAGGCTTCGGGAGATAGTGGGCGAGCTTCGTGGACAGCTGACTTTGGCCCTCCAGGTGCTACAGCTAGACCTCAGTACCAGCGCGCAACACACTATGGCACAAGTGGTTTCCCAGACGCAGTCTTTGTCGCTTGGAGTCCAAAATATCCTCACCGCCCAGCAAGCGGATCAGTACAGGAGGATTGTGAACTGGCTATCGCCGGCTGACCCGTGGACTAACCACGACTCCGCTCGTCGAGTACACGAACCTTTGACGGGAGTATGGCTGCTCCAATCCCAGCAGTACCGTAAATGGAAGACTGGAGTAGACCGGCACCTCTGGTTGCATGGCAAAGCAGGCTGCGGGAAGACCGTCCTCTGTTACACTATAATCGAAGATGTCCGACGTCACTGCGAGAGCCGTCCAAATGCCGGATTTGCGGTGTTCTACTTTACTTTCTCGAATAGACAGAAGCAAGATGGTCGGTCGCTTCTTCTTTCGTTAGTGGCTCAACTCGGGCAGACAGAGCCAGGTCAGACCATACTACGTCAAACGCACGACAATCACGCTAGTAGCGTGCCAGACTCGCACACACTCGAAACGATGCTGGTATCGATCATCAACAATCATGTTGAAGTGTATCTTCTGTTCGACGCTTTTGATGAGTGTCCCGAGGATGCTGATTCCAGACAGCACATGATGGATCTCCTTCTGCGGCTATCTCAAAAAGCCAACAATCTCAAGATCTTTGCGACTAGCCGTCAATTACTCGATATCAAGGCTTCGACGGAAGACCTAAACGTCGTTTCACTGTCAGTGAATACAAGTTTGGTGAATGTCGATATCAAACGGTACATAGAAGCCGAGCTTGTCCGTGATCGAAGACTTAATAAACTGCTGGATACGTCAAAAAACTTGATCACAGAAACTCTAACGCAAAAGGCGGATGGAATGTAAGCAAATAATCACAACGGCAGTGTGTATTGATTGGTTGGACACTGACATACAGTTTACTGTAGGTTCAGATGGGCATTCTGTCAGCTATTCGAGTTGAAGAAATTGAAGTCTACCAAGCCCAGTCGTCTCCGGGAAGCCCTGCAGTCGCTTCCCGCGACGTTGGACGAGACGTACGAGCGTATGCTTATGCAAATAGCAGAAGGCGATCGTTCTGACGCACTTACGGTCCTCCGATGGCTAGCATTCGAGCATAGGGCCCATAGGTCTCTCACCTTGAATGAGATCGCTGAGGCATGTATCGTTGATCCATCAGGAGATGGAGTTGTCGAAGTTGATGATCGTGGTGGAACAGAAGATATTCTCAAGATACTAGCGGGGCTAGTGATTGCAGAGGACACGAGAGTAAGACTTGCGCACTTTTCAGTAAAGGAATATCTCGTATCAGAGCGCATCCTTCGGGCAAAGCTTGCGACTTCCATCTCGAGGAAGGCCGGGAGCATCGATTCATTGCACAGAGCTGCTTGACCTATCTTTTGCATTACAGCAATAGTAGCCTAAAGAGTGTTTCGGAAGAAGACCTTATCGAATTCCCTCTACTCGAATATTCGGCAAAGTCGTGGTTCTCCCATGTCTCTCTTCAGAGACCGGATGAGGTCGGTCACGAAATGCGACTCTTGTGCTCGAACGAGTCGAGAGCAGACTGGCTCTGTGTACATCAGCCTGAGACACCTCGGGAGAAGCCATTCGAGGGTGTCATGCACGTCAAGCCTGCAATCTACTACGCCAGTCTGTTGGGTTTGGAGGCTGTGGTCGCTCAGCTATTGAGCATGGGCGATGATGTGGAAGTCCGAGCTGGAGATTATAGCTTCGCACTAAATGCGGCATCAGCAGAAGGCTACGAGCAGGTAGTGCGGATGCTACTTAACGTAGGTTCGGATCTGGCCCCGGGGGCGGAGGATTGCAGTACTACACTGCGGACAGCATCAGCAAAAGGCCACGAGAGAGTGGTCCAGACACTTACGGAGGCGGGGGCGGATGTGAATAGTACAGGAGAAGATCTGGAGTGCGCTGCACTGCATGGAGCAATCCAAGGAGGCTATGCGAAGGTAGTCCAGATGCTGTTGGCTGCAGGAGCTGATATAAATATGCTAGATGGAGAGTATGGCAACGCACTTGAAGCGGCAGCACGGCAGCGTCACGAGAAGATTGTGCAAATACTCCTAGAGGCGGGCGCAAACCCAGACCAGAGAGGAGAGTTCAATACTACGTTGGGATCGGCATCTGCGAACGGCCGCGACGAAACGATGCAAATGCTGCTAGATGCAGGCGTGGATGTGAACGTCCAAAGACCATGTGGCGGTACGGCGCTACAGTATGCAGCAAAATGGGGCAAAGAGACGGTTGTGCAGATGCTACTAGACGCAGGGGCGGACGTAAACGTGGGATGAAGACCACTCCACTACACGACGCTGCAAGGCGACGTTCTACGACGATGGTCCAGATGCTAATAGAGGCAGGCGCGTATCTGAATACGAAGGATCGGTATCATGAAACTGCACTGCAGCTGGCATCTAGAAGCGGCTACACTGAGGTGGTGCAGATACTTATAGACGCTGGCGCAGAGCAAGTCGACTTGTAGCATGCTGGTTCGGAGATGGAGACAATTGACACACGCTAAGGGCAGTGGTCGCAACTTCCACCGAACGCCTCAATTCGTTCGACATTAGCATCTGCATCATCAACATCATGATGTCTACAACTGTACATTGCTCACGATCTATACAACTCACAATGCCCGTATGTTAGCTCGGCCCCTTCTCCATCCCCTTCCACCCCCCATCAACCTCCCACTTCCCAGCCTTCGTGAAGTCGCCCACACTACTGCCAGACATATACCCAAACCGGAAGTACTCTGGCAGCATCTCGCTCGCCGCTGTCTCAACATTCTCGCCCTCATTCACCATCTCCTCCCTACTCCCAACCAAATGCCTCTCCCACATCCACATAAAGTTCCCACCATGCTTCTCTCCAGGCCAATAACTCCGATCATCGCCATATCCGCGAAACCGCTCGACATCATTCACCAGAACTGAGACGCCATCCCAACTAACATCCATCTTCGCATCCCAAACCGGCAGCGGGCCAAGATCGAACGTGATGTTCTTCGCCCCGGCCGTCAGCACACTTACCACAGGCCTCAGCGTCCCTTGCGCAGAACCTTCGAGAAGCGAAGAAGGTGTCTCGAGCACGCTCGCGAAACCCCATCGTGCGACGCCGTTGATGAAGAGGCCTAGCAACAATCCTTGGTATATCAAGGAGGGACGATTCTGGAAGCTGGTCCCAGGAAGGAGGAGCAAGGCAAGGACATAGTGGTGGATCCTCAAACTCAAACCCGGCAGCGCGACAAAGAACAATATCGTGCCCACGAACCCGCCATACAGCGCCAAGTACCGCGGCATCCGGCCCTCAACCCGGAAAGCCCATGCCTGGCCAAGCGCGATGAAGAAGATACTCAGCACCACTATCACCAACGCGGGAATGGCGCCTGGCTGCGCTTTGATATCGTGTGGGGTCAGCCGCTGCAGCGGGAGTTTATCGAAGGTGTAGTTATTCAGTGCGCCGAGCCAGGCCGGACCCAAGTAGAGAATCGTTTTCTCGAATTGCGCGGTGAGGTTCGTGAGGGTGCGCAGCGCGGTGTAGCGGTACGTGACCCAAGCGCAGAAGCAGGCTGGTAGAAACCGCCCGAGCGCGAGGGAGAGGAGGCCGGAGTAGGTTGTTAGGTTTGGCGGGTCCGAGGCGAGAGCTACGTGGAAGAAGAAAGACACGAAGATGGACCAGAAGAAGATCGCCGGGGAGGTGGTGAAGAGGGAGAGGAGGGTTGTAAACACGACTGTCACGGCTAGGGCGGGCCAGCGGAGGTCGGCGCAAGCTGCTCGCGTGCCGGTTAGGAAGCCGAAGGTGTGGGGGAAGTAGGAGTCGAAGGGGACGGATTTTATGCCGTGATGGGAGGATGCGGTGAAGGAGGATTGTTCGCCGGTCAAGGTGAGGACGCCGCAGCCGCCTTGGGCGTCGGTGATGAAGCCGGCGTGGAAGGCGGAGGCGCAGATAAAGCTGTCGCCGCGGTAGATGGCGTTGTTCACGATGGTATCTTCGAAGCCGGTTTGGTTGGATGTGGGTCCGCCTACGACTAGAGGTTTATAGACGACTTCTTGGTCGCCAACGGCGTGCGGGTTGTAGATTTGTTCGAGACCGCATTCGGCTGGACAGCGGAAGGCGAGGGTGGAGTTGGCGAAGGGGCGGCAGAGGTCGCCGTTGATGCCGCAGCCGTTCCTTTCCTCCCAGTAGCGGGCCTGGCAGCCCAGACGGATGGGCGTGCCGTGGCCGGGGATTGAAGCGGCGAAGGAGCTCTTCCACAGGACGAGCGAGAAGGCGAGGAGCCAGCTGAAGTATACTGCGAGCAGGAGGCCGAACTTGTGTATCTTCTTGGGAGCATAGCGATCGAGGAGTGCTAGAGGTGCGTGTTGTATCTTAGGAAAGATAGGATCTATGCTGTATATTCGTGGTGGATCTGGACCTTTTGTCCATGTGACTGTTGCTTCCCATGCACTCTTCGACCACGGCGGTATACGGTCTGATATTCGGTCCCGCCATGTTGCCTGATTGTGTCCAAGGTAATGGTCGAGATCTACGGAAGGTCGTTGCGGACCTCGTAAGGGCGCATCCGGTTGTGCCCCATTTACATCTACATCGTCGTCCTCGTCCGGCGAGTCTCGGTATGGTTCGTAGTCTTCCTCGTGATCCGCGAAACCGTTCGCTGCTTCCTCATCAAGACCTCTTCCCTGCGGATTCATCCTTGTGGCAAGCTTCGGATCGGTCGTTATTGATGCATTGCTAAGTCCGATCCCCGATGCTCTTGTCACACTCTCTTCAAGTGTTTAATCTGCGGAGTATGAGATCACAACGGACAACGAAAGCGAAGGTACATGTACTGGACCTATAGCTGTACCTGCATGCGTAAGGCATCCACATGGCAATGCTTGGCCGGAGCTTCTCCTTCAACAACCACGTGGCATGGACTGCAATGCAGTATTGTTTGGACGATCATGAACGGAAGCATTATCTGCTACGAAGATGCGTTCAAGCACAACAGGTACGACACATGTCAATGTCGCTCTCCAACCCCCTCCTCCGCTAAAGGGACCCGAGAGACCCCACCACCACGGCAGCGGAGCTCGGAGGAAGCCGAATACCTGCAGGAGCGGATCATCGAACCCTCATCGATTGGTAAGAAGGAAGGGGCCGATAAGGCGTGTTTATACTCTTTCACTCCCCGTCAACGTTCAGTAGTCCTCTGGTAAGAAGTCCATTGCTCTCTTCATCTCCTTCCATCTTCAACATCGCCCAGCATGGCTCCAGCGCAGGCCGCCGCAAGCATGAACACCACCACCTCCAAAGCATCCCCTCCAAAAGACCTGTCGAACCACTTCAGTCGAGGCGCCAAAGCTCGTAACGCGAGTCAAATCAAACAGTTCTACAAGTATTTCGCCATCCCCGGCATTGGCCAACTCGCTGGTGGTCTACCTAACAACCACTACTTCCCATTCGACACCCTCGAGGCCAAGGTCGCCCAACCTGCACGATGGGAGCCTACACCAAACAAGCCCATCGACCCACCCGCAGACGATGATGAAGCCAGCCAGAAGCTCTCGAAGCTGAACATCAACTCTAAGAACAGCTCCAAGTCATCCGCCGACCTCTACGTGCCGCACACTTCAGCCCAGAAGAACCCACTACTCAAGATCGACCTCGATACCGCCCTCCAATACGGCACTGCTCAAGGCTACCCACCTCTATACGCCTTCCTGCGCCAATTGACTCGCGAGAACTTGCACCCCAATTGCCCTTATGCTGAAGGGCCGGAGATCATTCTGACCTGTGGCAATACGGATGGCTTCAGCAAGGTCTTGCAACTGCTCACGAATGAGTGGAGCGCGGAGAAAGACTGGGTGAGGGACAGACAGGGCCTGTTGGTAGAGAAGTTTGCATACATGAACGCCGTACAAGCGGCGACGCCGAGAGGATTGAATGTGGTGCCAGTGGAGATCGACGACGAGGGCATGGTTGCAGAGGGCAAGGGAGGATTGAGGGAGGTGCTAGAGAACTGGGACTTCAAGAAGGGAAAGAGGCCGGGTCTGATCTATACTGTGACGTGAGTGACCACGAAACACTGATGTGTTCTCAATGCTAACCATAACGGCAACAGCATGGGCCAAAACCCAACCTCCGGCGTCCTCTCCCTCCAGCGCCGCAGAGACATCTACGCCATCTGCTGCGAATACGACGTCATAATCTGCGAAGACGACCCGTACTGGTACCTCCAATACCCCACGGCCACCGCCCTCAACACCACCACAACCGCCGACCCCACCAACATATCCTTCAATCCCTCGCAGCCCATGTTCGCCAACGCCGAGCCCGTCCCCGAAAACTGGAAGTCCTCCGGCTACGACTTCCTCGACTCCCTCGTCCCCTCCTCCATCAGCATCGACACCGAAGGCCGCGTCATCCGCCTCGATACCTTCTCCAAGACAGTCGCGCCAGGCTGCCGTCTCGGTTGGATCACCGCGCAACCGGCGTTTATCGAACGCATCCAACGGATCACCGAGACATCCACGCAACAACCATCCGGCTTCGTGCAAAGCATGATCGCCGAACTACTCCTCGGCCAGGACCCGGCGGACGCTGCTGCGAACAAGAAGAAGAAAGACAACGGTGAAGCCTGGAACGCCGCCGGCTGGGTCCGCTGGATCGAAGGCTTACGCGGGAATTACGAGCGCCGCATGAACGCCATGGCTAAAATCCTTGACGATGGTAAATATCTCGTCAAATCTGGTCGGCGCAACAGCCTCTTCCTGCCGACCACCTCCGAAGAAGAAGAAGACGAGTGGGCCGTCGTAGAAAAGACGCAGATAATGTCCTTCGACCTGCCCGTAGGCGGCATGTTCCTCTGGCTCCGCGTGCACTTCGAAAACCATCCGCTCTACCACCACTATGCTAAACATAACGAGCTTTCACGGCTAAGCCATGCGCTGTGGATCTTCTGGACGACGAAGCAGTATAAAGTGCTCGTGGCGCCGGGCACGATGTTTTCTCCGACGGAGGCAATTAGGAATGAGGAGGGGTGGAAGTTTTTTAGGTTGTGTTTTGCTGCTATTGACGAGGAGGAGCTTAAGGGCGTGAGTGAGAGGTTGAGGGATGGGGTGCAGGGGTTCTTTAGGATTAAGGAGAGGAAGGTGGTGGAGAAGTTGTTGGAGGAGGATGAGGCGGTGGGGGGGATGGTGGAGGGGGTGGTTAGTTTGGCTGCTTTTGGGGGATGCTAGACCAGGATTGAGAGGCTCGAGACTTGGTCGTGTATATGATGACAACGAGCGACATGAATGATTTATTGTCTGCATGTAGAACGAGAACACAAAGCTTTGACTCTAAACCCAGATCTTTCGCGAACATGCGGTTGCTGCGGTCCCGTTCACAAGCTGCACCCTGCTGACACGCTGACCTCCCCGGTGGCCGGATTGCGTTACGACTATCTATATTCTACATGCTACATCGCCATTGAACGCACACGACCCACGACCCACGACCCACGAATATAGTCCTGTAGTCGGAGCACAAAGCTATAAAGCATAAGTACCATCTCGCCCCATCACTTCACACCATCCCTCACCCAAGCACATCTCAATCTTCGATCTTCCCTCCCAGCTGTTCTTAGAACCATCACGATCAGGACAGCAGACAGTGACAATGCCCTTCACTCTCCACCCCCTCACCTCCTCCGACGTCCCCCGCTGCGTGGACATCTACTTCTCCTCTTTCCAGAACCCGCACTCCATCGGCTGCTGGCCTCGCGTCGCCTCCGTGAGGGAGTGGTGGGAGAATATGCTCTACACCGAGCTCGACGAACCGGGGGCGTATTGGTTGAAAGCTGTCTCTACTGGCACTGGCTCCGGCAACAAATCACCCTCTGGCGAGATCGCGGCTTTCGCGAAATGGGTCGAGCCAAAACCAGGCGTAGAGCCCGAAACCGACTTACCGGAATGGCCAGAAGGTGCGGATAATGCGTTGTGCGATGAGACGTTTGGGTCGTGGGCGAGACGGAGGAGGATTCTGATGGGGGCACGAGGGCATTGGTGTGAGTAGCCATCTTACCTTACCAACCACCAGCTTGTTCACCCGCTCACGCCAGACAGATCTCGAGATCGTAGCCACAGACCCGGCATACCAAGGTCGCGGCGCCGGCTCCCAACTCATGCGCTGGGGTCTCGAGAAAGCCGACACTCAAGGGGTAGAAGCATACCTTGAAGCTTCACCAGAGGCCGTGCCGTTGTACAAGAAACTTGGGTTTGCAGAGGCGGACAAGATCGACACTTTTATCAGCAATGAGAGGGTGAATGGAATGTGGTACCGGAATCTGTTCATGATACGGGAGCCTCCTCGGTTAGACCGTGGTGCGGGAAGCTAATAGTACTCTATGGGTACAAACACTAGTCGGAATCAGAAGCGTCGCCTTCTTCTGCGAGACCAGGTTCTTGCTTCGCCTTTTCTTCCGTCTGCTCGCGGATCCAGTCGTCAACTTTCTCGACGGCGGTGCGAGGTTCGTCTTTGTACCGCATGAGGTGGTTCTGGATCTCTGCGGGTGTGTAGGTGGCGTCTGGAATGTGCGAGGCGAAGTCTTCTGCCAGTTGTTCCAGTACAGCTTTCGCAGATCTGGGCTTGCTGTTGGCTGTTGTCCCGTTCGCGATCTTGTCGTCCAGGTGCCCGACGGCCGCTCCGTTGGTTATCTTCTTCTCGAGACTGCCGTTCGTGATCTGCTCAGGTTCGACACCAGAGTACATTCTCACAAACAGTTCGCGGACCTGCTCGTTCATGGCGTATGCAAACTCAATCTTACGATCAACACGACCCGGTCGTACAAGCGCTGCATCAAGCTGCTCGGGGTGGTTCGTCGTCATAATCAGCACACGGCCTTCGTGGCTCGCCACGCCATCGATAGCATTCAGCAGTCCAGACAACGAGATGCCAGAGCCGGATGACGGACGATTGGGTCCTTGACCACCTGGACCACCCTGACCACCTCCTCCGCCTCCACCGCGTTGGTTGCCGTCTTCATTCGGTGTCTGCTTGTTGAGCGACTTCAGCTCTTTCGCAAGATCTTTCAAGGTGAATTCTTCGTCCTTCCCCTTCTCCTTCTCATCCTGATCGGCGTCTCCTTCTTCCTTCGCTACGCCATTCGGCTTGCCGTTCTGCTTCCCGTTTTGCTTTCCGCCTTTCCCGCCTCTGCCTTGCTTACCTTTGCCATTACGAACCTCTCCCGCTCCACCTCCCTCCATCTTCCTTGACTTTGCTGCCTCTGCCGCATCAACGTCCTCCAGTAGAACGACACACCTCCTTGGTAAGCTGTTAAATAACGCCATCAAATCGCCTTCCGTCAAACTTGGCTCCTGCAGGCCAATCACGTAGATCTCCAGCCCAAAGATACCAGCCAATGCGAACGAGAGCGAAGTCTTCCCCGTCCCAGGAGGGCCATGAAACAGATATCCCCGACGGTACGGCAAACCACGAGTTGCATACCACTGCGGAGAAGCCGGGTGCAGGTACTCGTTCATGTCGTTGACTATCATATCCTTTTGCGTGTGGTCCAGAATAACGGTCTGCATTGGCCTAGAAGGACGGACAGAGACCTTACTCCAGAGTCCTCCGAATCGCTGACGCTCCTTTGGAAGAGGGTGGCGAATCGTTGTTGTCCCTCTAAGACGATTCAACGACCACATCTTCGCGACAGCCAACATCTCCTTGATCGGTTCGATACTGCGACCAATGCAATCGATCTGGATCATATCCTCCTCCTCCAGCTTCCCGAGCGCTGACCCTTCCTGACCCAACCTCGAATGCTTGGATCGACGGAAGATGAACAGACGCCGATTATGCCAGATGAAGTGCCGTCCATAATATGGCTCATACCTTGGCGGCACTCTTGCAGACCACTTCTGAAAGTCGAAGTATCCATCCTCTGACAGCGCATTTGCCTCCGTGGCCTCGAACTCGTTCTGCGCTTTGGGTCCGCGCTGCGTCTTCGCTGTGGCCCGCCGATCACTCGCCAAGATCTTCGTCTTCGCCATCCAGTCGAGTGTCATGTCGAACAGATCATCCTGCTGCTTGATGAAGACCGAAGAGAAGAAGAGGTATCGAAACGCACGGCATGCCTTGCCGTACAAGAACTGTCCGCCTTTGATTGCAGCGAACGAGACGAGGCCGATGGAGACGAAGAAGGAGATGTCGATACCGGTGAAGGCATGGACGTAGCGAGAGATGAGGCTGTATCCTGGGATCAAAGCGTCGAGAATGCTGGGTGGAAGTTCCGTAAGAGAGAGTGGTTCCGAAGCGTTACCAGATCGTTGTGCCAAGTTCATGGCGTTCGTGAGCTTTCGCATGTCCATCTTGCCTAGACCAAGGCGTTGCGCCTTGAGGATCAGCAAGGTTGTTGTGCGTTGCCTTCAGGATCATCAAGGTTACTGATTTGGTCGTAAAGGGCAAGATGTACGATAGTACGCAGATCGCCTTCTTACAGACTCCAAATATCCTGTATTCTTAACGCCTATCGCTATGCAGATGAAAAATCAAAGGAGACAGACAAGTTTGATAGCAAATAGAAGAAAATGCAGACGCCTGCCTGAAGATGGAAATGCTTCGGCAATCAAGAAAGTTTGCCACCACTCAAGCTCAACGCCACGCACCTTGTCGACGCATCTCAGCTGCCTTGAAGCTCAACTCAACTTCGTCCCTGACTCATCGATGGAATGCATCTGAACTTGCAGATGTCCAGGCAGGAGCCAAACAGTGGTCGCAAGTGCTGAAAGAAAAGACGTTTCGATACAGGAGGTTGGAATCAATCAGCTCGTGCCTGAAGACTGGACAAGCCATTATCTTGTGGCCAAAAAAGACTCGAACTTGCAGTCGACGTGAAACAAAAAGATATCACTCGGGAGTTCACCACACTGGCTATATCTCCCCGTCCTCACACCCGGTGAGAAAGGTTACTGTACATAGACCGGGTCACCCAGACCACGCCATCCCGGCGCCTGCCATCCGCAGGATTTATGAGAAGGGTTAACTGAACAAGATATGTCTCCCTCAAAAGTCCTGCCGAACAATCCCGAACTTCTACGGTTTACATTTGAAGAAAATCTCACTAAAGGACAAAAACTGTGACGAGCAAGTTGCAGAACAAACATCTGCCTTTTGAAGTTTCATATACGAACGGGAAGAAGAGCCGCATGTCAATGGTCTCATGTCGAAAGCCACAATCATGATCTATGCCGCCTCAAAGCTTTCTACAACCCACAGGAACCAGCGTGCAGACCGAAGGGCTCCCCACGATGGACTTGCTATCCAAAGGGTACTTGAGCCCGGACCTGCGTCTTGCGACCCGATCCACGACAAGAAGCGAACGCCAGCTCATGCTCCGATGAAACACGCAAGGCTATGCTACAAGAATCGGAACGTGGCTATCGGCCGTGGTGATGCGCATGCCTGTGGAGGTGACGCTTCCAGCCTGCCGGAGCTGTCTCGGTAGCGGTCACAGTGACATCAACTTCGGTGACGTATAGCTCGATCACGGTGTTGCCTTGGGTGATATAGCTCACAGGAGTTGGAGCCGGGGGTGGCGGCGGCGGCGCTGGTGCGGTAGTGACGATGGACTCGACTGCGGCTGGTGTGGCAGCTGCTTTGCCGATATCGTTTCCGTCGGTTACCATGGCGACCACAATACCACCTTGAGCCGTCTTGGTTGACTCTGGGTCGGCTGGTGAGTATGTGAGGGTGGGTTGTGAGAAGGTCTCTGGTGGCGCAGATGGTGCGATGCCCTGGGTCTCTTGACCTTGACGTCCAGCAACGGCGTAGGAAGTGGCTTCCTCTGGGCCGTACTGGACAGGCACATCAACCGCGAGACCTTGACGTGGGCCTTCGGGGTTGTCCTCCTTCAAGCAATCGGGAACGTCGAATGTGCACTTGGCCGCATCGGCATCGCTCTGGATGTCGAACAGTGGGCAGGCTTCGATATCGCCGGACTCGTCTTTACAGGTGTCGAGAGCGCTTTGCAAGAAGTCTGCGGATTCCCAGCCCATGATGAAGTCGCCGTGATAGCCCGTTCCAACAGGATCTCCGTAAGATAGTAAGAATTGACCAGCTTCACCAGCGAAAGCGTTCGTGGCCCAGATGGTCTCGTAGAACAGGAAGGGGTAATGCTCGTCGTACCCGTCTGGGCAGTTGCCTTCCTTCACGAGACTTGGGTATGCCATGTGCGATTTGTGATCGTCGGAATCCAGCTCGCCATTGCCGCAGCTTGGGAAAGCCAGCTCGAGGCGGAGGCCATCAACGCAGTTTGCATCAAGGTAGTCCTGAGATGGCATCACATGGCGGTAGAGCGACGGCTCAGGATCCTTGACGTAGTTCAGACAGTTGAAACCAAGAGCGCGCTGTTGCAGGAAGAACTGATCATCGGTCGAGTCGGTAGGCCAGAAGCTGAGCTCGGTATCCGGGAACGGTCCGGTGAAGTTGCGAACAGTCGGGTTGCCGGCCAGCATCTGGAAGCCTTCAGGGAAAGCTTTGACCTGATCGAGGTAGTAGAGGTAGTATCTGCGTGGTCGTTAGCATGTGAGCTAAAAAGGTGTGCACAGGTTACGTTACATACACGAGCATGCCTCCGACTTGCGGAACCATCACAGTCGTGCCATTGTCGTACGCGAAATTCATGATCGGCGTCCAGTATGCGCTGTGATCCTGGGTGACCTCGCAGGCAGTGCAGGCGCCATCAGCAGTGAGCGTCTCGTATGTCGCATCCCAGGAAAAGCCTATAAAAGTCAGTCGCCTGTCTTGCGCAACCAAGGAACCACTTCTCACCTCCACCGCCGGTAATGGTATGTACATGGGCGCTGATGTCGCCGGGATCCACGATGGGGTCGAGGCGCGCAACGCCGGTCTGCGAGCGACATGGCATGCGCCAGAATGCGCTTACAGTGCCTGAGAAGGCCGCTGCAGCAGTGAGGATCGCCTGCGATGTCTTCATGATGATGGCCGACCGTCAAGGTGGGAAAGGTGTATGTGCAGGCTGGGCAAGGCAACCAGCGCCTGGTGGAGGTGGCGTTTCGCTGGCGAGAGATCAACTCTCGGCTTGTCTTAGTCGCAAAGAGTGATGTCGATTTCGATATGGAGGCGTTTTTAGCAACGTGTTGTTGTGTCGCTCGCGTGGCAGTGGTGAAGAATTTGGCTGGCACCTTGCTTGCTCGGCTTGATCGTTTGACCTGTGAACAATCGGTGAAATGCGAATGGACCGGCCTGCTATTGATCACAATAGCTGTCGCAATGCAACGACAATGGCTCGTCTGACGTGGCGGTAAAGACTGGTTGTGGGTGAAGGGGTGACTGAGTATCGGTTGATGAGGATGAGTGCTGGCTCTCACAGAGAACGATGAAGAGGTTGATTGTGTCTTCAGCACTTCTATTAACGGAGGGATGTCGGAGGCAGAGACGCCAATGGATTCTCGGACAAGGATCTTTGAAACTTAGAAAACCACCTCATTGGTGCAAAGGACACGCTTATGCAGGTCCCGAAGTCAAACGCTGAAATTGAAGGCACACCTCCAGCTCCTGGAAGTGTTTCCTCAGCCTCCTCCATTCTGTTATCTGGTGCGCGGCACATGATTCCCAAGCCGTGTTCTGTGAACTCGTTGATCTCGGCGACATGGCACAAATTTCACGAGTGTTGGCAGCACAAACGATCGCTCCTGCCTACGCCAGCAAACGCTTGGTCGTTCTTGCCGCCAATTGCTGCTCGTTTGCTTAGGGGATCAGCAGGAGTCCTTTCATTGACTCCATAATTCATATCACGTTCATCCATACCACGACGTCAAGCGCCGGGAAAGTCACGGTTGCACATCAGGATCGACTGCACAGCCACTGCCGCTGCCGCGCTACAGGTGTATCATGAAGCTTAGCTGGTGCACTCCGAGACACCTAAGACATCGACTCCGTGTTCTACTTAAAATTGTGCACTTGGCGCCCACGGATGCTTCTGCTATAACATCTGGGATCACCCCTCTCATGTTCGTCGCCGCGATTCATCCGGGTCTTCCGAGGTTCGAAAGGACCCGGTCTCGCCGGTATAGACTGAATCTTGGAAGGCGGAAGCTGTACACCAGTGGCTATCGAAACGGATGCTGTGCGAGATGATGCCGTACACCGTCTAGAACAATCTAACTCTGCAGTGTACATCCCTCTGTGCCTCTGCTGTCATGCTCGAGACTGAGACATCGTACGCTTGTGCCTGAACCTCGGCAACAACCCAGTGAAGTATGCTCGTCGATTGACACGATATCTATCTCCGATTAAAGTTCATATACCTAGAGCCAATGAATAACAGCAAAAGATTGCTCCCAATATAAGCCGTCAAGATCCCAAGATCTCGCCATCTCGTGTCCCAGCTGATCCCAAACTGGTCGTAGAACTGGTCACCGACCGCGAACGCGCAGTAGGAACAGTCAGAGGTCTGGTTGTTGACAAGGTAACCAGGCCCACCAGATGCGAAGAATTGCGACATGTACTGGCCGCACGTCTGTCCTGGTGGCGATGTGAAGAGGTTGAGTTCCTTTGGGGTACAGACGACGGGGAGATCGTGGAGTTCGGTAGCCACGAGGCCGGAGATGAGGCGGGTGAAGCTGTGATATAAGTTAGTAGGGTAGTTGAGGCTGAAGATGCGTGAAGGAAGCTTACGGAACGAGTTCGTACAGCCAGGACCGCCAGAAACCTGGTATTTGTGGCTTCGGTACTGCGACACCGCAGAACAAGGCGAAGATGACGATGATGAACGGATTGAGAAGGACAGCGATGAAGGTGCTTGGCGTCCATGCGGAGATTGCTTGAGCGAGAGTGACGGAGAAGAGCTCGGTGATCAACACGTAGAAGAAGTTCAGGCCTGCTCGCGAGGAGGCTGGGTTGAGGCCGGGTCTGTAGGCAACGGTCAGTCGTTGCTGCATCTACCGAAGGTTCGGGAAACTTACATGTAGTAGATCGGCAGGAAGAAACCCACGGCACATAGAAGGCTGTACGGCATTTCTGCGATGACCATGGAGAGCGCGAACGGGAACTGTTTGTACGTCTTGGACGCGCTCTCGCGGTAGAAGATGAGCCTAGAGAGGTCTGTGTGCCGTCAGTAAGCATCTCCTGATGTTCTCGATGATGAGACTCACCATATTTCGGCTCAACCTGCGCAAGAATCAAAGCCGGCAGCACCGTAACCTGGAACATGATGAAGATCCGATACTGCAGACTTGTCCTCGAATCGTCCAGATTCAGAAACATCAGTCCAGTCAAGAGAGCAATAATAACGTGATTGATAAGCCTGGTAAATCCGTAGTTGGGGCTCCGGTAGAAGGCCTTCAACTGCCTCTTGGTAACGACCTTGATTTGATGCCACAACGGTGTTGCGTACTCCTTCTGTTCCACTGCAGGCTGCCCTGCAACTTCTCTCATCCTATCTTCTTTGATCCGTAGGATGACCTCTTTCGTCTCGTCGAGCTCTTCCGACTCGTTCCAGATCTCGCCCCAATCTTTGTCACCGATTCGTGCTTGTTGGCCAGCACCAATGGCGTCCAGCATCCACTCAGCTGGATTTGCGTGGGGAGGGCAATCTGCGCCCTGCTTCAAGAAGTACTCTCGCAGGACGTGTGCGTCTTTGCCGATGTCGCCGAAATAGACTGTCTCGCCGCCTCTTTGTAGAAGCAATAGTCGGTCAAAGTTCTCGAAGAGGGAGGCATTCGGCTGGTGGATTGTACAGAGGATGGCCTGTCCGGCCGCTGCAAGCTTCCGGAGAAAGCGGACGATGTTGAAAGCACTTTGGCTGTCCAACCCTGAAGTTGGTTCGTCCAGGAACAGTAGTAGCTGTGGTTTAGCTGCAAGCTCGACGCCAATAGTGACTCGTTTGCGTTGTTCGACCGCAAGTCCAGCTTCTGGGTCGCCGATGATTGCATCTGCAATGTCTTCCATCTCAAGCAAAGACAGGACTTCCTCCACGTAAGCATGCTTCTCCTCGAGAGAAACCTCATAAGGCTGTCTAAGCTCCGCAGAAAACCGCAACGCCTCTCTCACACTCTGCGTGCCCTCGAGCACATCAAGTTGTTCGGCATAGCTAGTACCTCGTTGAAAGTCTGTCGAGAGCGGCTTGCCGTCCACCAACTCTGCTCCACCAATCACGCCAATAGTCTTCCGCTGAGCAAGCACATCGAGCAATGTGGTCTTGCCAGCACCAGAAGCGCCCATCAAAGCCGTCAACTCACCTGGCCTGACATACCCGAAGATATTCTTGAGTAACCGAAGCTGGCCAGACTTTACGGGTACATCGTATGTGAGGTCTTCCCAAGTTAGAACTGCGCGTGACTCGATCTTCAGCTCGGAGCCCTGCTGGGCGGTATCGTCTCGACGTCGATTATTCCTGTTGGTCTCTAGTTTCTCGTTTAGTGCCTTGCGCTCTTTGTTGCCTTTTGCGAAGAATGTGACTGTTCGTCCAGCTGCGCCCCATTTGATATACTCTCCAAGCCATGCATTCGTGGCAAGGAAGGCCGCAATAAGAACCACCATTATTCCATAGTTCCGCCAGAGGTCCCCTTTATTATACTGAAATGCTTGCTGAATGTAGTCCGAGCCACTCACTGCGATGCTGCCGGCTTTGCTACCTGCGAGCGTGCAGACTTGACTGTCTATGTTTCCATAGCCCGGCCCGGATGGTACCAACGATGTGCCCTCGCAAGTCAGATCGATGTGGCCAAACTCGTTGATCATCATCGCAGCAAAGCCAAGGCCGAGAGCGTTGATATAGAAGATCCAGCGAAGCCAGACCTGCGAGTCGGACCATTGGATGAGATAACCTCCGGTTAGGACGAATAGTGTGATGACTGTGGCGGCCAGCTTGATCGCCGAGTCGAAATCAGGACACAGGCATCCAATGGTTCGGAAGAATAATGTGATCGCGAGGTAAGCAGTGAGAATGACTAGGGTGAATGTGAAGAATGCTCCTGCTTCGTAAACGAGACCACACATGAAGTAGACCAAGATGCTGAACACCGTAATTTGCACTGCTTGGAAGGCAAGATCGACGGCGATCTGGGCGATCCAGAGGGCTGATGGCCTGTGAAAGGTATATGCTCGATGTTTGTTAATGATAGGTCGTCCCAGCATAACACCCGCAAGCTCGCCGAAGGCCTGGAAGCAGTTGAACAGCAGACTGATGAATAGCACACCTCCACGAGTGAACGCTCCTGCAGATGTGCGAGGTTGTTGAAGCCAGACGGTACCGATGACAATGGCGATGACCACGGTGGTCACCCACCCCACCACCAATGAGAAAGTGTCTTGCCATTTGAGGATGAATTGGCGCTTCATCAGTGCCCAAGTCTGAATGTGGAAGGGAACAGAGTACACAGTCTTTGCACGAGTGTGGCGCTTGCCCTGCGACACTGCGGTCAGGAAGTCCTCATGGATGTGCTTTTGCTCTGCAACAATCCTCCTGTATTCGGCGATCTCCTCAGTGATCTGTGTTGCAAACCTCGATTTGTGAAATGCCTCGACAAAGCTATCAGGCGAAGATGGTGCGTTAGACTCATTGCGACCCTCTTGGTAGTCACGCTCGAAGGGATCGGTGCAACCCGTGAGATAATCGGGAGTTGTTTGTCGCGGCTTTGGCAAGAACCCTAGGCTCTCAAAATATGCTCTCGCATCCTGTGTGGGTCCCAGGAAGACCTGTCGACCTTGGTCAATAACCATAACTTTGTCGAATTGAGCATAGATGTTCTCCGAGGCCTGGTATAGCGACACGAAAGTTGTGGTCCGGTAAATGTTCGTGATAATTCTCAGGGATTTTGCATAGTCCAGTGCAGTAGAAGCGTCCAGGCCGCGGGTAGAGTTGTCGTAGGAGTACACAGCACCGCCAGTGATCATCGTCTCTGCGAGCGAGACTCGCTTTCTCTCGCCACCAGAGATACCGCGCACGAAAGGGTTGCCAACGATCGTCTTCTTTGTGTGCTCAATGTTGAACATTTGAACGAGCATGTCTACGACTTTGTCCTTGAACTCACCAGCGCTGAGACCTTCAGGCCGAGTACCAGGGACTTTCGTCTCCAGTGCGAAGCCAAGTGTTTGCTCTAGATCGTTCCGTTAGCTGCGAGCACAATGGGCGATACGACAAATGGGAGTCTACTCACCGACCGTCAACGTCGGATGATGTATGTCGTCTTCCTGACAATACACCGCCTCACCACGATACCTCTTCTCGAACTCTGCCGCCGTGAATGGACCGTACGTGACCTCACCATCGATGGTAGTATAGCCAAACCGCTGATTTGCGATCGTCTTCAAGAACGTCGTGCACCCACTGCCTGGCCTACCTAGCACCAAGACCATCTCCCCAGGCCTGACCACACCTCGGAAGTTCTGCAAGATACTGACCTCCTTCCCCTTCTTGTTGGTCGGTAGCAACTTCATCACCTGTCGGAAGGGAAATAGAAAGAAATTGGTAAACGCATCAGGAAACGTCGGCACATTCAGCCTTGTCCCTCCCACGCCCTTCACGGTCAGGTTGTCCCATACCACACCAATCTGTTTCGATTTGATGCCCGCCTCATCTTCCAGCTGTTTGTTCCCTCGCAATGTATCTTCAAGATTGAATGGATCCGAATCTTCGCTCGAGTCTGACCCAACCGCCTTCTCGACATCCTGAACACCACCCTTCTGGCTCTTCGCGCGACTCTGCGTCCTCGACAGCTTCCGCGAAGCCTGAGAGGCTTGACTCAACTGCCTCTGCAGCTCGGCAAAGTGTTTCTCAGCACTGAGAACATTGACGCCTTTTTCGCTCCTGCCATCGTCCGAAGATCCACGATTAGATGGCACATATGAGTTGACCGCCGTCTCTTTCTCGATCTCCTCCGATATCTCTGAACTGTGAATCCTGATATCCGGGTTCGCACGTTCCTCCGTTACTGGCTCGTGCGGGTCGTTGGTCAGCCGCGTCGATTGGCACCCGTGGTGGTTGCCAGGATGATTAAGGTGTAGTGCCCCCTCCACCTCTTCTTCGAACTTCTCCATATCTTCCTATCGAATCTACCGAAGCTACGCCGTCTTCTCTATGTGATGCTCACTGGAATGCAAAGACACACACACGAACCACCAATGTTAGCTCCGCGACATGGCCAGATGAAAGGGAAAGCAGAAGAAAGATATGAAGTCCGCGAACTTAGCTTGTCAATGCCGAATACTCGGATCTCATGCACGTACGGGAGGCACGCCGGTGACTGCATATGTTTAGCAGGACGCCGCGCCGGATATCAGTACGTCCCATTGCCGAGCTCATGAGCAAGAAGAGATTGATATCGAAGTGCCCTAACACCCAAGCCGGGGTTACACTACCTTCAGTACCCCACTCAACGCCACTACTGGGCAGAGCCGCCGCTTAAGGTAGCTCGAGAGGTGCAGTCGTTCTTCGATGATGACGAGAAAGATACGAGCGGTGAACGAGAACGACCGCGTTTAATTTGATTGATTTGATCAGGATACATGTACCTACCTAGCCATATGCACACAACCAAAGACTCATTGTTATCATTTCCGAACCCCGAACGACCACCGCGCCGCGCTCAATCGTTTTTCGAATACAACGTTCGCAACGGTCCCCACCAAAAGTTTCCCAAGACCCCATGGTTATCCCACCCATAAGCACGCGAGAGCTCGTGGTTCTCCGCTCGCCCACTTTGTCGGGTGTCTGCGTCGATTACAAATCCATTAATGTCGGGCCCGCTCTCTGTCAAAAAGAGTATCAAATTCCGTGATGCAATCCTGAATGTTAATGAAAATGTTGATGACAGCCTCGTGTACGGCCCAAGCAGTAACCGTTGTTCCGACGGTCGCGATTAATAGCACATAATCATTGCTTTTCAACATCACGAATTTGCGGTGCATTCGTCATATCGTGGTCCTTGCTGTCGCGTCCAGCTGAGGATCGCGTCGTAGTATCTCTCCGTCTGCCCACACGATCTAGCCACTGCTCGGCGGACTCCAGGGTGAGTTGCATCGTCTGGCTGACCTGGGATATCATGTCGAGTCCTTCTGTGGCGAAAGTGATCATGCGATGAGCACCTCTGCTAGTCTCGCTCCCACCAGTGTGCGTGTCCGAAGCGACACGCCATCGCTGTGGCAAGGACATGAGCTGCGTTCGGACAAAGTGACGTGCATTTTCCGGCAATGCTCCACCCGCATAGCTCGAGATGGACGTTACGACTTGTTGCATGGTGCGCCATATGTTCTCGGAATGCTTCTTGATGACTGCAGCAAGTGCGCGCGCAGCTTCGTCGTGGTCTGGGGTCTGTGGTCGTTCGCCCTTCTCTAAAGTGGCGTCATGGTTGTGGTGCCAAGTGTCTCGTGCTTGATCGTAGTCTTCCAGGACCACGGTCAAAGCCTCCGACATTGTCGAGATATGCTCCGCTTGACGCGCGAGGAATGCTAGGCAGCCTCTAAGGTTTCGTCGCGACGTCTCACTGAGCGCGACACCCAGGCCAGATGTCATCACCAATACTTGGGAAGACCAACTCTGGCCTTGTCCCGTTTCGCCATTTTGTGCTTGCCTCTCTGCGCTCGCTGGGCTCTCTTCTTCGCGGTATGACGGTGGTTTGCTTGCACCATAGGCAGGGAGCTCTTCAGCGCCGTAGTGTTGCATATGGCTGGGCGTCCCATCCGACTCTTTGTCCATGACTCGTCTTCTTTTGCTTCTAGGATCGTCTTCGCCTCTTTCCAGGTCACTTGAGTGCCGTGTATTGCCTCCGTAGTACCACCTCATGCCACTCTCCACGCCAGTCACCCTTCCAACAGTTCCCGCCGTGCTGGCAACTGGTAAAACGATTCTATCCTCGATAAGCTTCGCTCCCGCCTGGACGAAGCGTGGTGAAAAGTCCTTCGTAGTGGAATACGCGCTGAGCGAGCCATTGATTGTGCCGGATACCCATGGGTGTGCCTTCGCAAATAGTTGAAACAGAGGCTCTTCCTCGCCGTGGGAAGTGCGCACGGGTCGGGCTACACTCTGGTTGGACTCGGAGGCTTTGGGCAGCGCAGGAGATCGGATGAAGTCTACACTGTTAGTGGAACTCGTGACCCAGGACTACAGAGATACTAACCGGGATTACCGAGTCCCGAAAGCGCTTCCGCAGCAATGCGCACATCTGGATCGTCCATAGATATACTAGGAGACCGCACGGCTTGCTCATCTATGCTCATGGCGCTTCCAACTTCCGAGGGGCTTGCGACCGCCGCCTCGATGCTTCTTCGTTGTCCATTGGCGGATTGTGGTCCAGGATCGATGCGTGGTAGACTGTTGACCGATCTGGGAGACTCCTGGCCCGCCGTCGAAGGGCGGAAGCCAGATAGCCGTGGAGAATGGTGGAAGTCAGGTGAGAGCACGGTCTTCAAGTCCGGCAACGTGATCTCTGCCGTCGCATGTGCGTGGCTGACATCTGTCTTTGGTACTGAGGGGAAAGTAAGGTCGGCAGAATTGTGCGCGACGTACGAAGGCGGTCGGGGTTGTTGCTGCTCCATGATGCCGTCACATGGCAGGGCTCGAGTCTAGGTGTGGGAGGTCGGCGCGAACCCAGTGCTTTTGTTATAGAATGAGTCGGTCGTATAAGGATTGTCGTCCCGTCTGAAGTGTGAAAGGAGTCGTTGAGGGCTATGAAGTGGAGTTGTGGTGATAAGTGGTCCATGCGCAGTTTAGAGCGATCATGTGAAAGCTCCGAGGCTTGCACGTGCCTATTTATCCGTCTCATGTCGAGTATACAAAAACAAAAGACAGCTACTGTTAGGCTTCAAAGCGACATTCATCGTGACTGTACGCTTGTTTGTCACGTGTAATGAGATATATATGTGCCATGAGAACGACGGAACGGCAATATGTACAAGTTTCGGTGCTTGGTAGAATCTAATGTCGTCCTCACGAGCTGTTGACAGTCTGCTGAGTCCCGATATTGCTCCCGCTCATCTGCACAGAGACGCTCCCCGAATCCGCAGGGTACGTCACCTCGAGAGATAACTTCTCCTTCGGCCACAGCGTAACATAGTTGTCGGTCCACAGCACCGGGTTGACATCGTCTCCACTGGCATCCACGAGATTCAGACGGATGAAGAACGCAGGCACGTCGGCCGTGTTCTCCAAAGTAACACTCGAGCTCGTCGACGATGAACTTTCAACAGTAGCAGACACGGATGCTGCCTTCATGGTATTGAGCGCGGTGAAGTTGGCCCACTCTGACACGGGTGTGGAGAACCACGAGGACTTTTTCCATTCCAGCTTGTCGGTGGATGTTGCGAGCCAGTAGACGTTCCGACTGAGCACTGCACCATCTGAATCGGATAGAATGAGTCGCAGGAACGCAATATCCTTGATTTTGTCCAGGCCAGGCACAGAGGCCACGCTCTTGCTTGTGTTGGGCTCGGTGTCCGCAGACACAGTCTGTGTCGACAGCACTTTCCCGCTCAACTCCATCAACTCCATGTCAATCTTACGACTGCCTTGCTTGTCCAGTGAGTGATTAATCAGGTAAACTTGACCACCGTGATACCCATAAGCAACATGCTCGATACGGCTGCCCATCTTCGCACCGAAGTATGCACCAGCCGGGTGAAGATAGTAATCGAAGAGGTTCCAGTGCAAGCCTAAACCGGAATGGTAAACTGTGTCAGCAGTGTCTTAGACAAGGTCACCCGCAGACATGTGACAATGGTCACGGTCACCCTTTGATCCGTCGAGAACTTACTGGGCCACGCATTGTTCAACATCCAATAGATCGCACCAGTCGCAGGATGATCGGCGTTCCACTTCGCCGAGTAGCCCTCAAACTCAGATCGAGTCGCCTCGTAGTCCATGATCTGAGCTTTCAGCAGGTAGTCTTCGAGGTCGGAAGGCTCGCCATATCGGTTGAACAAACCCTTGTCGTAGATATGTCTGTCGAAGAACGATGATGCATTGGTTGACATGTGGTATAAGCCTTTTCGAGGCTTCGTCCACAGGTCGGTAAAATCATCGTCGCTCAAGAACTTCGTGAGACTTCCCATCTCAGGTGTGCCAACTCCGGAACCCAGCTCTGAGCCAAAGCCAAAAGCCGCACCCAGTTGGTTGCCGAACCAGTAGTTTGGTGGTACCCAGTCGTACGGGCCAGGCATCTTGAGTCCTGATGGCCCAAGAATTTCGGGGTAGCCTCGCTGGGCGGCAGAGCAGATAATCGGGCTCTGCCAATCTAGATCGTCCAAGGCGTCCACATAGATGGCTGTTGCACGGTCGTCTGGCCAATAGTCGCTGCCCACGAGGAACGCTAGCATGCTCGGATGAATCTGCATCATGGAAGCCTCATGCCGCATAGAGTAGTTGGCGGTCTGGTAGTCGTTGTCGTTCCACAAAGTTGCAGTAACATCCTCGTTGTACTTCCAGGCCTCCCATTTGTCTGTGGACAATGTTAGCTTGGAGAATGATTTACGCCGATGTGATTTCCAGAGCGGTGTTACTTACCACAGCATTCCCATCCTGCCATGACCATCAGCCCAATGCGGTCAGCTATATCATACAGCTCTGGCTGCTCTTGCTTGCCCTCCAGGCGGATGGTGTTCAAACCCATATCCAGGACGTATTGTGCTTGAGCCTCGAACTTTGCCTCATCCCACCGAAGGAACAGATCTGGTGCATATCCTCCACCCAGAACCTGGAAGGGCTGGCCATTGACGAAAAAGATGGTGTCGTTATGTACATTCAGCTCCTTCGTGACGTGTCGAATGCCAAAGTTCGCCGTGTCAACTTTGTCCGAGACCGAACCATGAACGCTTACAGAAGCACTAGCCGCGTAGAGAGGTTGGTCTCCCCATTGGTAAGGCCACCAGATCTTTGCACCCTTGATGGTTGCGGATGTCGAGATCGTGCGAGTCTCTTTTGGACCGAGCTTGAATGTCTGGCTCAGTTGGCCAGTAGTTTTGCAGCCATGACCGGTTATCGCGCCCTCTAACACCCCACTAACGCTTGCGTCCTCCAGATTGGTGATGTCAGCTTTCAGAGTAACCTTGACATCGCTGGCACCAGGCTGGTAGTCGTTGACGATGCGAAGTGGCCCCATGAAAAGAGATTCAGTCTGCTTAAAGCTCACATCTCGCCATACGCCAGTACCATTGTCCGGAGGATAAGGATTCCAGTCCACAAAACCCTGCGCAAAGTCCTGATTGTAGTCCGTCGGGTATGCTTGAATAACTAGAGCATGCGCGGTGGAACCCGAGACGATGTCTGTGATGTCATATGTATGTCCACCGTAAGTACCAGCTTGCAGTTTCTTGTCGGCAACTTTGTGCCCGTTGAAGTAGATGTCGGCCTTCGAAGTTATGCCATTGGTCTGCAGAAAGAGATGTGTAGCCTTTGGCAGCACCATATTGAAGGCATAGCGGTATAGCCACGGGCTATAATAGGGCAGATAGTCGACTGTAGTCTGCAGGTTCTTGGAGTAGAAGAGCTGATTGGTGTTGTATACACCAGCTTCGAGCAGACCGGCGAAGACCGTGCTGCGCGCACTGATGCTATACCACGAAGAAGAATCATATTTCGCTGAAGACAGTTTGGCAAGGTCGTTGCCAGCCTTTGCTGTCGATTGAAGATCCCATTCGGGTACTACCACGTTCCCAATCGCTGAAACCAATGGTACGCACAAGATTAGCCGGGACAGTAGATGCATCGCGGCGCCTGCTCGTTCGTAGAAGGCCACGAAGCATGCATGTTCATTCTGATATAACTATCTACCACCTCGTATCGCGATTGCGGAGAACATGATAGGCGTGGTAACGCTGTAATGTGATGTTGCATCTACAGTTGACTCAGCATGCGCCACAAGAACCAAGCTTCGAAAGTGGAGCTTGTTTCGTTTAATGGGACGAATAGGGCAGTAGTGCCCATGCGCAGCGCGGTAACAACAACATCGTGAATACTTTCTGCCTTGCGGAGGAATCTAGTCGTATATCATACCGCTTCGGCGACCATTGTATGTTTCAGCCCACCCAGCGCCGCGCACTCTTGAACACGCGTACCCAGGGACCAAACTCACCCCAGTCCTTCGCCTGATCTTGAGGGTAGTAACTCGATGCCTCTTTCAGAACAGTCCGCTCAGGATGAGGCATCAGCGCCAGCACCCTGCCATCCGGTGTCCGCACTGCGGTGATGCCCAGTGGACTGCCGTTCGGGTTGTACGGGTACCGCTCGGTATGTTGCAACGAGTTATCCACAAATCGCATGGCTACAAGCCCTTGGTCTATGAGCGACTGCGGTGACGCATTGCCGGAGGGCGAGAAGCTTGCACGACCTTCTCCGTGAGCGGTCACAACCGGAAGGTAGCTTCCACTCATGCCGTTTAGGAAAATGCTAGGCTTTTGTGATGGCGGATCTGAGACCTCGACCATACACACTCTAGCTTCGTACTGTTCACTGATGTTACTCTCGAAGGTTGGCCAGTTTTCTGCACCAGGTATGATCTCTGTCAGCCTGGAGAGGAACTGGCAGCCGTTGCAGACACCAAGTGAGAACGTGTCTTGGCGCTCAAAGAATGCCTTGAAGTCGTCTCTCGCGCCCTTGTGAAGCAGTACGCTCTTGGCCCAACCTTGCCCAGCTCCCAGCACGTCGCCGTAGCTGAAGCCTCCGCAAGCTGCGAGGCCGGTGACGGACGCAAGTGAGAACCGTCCGGAGAGGATATCCGTCATATGCACATCGATTGGCGAGAACCCAGCAACAGTGAACGCGAATGCCATCTCAGCGTGGCCGTTGACACCTTGTTCTCGAAGTATTGCCACTCTTGGCTTGGCTCGTATTTGCGATGTGAGGCTAGCAGCGAACGGCATAATATTCTCCTTTGGACTGTAAGTGAGCTTGTATCGTAGGCCGGGATCTGTATCGTCGCTAATATTCTCGAATTCGGCATCAGCACATTCGGGGTTGTCCCGCAGCTTCTGCATTGCAGATGAAGTCTTCGACCACTTCGCCTGCAAGTCTTTTCGCAACGCTCGATATGGGCACGAACCACTGTAGTGGAGCGAGAAGTCCTGCTTGCTAGCCTTCGGCACCGTGCCGATTCTGGCAGGTGTCATAGGTGCGAACACACCTCTGAACTCGTTCTCGTGCTTCTTCCGGATCTGGAAGACTGCTCCGAGCTCTTCATTGAACAGCGCCTCCATGATGTCTTGAGTGCGACCGGACTTGGTGATGTTATCGAGCATTACTTCAAGACCACATCGTCCTGCGAACATCATCTCCACCAGTGTCGTGAAAAGCCCGCCGTCCGATCGATCGTGGTACGCCAGCACGATATCCGACTCGTGCAACTGTTCGACGGCATGGTAGAAGTCCTTTATGAAGTCGACGTCGTGCACATCCGGGGCTACATTGCCGACCTGGCCGAATACCTGGGCAAGTGCTGAGCCACCAAGAGCCTTCCTCCCGCCAGCAAGGTCGATGAACATCAGCACCGTCTCCCCAACATCTTCGGTCCGTCGCAACGCTGGCGTCCACGTACTACTCAAGTCATTGACCAGAGCGAATGCTGTGATGACCAAGGACAATGGCGCAGTGACTTCTTTGCCGTCCCACTTCGTCTTCATCGACATCGAGTCCTTGCCTACCGGAATGCTGATACCGAGTTCGGGACACAGCTCCATTCCAATAGCCTCGACAGCCTCGTACAAAGCAGCGCCTTCGCCAGGATGACTACTCGCTGCCATCCAATTTGCAGATAGCCGCACACGATTCAGTCGGTTTGGCAGGCTGGCCGCAGCAATATTCGTAAGCGATTCAGCGACCGCCATCCTCGCTGATGCTGCAGGGTTGATCAGTGCAAGCGATGGTCGCTCGCCCATCGCCATTGCTTCGCCGGTTTTGATACCAGGCGTAAGTGAGGTCGCCGTGACCGAGACGTCGGCCACAGGAGTCTGCCAAGGTCCGACCATCTGATCTCGGACTGTGAGACCTCCTACTGTGCGATCGCCTATGGTAATGAGGAACGACTTTGAGCCCACGGAAGGTAGCTGTAGCACTCTATCAACTGCCTCGCCCAAAACAGCATCAACAGAAACTTTGGGCAGATAGGTAGACAAGCTGCTGTCAAATGTAGGCAGCTTTAGTCGGCGCGAGTCGACGATCCTGTGCATCTTGGGAGGCTTGCCGAACAGCACAGGCATTGGGAGATCGATAGGTGTTGGATTGTCAGGTGAGTCTCGATCCATGAGGATGAGTTGCTTCTCCCTTTGCGTCTTACCAACGATGGAGTAGCCACATCTTTCGCGCTTCGCTATCCTCGTGAAGACATCCAGCTTGTCAGGTGCTATAGCCATGACATATCGCTCCTGGGCTTCGCAACACCAGATCTCGAGCGGACTCAAGGCCGGGTCAGCGTTATCGATTTCTCTGAGTTCGAACTTGGCACCATATCCGGCGTCCTCAACGAGCTCAGGCAAAGCATTTGACAACCCACCGGCGCCAACATCGTGGATCAGCTGTATAGGACTCTGCGGGCCGAGCGATGTACAAGCATTGATGACCTCTTGCGCGCGTCTCTGTACTTCGGCGTTTCCACGTTGGACGCTGGCAAAGTCCAGCTCCACGCTTCCTTGGCCCGATTGAATGCTCGATGCCGCACCGCCTCCAAGCCCGATGAGCATTGCTGGCCCGCCGAGAACTATGAGATGTGCACCTGGACTGACAAGACCTTTCTCCTTCAGAGCGTGTTGCGGTCTGACTGTTCCAATACCACCTGCGATCATGATAGGCTTGTGGTAGCCTCTAATCTCTGACCCACCGTCGTTGGTGGAAACCCGTGTCGTGAGCGTTCGGAAGTAGCCTGTCGTACACGGTCGTCCGAATTCGTTGTTGAAAGCTGCACTTCCAATAGGTGCTTCCATCATGATGTCGAAGCTGCTCGCAATATGGTCTGGCTTTCCTACATCGAGTTCCCACGGCTGGTTGAAGTCTGGGATCAACAGATCAGAGACCGTGAAACCAGATAATCCTGCCTTCGGCCGCGATCCTCTCCCAACAGCACCCTCATCTCTAATCTCGCCACCAGATCCAGTAGCCGCTCCCGGGAAAGGCGATACGGCAGTCGGATGATTGTGTGTTTCCACTTTGCCGAGATAATGCACAACTTCCTTCTGCTGCTTCCATTCTCCTAGAGTATTGTCAGGTGCCCAGTGAGTGCCATCATAGCCTTCCATGACCGCAGCGTTGTCACTATAGGCACTTATGACATGCTTCGGGTGTGCATTATGCGTATTCCGGATCATTGAGAACAGACTTCGAGACTTCTTTACGCCATCAATCGTCCAGTCGGCATTAAATTGCTTGTGTCGGCAGTGTTCGGAATTGACCTGCGCGAACATGAACAGCTCGACATCAGTAGGATCCCGCTGCAGCTGGTTGGTATATGCATCGATCAGGTAGTTGATCTCCGAAGCGTCCAATGCTAATCCAAGCCTTGTGTTGGCTTCGTCGAGTGCAGCTTTCGGACTTCTATCACCGCTCGACAGCTGTATCCGTTGTAATGGAGCAGGCCGTTGTTGAGCGAACATCGCTTCCAGGTTTGGCGGCTGAGTTGAGATATACTGGGTCATACGATCGTACAGCACGTCCGCGTTTGGGACATTACCGTCTTGTGGCAACGCATCGAACTTTGCAGCGAAGACTAGACCTCTTTCAACTCGCTTCACCACCTTCTCCAGACCGCAAACGTGCGCAATGCTGGTCGCTTTCGAACTCCACGGTGAGATTGTCCCCTGCCTGGGAGAGACGTAAAACAGTCGCACATTCTCAACATCAGGCGTGCGTCCATTAATCACAGCCTTGAGTAACGCACCATAAAGGCTGTCGGTTGACTCCGGGAATGATCCATACTCGAGTAGCTGATCCAAGGTCGATATCTGCTCTGCTAGAAGTTCCTCATACGAGGCCACATAGTGCACCCATATCGCCTGCACACCGTTGGCCCCGATGGCCTTGGAGATCCTTCGCAGGCGAAAGTCGGAGAAGGCGGATGAGCCAGGGAAGGCTCTGAAAGCACGTGGCTCGTTGTCCATGATTTTGGTTATGTTGTGAGGCCTCGCGCCAACGGCAGAGAGGTCTTGTTGTTGGTACTACATGGCTACCAAAGTGCTGTTGAAACGCGATGTTGATTGCACCTGCTGAATTTTGATAGGCGCTAACCCAATGCAGACTGCTCGAAAGCTTAAAACATAGATATTAACGCCCCGCTCAAAGACAAGTAGATATCTCAGGGACACTAGCGCCATCCTCCTCTTCTATCCCATTCACCATTCACCAGCAATTCGTTATCTCACAGCCGTGAAGTCAACCGCACGAGCTTTTGCGACCACGCACAGCCATCACCATGCCTTCCATCCGAGTTATCAGCACACCACCATCCACACAAACATTCACATGCGTTGCCTTCGCAATTCCTTCCATGCGCCATCTTCACCCACCACGCTGGTGTATAGCCCTAAGCACCCAACTAACCACCAGCAGCAGCAGAATTACTCCTCCCCGCCCTGCCCCCACCCGCACTCACGCTCCCACTCTCAACCGGACTCTTGCCACTCCCAGCACTAGTCGGCCGGTGTCCAGCGCTATTGCTGCGCGTGCGCGGGACGGAGACATGTAGCCCCTTGTGGGATGCGCGCGGCTGGTTGCTGCCAGTGCTCGAGGAGTGGTGGTGGCGGGATGACTGTTGAGCACGGAACATGTGAGTATGAGCTTCAGACGACGTGATAGAGCTAAACCGACGTGGAAAGTAGAGAAAGCCGAGGTAGGTAAAAGTAGGATAAAAGAAGTCCGTAGTATGCTATGCATGCGCCCATCGCTTTGCGCGTCCCTCCCGCTCCACGTTCCCAGTTGTGTCTCCAAGACCGTGAGCTGTACACAAGGAAAAGAAGTCCCTCCTGCTTGCGCAACGCCTCGAAGCAAAAGAAGAGAAAAGAATCCGCCGGAGGTGAAGAGCGTAGGATACAAGCACGCTTTAGGTTCGATCGAAGAAAACGCCACCCCAACAAGCACTGGTCAACGTACCGAGTTGCTCTGCCTCTCGAACTCCTTCGGCCTCCGCTCCCGGTCATCCTGCAGCCGTAACCGCTCCATGCGCTGTTGGCTCTCGCGGGACATTGGGTCTGAGTCTTCCTGCCTCGCGGGAGTGGCGGTCTTGGAGGCAGATTTGTTGTTGTACGCTGTTGATGCCGGTGGTCGTACGGCAGGGGCGACGCCGTTCTCGGCTTTCATGGAGTCGGCGAGTTGTTGGAGGCGATCCCACTTCGCTTGACGAGCGGCTTTGACGGCGTCGACGTTGCTTTGTTGCTCGGTGTAGTCGTGCGTGCATTCGTCGAAGAGCTGAGGGTTCACTTCCATGAAGAGTTTCATGGCATTGTACACCATGCCGTGGATAGTTCTGTGGGAAGTCAGCAAAAACACCACTTGTGTGTAGAAGGTTGAAGTCATACCGATTCCAGTGGCCCTTCGAGTTCTCGTAAAGTGGCGCGAACATGATGGGCAGGATGACGTCCACATTGTCGCTAACCAAGTTGCAGAAATACTCGTTGTTCCAAAAGTAGAGCGCTCGCTCCGCGACCTATTCTCATGTCAGCGGCTTTCGCTTTCGTCAATGCGAGTGATGATCTTACCTGGAAATGCGGACTCGCCACGCTCTTCGCCAGCTGATTAAACAAGGGCTCCTGAACCTTGGCAAACTCCGCTGGGTCCATGACCTCAAAGATATCCTCCACCTCATTCAAGAACATGACCTCCTTCGTGCTGTTGACCTTTGGCCAATACCGCAAAAGACCCAACACCACCTCCTCAGTAAGTGAGGCGTCCTTCTCTAAGAATTGAACGATACAGTACGCCAGTTGTGGGTGGTACATGCTTAGGCTCTTCACCTTGTGGAGTGGAAGCAGCACCCGAGTGAGGAACAGCTTGTGCTCCTCTTTGAGCGGCAGAGCGAAGCCGTTGATGATCGATCCGAGTATCTCCAGAAGCTCGGCGATGCCGTTGAAGCGCTCGGTCTCGTACACGAATTGAAAGAAGACGTTGTTGATGCTCCGTCTGATGTACGATCGCAGGTTGAGAAATTTGCCGTATATCCTGTGTAACGTCGTCTTCAGGAAGTCTCTCTCGCGTGGATCCTCGGAGTCGAAAAGCTCAAGTAACTGCAACACAAAGCTATGATCGATGTACTGCTTCGCGTAGTTTGTGTTGAAGTCCTGACTTTCGATAAAACGCAGGAAGAACTCATAAACCACTTGTATATGTGGCCAAGCAACTTCAAGCACCGGCTCATCTTCTTCCGGGTCGAACGCTTCTCCTTGCGGGTTCATCGGTGGTGGTATGGGTCTGAAGAGATTCTTGGCAAACATCTCCACCACTCGAGGGTACATCGGCTCGGAGATCACTTGTCTGTTTTGTGCCACGTAGTCCAGCAGCTCATGCAGCGCCAACCGCTTGATCTCCTTGCTCTTCATATCACCTGACGCATCGTTGAAGTCGAAGATGATGTTGCACTGATCCAATTTCTGCATGAACAGCTCTTGACGCCGATTGGGTGGGACTTCGTGGAAGCCAGGCAGTTTCTCGAGCTCGCGCTGTCTTTGGTCTGAGATGTCGAATCGAGATGAATGTTGTCGCTTGGGCGTCCTCACTCCTTCGGGTACTGTGTCTTTGGGTGTCGCCTGAAGTCGATCAAACAACCCACTCTTCGATCCGGCTTTTGGTGGTGCGAGGTCGTGTGGCATGGTTTCTGCTTGGCCGGGAGCCGGTATGTGCTACATTGATGGTCAGTATCGCTGATGCGCGAGCTGGAGGGTGAAGCAGAAACACTCACTGGCGCGCTTGGAGATATGACAACACTGGGAGCAAGAGGTTGCCCAAGTCTGCCAGGTGTGATCTGACCGGAAGAGGTCGGCCCATTGGTAGGACTGCTGCCCATCACCGCTGGGTGTGGTTGGAACATGCCCGAGCTCGGCTGCAGAGTGGTACTGCTACCTTGCCCTCCGGGCATAGGGGCACCCGGGTGAGACTGTGTGGGGCCATCTGGGCCTGGCACGGGCTTATTTCGCGCATCGACGAGGTTCGAGGTAGAGGAGGTCGGCGTGGCTTGAGCAGAGCCAGACGGTGACTGATTCGATGCGCTCCCGAGGGGTGATGCAGTGCCGGAGGAGGAGTCCTTCTTCTTGGCGAGCTTGTTGCCCTCTCGGTCTTTGTTGCGCGAGAGCTGCTCGTGCTGTCAGATGCGATCAATATTCTGGCGCTCACGTGCTAAGGAGAGTGAGAGTGTATAGGCTTACCACGCGCTGCCGGAAGCCTTTCATCGTTTCTGCGGACCCGCTCCAAGCGACTAGGTGGTCGATGGAGCCAATTGCTCTGCAAGGGAACTCCTGCCCTATTGCCGCCTGCGTTCACGCCTGCCGCTCGTCCTGCGCAACCCGAACTCCTGATGCAACTGGCAAAGGCACGTGACCAACGAATGTCGAGAAAGAGAGTTGAGGGTGTGTCTAGCAGGCCATTGGATGTTGGTAGGCGTTGTGGTCTACGGCGGTGGTGGTGGGTCCCCCTGCTGCGGAGTCGGGTCCAGTGAACAAGGATGCAGCGCGCTAGGCTTGGCGTGTAGATCGAGATGTTGAGGGAGCGGACGCGCGGTGACAGATCGGAGGCAACGTCGTCGAGGTGATCGTGCAACGGACGCAGCAAGAGCCACTGAGGTGCTTTGGGTGGGATGTAATGGATGGTCGTCAGGGTGCGCGACCACCAGCCCGGTCGACGAGGGTCTGTGCATCGGGGAAGCTCGACCGCATCCCTCCAAATCGAACTCGAACTTCAATGTACTTTTGTAACTCCGTACCTACGACCAACTACATATACACATAACCCTCGTGCGTGTATATGGGCAAGGCGAGGAGTATACAAGAAAGCTATAAAGTATGGCCGCTCTTCCCCTCGTCACAGACCCTGCTCCCAACATCAGCGTCCCTCCATCGCAAATCGTAAGTATCGAACATCCCTGCATCATCAAGAACTTTCAAAATGGCTTCAAATCACTCGGAGGCGAGCAGCAGCTCAAGCACGTGCTCGAGAACGATATCGGAGACAGCAGAAGTCCAGACATCAAGAAGGGCGTGGAACCAGTTGCAGGGGTCTCTCTTCGACCAGACGACCCCTTCGCCAAGAAGCTCTCGTCAACCGCGGTACAGACTGGCAATATCCTCGTGAAAGTGACGGTTCCCAAGAGGACTGGACGTAAGCGGAAGCGTGGTTCGAACGAGCAGTATCAGGATTCTCTTCGCTCACAGGATGCTGCGCCGACGAGCATTACGCATGCGGACTTGCTACGGCGGATGCAAGACAACGCGGACAACTACAAGATCGAAGCCATCGGCGTGATTACAGATGCTCATCGCTTCAAAACCCTCCCGGACTTCCAAATACGCGCTGACGATGTGCCCATCATGCGAGAGCTCCGCGACCACATCATGGTTCCTGACTACGACAAGCTGAAAGCCTTCAACCTCCCTGCAGCAGTACAGGACTCATCTGTCCCCACCCCCTTCCCCGGCCCACCAAGTTTCCTCCCCACCGGCCGTCCTGCCATCCGTCAAACCAGACAACCAAAGAACTACGAAAACATCCCTGCCCATGCGCTTCGTGATCGCGCTCCAGGCGCCCCACCCGCACCTCAACTCCGCGACTTGACCATCGACCACGACCTCCCTCAATATCCCTCCGGCCCTAAACCCGACATCCCACCTCGCGCGGACATCGAAACCGTCGTCAAAGACATCCTTTTCGAACTAGAAACCGCCCTAGCGAAACGACCCATCTACACCCGCAAAGCCTACGTCCAACTTCTGCGAGGCCATCGTGAGACGAATATCCGACGCGCGTTTCCCTACCTGGCTTTTTACCTCAGCGAGGGGCCGTGGCGGAATACCGTCATCAAATATGGTGTCGACCCACGCACGGATCCGAAGATGCGCATCTACCAGACCGTGTCGTTGTCGAAAGCGGCTGCCAAGGCGATATATGGCCCGGTGTATGGAAAACCGAGCCAGTTCTTCCGCGTCTTCGACGGCACCACTGTCATCGATCCAGATGGAATGTTCCAGCTCTGCGACTTTACTCAACCTCTACTTCATAGGCTCGTCCACGAATCTCCCGTCCGTGCTAAAGCTGATCAGAAGCTGGGCTGGTACTTCAACGGCACTATCGCCAAGATCATCGTTATCTTTCGGGACATGTTGATCCAGCTTGCGAACCCTGATCGTGAGACCAAGATGACGGACGAGGATTACGAGGTTTTGGCCAATCTGCCAGACCAGGTGACTGCTCTGAAGGAATGTCTGCTGGACCCAGAGCACTACGGGACGCACATTCGGAGTCTTGCAGAAGCGATCGGTGACGAAGCTGTATATCCGACTTACACGAGCATCAGGGGCTATGAGGAGGTTTTTCCAGATGCGGAGACCAAGAAGCCGGCGCGTCCTAAGCGACGAAAGAGCAGCAACCTGGATTCTATGGATACTGCAGGAGTTGGGCAGAGTAGTACTCCCAAGGATGTTGAAGACATGGCTGGCGCGACTGCGGACGAGGGAGAGGAGGGTGGTGGATCCGACGACGACGGCATGGACTTTGATGAAGACGACGACCCAGGAGCTGCTACCATGGAGGAAGGTCTTGCCACCGACGTACTGACCCCACAGATGATTACTGCCGGCCGGTCGTCAAGTCTTCCCGTGAGATCTGCTGGAGGTGATACCCGCGATGCACAAAGGGCGGCCACTGAACCGCCGAGGGCTCAAGCGGTTGGAACAGACGCTGCTGGCGCGCTACCAACGAACGACGACGCCGATCTCGCCACTGCTGAGGACGGCACACAGCCGACCAAAGAAGCGGCCGACGCGGAAGGCGTGGCCCAAGCACCACTACTGCCAGACGACGAAGATGACGAGGACTGGACTGCGGAGAAGGAGAGGGACGAGAGGCGGAAGATCCAGAATCGGGGATCGCAGCGCAGGTATCGTAGGTCTACCACTACCTCATCAGAACATTATAAGCTCTAGTGGATGCTAACGATAAGTAGGAGACCAGACGCGACTGATGGATCCGTTCGGACAGCTGTAACTCACCCGTGATATCGCGGAAATGTGATGCGAGGACAATCGAAGTACATGTAGTTCTACATTCATGTGATATTACACTAGATGCATACGCACTTCTACTTCATGTGTGGGGCTATACCACAGCTCTGCCACCTCTTTCAGTACCAAGTTCCCACCGCAGCCTTATCGTACACATAATCCATGCCATTTTTCAACACCGTCCTAATGGTGCCGTCACACCGCCAAATCATGCGTGCCCTTCCAATGCCAAACCGTAATATAAGTATCAACAACAAAACGAAACCTAACCTCTTACTCAATTGCCATCCACAAACCACGCTCCAGGCAACACGCGCGTCTTCTTCGATCGGCGTATCCTCACGGAACTGTCGCCTTCGTCGTCCGACAGAGCGATAGCCGAAGTCTCCGCCGTCGCCCGCTCGAAAGCCCGCAGATCCGCCAGCGACCAGGCGCGGATGTGCTGGTGTCCCGGCTGCCCATGCAGAACCATGGGCCGACGCTGATGCGGGTGCTCTGAATCGTGGCGCCGCGGCGTACGAGGCAGCGTATGCCGTTCCGCTCCCTCCGCTCGCTCCACCTGCCACGGCCTCCCCCGGCTTGCCTCTACCTCTACCTCCCCCCTCGTGCCCGCAGTCGGAAGATCAGCCTCCTAAGCCTTCCGCGACCGTGTAACACGTCCACTGCCCGGCGTCGCAGGCGCACCGTTCCCAAACCCAGCCTCCTTTGCCGAAGAGAAACCCTGCTCGCCCTTTGACAGCCGTCTTCGCACTTCCTTGACGTCTGGCACCTGCTCGTCCTTCATCTCGACCAATGCGCTCGTGGCCCTACCACGGCCCTTTCGTACTGGCTTCTTGTATGTGGAGATGTAGAATCCGATGAACAACACAAGGTAGCTGCTCAATATCCCCATGCCCGCAAACGCAGCAAACTCCTCGCCCGCACAAATCCCTGCCGTAGGCAACCAGTTGAAGTACCGTGCCGAGAAGTAGGTGTATGAAGCGAAATACACGAATCCGAGATCGATGACGAACTGGATGATTTGCAGCATGGTGATGTACTTCTTCCACCAGATCTTGATCCCGCGGGCGGACTGGAAGTAGTACCAGTACATGACGACGTGGACGGTGAGATTGAGGGTGATGGGGACCCAGGAGACGGCGGTGTTGCCGAGGAGCTGGGTATAGCAGAGGAGAGCGGTGGCGCCGTGGTGGTAGGTGTGGAGGAAGGTGAGGGGTTTCTTTTTGAGGAAGAGGAAGACGGTGTCGATGAGTTCGAGGTATTTTGTCAAGTAATTCAGCTGGAAAGTGTCAGTGGGGGCAAGCAGTGATTGTGAGTAGGCGACATACGTAGTACAGCACCACCAATGGCTGCGTCCACCCGCCATTATAATCGCAAATCGCATAAAACAGCCCTCCCCTCGCCAGCGTCGGGATCAGCTGCTCCAGGAACAGGGCCAGCAGTATCCCGCTAATGGCTGTGAGGTAGAAGTTGTGGATCTTGAACAAGCCATTGAGCTTCATCGGCTCCCGTCCCTTCATCAATTCCCGTCCACCGAAAATGATGAGGTAGTACGAAATGAGCGAGATGGCCGTCTCCTGCATTGTAGACATGGGCGTCTCGCCGGGCACGAAGCGGAAGTCATCTGCTGGGTATCCGCGCACCAGCTCGAAGGCCTTGTTGAAGATGGGCCAGAGGGCGACGCCGAAGGGCCGGTCGAGGCTGGGCGCTCCGTAGACGAGCCAGATCGGTTTCGAGCTCATCTTTGCGGTTGTATTTCGTCTTCGCTATGCGTTGTGGTGAATTATGGGCTCTGTTGATTGAGGTGAAGTCGCGGCGGGACAAGGCGGATGGTGTCGCGTGCGGCTGCGCTTGCCTCGTAAAAAGCCAACAATGCCAATGCCGGAAGTTGCGTAAGGAGCGACGAAGAAGGTGGAAGCCGAAAGCGCGAAAAGAAGACAAGCAGGTGCGGAGGTGATGTGGGGAGAAATGAAGGCGAGTGATGATGGTAAAGGGGTGTATCGTATCGCGCCTCGGCGGAAATTATGCGAAATCTCGAAGTCCAATTTCCTAGGCCATTGGAATCGGGCCGCTCGGTCCGGATGTCGTGGTTGACAACGACGAATCGAAGGCTCGAATTATTACTGATTGGAAGGTTCAGATCATACAAGTCATACAAGAGACCCAATGGGTGGTTATACGTGCAAGTATCTACAATAGCCGGCGTTGCGATGCTATGTCAGGGCCGTCTCGCGACATCAAGAACCAGTCTATCTCCCACCTCTCGTTCCAGTCCCACGAACACCCTCTCCCTCCCTAGCGCATCGACAGACGTCGATATCGCATTCCCTCCTCTCGACGACGCAAGTACAATACTTGCAGGATCCAAACAGTCGAAGTCCGGCAGATCGTCCCACACCCGCGTCAACACAGCTTGAACCCCCACAAGCGCAAGCACGAGGATATTGACCGCGAAGACAGCATAGAAGTAGTCAGATTGCCCCATCTTGATCGCATGAACTTGCAGCTGTGCAGCGACCGACCGCGTATCTCCTGCGATCACGTACTGCGCCGCGCCGTAGGCTGTGAGCATGTCGTCAATCATGGCTGTGAAAGCGCCTTCTAGCGCCCAAAGAGTGTTGTATGATGTGTCGTTCGTCGCGCCCTGGTGGGACGCTCGATAGTTGGTGATGCTTGTATTGAGGGATTGCCCTACCAGCGAGAAGTCGCAGCCTTGCAGGTTGCTTGGAATCCTACTCAATTCCAGCATGACGACGTTAGTCATGGGACTGCCTGCTCCGATGTCCGCGACAGCTCCTACTTGCGGGACTGGGGTTACGGTAATTGACTTGAATGTTGTTGATATCGAGACGCTGAATTGAGTCGGCTTGAAGTCCGCTGTGCACTGTACGCCATCCATGTCAATGTATGTATCACCAGCGACAATGGCCATAATACGCCGCTGATCCACCGGGTATTGGGCGACGTTGAAGGCAATAATTCTCGCATAGCCGTACTGACCAACGTACGTCGTGTATACTGGGTCGTCGTTTAGATCACTGTTCGGCAGGTACCCCTTTATTGCATACTCTTCCGAGTAGCCGGCCGTGCCGATATAGTCGATCATTAAGTCGTTGCTGTTGTTGTACAAGCAGGTCATGGAAGTTGTGTAGTCTATATCTCGGTAAGTGTACGACTCCGTGTTGCGGGGCCAAGCCGTGTTGTCGAAGAGTCCCACGGAGCCTCCCAAACCGTATGATCTGCCAGTGAAGATGTAGTTTGTATCGTCCATCTTGCTATGGTTGCGGTTGTGTGCAGTGTTTGCCGAACGGGCAGTCTCCAATAACTGACCGGCGTACTGACCACCCATGGCATAGCTGAAGAAGCCACGCTCGTTATGAGCTTCGGGAGCCGTTGTGCTGTCGTAGTAATGCTGGATGAGACTGACGTTGCTGTATGCTGCAACCGTTGTGTTGTGTTCGTAGAGCGCTAACACCGAGACCGGGGCCAATGCACCTGCCCAAAGTGCTGCAGGAACCGCGAGGAAACTCGTCCATAGTACAATCGGAGGGATCAGTCTTACGCGGACATTCCGATCCATCCTTCCCTGGGAGATGGAGATCCAGAAGTGCAGCGCACTTACAGCGAGCGCCTGCGTGGTCAACCGCATCCGGAAAGTTACATTGACCAGCTCGCACAGAACGCTGGTCTGAATCATGCCCAGAATGCTGGCAAGTATCTGCACTATCAGTTGAGTGGTCGCCTGGTGCTCCCGCGTGTAGTCTCGTAAGCCGCCATGAGCTGTATATCCTTTTGCGTGCGCAACGAGAAGGAAGACGCTCAGTACAGTTGTGATGAGCAAGCCCTAGAAGCGTACGATTTGTCTGCGATTTGAGACCGAGACTCGAGATGCATCGCTAGTCGCTAGCACTACGCCGGTGACCGTCTCTTTGCTCTTTTGGGGTTGGAAGACACGTGAAGCTGCTGTATTGGCGGGTAGTGCTTGGTAGGAAGCCATCCGGTAGTTGTGGGATTATAGTGTTGCAACAGCATTTCAGCGGTGTAACCCCCAGCCTTTATATCTCGGTGAGTTCTAATAAGAGACCAGCTTCGAGCGCAGCCTTGCAGAGTACCTACTGTACATCGCAAGCTCCGCCATGTGGCGTTCGTTCTAATATGGCTGCGTCTGCATCTGCGTGCCGTCTGCGAACGATTGGCAAAAGCATGAGCTCGAAGACAGCTCCGGCTTGTCATTAGGTCATCCTTGCTCGATGGACTCACCGAGCTTGTCGTACCTTAGAATGCACAACGAGGTTAGTTCTGCCGATGAGGTTGAAGGTGAAGAGTGAAGTGTGGGCGAAGCTGGAAGTCTTGATTCGCGTGTTCCCACGTGACCCAGGAGCAACCTCCAGCCAATGACAGTTTCCCCGAAAGCAGCCGAGTGATCTCGATCTCGTTCCTGACAGCAGCAAAGCCCAGCAGAGCTCCATCAATCCTCGCAAACGCCCTCAAACCACCTACACCTCTGCACTCTTCTCCGCGCCCATGTCTTCCGCCGCCTTCGCTCGCGTTGCGCGGGCGAGGCTCTTCACCCTCCGACCCCGGCTGGCCGTCCAACATCAACTCGTCAAGCCGAGTGCGGCTCCTGTAGCAGCAGCGGGCTTTGCGACGAGCAGTAAGAGGTTGTCTGCGGATCCGCACGGCGAGGAGAGCTTCGAGGAGTTTACTGCGAGGTACGACACCCACTATCCGGAATCAATGGCTAGGGATGGAAGGCGCAGGAGGGCGAGGGGAGGGCACTCAATGGCTGCTCAAACAAGGCCGACAAGGGAAAATGCATATATTCGGCTTGCTAACGTTTGCTGGTGGATATTTCACAGATACGAGAAAGAATTCGACTCGGTCCAAGATGTCTTCGAGCTCCAGCGCAACCTGAACAACGCCTTCGCCTACGATCTCGTCCCCGCCCCTTCCGTCATTATCGCTGCCCTGAGAGCTGCGCGGCGAGTCAACGACTACCCTACTGCTGTGAGGATATTTGAGGGTAAGATACAGCCCACAAATCTCCGACATATATAGTCTCGTGCTCGGACAGGTCCGCTAACAAGTGGTATGAACAGGCATCAAAGCCAAAGTAGAGAACCAAGCCCAATACGACGAGTACGTGGAAGAGCTGAAGCCGGTGCGGGAAGAGCTGGGCGTGAACCTGAGGGAGACCATGTACCCCGAGCCCGCGTCATAGGACGACTTTCTGCGTCCGAGTCATGACTGCGAGTTCTGCTCGAGCGAGACGGACTCGAAGGGAGATGGCGTCGCGAGACCTAAGGGTGGGAACAGGGTGTGAGATGGCAGGATGAGGTGGAGAGTGCGTGACAATCATGGCAGAGACGTGCTGCTGCTGGATAAGACTCAGCGGTAGCGGTGGTGTGTATTTGTGCTATACTACTAGCCCCTCCTCAGTAAGAAAACATATACTGTGTACAGCTTTTTCCTACCTCAGGTCATTGAGTGGCTGTTTCAGACCTCATGCCTCGTCGCGCCTGTCGAACGAGCTCAACTGGCCACACCAAGATTGAGTGTCGTGACTGTACGGCAAGATTTCCCGCTCTGCGCATATTTGCATCGGAAGGATTCGCAAACACTGCCATCGCTGACTTTACGCAGAGAAAGTCGACGCTGCAAGATTCCATAATCTTTTGCTCCTGCTGTTCCTGGTCTAGCTCACGCGAAGCTCGGTGGAAGCCGAGACCATGACCACCTCAGCTTTCATTGGGGTTTCTGCCGGGTTGGACAGCTGCATATGAACATCTTTAATCGCAACGACAGCGGTCATGGCATAGACTGATCTGTGGAACGCTCGTCTCTCCGCACGAACTTCTGCTATCTCGCAGTTGCTTGTCGTTGACGTCGAAGAGAAAGCATCGGTCTTGGTTCATCGACCTAAGGAAGACACCATGAATGCGAGGAAGAAGGTCTTGGTGTTGGGCAGTCCGTTGGATTATGTTGACAAGCAGTATCTCGAGGACTTCCAGAAGAAATATCAGCTAGATGTACGAATCTCCGACTCGATGGATGCTTCTCGTGCTTCAGACTGATATCATATAGGTGCTACAGGCCAAAGATCGATCCGAGACGAAGGAGAAACTGCGGAAGAAGGTCGCACAGGATGGACCGTACGATGCGCTGGTCGTCAAGATGGGGACAGTATGCTTGTCCAATTGCCCAACGTATTCTTGTGGCCACAGACTCAATGTGAAGTAGATCCCCTACGAGCCCTTCGACAAGGACCTCCTCGGTGCTATTGTACCACAATGCCAAATCATCGCCTCAGCATCCGCAGGCTTCAACGAATTCGACGTCGATTGGATGACCTCCGCCGGAATCTGGTTCTGCAACACCCTCGACTCCGTTTCTGAAGCAACCGCCGATATGGCCATCTTCTTAATCCTAGCAGTACTAAGAAATACCTCGCTCGCAGAGAAGCAGGCTCGAAGCGGTCAGTGGAAGACGGGACTTACGCCTTCTCAGGATCCTGTCGGTAAGACCTTGGGTATTGTGGGGCTGGGGGCGATAGGCAAGTATGTCGCTCTCAAAGCCAAAGTGTTCAATATGCGTGGGAAGTACTACAATCGCCACCGACTGCCTGCGGAGGAGGAGGAGAAGTATTCGGTCACTTACTGCGAGGATCTGCACACCTTGCTGTCGAGCTCGGATATCGTGTCCTTACACACTCCCTTCAACGCTGCTACAACAGGTCTGATATCGTACAAAGAGTTCGAGGTGATGAAACACGGCTCCTTTCTCATCAATACCGCTCGAGGCGCTGTAGTAGACGAGGAGGCCATGATTCAGGCCTTGGAAAGTGGCAAACTAGCGAGAGCTGGGCTGGACGTCTTTCCTGACGAGCCGAATATCAAGGACTACTTCATGAAGAGCGACAAAGTGGTGTTGCAGCCTCATATGGGCGGTCTGACGGAGTCCGCGTTCGCGAAGAGTGAGAAGGAGTGTTTGGAAAATATTCGAGCGTTGTTTGAGAAGGGGACGCCGAATTCGCCTGTCAACCAGCCGAAGAAGTGACAGCACAATGGTCTCGCAGAGTCGATTGCTACATCAAGGACCTACCGTACATACTCCAGCGCAAACGCAGTCTCGCCATGCCGCTCCCATGAGCAGCAGAAAGCTCTCGCCTTCGGGATTGATGCCTTCGAAGGGCTCGCGCTGGTCGTGCTTCAACGAATGAACCGCCGGTCTCGCAACGCCGTCTTCGTCGACGTGCTGGACAACAGCTCGTCGTTTTCGATCTGCCCAGCGCAGGATCTTGTCTCGTTCGGCGCCTGGCTCCATGAACATAATTAAGCGGTATGCCGAGGCAGTCAGCAGTGTTGTGCCAGCAGTCTCTCCAAACCACGAATTGTCTGCAAGATAGTTCCTGAGCAAGCCGGACTCATGATCGTCTGTCCTCATAGCGCCGAGAATGTTCTCAAGCATCCACTTATCCAGCTTCGCTACCTACAGAACAAAAGGGTTAGCGAAGGTCTCAGCCTTGTCGAAGAGTCCAAAAGATCTCAGAGCCCAACACGGGGTCCGATCGTATCTCGGAGAACATTTTCATCCTTCGGTGCTTACCTCCTCCCGCATCATGTCCCTTCCCTTCTCCCAACCCACAAGTGTCGCTCTCACTCTAGCCATCCCATACGCTGCCCACCCGTTGCCGGTACTCCAGGCGCCATCATCAGCCGTTTCGGAGGGTCCGACGATATGTCGCCATAGTCCTTTCCTGTCGCCGTCCGTGATCATTAGTACATCTCTGTACAATCCCACCTGCCTAAACGCCTCCCTCACCGCCCCTTCATCCCCCATCGCAACCCCATAATACGCCAAAAACGGCGGGAACATGAACACAGCATCACTCCACAGCTCCGCCACCTCCACCCGGTGACTTATCGCTCCATTCGCATGCCTCGGCGCCTTCTCCAGCAAATACCTCTTCTGCTCATCAGCAGCCTGCGCCCACCCATGCCAAATCTGCCCAATCATCACCGCACTAACACCCAACGAAGCTGGGTCAGAGACAGAGTAGTTGTTAGACACGATCGTCTCCCCTTCGCTCCAGATTCGCACGTTCTCGAAGACGTAGAGGAGCGCTTCGTCCATTTTGATCAAGTTATAGGGTACTTTGCCATTCGGAAATGGGTTTGCGCTAAACACCGCCTTCTGAGGGCTGATAAGCTCAAGGATGGCTTGACCTGCGGTTCCGATTTCCCAGTCATGAGTAGCAAGGTTTTCTGCATGTCGTTTGGCGGCGGCGATCTGAAAGGTATAATTGAAGGTCCCTACGCAGCTGTTGTCGACCATCAAGCGGCCATATGGGTTGCCGAACACGGAGGGAAAGTAGGTTGCGAGACCTATGGCTATGATAGCGACGCCGACGGGGAGAAAGCGGATGCTTAGGGGCCAGGACGATGGGTTCGACCAGGTCCAGTTCGGGTCGAAGATTGTTGGGGGTCTGTCTCTGCCTTTTTCATCTTTAGTCCTTGTCTCGGGCTTGCTCTTGGTAGCATGTGGCATGTTTTTGTTGGCGAGATTTCAATACGCAGCCAAGAGACCGGAAGAGGACGTTGTCGTTGGATGCGAAGGATGAAAGGTGCGGCTTAGAGCGGTAAGCGGGACTACATATGATGACAATGCGGTCGAACAGCAATTGAAGCGACGCATAGTATTGTGCCATTAAGCGTTGGACCAAGATGGAAAGTAAGCAAGCCTATGCTGTTCTGTCTGCTACGACCTGACTCATGGTCTCTCCAATGCCCAATGCCCAACCCTGGACGCCTCCCAGCGCCATGCTGTGCCAACGAACGTTGTCGGACTATGTACACGCTCAGAACGCTTCATCTCAAAGAAGGTATGCCACCATCACCAATAGTAATCTCCACCCTCAATCATGCTTGTTCGGCAAGGTCGGTCCAGCACTCAAGCCTCCAGCAATCGCCCTTCCGACACCACTGAAGCTCAGACTACGCCCATGCTTCTTGTTCCCACTCCCGCTAGACAGACCGCTAGTCCTACGTCTCAGCGTTCGTGTCCGCTCAGGCGACTCCTCTCCAGCAGAAGGCGGCGAACCTCCCATACCACCGGCCGGCATAATCTGCTGCTTAAGCAGCGTATGCTGTCGTGGAAGCCCGCTCTCATCGATCTCATTTTGACTCCACGTAGCCCCATGACGCACGCGCTCGGATTCATGGCCTTCTGCGAAGATACTGCCGCGGCGAGTCATTCGGCGTTCCATGTCGGCTTCTTCTTTCTTCTGCATTTTCTCGCTCGGTAGCAAGATAGCGCGATCCAAAGCGTATGGCAGACCACGATGACGACCACGCAACATCATAGCCACGATGATCAGCTTGCTGATAACCCTGAACTGAGCCGACAAACTCGCGTCCGTGCCAGGGTAGCCAAGACTCAGCCCCACGGTGCCGTAGGCGCTGACGATCTCGAACAGCACTGAGAACATGGTGAAAGCATATTCCTTCGTATCGCCCAGCCTGTCGCCCTCGACGATGCAGATAATGAAGAGGCCAAGGAAGATATACCACAAATCGAATGAAAGCTGGCGACGCAGATGCTGGCCAACGTAGGATGGATCCGCGCCTTCTTCGCCTTCCTCCTCGCCGCCAAAGACACCGAGGGACTTCTCTTCGTAGACGTTTGTTCGCCGAACGGAGATAGCGATCGGGAAGACGGAGATGTACATCATGACCAAGTACGATACCTGGATGGCGGGATGCAGATCGGCCAAGTTGACGCATGCGAAGCCTGCTGTTCGGGTGGACGTGGCTTGGAACCAACCATCCAATACTCTATATCCAGGTGGAAGGATGGTAACAGCCGGATCGTTTAGATCGAGGATGATAAAGAAGATGAGATCGACGGCATTGAGAATGACCAAGATCCAGAAGAGCCACCAAGTTGCTTTCGATGGGAAGAGCAACGTGAAGCAGCGGCGTGGGTGGTCGAGCAAGAATTGGAACTCTTCCCAGGTTGATGAGCCATACGGAACCATCTTGCTGAAGATCCAGATTGTGAATCGAAGCGCGATGGGAAAGCCGGTATTGCCGATAATGATTAGGAACGACCCAAAAAGTAAGGGCAGGATTGCTTTCTGGAAACTCAACATGCTATCCGGAGTCAGAGTGAGGCCAAGATCGTTGAACAGGCTGGCAGAGGTGAAGACGCCCCACCATGCTGGGCTCTGGCCAGCATCCCGAACCACTCCTTTCCAAGGCTGGGTCAATAATATCCATGGCAGAAGGATCACGACACCGATGATATGGAAGCCGAAGAAGTAGACCAGGAGTGTGTTTTTGAGAGTCTTGAGTGACCGGTACTCGATACCTCCCAGTTCTTCGCGTTGCTCTTCATCCAGACCCATGAAAGCACTATTTCGACCGATGGTGGCTTGCCAGCTCAAGTATGGCATTGGATCTTTGGGGTCCCTCGATCTTGTGGTTGTCAAGGAAGTGAGAGTACGAGCAATACTGCCCTTTCCCTGCTTCATGTGTAAGGCGTTTGAGTTTGAACGACGGTGCCGGAGCCTGTTGCTGATGCTGCTCTTGATACGCTCCATACCGGACTTGGAATTGCTTGTTGGCGCCGTTTCGAACGTAGCCGTATCTTGTTGATGGCCAGGATGCTGTGCTTCGGAGAACTTGATGCCGCTTCGAGGCGGGTGGTCGTCTCCGTTGAGTTCTTCGGTGCCTCTCGTGTTCATGCCCTCTCGATCACTTTCGCTGAATATGGTGTACAGAGTGTTCTGGGTATGTGTCTGTGCCAAATCGTTTTTGTCGTGCATCTCTTGAGGCACTTCACCGCGATCGAAGTCTCGTGGACCGGGAATGTGGAGCACAGAACCTTCGCGAGCGTTGCGCTGCTGCCGTGCAAGAAATTCGATGTGCTTAGATGAATCGACCTGGTCGGGTACCCTGGCAAGTTCCGCCGCCGACTCGTCTGCATCTTGCTTGACTTCATCCTCAAAAGTTATCTGTCTGTGGAGCGTCGGGTGAAGTCCTAGATGATGCTCCGCTGCTGTTGGTGCCGGACCGTCATCGATAGCGTTCTCGGACCTTCGGACCTCTGTCAAAGTAGCATCATCGGCACCTCCGCTGCTTACGTTGCTACCCTCCGGTGTTGGTTCAACACTTTTCGCATTCGTGTCCAAGCCCATCTTCTCCATGAATTTTGCTTCGTCTTCCTTAGACCTGGCTTTGTTGCCATTCATACCGTTCGGTTGTGTTGTGTCGTGAAGCACTCGTATCTCTCGCCCATTGACACCCAGCTCCAAACGACTTAGGTCTGCTGCTTCCTCTTTCATCTCGCTCTTTGACATGGTGATGGTCTTTGCTCGCGATCGTCGGTGCTCTCGCGCATCTTTGACAATGTGTTCGAATCGCTTCTCGAACCAGTGCAGCCGTACGAACACAACAACAGAGTTGATGAATATTGGGTTTGTGACGCAAGCGATGAAGTACATGGTGACCTGTTGGTAGGTCTCCAGCTCGTTCACGTTGATGGTGTTCAGGCCAGACTGCGTGGCAGAACCAGCAGCGAAGAAGAGGGCATCGATGTATGGCATGAGGCCTCCACCGAATAGAACGACCGAGCCCACGATGGCCCAGCCGATCAGGTAGGCGTAGTGAACGACGATGAAATTGAGGCGCATGTACTTGAAGCGAAGTCGTCGAGGTATCCGGGCCCAGAGCCATTTGCCCGTGTCTGCCAGTGGCTCAAACATAGCGACTGAGTTGTCGGAGGTGTGGTGGTGAGGCGAAAATAATGTAGTCGTCGGCGGAAAGTGATCCGACCAGTCGGATGCGGTGTGATGACCTCGAGACGAACGGTGAAAGGAGGCACACCAATGCGAGCGGTGAGTGCTCCCACGGTGCCTAATAAGCGAACCGGGCGCTGAAGTGAAGTGGCAGCAGTAATACGGAGGAATAAGGTGAGGTTGCGCTCTGCTATGATGGCGCTGGTGCGGTGGCCATTCTCATCTCATTGCCGAGAGCATCGTTTCTGGGCGGTCTCGCTGCGCCTCAATGCCGGGTGAGAACGGTTCCAGCAGTATAAGAAGGCAGGTGAGACGTGTAGGGAGTCTCAATGGCAAAGTCACGGATGCGCCAGAGCATTCAGCCGCCTAGTTGTTGTCTGCTTTTCCAGGAAATGATGAGACTCGACGTCGGCATTCTGCCTTGGCACAACCCGCTCGCCGGTTAAGCTTCCGTTAGCGCCGCGCGTGGAAGTGAATGTGAATATGCATAACGCCAGCTAAATTTGCCTAGCGGCAACAGCTCATTTAGCTACGAACTTAGTTTCTACCTCGAAGCAACCCTTAGCAATATAGCGGAAGTACTCTAGAACGTAAAAGTAGTATAGCTAAAGGCGTTCTTTCTATAGATGATCGAGAACGCCGAATAAATAGCGAGAACCTGCCCGCTCCATCAAAGGCTGCCACCTCCTCCCCCAATGCTCCATACGACACAGTCCTTTTTGTAGTTGCCGCCTTGCTTCCATCGCTCAACGCCCTTTGGATTGCCGGTATCGCCTAAGATTCGTCAGCATGAGCATGTGATGGTTATCCGGAAACATCGGCAATCAGCACGGTAACCAGGACACCGTCCCTTCCGCTACTGTCTTGCCGCCGAGTTAACACTGCCCTACTTGGACTCCCTCACCACGCCCGGCACTTGAAGACCACCTTGCGCTATGGATGGGCAAATGATCGCCAAAGGTATCAATATAGCGGTTCCTGCCAGGCTGTCAGCGCTGATGGTGATCGATGGAAGGCTCGAACATACAGGATATTCGCGCTTAATTAAGCGAAAGGGCGTCGTTCCAAGACGTTCACGCACTGTTTCGAGTGGCATAGCGACCTCCACTGTAAACTCGGAGGCATAGACGGCCTTTAATGGCTGCAAGATCTCGTACAAAAGCTCAGTCTTCGTCTCATAGCGATGCCGTTCAAGCTAGCACATCAGAAAGATAGCAATACGTGCGTATTGCAGATGCTACAAAGAAGCCATGACCTCGCAAGTGGCCGGCCACTGCCGACGGTCGTCTGGGATTTCCCAGAAGTCGGCAGGAACACCTGGAGGCAAGTCCCACTTATGGTAGCAAGCGAGGACAGTGCTGAACTATACGCGGCGCAGTTGTTGTACACGATAGGGAAGCATGACGCTCGGTAGCCTGATACGCTGTCCGTTCTGCGGAAATCGAACGTATTGGCTGAGTAGAGCAGATCAACGCTTTCGGTATAGCTACAAATTGTTGGAGCGCGTAGGCAAGACTACATGCGAGACGTACATGAGCTTGCAAGTAGATAGCAGCGGGAGAATGGCACGGCGGTGGTTCTTAGGCTCCTTGTTCCCCAACCCGCCGCCGACGCGGAAGCGCTTTCTCCAGGCCGCTGTCCAGCAGTCGTGTTGGAAGTCCGGCAGTCCGCTCTCTCATTCATAGCAGCGATTATGTCGGAGAATGCCGTCGGCTAGTTCGAGGTGCAGCACATCTCTGTCGTTCTCGCTGCCGATTACATGTTCCCAGATGAGTGCGCGAACTTCTGCCGGTAGGCGAGCGATTAGCACGGATTGAAGCTGGTCGTGTGTGTCCTCGACGCTGGTTAGGCGGCGTGGCCGACAAGATGGAAGAGAGCAGAGTGGCCGGTCTATGAGATGCGGACGCTCCCAGAGATATTGCGGTTGGATTTATTTGCGCGGCCGGTGAACGCCAGTCATCCAGTTTAAAAAGCCGCTGACGTGCTGCATGAAGCGATAACAGCAGTAGCAGTAGGACAACGTATGAAGCAGGACGCGAGGTTGGCCGGCTTAGAAAGTTATGCACACCTGTTATGCACACCTGCGTTGCACGGACTAGAACTACTGCTGCTGCGCCCACCTCCTAACGTACAGGAGGGTATCAAAAAGAATGCAAGTGGAGCTCAGCCACAACTTTCAAGTATGGCATTGTCTCAGCGGGCTAGCCAATGAGCTTCCGCATATGATTAGACCCACTTGCATTCTTTTTGATACCC
>JAABUL010000449.1_pt1 | contig 87857 bp, 72 predicted proteins | sample 5559151 | NCBI WGS metagenome assembly JAABUL01 (sample SAMN10711876, study PRJNA513368) | rock metagenome | isolation source: Antarctica rocks | place: Antarctica: Victoria Land, Pudding Butte sud
CATGGTCTTCTCCGTTCGGGTCAGTGTACCAGGCAGGACCTGGTTTTACCCGCAGGAGTTGACTCTACCCAATGGTACGGACGAAGGGGTTCACTTCACATTGTTCTGATAGCCCCAGGTGGAGGACTCGCCATAAGGATTAGTCAGACCTGTCATTTGGCCTATGGCATCATAGGTGTACGAGAAACTTCCTGCTGGGGTACCCATGCTCTGGCGGCTGCCATTAGGCCAATAGCCATAAGTGATCGCTTTTGCAGGCAAGCCCGTGTAGGTGGTTGTAACGGAGAGTGGATTGTCTTGATCCTCATATGAGGTGCTTTGACTACCCGTGCCATCCGTTATAGTAGAGAGCCGATCGTACTGGTCATAGGAAAGGGACACGTCACTGGCCGTGCCGCCGGTGTAACCCTGTGGGTAAACGTAATGCATCCGCGTCAGCAGGCTCTTGGGGTCTGCGGAGTGGGTGTAGTCGGTTTCGACACCATTACCGTCAATGTACTGGAGGGCATTGCCGTTCGCATCATAAGCCAAAAACGTGGCGGTGTCGCGTGTTCCACCAGCCAAAGGTACTACCGTGGCATTGGCACCGGGGTAAGCGACCTGATACAGATAACCCGCCGTGTTGTAGAAGTAGCGGGTCGTGTTCCCGCCACCGTCGGTCAGGCCAGCCAGCCGGTAGAGGGCATCATAGGTATATGTGACTGGCTCCGTGCTGCCGGAGACGCCGCGTGCCTCACCCTCCTGGCCGTAGGTGTAGTTCACCTGCCGGATGGCTACGCTGTTCTCGTCGGAGGCAGTAATGCCGATCATCTGACCATCTGGATAAAGATAGGCGTTGAGGGTAGAGGCGCGGCCCGGCCCCTGCTGACCTGTGGCGGGGAAAACCGTCTCCACTGGCTGGTTGGCGAGGTTGTAGGTCCCGTCGGTTTCGTTGCCCAGCGCGTCCGTGACGGACAGGGTGTTGCCCTGGGCATCGTAGCGCAGGTGGGTGACTTTGCCCAGGTTGTCCGTCACCGTCAGCGGCTGGCCCAGGGCGGTGGCCTGAGTGTAAGAGCCGTCCTGCGTGTAGTTAAACGTCGTCGTAATGCTGGCGACCGCGTTGTTGCCGGGAGCAGTCACCGCAAGCAGGTTGCCGTAGTCGTCATAGGTGAAAGAAGCCGTAACCGTCGCCCCTGTCCCCGTCGTACCCGGCTTGGGTGTGCTTATGCTCTGCACCAGACCGCTCGGCTCGGCATAGGCATACGTGCTCGCCGTCTTGCCCCCCTCCTGCTCACTCACCAATTCACCCAACGCGAAGTTTGCATATCTGTACGTGTTGGTCATCAACGTCCCGCGTGGGCTGGTCTGGCTCGTCTGGTTGCCGTAAGCGTCCCAGGTATAGTGCGTCGTCTTCCCGTTGCCGTCGGTGACGCTGGAGGGGCGGTAGGGGTCGTTGGGGTCACTGTAGCTCGGCGTGGAGACCGCCTGCCCCGCCCCGTCCGTCACCGCCGTAGCGCTCATGTCCGGGTTGTAGCCGTGCAGCGACTTGTACGCTACGTTCCCCCGCGCATCCTTGACCGTCACCAATGTGCTGTTGGTCTGCCCCGTAGTTGGGTTCCCGTTCGCGTCCGCCGACTGGTAGTCCGTCTCGTTGCCGTTGCCGTCAATCTCGCTCTGCACGAAGTCTGTAGTCGCGTCGTAGTTCCATGTATACGTGCTCACGCCTGATCCGGTCGGCGAGGGCACGCTGCACGTGTGCAGGAACGGCACCTGCTCGTAGCCGCCGGGCGTGGTGGCGCTCAGGTTGGTGTTGGAGAGCATCTGGTAGGCATACACGTAGCGGTCGGGTGGGTTGGTGTTGGTTCCTGTGGGAACGATCTGGGAGACGCGGTCAAGCAGCTGCAGGGAGCGTGCCCAGGGCTTTGGCACCTGGGAGTTGGAATACAGCCCGTCATGGTAGAAGACTTCGCGCCCGTAGCAGTCCTGGACAAGCACCAGGTTGCCCGTGCCGTCGGTGGCCCGCTGGAGTGTCAGGAGGGCGGTGCCGTCCTCATTGGTAATGCTGGAGAGCACAAGTCTGCGTTGGGGTCGTGGTCTTCCTGGCCCAAAGACACGTCCATGACTCCGCCCGTCATGTTCCGTGTATCATCTCTTTTTGTAAAATGGAACCAACCGCACCTAGAGATGCAACAAATTACAGAAAGAACTTAACACTATCTTCTCCAAGACTGACGCGATGCACGAGAACTTTTTGCTTTTGTTCCTTTAGGTTGATCGCTGTTGTGTAGAAATTAGGTATACACACTCATCACATTCTATTTCCACATTTGTAGGTCGTCAGATTGCTGACAATAACGAACTAGACGCTGTCTTCACCTTCTAAAACTAGCTCAGTTGACAAGTTGTTAAGCAAACGATTAATTCCAGTCTCGTCCTTCAAGAAGTAAGATAGATACGTTACTTCCTTGCCACTTTCGGGTGGGCCGTCCCCAAAGTCTATGCATTCTGCCAACCTTCGAATACCAGCAAACCGCCAGCGAACTGGTCTATTGTCATAGGTATGTTCCCCAGTATCTGCTTGTTGCAGGGACTGCCCAATGCGGTCGGCTTCCTCGTAAGCTTGATCGGACGAGGCTGCGTCAATGATGTGAATTTGCTCCCAGATGGGATGTAAATCTTGCTGACCATCCTGAAACTCCAATGCCAGCAAGACATGGGCTGCGTACCACATAGTTGCTCTTTCCTAAGTTGCTACATCCTGGTAGCCTGAGCCACATGACTGGTTCTTTGATACAACGGAATTACCACCTATCACTTCCCGGAAGCCAGTCATATTCCACGGGTTTATCGCTCTCTGCCAGCATTTGCGCCAGAAGATTAAAATAGTTTCAGACGGATTATGACTGCTCTATTATGCAGTATCTATACTACTATTCCACGCGGTTTTGTGTTAAGCCTCTTTCTAACTAGGCTAGCTTATATCATCAGTGAGTAGCAACTTAGATTATTCAGTATCTACCACCTGCTCCTCGTGGCTTGCCATCACAACCCATGTACTTTAGAGCCGCAGTTATTTTTTTTACCACAGCAGCATCTCCTTGATGATCCCTTCGTTGTTGTTTGAGCCATGCACATGTTGCCGGATCTCCAAATTTGGCTCCTGGGACTGCCGCTTTAGCAGCACGTGTCCACTCGTTTTCTTGAAGCGACATTTTCGGCGAAGGGCAAGCAACAGTAGTAGTTCCTCCAGGTCCTGGTGTAAAGGTCGGGCCGCTTGGTTCAACAGGCATTTGTCCAAATCCTGGTGGGAGAACAATCGGTGGCCCAGGAAAACCCGGTTGAGGAGGCGTAGAAGCAACAGGCCCCCGGCCTCCACCATCCCACCCTGAACCTAACGCACCACCAACAATAACACCCAACAAAATCCCCGCAGGTCCACCCGCAGACCCAACCTCTCCCCCCACAACAACCGGTGCTGGAGCAAGAACCTGTGTGCCATCCGGGTCTACATCATTGATGGGATTATTTCCCGTGTAAGCGTAAAGGTTGATGCCGCCGTCGTAGCCGATGGGGTCACGGGTGAGGAACCGCTGCGTGCTGTTGTCATAGAACCGATGCCCCAGCAGCGTTAGCCCCGTCTCGTAGTCGCTCACGTACCCCCACTGCCCCCCAAACCCGCTGTAAGGGTCGGGGTTCGTGTCCGTTGTCGCCCCGTTGCCCGCCGGATCAAAGAGGGACGACGACAGCACCGCGCCCCCTTTGTCCAGCTTCTGCGCCACGTTGCCTTGCATGTCAAACGTGTAGTACCACGACCCGGTGCGCACATGCCGGGCCAGCAGGCCGTTCGCGCCCCACGTATTTAGTGCGGCCAGGAAGTTGTTCCCGCTGGCAAACTCACCGACCACCTGATCGCCGTCATAGACATAGTACGTGCGTCCGCTGCCGGTCTGCTTCCACGCCCGCAGGCCATCTCCATTGTAGCCGTTTGCTTGCACACTCCCAAACGCGGTCATGCGACTCTCCGGGTCAAACTGCAAGGTCTTGCCGTTGTAGGTAGTTGGATTGCCGTTGCCGTCGTGCGTGTTGGCGGTATCCTGATTGTCCGCGTTGTAGGTGTGGAGTGTGCCCCGATAGGAAGTTGGATTCCCAGGGCCGCTCATGTTGTCGTTGTCATAGCCCATGCCGAATGAGCTGCCGTTGAAGCGCGTGGAATTGACGCCGGTAAGCTGGCTGCGCGTGTCGTATGCGTAGCTGTTGCTGCCGCTGTAACCGGCGGGAGCCGCCGGAATGGCAGCATTCACTGAAGTCAGGTTTTCCACGCCGTCATAGCCGCCCTGGCCGGGAACGGAATACTGGGACAACAGCGTGCCGTCCGCCTTGTTTGACTGCAAATTATATTGCTCACCGCGTGGGTCACGTCCATACGTTGTGGAGACACCGTTGACCTGCGTCTGCTTTTGCAGCCACCCGTTGGAAACGTATTGCCACGAGTTTGGTTCGCCATAAGGATTGGTTAGCCCCGTCATGCGCCCTACTGCGTCATAGGCGTAAGTGAATGTGCCTTCGGATGTTCCCATTGTTTGGCGGCTGCCGTCTGGATAATAGCCGTAAGAAACCGTGAACGGTGTCTGGCTGGTGTAGGTTGTGGCAACGGTTAATGGGTTATCTTGGTCGTCGTAGGCATAGGTGATGTTGCCGGTGCCGTCCGTCATGCCGGAGCGCCGCTCGTACTGGTCGTAGGTGAGGGACACGTCTCCGGTCGTGCCGCCCGTATACCCCTGCGGGTAGGTGTAGTGGATCAGCGTCAGCAGGCTTTCGGGGTCAGTGTTGTGCGTATAGTCGGTCTGCACGCCATTGCTGTCAATACGCCTCAGCAGATTGCCCTCGGTATCGTAGAGCGGGAACGTCATCGTATCACGTGTGCCTGCCGCTAGTGGCGTCGTGAATGCGCCCGCGCCCGGATAAGCCACTTGGTACAAGTAGCCCGCTGTGTTGTAGAAGTAGTGCGTCGTGTGTCCGCTGCCGTCCGTCAGGCCAGACAGCCGGTAGAGGGCGTCATACGAGTACGTGGCCGGCTCGGTGCTGCCGCTCAAACCTCGTGTCTCACCTTCCTGGCCGTAGGCATAGTTCACCTGCCGGATGGCCGCGCCGCTTTCGTCATAGCTGCCTGTACTCAGCAGCGGGCCGTCGGGGTAAAGGTAGGCGTTGAGGGTGAAGGCATGGCCCGGCCCCTGCTGTCCTGTGGCGGGGAAGGTAGTTTGCACCGGCTGGTTGGCGGTGTTGAAGCTGGTGTCGGTTTCGTTCCCCAGCGCGTCGGTCTCGCTGAGCTTGTTGCTCTGGCTATCCCAGCGCATATGCGTGACATTGCCCAGGTTGTCTGTGACCGTCAGCGGCTGGCCCAGGGCGGCGGCCTGAGTGTAGCTGCCATCTGTGGTGTAGCCATAAGTCGTCGTGATGGCACTCGCCGCGTTGTTGCCGGGAGCAGTCACCGCAAGCAGGTTGCCGTAGCCGTCGTAGGTGAAAGAAGCCGTAACCGTCGCCCCTGTCCCCGTCGTACCCGGCTTGGGTGTGCTTATGCTCTGCACCAGACCGCTCGGCTCGGCGTAGGCATATGTCGTTGCCGTCTTGCTCCCCTCCTGCGTCTGCGTCAGCTCCCCCAGCGCAAAGTTCGCGTAGCTGTACGTGTTCGTCCTCACCGTCCCACGCGGGCTGGTCTCACTGGTCTGGTTGCCGTAAGCGTCCCAGGTGTAGTGCGTCGTCTTCCCGTTGCCGTCGGTCACTGCCGAAGGGCGGTAAGGGTCGTTGGGGTCACTGTAGCTCGGCGTGGAGACCGCCTGCCCCGCTCCGTCTGTTTGCGTCGTTGCGCTCATGTCCGGGTTGTAGCCGTGCAGGGACTTGTACGCGACGTTCCCCTGCGCGTCCTTGACCGTCACCAGCGTGGCGGCGGACAAGCCCGTCACCGGGTTGCCATTCGCGTCCGCTGCCTGGTAGTCCGTCTCGTTGCCGTTGCCGTCGGTCTCGCTGGACACGAAGTCTGTGCTGGGGTCGTAGTTCCAGGTCGTTGTGCTCACGCCCGATCCGGTGGGCGAGGGGACGCTGCACGTGTGCAGGAACGGCACCTGCTCGTAGCCGCCGGGCGTGGTGGCGCTGACATTGGTGTTGGAGAGCATCTGGTAGGCATAGACGTAGCGGTCGGGCGGATTGGTGTTGGTTCCTGTGGGGACGATCTGCGAGACGCGATCCAGGAGCGTCATGGAACGTGCCCAGGGCTTTGGCACCTGGGAGTTGGAATACAGCCCGTCATGGTAGAAGACTTCGCGCCCGTAGCAGTCCTGGACAAGCACCAGGTTGCCGCTGCCGTCGGTAGCCCGCTGCAATGTCAGCAGGGCTGTGCCGTCCTCGTTGGTGATGCTGGAAAGCAGGGGCCAGTCGTAGCCGGGGGCGGGGGCGTCGTAGTTGAGGGTGATGGCATGCCCATTGCGATCCACAATCTGCGCGAGCGGATAGCAGTTGATGGCCGCGATGAGTGGCCCCGTCACCCACCTCGTTCGGTCTTTAGCGGTGATCGTATAATGTCCGCCGGGGGTGCCGTCGTAATCCCAATCCAGCAGTGTTTCCGTGCCGCGTTTGAGCGGGGCGCAGTGGACGACCGTCTGCCCGGCGGAGGGGATGGTGGGGGCGGTAAAGGCGGAGCGGGAGCCGTTGGCGAAGAAGATGCTCTTTGGCCCGGCCTGCGCGCCCCCGCTGGGATCAAAGACGCCGACGTTGTAGGGCTGTGTCCACTCGGGGCCGAAGTCGTTGCACTGGTAGGTGGGATCGCCCTGGGCGAAGCCGTCGCCGTTGCCGCGCAGGCTGCCGTAGGAGCGCTGCCAGACGACTTGCGGGCCGTGCGGATTGTAGACAACCAGGTCGGGAGAGGGATCGTGCTCTTCCTCGCCCGTCGCCAGGTTGACGGCATGCCCGCACACAGGGCACTGGATTTCTGAGGTGCAGTGCGGCGAGACGGGCTGCCCGCCGCAGATGATCTGGGGCACGGTTTCGGCGAGCACGACATGGCCGAGCAGCTTTTGCAGCGACGGCATCAGCACTTGCACATGGGCTGGGCGCAGCAGGCCGCGCAGGGTCAGGCTGGCGACGCGGGTGGCGGGAGCGGCGGCGCTCCCCAGCAGAGAATGGGCGGGAAACAGGGAGTGGGCGGGGAACGCGCGCAGGGCAGCCAGGGTGCGGTCCCACGTGCTGCCGGGTTGGGTGACGACCCCGTAGGTGCCTGGGTCAAGCGTGCGCCACTGTTTCCAGGTCAGGTTCACCCGTCCGCCGGGCCAGGGGCCGCAGTCGCTGCACAGGTAGGAAACGCCTGTGCTGTCTGCCTTCACGACGGCGACGAAGTGGTCGCGCTCGACGTAGGCGATGAGCGGCTTGGGCAGCAGGCGCAGGCCCGCCTCGTCCGCCGTCACCGCACGCACGCTTGCGCCCAGCCGTGGCCCTGCTCTGACGAGGTCGCCCAGGCTGCTGCCCAGACCGGTGGGGCGGCAGCCCGCCACCACTGTTTTGTAGTCCGAGGGCAGGCCCGCTCCGGCCAGGCTCGCCGCCAGAGCCGCCGCGCCGCAAAGCGGGTCCAGGCTGGGCGGTTCGGGGATGCCGAGCGTGGCGTGCTGGTCGTGGTAGGCCGCGCATGCTTCCGCCTGCCGTAGCCAGAACGCGCAGGTGCGTCGGTTGTACCCGGCCAGCGCGGTCTTGGGCATCAGCAGGAGGCGAAAGGCCTCCGTGGCGTCCGCATAGGCTCCTCGGGTGTAGAGAGTGACCGCCCGGTCATAAGCCGCCCGCCCGTGCAGTGCATTGCGTGTGCCGGTTGCGTGCATGGCGGCGCGAAAGTGCCAATCCGCCTGCTGGGGCTGCTGATCGTGCGTCAGCGCCCATTCGCCCAGCCACAGGTGCAGCTGCGCGGCCCGCCCCGCATCGGGCTTGGCGGCGGCGTTTAATGCTCGCTTCCAGCCGGTCACTGTTGCCGGGGAAGGCTGGACAGCCAGGCGGCCCGCTTCGTCCAGCAAGGTCTGGGGCGCTGCAAGGTCTGCCGCCGGAGGGGGAACAGGCGTCTGGCCGGGGCGGGTACGCTGGGCCGCGTACAATTGGTACGGGAACCGCGATAGGTGCGCCTGGAGCAGCGCCATCTTCTTGGCCTGCGTTTGGAAGAGGAACATCCCTGCGCCCGCCGGCTGCCTCGCCGAAGAATGGGGCACGGCGGCGGACAGGCTGGGCACCAGAATGAGTGACCACAGGAAGCAGAGCGCCATCACTGCGCTTACGCGCCGCAGCACGGCGGGGCGCAGCCCCAAGCGGGCGCTGCTGAGCTTTTGCTGAGGCGAATGATTGTCGGCAGGCTGGCGAAAGGCATAATTGCTGATGAGACGCATGCTTAAAAATCCTTTTCAATGTCGGGCGCAAGAGAACGAAAGTGCTCATGGGAAATAGGAAAGAATAGGAAGGGAAAGGCCACAGTCGCAGCCTTTTCGGTTCCCCTCTTATCCTTTTCCTGTCCCCCCAGAATTGGGGGTTAGGGGGCGATCCTCCTCCCTCCGGCTCCCCAGAATTGGGGCGGGGGGGCCTTCCTGTTAATTCGGGGCGTCCACGTAAAGGGCGCCCGAGGCAGTGCGCCCTGCATTCACCAGCGTTGCCTGAACGCTTGCCGGGCGCATCTTTCCGCCCTGCCCCCGCACGGCGCCTCCCCCAAACAGGTACAGCGTGACGCTGGTGACGCTATGGCCGTCCACCTGTAGGGACAGCTCCGGCTGCTGCGGGTAAAACATCGCCGTCACTCCCGGCGGCAGGCCGCTCACGCTGCATTGCACCGGCCCCAGCAGCCCGCTCTGCGACACGATGGTGACCGTGGAGGTGACTGGCCCCGGAGCAAAGGCGATGCCCGGCCCGGAAGCGAATAGCGTGAGCACGCTGGCGTTGAGCGTCAGGTAGAACTCGGGATCGCTGCCCCGAGGCGGGGGCGGCAGGTCCGGCCCTCCGGGCGGCAGGGGCGCGCCGGGCGACGGAAGCGGCCCCACAGGACCGCCGGGCGTACCGGGGTTAGCGGTGCGGGCAGCCCCGCCGCCGCCACCGGCTCCGGCGGATGGGCTGGGAGCCTCTTGGCCCGGCCCTGCTGCCGCCCCGCCGCCGCTTGCTGCCTCGGGCGGCGGGCTGAGGGACGGAGCAGTGCTCGCGGGGGCGGGAGACGCCGCGATCCTGGAGGCCGCAGGCGCCGACGGTGTTTCGGCTTCGGGGGAATAAGCGCTTTCCCCGGCCGCATTGACGGCAGTCGCCAGGAAGTAGTACGGGCGCCCGTCCGGGGCGTTCTCCCCGGTCAGCGACGGCTGCGCAAGCGCCGCGCGCCAGGGCTTTGGCCCTTCACCCCCAGTAGACGTGCCCCGGTAAAGGCTGTACGTCAAGATCGGTGCTGCCACTGCGCTTGCCGTTTTGCCCTGGTTCTGTTTTTGCGCATCCTGTTTCTGTAAATCCTGTTTCTGCGTGCTCGGTTCGCGCGGCCCTGTCCAGGTCAGCAGTAGTTGACGATTTGCGAGGGTGGCCGCCAGATGCGTGGGGGCCAGGGGCAGCGCGGAAGAAGGGGTTGCCACCACCGCTGCGGAGGGCGCGCTAGTCGTGGCGGCCCGCGCCTGGCCTGCGCGGTAGGTTAAAGCCGCGCTGTGCTCAGGCGAAAGCACGGACGCCACCCGGTAGGCATAGGCGGTGCCGTTGGCAAGCCCGCTGTCCGTCCAGACCGCCGAACGGATGCCGGTTTTGTAGGGCATTTCCTTCCCGGCTCCCAACGCGGGGGAGCGGAAAATGGTGTAGCTTTCCGCGCCGGGCGAAGATGTCCAAACGAGAGAAATCTGCGTATTGCCCCGCTTGGTCCGCAGGTTCTGGGGCACGGCGGGAGCGCCTTCGGGAACGACGCTCACCGGGACAGATGGTGCGCTTTGACCCCACCGACCAAGAGCGGCGACCCTGTAGGAGTGCGGAAGCCAGTTTGTGAGGCCGCTGGCAGTGAAGTGGGGCCGGGAAATCCGGGCAACAGGCGTATACGGCCCCCCAGCATCAGAGGCGTAGAGGACACGGTAAGCGGTCGCGCCGGTAACGGGCGACCAGTTCAGCGTGACCTGGCCGTCCCCAGCGGTAGCAATGAGGTGTGCGGGGGCGGGAGGAAGCGGACGCGCCTGGGCCGGGATAAGCCCCGCCAAACAAAGCGCCGCCACCAGGGGGACGACGCGCAGGGCCGTGCAAGGATGCGGGCAGTGGTGCAGACGGATCAAACGCATAATATCTCCTCAGAGGGTCGCCCACGACCCGGTACGTAAGACCGAAAGGCGACAGCGGCAGGCGGGGCGAAGGCGCACGACAAGCAAAAGGCGATGCTGTCTGTCAAAAGGCGATGCTGTCTGTGAAAACCGTAATATGATAGTTTTCTGCCGATACTCTGGAAGAAATTTTGATGTTTTAAAGGCGTCTGGCCGTTGCCGACGGAAGCCGGGAAGGGTTCTGGAAACGCAAATTGGGCAGGCCGCTCCGTGCCGGTCTTGGTTTGCCTGCGTCACTGGGTGGGCGTGACTGATACCATCATAACACAGGTTTTAATTTGTGTCAATGGGGCGGTGCTGCCTGTCTCGCGCCCGCTCGTTTCCTGTGCGCCGCCCCCTTCCCGCCTCCCTCATGCATCTTTAGGATAGGCTCTATGAGTTCCCATTTTTCGGCTATGCTCGGCTTTGTTGCATAATTCGTATTCCCTGCCCTGCACTGGCAGCCCCGGAGGGCTTTAGGGCATGGTTTTGTTTAGGGCGTAGTTCAGTCACGGAATTATGCAACAAAGCGCAAGAACATTGTTAAAGCCGCCCTGAGTGCGCCTTTGGGCGATTGGGAACACTGTTTGCAGGCAGGAATCAGCGGCGGCGCCGTCAAAACGGGTATTGTTGGAGAAACTGTTGGCCTGTGCTTAACGCAAACAGGCACCTGAGGAGTCTTTCGCCTGGCCTCACTTCTTATCCAGAACGCCGCCTTGTTCCAACGGCGTTGCTAAGACTGACTATAGGCGTTGCATAGGCGTACCGACGACGGAAGAAATCGTTCCGTCGTCGGTACGCGCTTAATCAGCTTTAGCAACGCCTATACAACGCCTTTGCAGCAAAGGCCGCGCGGACGAGGCATCAATCGTCATGAAACCAAAAACGCCTTTTTTCCTCAGCCGAAGACAATTTATCCAGGCAGTCGGGGCCGCGAGCGCGGCCCTCGCCCTCCGTGCCGAAGGCGCTGTTTCCCACGGCGTTTTCACAGCGGGAACGCCGTTCAAGAATGCTGCTGCCGAGGGCGCGCGCCCGCTGCCGCTCTCGGCAGTGCGCTTGACCGGCGGGCCGCTCAAGCACGCACAGGATATGGACGCCAAATACCTGCTGGAACTTGAGCCGGATCGCATGATGGCCTTTCTCCGCATTCGCGCGGGGCTGGCACCGAAGGCGGCGGGCTACGGCGGCTGGGACGGCGACGGCAGGAACCTGACAGGCCATATCGCGGGGCATTATTTGTCCGCGGTCAGCTTGATGTATGCCGCCACGGGCGATGGGCGTTTCAAGCAGCGGGCCGACACCCTGGTGGCGGAGATGCAGGCGGTGCAGGACAAGCAGGGCGACGGGTATATTGGGGCACTGATGGACGGCAGCGGCGTGGACGGCAAGGCGCGTTTTGCGGAACTCGGCCAGGGGCATGTCCGCTCGGGAGGGTTTGATCTCAATGGGCTTTGGTCGCCGTGGTATGTCCAGCATAAGCTCTTTGCGGGACTGCGGGATGCGTATCGGTTTGCCCATAACCCTGCGGCGCTCGCGGTGGAAAAAAAGTTCGCGGGCTGGGCCGAAGGGGTTGTGTCCGGGCTGAACGATGCCGAGGACCAGCAGATGCTTCGCACTGAGTTTGGGGGCATGAACGAAGTCCTGGCGGATTTGTATGCCGACACCCAAGACCCACGCTGGCTGGCGCTCTCCGACCGATTTGAGCAGCGGGCCGTGCGCGATCCGCTGGCGCGGCGGGAGGACATTCTCGGCGGCCTGCATGGGAATACGCAGATTCCCAAGCTGGTCGGTTCTTTGGCGCGTTATCGGTACACGGGGAACAAGGCTGACGGCGCGGCGGCAGCGTTCTTTTGGGACGCCGTGACCACGCACCACAGCTTTGCCACGGGCGGGCATGGCAAGGACGAGTATTTCGGGCCGCCGGACGCGCTGAGCGACCGCGTGGACGGGCGCACGGACGAGAGCTGCAACGTTTACAACATGCTCAAGCTGACGCGCGCGCTGTTTGCCGTCACGCCGAATATCAAGTATGCGGAGTTTCAGGAGCGCGCGCTGTTCAACCATGTGCTGGGGTCGATAGACCCGCAGGATGGGCGGATGTGCTACATGGTGCCGGTGGGCCGAGGGGTGCAGCGCGAGTACCAGGACATGTTTGGGAGCTTCACCTGCTGCGTCGGCACCGGCATGGAAAACCACGCGCTGCATGGCGATGGGATTTATTACGAGGCAGGCAATCGCCTCTGGGTCAACATCTATGCGCCGTCTCGGGCCGAATGGAAATCGGCGGGCGCGCATCTTGTGATGGACACGTCGTTCCCGGAAGGCAGCGCGGCGACATTGACACTCAGCCTGGCTGCGCCAAAGAAGCTGACGCTGGCCCTGCGTCGCCCCGCGTGGGCGGGAGAGGGATTTGCGGTCCATGTCAACGGCAAAGCGCTCCCGGCCCTCTCCCACCCCGGCTCCTATGTGGAGGTCACGCGCGTGTGGAAAACGGGCGACCAAGTCACGCTGACGCTGCCCAAGTCGCTGCGCCTGGAGCCGCTGCCCGACAATCCCCGCCGCGCCGCGCTGCTGTGGGGGCCGCTGGTGCTGGCGGGAGACCTGGGGCCGGAAGGGACTGCCCCTGTGGGCGCGGCGTCCGCCCCTGTCTTTCTGACCGCCGAGCAGCCTGTCGGGGAGTGGCTGAAGCCGGTCGCCGACGCGCCGGGCAGCTTTCAGGCGATTGGGCGCAATGGCGCGGGCGGCAGCGGCGACATTGCTGTGTCCCTCGTGCCGTTCTACCGCCTGCACCGGCGGACTTACGCGGCCTATTGGGACTTGTACACGCCGCAGGAGTGGGCGCAAAAGGCGGATGCTGTCGCCGCAGACCAGGAAAAGCAGCGCAGGCTGGAAGCCGCCACTGTCGGGTTCGCGCAGCCGGGCCAGATGCAGGCAGAGCGCGATTTTAACGAACAAGGCGAAGACAGCATACCCATCTCCGCGCAGGAGAAAGGCCGCGCGGGTCGGCGCAGCGCCAAGTGGTTCTCATTTGACATGCCCGTAGACCCGTCTCACCCGATGGCGCTGATTGTCACTTATCATAGCGGCGAACAGGGCCACTGCGCCTTTGACATTCTGGCGGACGGACGGCGCGTGGGGGCAGTGGCAATTGACCGTCCCGGCCCCGGCAGCCCTGCCGCCCACTTCTTTGACAGCGAATATCGCCTGCCCCCTGACTTGGTTAAGGGCAAGCAAAAAGTCACGGTGCGCTTCCAGGCAGCGGGCGGCCAGGAGGCTGCCACAATCTATGGCATCCGAACGATCCGCGCCGACGCGGCCCGCTGATGATAGGGTCTGCGTGTTTGTATCATAAATACAATCGCAGCGCTCCACAAGGGTAAAAAAACAATGGTTCGCATTTATCTTGCACTGCTGGGGGCTGTCCTCGGCCTGTCGCTCGCGGCGAACGCCGATGTCACGCTGCCGTCGCTCCTCAGCGACAACATGGTCGTGCAGCAGAAGTCGCCTGTGCATGTGTGGGGCAGAGCCGATCCCGGCGAGCCTGTCACCGTCACCTTCGCCGCTCAGGCCGCCAAAACAATCGCCGGTGCCAATGGCGCATGGGACCTGCGCCTGAAGCCAATGGCGGCGGGCGGCCCTTACACGCTGACTGTGACTGGGAAGAACACCCTTACCCTCAAAAACGTGCTGGTCGGGGAGGTCTGGGTCTGCTCCGGACAGTCCAACATGTCCTTTCCGCTGGCCGCCGCATCCAACGGCCCCGCAGCGATGGTGGCAGCGGCGAACCCGCATATCCGCCTGTTCCATGTCCCCCTGGTTCAGTCCGATACGCCGCAAGGCGATGTGAAAGCATCCTGGGTGCAGGCAGACCCGAACACCGTGGGCGGCTTCAGCGCCGTCGGCTACTTCTTCGGTCGCGACCTGCAAAAGGCGCTCGGCGTGCCAGTCGGCCTGATCCAATCGGATGTCGGCGGCACGCCAGGCCAATTCTGGACTCCCGCCGAAGCCCTGCGCGCAGACCCGTTTCTCCAAAAAACCTACATAGGCGGTTATCGCGCGCAGTATGCGCGTTATCTGACGGCGACCGCCGATTGGGAAGTGGCGGCCAAAGCGGCGCGGGAGGCTGGAAAGCCTGCCCCATACAAGCCCGATGCCCCGTGGGGCTGCTCCGTGCTGTACAACGGCATGATTGCGCCGCTCACCCATTATCCGGTGCGCGGGGCCATTTGGTACCAGGGCGAGTCCAACACAGACGACCCGGCGGCTTATCGGAAGCTGCTGCCCGCGCTGATCCAAAGCTGGCGCGCGGCCTGGGCAAACCCCGTGTTCCCATTTCTGATCGTGCAAATTGCCCCCTTCGGTGCGGGCAGCGACAATGCGCGCTATGCGGAGGTGCGCGAGGCGCAGTGGGAAACCGCGCAGACGACGCCGCGCACGGGGGTCGCCGTGACCACCGATGTCGGCGATGAAAAGGACCTGCACCCGAAGCAAAAAGAGCCGGTCGGGGCGCGTCTTGCCCTGCTCGCGCGCAAAATCGCCTACGGGGAAAAGATTGTCGCTCAAGGACCGACGCTGCAAACCGCGACCCGCAATGGTCAAACCGTCACGCTTCGCTTTGCTCACATAGGGGGTGGCCTCGCGGCTCAAGGCGGCTTATCATCGGGGGTTGCTGTGCCGGAGGGGAGACTGGTCGGCTTCACGCTGGCCGGGGCGGACGGCAAGTCGGTGGCGGCGGATGCCCGGATCACCGCCAAAGACACGGTCGTCGTCTCCTCGCCGCAGGTCGGTTGGCCGGTGGCGGTCGCCTATGGCTTTGCAAACTTCCCCGTGGTCAACCTTTGGAACAAGAACGGGCTGCCCGCCATGCCATTTCGCGCGCCAATTAAGTGAGAGTATGAATAGGCCGCAGCGGGAGTATATCCACTTGGAAAGAACAGTATGTGCCGGGGGTATAAAACCCCCGGCAGAGACGCGGCCAAGCCCTCACGGGCACAAGAAAGAGTGGAGAAAGAGCTAAGACTGAGTGCCAAAGGTCTTTCTTCCGTCCGAAGGACGTGGCATCGTCCCTTGCCGGGGGTTTTATACCCCCGGCACACACTTATGCCAATGACTATTTGCCCCCGGCGCTCTGCGCAGTATCAACAAGATCATGCGCGTTCCATACTGTGAAGTGCTGTCAGGGAGCGTCGGTCAGCTCCACCCAGGCAGGCAGGTTTTGGCGCAGTGGGACAACATAAGCATCACGGGCAATAGCCAGAGGCCGACTGGGGCGATATGTCCCGACACCCGCGACCCGCGCGGGCTGTTCCACGCGCAAAAGAGCCTGGGGCAAATACTGCTGCGCGGGCGACAGCCCCACCCGGACAACGTGCGTTCGCGTGTTGACGTCTATGCGCGCAAAGGCACCCGCATCCAGAGTCAGCCAGAGGCCGCGCGGCGCGATGTAAACACGCCGGCGGAACGAGTCCAGCGGCTGCACATGCACCCAATCTCCAGTGACCTTCAGATTGCCGCCGAACGCCTGCCAGCCGAACTCGGGGTGGTTTATGACATAGGTGGCGGTGTTGATGGCATGCCCGAAGAAGTTAGGGCCATAATCACCCGAATACGCATCCCACGCGAGTGTTGACGGGAACGAATGAAAGGCCGCCGATGCAAAGCCCTGTCGGTCAATGTTGGTCAGCGCGCCCATTGTGCCGCCGTAGCCAACGCGCAGCAGATAGAAGTCATTCGGATGACGGCGATATTCGGAGAGGAGCGGGATTGCATTCAGCCCCGAGCCGTAGTGATGGAACTGACGCTCAATGCGCGATGTCGGGCCGGGCGCGCCCGCGTAGAGGAAGTCCCAGTAGCGCCGGGCATTGCCATTGTAGCCCCAGTGCGGCAGGGTGGGCATATAGCCAGTAATCGCGTCAATCGTTTCCAGGGCCTTGTCTCGGTAGCCGAAGTAGTCGCACCAGGCGTATACTTCCTCCTGGCCTGTCGAGTCCCAGGGCATCTCGCTGCCGAACGGATAAGCCTTGTGGCGCCACAGGTCGGCGCGTTCTTTCATGAGAGTTTCCACAGTGGCAGCCTGCGTGGTCATTCGTTCATGCTTCAGGTCGTTTAAAAGCGCCAGGAAGACATTGCCTTCCATCAGGCCCAGCTCCACGTAACCGACCCGGCGATGCCCCTGCGCATCCCGGCTGAACATAAACCGCGTGGTTTGGTACGCTTGATTCAGATACCAGCTCCACGGATGAGCAGTCACCATGCCGGGGTGGCTGCGGGCGACACGGTACATTGCCCAATAAGCCGCCACGACATGAGGATAATTGTAGCCGCGCCCGATGTTCTCGGAGGCTTGCTTGTTCCAGCTTGCCCATGTGGCCCAGTTGAGGGACGGGTCGTAGGTAAAACCGGGGACATCCGGCGGCGAGTAGAAAAACGTGCTTTTGCGGACGCCGTACTTGTTTGGTCCATCTTTGTACTGGATCACGCCCCACAGGACATGGTCCACGAACTGTTCGTATTTGGCGACTTCGGCGGCCTTTGGCTGGCCGAACTCCTTCATGGCCGCAGCCAGAAACGGGCCTGACCCGCCTTCGTCGCCCAGGCCGGCGAGATAAACGCGGCTGTCCTGCGTTACCTGCTTGTCTTTCCGGCGGTCATAAGTCATGACGGACGGGCTGCGGTGGAACGGGTCGCGGGAGTCCACAAACCACTGCCGAGTGGTGAGAAACCTGCCCATATCGGCAACGGCTTGCGCTTCCGGCTTGATAACATAATAACTAATGGATTGCTTGAGGCCATTCGCATAAGTGAGGGAAAGACGGACGCGGCCCCAAGTTCTGCCTCGGAGCGTGTAGGCTTGCCAGCCGCTCTTTGTGGGTGGGTTCGCATGAATAGTAATCGCGCCGGGCGGCTCGCTCGCAGCACGTGTCACCTTGCTTGCGTAGTTCAAAAAGAGCTTTCCGTCCTGGTCTTGGGGCAGCACGTAGCCGGGGATGCCCACGGCCACGGGACGGGCATTCGCCGCCAGCGTCTTTTCAATGTGGCGAATGGTGTCGCTCATCAGGAACTTGACCCCATAGGTTCGTGTTTCTCCCGGCGCAAGCGTTGCGGCTGTCGGCGGGTTCCACGGAGGAACGCCGCGCCATTCATTCTCGGCATAGGCTTTGGTATGCACCAGCCAGGCGTACATGCCCTCAAATGTCTGGCTGGGGCGCATCGGCTCCGGGAGCAGCTGATAGCCCTCAAATGGCGTTTTTCCGTCCGGCACGACAACCAGTGCAGGCCCCTGCCCGCTCAGCCGCGTGACTTGCAGGTAGCCAGCGTCCTGGGCGATAGCCGGGTCTGAGAACGAACACGCCGCGTGCGCCTGCGCTAAACTGCGCCCGGTGAGGATATTGTTGAACACCATCGGGATGCCAAGCGCGCCGATCTGCACAGGCGCAGCAGTTTTATTCTGAACGGCAAAGCGCAGCGCGAGTCGTCCATTCTCCAGCGCCCATGTCCGCGTGATCTGGAGCGGGCACTCTGCGGGCAAAGTGGGGGTCAGGTCGGCGGCAGCGAGTGCCTGCCCCGACACTGGGAGCGGCAGAACGGGGTGGCGCGCCGCCGCTGTCGAGTAGTCCTGCCACGGCCCAGACGCTCCCGTCCGCACGCGCAGCGTCAGGTCGCCCAAATGATAGAACCCGTCCCCGGCGCGGGCGCTGAGCTGGTCGGCGGGGGTGAAGTCAAACCCGCCCGCGCCCTTCGGCTGAAGGGCGGCGATAGTTTGGGATGCCTTCACGAGCTTGAGAGTAAAGTCGGGCATATCAATGTTTATCATGCCCTGTTCCAGCCCAAGCGTCGCGCGTCTTTCCTTTCCTTCGGAGTGAAGCGGCTTGTTCAGCAGGCTTGGGCCGGGGGCGGACTGCACGGCGCGATTGGCGGGACTGTGCCCTGAGACCGAAATGCGTCCCTGGTAAAAGTCATCGAACAGAGCATATGCTTCCGGGTCGTAGTTCTTGAGGCCTGCCGGGCCGTTCTCCGGCTTCAGGCCGGTCATCGCCAGGTCGCCGTGCGTGCCGAAGTACCACATGGTCAGTTCCGCGAAGAACTCGTCCGGGTTGGAGCCTGCATAGGAGCCGACCCACAGCCCTTTTGCGAGGGAGCGAGTACGCTGCGCATCAAACCGCTGGACGATTTCCTGCGGAATGCCATAATTACGGATGCAGTGGGCGAACTCGTGCAGGCAGATGTCGCGCCCTGGGTAGCGGTCGATGTCCAGCTTGAGCAGGTTTTCTTCGCCGCAGGACACGTGCAGGCCCCCCAGCCCGCGCGTGCGCTGGTCCACAGTAAGGCCGTTGTATTCCGGGAGCGACTTGCCTTTTAAGCCCCGGTAGTCCGGCAGGTCGGATGTGACCTGGCCCCTGCCGATAATTTGCAGTTGCGCCCCTGCCGCCGCTAGGTTCGCGGTCACCTGCGGCAGATGCTTCAGTTCCAGGGCCAACCGATCGTAGGCTGCATAAAGCGCGTCATTGGAGACGACTTGGGGCGCCTTGATCGGGATGCCGTGAAAGTCCAGTTCTTTGGTAAAAAAGCCCTGCTCCGGGACAGCAAGAAAGATTATCTTTGGGTAGGCAGACGCGAGCAGAGAAGACGCGGTAGATGGGACGGTATTGTCGCCTGCCCGCAGCGAGGCGCAAGCGAGCATCAGAAGGGCGGCCAGGGCGAGTGTGCGGCGGGCATGGTTCATAGTCTGTTTCTTTGTTGAGCGGCAGGACAGAAGCACTGCGTTCTGCCGGAGCCGGGAAGGGCTGAGCCGCGGCAAGGAAGATCGCCGCCCACACCCACGCCGTTGTGCCGACGCGCAGGCGCGAGGCTCCCAAAAACGCGCGCTTGCCCGTCCGGTCAGCCATCAGACCTGCTTTGCGGACAGCCTTAAGCGCAGCGGCTGAAGGCAGCAGCAAGCGCAAAGTATCTTTCTTGCCCGTTGTGTCTGCTCATTCCGGGTGAGGCGATTTGTTTCCTCCCCATGCAGGCAGCAAAACCCAAAATAGATACAGATCGCATCTCAGGCGGCCTCTGCGGATCGCCGCATACGCGAGGGACGGCGGTCTTGGGAAAAACGGCGGATGCGCTGTTGCAGCCCAAAATCTGGAGACATCTGCCTGCCCGCGTGCTCAAGAGCAGGCGTTTCGTTCGCGTTTGGCCGCGGCGCTTTCCTCAACTGTTTTTTTCTGCTCCCTTATTTAGTTCAGCAGGAATACGCGGATACTTTGCGAAACAGTCTTGTTCTACAATTCTGTTCACGACAAAGGAAAATGCATGTCTTGTCCACGCCCCGAATATCCCCGGCCCCAGTTTGTGCGGCCCGATTGGCTTTGTCTCAACGGTGAATGGCAGTTTGAAACGGATCAAGGCGACAGCGGCAAAGAGCGCGGCCTGCGCACTGCCGAGCTGAACGACCGGATTATCGTCCCCTTCTGCCCTGAATCCGAACTGTCAGGCATCGCCGACAAAGACTTCCTCCAGGCTGTCTGGTACCGACGCACCGTGACCCTGCCCCCCGAATGGCGCGGGCGGCGCGTGTTATTGCACTTTCAAGCCGTGGATTACGATGCCACGGTCTGGGTCAACGATGTGGAACTGGCGCGCCATCGCGGCGGCTGGACCGGCTTCACCTGCGACCTGGGCACGGTCGCCCAGCCCGGCGAGACCGCGACTATCGTGCTGCGCGCCCGCGACCCCGACCGCGTTTCCCAGCCGCGCGGCAAGCAGGCCGGCACCTATGCCCCCGCAGGCTGCCACTACACGCGCACGACCGGTATTTGGCAGACTGTCTGGCTGGAGCCGGTGCCTGATGTCGCCCTGTCCCGGCCTCGCCTGACGCCCGACCTGGGCAACAGCGCCATCCACCTGGAACAGCCGATCACGGGCCACGGGCCGGGCGCACACCATCCCGGCCTGACCCTGCGCGCCCGCCTGCGCGATGGCACGGGCGTGGTCAGCGAGGCGTCTACGCCCGCCGATGCCGACTTTGCACCCCGCCTGTCCCTGCCGATCCCCGAAGACCGGCGACGCCTATGGTCCCTCCGCGATCCATTCTTATATGATGTGGACATTGAGCTTTTAGATGCGCATGGGACAGTGATTGACAGCGCAGCCTCTTACATCGGACTGCGCGGGATTACCCTTCGCGGGCAGCAGTTTAAGCTGAATGGCGAGACAATCTTCCAGCGCCTGGTTCTGGATCAAGGCTACCACCCCGGCGGCGTCATGACCGCGCCCACCGATGCAGACTTAGTGGCCGACATCAGGCTGAGCATGGAGGCGGGCTTTAACGGCGCGCGCCTGCACCAGAAAGTCTTTGAAGAGCGGTTTTTCTACCATGCCGACCGCTTGGGATATTTGGTCTGGGGCGAGTTCGGCGACTGGGGATGCAGCCAGATCGGCCCGGAGCACGACCACCAGCAGCCCGGCATTACCTATGCCGCGCAGTGGCTGGAGGCGATCCTGCGCGATTATTCTCACCCGTCCATTGTCGGCTGGTGCCCGCTCAACGAGACCCACCAGGTCTATGGCGACCGCATCACCACCTTAGACGATGCGACGCGGGCGATGTTTCTCGCCTGCAAAGCCCTAGACACCACCCGGCCTGTGTTAGATACCTCCGGCTACTCGCACCGTGTCGCCGAGTCCGACATCTACGACAGCCACGACTACATTGAAGAAAAAGACTTCGCGGTCGGCATGGAGAAATTCCACGCGCGGCACGCGGGCCTGCCGGAAGGCAATGCCTATGCGAACCCTCACCCCAAGACTCCCGTCGGCTCCACCAACGATAGCCCGCTTCCCTGGGCCGCCACAGTCGCGACGCCGGTGTGGTCCATCCCTTACCGGGGTCAGCCGTACTTTGTGAGCGAAATCGGCGGTTTCCGCTGGGTTCCCAACATGCAGCCCAAATCGGCGGCGGAAAACACCGCCGCCCGTAAAACAAGCTGGGGCTACGGGGCCGACCCTGCCACGGAAGAAGAGTTTTTTGAGCGTTTCGCGGGCGTCTGCGACGCCCTGCTGGACAACCCGCACATGTTCGGCTACTGCTACACGCAGCTCACCGACATCTACCCTGAAGAAAACGGCGTGTACGACTTCAACCGCAAGCCGAAGTTTGATATGAAGCGCCTGCGCGAAATCCAGCAGCGCCCGGCGGCGATTGAAACCCAGGGCCAAAAGTAGGGCCGCGCGTGAGAGAACGCGGGAAGAGGGATGGAAAGCCTCCGCCGCCCCAAGCTTGGAGAGCCGGACACGAGAGCAGGCGTGGGCCACGTTGAGGAGCGGCCCTCACGCTCACAGAGGACGGCCCTTACCCTGGTACTGCGCAGCGCCAACGTGAGGGCCGCCCCTCGCAACCCTATCGCATACCCATTCCCACCGCTTCCCTACGGCATACCAACGACGGAACAAATCGTTCCGTCGTTGGTACGCGCTTAACACGCCTCTACAATCCCAACACTCCCCGATACCAAGCAGGGCCGAGAGATATGTCTCTCGGCCCTGTTTTTGGGTAAAGTGCCGCCGCGGATGTTAATGCCCCAGCACGGTGTTCAACGTGTCCGCAAGGCGCAGGCCCGCCAGAGCCACCTGCCGCTCCGCCACGGACTGAGCGGTGGGAATATAATCGGCGGGCAGGGACGCATAGGTCTTGGCATCGGGGCCGGAAGCGGGGCCGCTCCGGGCCGCCGACTGCGGCAGGGCGCCGTTGAGGTAGACGTACTTGACGGCTAACGCATTGCCTTCCTGCACCCAGGAATGTACAGTCGGATGGGCGGCAATCTGCGGAAAGGTGACGCGGGCATAGGGGGCAGTCTGCAAAAAAGCCGCGATTTTGTCAATCTCGGCGGGGTCGCGTGTGCCACCCAAGAGATCGTCCCAGAGGGCATGCAGGTTACGGGGCGGGCGCGCGGAAGTGTCAACCGGCGGCAGGCTGGCCGGATCGGGCGCGGCGGCGACCGCGGGGGCTGCGGCGGAGCGGCGGGCAGACGCGGCGCGGGGAAAGGCGGCCACGCCGGCGACATCGGGCAGATGCGGGGCGGGGGAAAGCTGGATGCTGTTGCCCCCGCGATCGCCGCTGGTAAAGATCGGCGAAAACAAGGACGTGGTATGCAGCGGCTGATGAATGTCCCCGGTCAGGTGGGCCACCCAGCACAGGGAGGCGGCGCGGTCGACGGGGGCGGCATGGGTCAGGCTCAGCACGTAAGTTTGGCCCAGAAGTTCGGTTTCGGCATTGGGCACGACGGGGGCAGTGACAGCGGGGCCGGGGTTGTAGCTTGCGGTTTTCAGCACAAAGGGCAGGTCAACATAGTGCCATGCAGGCCGGTCGGCAGCGGATTTGCGGATGTCGTCGGGCCAGGTGGCGGCGCGCATAAAGATGTACAAATCGCGGTCAGGATAATTTGTGGGCATCTGGCGCAGCCATGAGGCGTAGCTGACGCTGTGGGCCAGCAGGTCGTTGACCTGGGCTTTGGCGGCGGGGGTGAGATTGCGCCAGGCAATCTGGGCGACGGCCATGTGGCCGGTGGCGTTCCAGGCGCGGGCGGGCCTGGCGGCAGGGCCGCAGAGCAGGGAAACGCCGAGCAGCAGGCCGCACACAGGCGCGACGCGGCGGAAAAGGCGGGGTAGTCGCATGGGTCTCTCTTCTGGGCGGGCCAGGCCCGCAGGGTTACTCGGAGAGAGTATACACGCTTTAGTGCCTGCGGCGCTGTTATTCGGAAGAATGGCGGCGCTTTTTCGTTTGGGAGAATCGCAGTTGGAGGTCATCGACTAGGTCGGGCGGGAGAAGCTGGAGAGTTTTGTAAAACGTGCCGGCTTTGCGTGTTCCTTCTTGTGTGCGGGCAGCCAGGGCGGGTTCGCGCAAAGATAGGCGCAGGGCGCGTTCGCACACGCCGATGATGCGGCAGGCTTCCGGCACGGTGAGGCGCAGGTCTTGAGGCGGGGAAGGGACAGCGGCACGGGCGCGTGTCGCGCGGACGGCATCCAGGGTACGCTGGGCCTGGTCATGCAGAACCTGGGAGTGGGCCGTCACGTTCTGCAAGTCTTTGGCGAGGGCGTACAAAGTATCCCGGCTTTCTCCGTGGCGCAGGCGCCGGGCCTTCCTGGGTGTCGTGGGGGTCTGGGCAGGCTCCGGCTCAGAGGCGCTGTCGGGTTTGTCTTGCATATCTTAGCCTACGATTATCCTACCATAAATTGCAGAAAAGTCTCTATTGTCAAAGGAAAAGATTGAAAGCATGCGGAATAGGGGTAGAAGAAGCACAACCTGCGTTCGCCTGCCACCTTCGCGGCGGGCCGCGCTTGCACCAACAATCAGCCGCGTGCGACATGTCCGGTCTGCCCTTCCCGGACAGCGCACGAGAGGAGAACACACCAGAGCATGAGCAAACAGATTTTGATTACGGGAGGGGCAGGCTTTATCGGGGCGCACCTGGGCCGGGAGCTGCTGCAAGCCGGATACCGCGTGCGCGCTTTAGACAACCTTTCTCCGCAGGTGCATGGACCAGAGCCAAAACGCCCCGAGTATCTGCACCCGGACATCGGCCTGGTTGTGGGCGATGTGCGCGACCCCGAAGCCGTCAAAAAAGCGCTTAAAGGGGTGGACGCTGTGTTCCACTTCGCCGCAATGGTCGGTGTCGGGCAGAGCATGTACCAGATTGCCCGGTACACCGAAGTGAACAATTTGGGCACAGCGACTCTTCTGGAAGCCTTGATTGAAACGCCGGTCGAGCGATTGGTGGTCGCCTCCAGCATGAGCATCTATGGCGAAGGCCTGTATCAAGCCCCGGACGGCACGCGGGTCAACGATGCCGAGCGCGACCTGGCCCGATTGAAACAGAGCGATTGGGAAACGCGCAATTCGTCGGGAGAAGTCTTATCCCCCGTCGCCACGCCGGAAACCAAGACGCCGTCTCTGGCTTCGGTGTATGCCCTGTCCAAGTACGACCAGGAGCGTTTGTGCCTGCTGACGGGCGCGGCGTATCATATTCCTACGGTCGCCCTGCGCTTCTTCAATGTGTTTGGGACATGCCAGGCACTGTCCAACCCGTACACGGGCGTGCTGGCGATTTTCGCGTCGCGCTATCTCAACGGGCGTGCCCCGCTGTTGTTTGAAGATGGGCATCAGAAACGTGACTTTGTCAGCGTGCGGGATGTCGCGCGCGCCTGCCGCCTGGCTTTGGAAACGCCGGAGGCCGCAGGCCACGTGTTTAACATCGGCAGCGGTCAGGACTACAGCATTGAAGAGATTGCGCGGCGCATGGCCCACACGCTCGGCTGCACGCATCTCACGCCTGAAGTGACCGGCAAATACCGGGTGGGCGATGTGCGCCACTGCTTTTCGGATATTGCCAAAGCGAGGCGCGTCTTGGGGTATACTCCCTCGGTTTCGCTGGAAGAAGGCCTCCTGGAAATCGCGCAGTGGCTGGAAGGGCAGGTCGCCCACGACCATGCCGCCGAAGCCGGGGCCGAGCTTGCCGCACGGGGGCTGACTGTATGAACCAACCCACACTGATTACCGGCGGCGCGGGCTTTGTCGGCACCAATCTCGCGCATGCCCTGCTTTCGGAAGGCCAGAGCGTCCTGCTTTACGATAATCTGTCGCGGGCAGGCGTGGAGCAAAACTGGGACTGGCTGCGGCGCACGCACGGCAGCCATGTACAGCTTGCCCAGGACGATGTGTGCGACGCGGAAGCTCTGCGCCACGTGGTGCGTCAGGCCGGGCAGGTGTTTCACTTCGCCGCCCAGGTCGCGGTCACGTCCAGCCTTACCGATCCCCTCTTTGACTTTGAGGTCAATGCGCGCGGCACGCTCAACTTGTTGGAGGCTTTGCGCGGCATGAACGCTCCGCCCGCGACGGTGTTCACCTCCACCAACAAAGTCTACGGCGGGCTGGAAGATGTCGCCCTGCGCTGCCGCGCGGAGTGTTACGAACCTGAGGACGCCCTGCTGCGCGCGCAGGGTGTCAGCGAGCAGCGGCCTTTGGACTTTCATAGTCCCTATGGGTGCTCCAAAGGCGCGGCGGATCAGTATGTGTCGGACTACGCCCGGACGTTTGGTTTGCCCGCTGTTGTCTTTCGGATGAGCTGCATTTACGGCCCGCACCAGTTCGGTACGGAAGATCAGGGCTGGGTGGCGCACTTCATCATCCGCGCGCTGGAAGGAAAGCCGGTCACGCTGTACGGCGATGGCATGCAGGTACGCGACGTGCTGTTCGCCGAAGACCTGGTGCGGGCAATGCGTCTGGCCCAGACGCACATGGCTCGCCTGTCCGGGCAGGCGTTCAACATCGGGGGCGGCCCGGCCAACATGCTCAGTCTGCGCGGCCTTTTGGGGCTGCTGGCCGACCTGCATGGCGATGCGCCCAAAGTCAGTTATGAAGGCTGGCGTCCGGGCGACCAGCGCTACTACGTCTCCGACACGCGCAAGTTCCAGCAGGCGACCGGCTGGTCGCCGCGTGTCGGCGTGGAAGAGGGCATCGCCCGCCTGTCGCGCTGGCTGTGCGAGGCGCGGGGCATCAGCCCCCGCCGGGCCGCCGCCGCGCTGTCGGCTTCATGATAAAGAAACACCCATGACAAACACGATGCGTGCCGCCGTGCTTCAAGCGCCGGGCACACTGACAATCCAAACCGTCCCGCTGCCCACCCCTGGGCCGGGACAAGCGCGGGTGCGGCTGGAAGGCTGCGGCGTCTGCGCCTCCAACCTGCCTCCGTGGGAAGGGCGCGAGTGGTTCACATACCCAATGGAACCCGGCGCATTGGGACACGAAGGCTGGGGGCGCATTGACGCCTTGGGCAACGATGTCACAACAATGGCAGTCGGCGACCGGGTGGCGATGCTGTCTTTCCACGCTTACGCGGAGTATGATGTGGCGGATGTGGGCAGCTTGGTCGCGCTGCCGCCTGCATTGGACGGGCAGCCGTTTCCGGGTGAGCCATTAGGGTGCGCCGTCAACATCTTTAGGCGCAGCGGCGTGCAGCGCGGCCAAACTGTCGCCATAGTGGGCGTGGGGTTCCTGGGCGCACTGCTCACGCAGATGGCCGCGGATGCCGGGGCCACGGTGATTGCCATTGCCCGTCGCCCATTCGCACAGGACACGGCGCGGGCGATGGGCGCGGCCCACGTGCTGCCGATGCTGGATCACTGGGAGATTATTGAGCAAGTAAAGTTACTGACACAGGGAGCGTTCTGCGACGTGGTGATTGAAGCGGTCGGCAAGCAGTGGCCTCTAGACCTGGCGGCGGAACTGACGCGCGAGCGGGGGCGGCTGATTATCGCCGGCTACCATCAGGACGGCCTGCGCTCGGTCAACATGCAGCTCTGGAACTGGCGCGGCCTGGATGTCATTAATGCCCACGAGCGCGACCCGCTGATGTACACGGGCGGCATCGCGGAAGCGGCGGCACTGGTCGCGGGCGGCGCGCTGGCCCCTTGTCCATTGTTCACGCACGCCTACCCTTTGGAGCGTTTGGCCGACGCGCTGGACGCCACCCGTGACCGCCCGGCGGGCTTTATGAAAGCCCTGGTAACGCTGTCTTGACGCGTGTGCTGATGAGCGCAGACACGGTCGGCGGCGTCTGGACCTACGCGCTGGATGTGGCGCGCGCACTGCCAAAGTGCGAGTTCCATTTGGCGACAATGGGCGCGCTTCCCACCCCGTTTCAGTCTCGCGAGGCCAGCACTCTTGCCAATGTCACTCTTTACAAGAGCGCGTTTCGCCTGGAATGGATGCCCGCACCGTGGGACGACCTCGCCCGCGCCGGGGAATGGCTGCTGGGGCTGGAACGTGACGTGCGGCCCGACATCATCCACATAAACGGGTTCGTGCATGCCGCGCTGCCGTTTGCCGCCCCCCTTGTCACGGTGGGGCATTCGTGCGTGCTGTCCTGGTTTCGGGCCGTGCGGGGCACGGATGCACCCGCCGAATGGACGCGCTACGGGCAGGCTGTCCGCGCGGGCTTGTTGGCCTCGGCCTGTGTTGTCGCCCCCACGCAGGCCATGCTCTCTGCCCTGGAAACGCACTACGGGCCTTTGCCGCCGTCTTGCGTCATACCCAATGCGCGGGACGCATCGCTGTTTGCGCCGGGCGTCAAGGAGCCGCTGATTATGAGCGCCGGGCGCGTCTGGGATGAGGCGAAGAACGTTGCCGCGCTCGCCGAGGCCGCGCCGCGCCTGCCCTGGCCCGTGTTTGTCGCGGGCGACAAACACGGGCCGAATGGAATATTAGCGGATATGCCCCCACTGCAAATGCTGGGGCGTTTGACGCCGCACAATCTGGCCGAGTGGCTTGCGCGGGCGTCTATTTATGCCCTCCCCGCCCGCTACGAGCCGTTTGGCCTGAGCATCCTGGAAGCGGCCCTGTCGGGGTGCGCTTTGGTGCTGGGCGACATTCCCTCTTTGCGGGAAGTGTGGGGCGATGCGGCCCTTTATGTCCCCCCGCACGACGTGGGCGCGCTGTATCAGGCGCTGGCGGGCTTGTGCGGAGACGACGCGGCACGGGAAGCGATGGCCGCGCGCGCTCTTGTCAGGGCGGCAGAGTATTCCCCCGCCCGCATGGCGTCGTCGTATCAAGCGCTGTACTGTGCTGTTCTCAATCAGGGCGCTGCAAGTCACGTTTCGTAATTAACCACACCCAGGACTAAACTTCGTGCGTATTGTTCTCTTTTATCACTCGCTGCTCTCGGATTGGAATCATGGCAACGCCCACTTTCTGCGCGGGGTTGTGACGGCCCTGTTGGAGCAGGGACACAGCGTCCGGGTGTACGAACCCAACGACAATTGGAGCCTGCAAAACCTGCGCGCCGAGGCGGGAGGCGAAGCCGCTCTGCGCGGGTTTGAAGTCGCCTACCCTGATTTACAAAGCACGGCCTATGATTTAGAGACGCTTTCGCTCGATGAAGTGCTAGGGAACGCGGAGTTGGTTCTGGTCCACGAGTGGAACGACCATGCGTTAGTGCGGCGTATCGGCGAGCATCGGCGCGCGCGGGGCGGCTACCGATTGCTGTTCCACGACACGCACCATCGCAGCGTCACCGACCGCGCGGGGATGGCGGCGTATGACCTTTCCCTGTATGACGGCGCGCTGTGCTTTGGCACTGTCATCCGCGACTTGTATCTCACGGAAGGCTGGACAAAGCAGGCGTGGACCTGGCATGAAGCCGCCGATGCGCGGGTCTTTCACCCCCTGCCTGACACGGGCAAAGACGGCGACCTGGTCTGGATCGGCAATTGGGGCGACAACGAGCGCACCGCCGAGCTGCATGAGTTTCTGCTGGAGCCTGTCAAAGCGCTGGGCCTGCGCGCCAAAGTGTATGGCGTTCGCTACCCGCGCCATGCCCTCCGCGCGCTGGCTGAGGCGGGGATTGAGTACGGCGGCTGGCTGCCAAACTTCCAGGCCCCCGAAGTCTTTGCGCGCTACCGCGTGACGGTGCATGTGCCGCGCGGGCCGTATGTCCGCGCCCTGCCGGGCATTCCGACCATCCGGGTCTTTGAGGCGCTTGCCTGCGGCATTCCCCTGGTTTCCGCACCGTGGAACGATGCCGAGGGTTTGTTTTCGGTTGGCGAAGACTTCCTGATGGTGCAAAACGGCGACGAGATGACCTGCGCCTTGCGAAGTTTACTCTCCGACCCAGTTCGCGCCCAGCAAATCGCCCGTCATGGCCTGGACACCATCTTACAGCGTCACACCTGTGCCCACCGCGCCCATGAGCTAACAGCGATTTATGATGAGCTTGGCCCTGCTTCTTAACATCACCGCCCACGAAAGCTGCCACTTATGCCTCAATCACTCCACGTCGCCTTTTTTGGCTCCAGCCTTGTGTCCGCCTATTGGAACGGGGCCGCGACTTATTATCGCGGCATTCTCAAAGCATTCGCCGCGCGCGGACATACCATCACGTTCTATGAACCCGATGCGTTTGAGCGCCAGCAGCACCGGGACATCGCCGACCCCGACTATGCCCGCGTGGTGGTTTATGGGGCGCAAACTCAAGACGACGTAGACGCGGCATTGGCGCAGGCGCGCGGGGCAGACTTAATCGTCAAAGCGTCCGGCGTGGGCGTCTGGGACGAGTATTTGGAAGCCGCCGTGCTTGCCCTGCAAAGCGAAACAACGCGGGTCGCCTTTTGGGACGTGGATGCCCCCGCGACCCTGGATCGTGTCCACTCCGACCCCGCCGACCCGTTTCGGGCATTAATCCCGCGCTACGACCTGGTGCTGACCTATGGCGGCGGCGCGCCTGTGATGGATGCCTACGCAGGCCTGGGCGCGCGCAGGTGCGTTCCGATCTACAATGCCCTGGACCCGGACACGCACCACCCGGTTCCGCCGGAGCCGCGCTTCGCCTGCGACCTGGCCCTGCTGGCAAACCGCCTGCCCGACCGCGAAGCGCGCATTGACGAGTTCTTTTTTCACCCCGCGCACGCGCTGCCGGAACGCACGTTTCTGCTGGGCGGCAGCGGCTGGGGGGACAAAGAACTCCCTGTCAATGTCCAGTACGCGGGGCATGTTTACACCGCCGACCATAACGCATTTAATACATCGCCCCTGGCCGTGCTGAACGTCAGCCGGTCTTCTATGGCCCGCTACGGCTTTTCTCCGGCAACCCGCGTCTTTGAGGCCGCCGGGGCGGGGGCCTGCCTCATCACCGACTACTGGGAAGGCATTGAGCAGTTCTTCGCGCCGGACGACGAGATACTGGTCGCGCGGGACGGCGCGGAAGTCGCCGCGCTGCTGCGCGACCTCACGCCCACTCGCGCCCGCGCGATTGGAGCAGCCGCGTATGCCCGCGCCCTGGCCGAGCATACTTATGCCCACCGCGCTGCGGCTTTGGAACACGCCCTGCTTAACGAACCGACAGCGCAGGAACCCGTGAGCGCATGAGAATAGTCATCCTGGGCCTGAGCATCACTTCGTCCTGGGGCAACGGCCATGCGACCACCTACCGAGGGCTGGTGCGGGCACTGGCGGCGCGGGGCCACGACATCCTGTTTTTGGAGCGCGACACGCCCTGGTATGCTGCGAGCCGCGACTTGCCCGCGCCGCCTTACGGCGAAACGCGTCTGTACAGCACGCTCACCCAGTTGGAAGAACACTGGACAGACGCCGTCAAGACAGCCGATCTGGTGGTGGTCGGCAGCTACGTTCCCGACGGGATTGCCGTCGGCGAGTGGGCGGTGCGCACGGCGCAGGATGTCACGGCGTTTTATGATATAGACACGCCCGTCACCCTGGCGCAGCTCGCGCGGGACAACTGCGACTATCTTTCGCCCTGCCTCATTTCCCGTTATGACCTGTACCTAAGCTTCGCGGGCGGCAAAGTCTTAGAGACTTTGGAGACGCAGTGGCACGCCCGCCGCGCCCGCCCGTTTCTGTGCGCCTTTGACCCCGACATCTACTTCCCGGAACCGACCGCCGCTGTGTGGGACTTGGGTTATCTGGGCACTTACAGCGACGACCGCCAGCCCGCGTTGTCCTGTTTGCTGCTTCAAGCGGCGCAGCAGTGGCCGCAGGGCCGCTTTTGCGTGGCGGGACCGCAGTATCCGCCCACGATTGAATGGCCCGCCAATGTCAGGCGCATTGAGCACCTGCCGCCTTCGGAGCACCGGGCGTTTTACAACAGTCAGCGGTTCGCGCTCAACATCACCCGCGCCGACATGATCGCCCTGGGCTGGTCTCCGAGCGTGCGGCTGTTTGAGGCCGCCGCCTGCGCCGTCCCCGTCATCTCGGATTGGTGGACGGGGCTGGACGACTACTTCACGCCAGGCAAAGAGATACTCATCTCGCATTCCCCGGAAGAAACACTGCACTTCCTGCGCGACCTGCCCGAAGACGAGCGCCTCGCCCTCGGCAGCGCCGCCCGCGCCCGTGCCCTCGGCAGCCACACCGCCGCCCACCGCGCGCAGCAATTGGAGCAGTACGCCGCCGAAGCCCGCGCGCGCTAAGCGCGTGTCTGGACACTGCCTCAAAGACTCCCCCACCCCGCAGCCCGACAGCCCTGCTTTCTCACGGTTAAAAGCGCGTACAAAAGCGACAATTTCTCAGTCTTTGCGCTTGACGCACGTGGCTAAATACAAATACACCAACGCCCCCGTCACGCGGCACACCTCAAACGAGGCGGCGAGCGTGTCGCGCAGCTCCTGGGCGGTGAAGCGGAAAAAGGGGATGCCGCCGTCGTGTTCGCCTTCTTTTTGGGCGAAGGCGCGGGTGAAAAGCGAGTGCTTGTAGGCGGACAAGGCCAGGGTCGCGCCGGGGCGGGCGACGCGGGCGAGGTTTTCCACGGCGCGGCGGCGGGCATCGGGGCCGGGTACGTGCTCTAAGACCTGGCAGGAGACGACGCGATCAAAAACTTGGGTTTTCAGGGGCAGCGCGCACACATCGGCCTGGGCCAAATGGACGCCTTTGATGCCCAGGGCCTTGAGCTTGCGGTGGCAGACGCGCACGCTTTCAAACGAAAAGTCCACGGCGACCAGTTCGCCCGACGCCTGTGCCCAGGTCGGGGTCATGCGGCCTGTGCCGCATCCGGCTTCCAGCAGCAGGTCGCTGGGGCGGGGAGCGAGGGCGTGGAGCGTCAGGGGAATCTCTATTTTGCCAAACAACTGGAGACCTGTCATCTTGTCGTAGTCGTCTACTTGGGCATCGCGGGCGGCGATTTCGGACTTTTGGGCGGCGAGGAGAGTGCCGGGCAGGAGGCGCGGAATGCCGTCTTCAATGGGGTAGATTCGGCCCGCGCCGTCGGTCAAGGTGCCTTCCAGAACGTCGTCGCCGTCTACGCGAGCGGTGAAAAGGGTGAGGGGGCTGCCGTCATCGGGGGATTGCAGCAGGGAAAGGAAGCGTGTGTGCATGGGGGGATTATGGCACGAAAGCGGGGGAAGTGCGGCAAAAAAGCACTGCCGTAGGATTCCGGCTGCCTGCTGTGGAATTGTGTGCCTTAGAGCGTGTCTAGAAAGCATTGAAGAGGCACTCCCCCGGCGCAGTGAAGAACCTCCCTCCCCCGCATAGGAGTCCCTCCCCCTCCCCTGCACTGGCAGACCCGGAGGGCTGAAGGGGAGGGGTGCCTAATATATGAAGTTGATCTCTTCGGTGATTGGCTGTACTCTCTGTAAGGCTGGGCAGAGAAGAACGCCCTGTTCCATTGATCAACTCTCCGACACAGGCACCCCTCCCCTTTAGGGGAGGGGAAGCCTGAGTTTTACGAAGGCGGGGGAGGGACGCCTAAGGCGGAGGGAGGTATTCCTAAGCAAGCGCGCGGGCGGTTTTCCCCTCTTTACGGCTCCCCAGAACTTAGGCGGGGGGGGATCACTCTTGCTCCCCAACCCTAAGTTCTGGGGGCCATCATGCCATTCGCCGTACATACTCTTAACAACCACGCGGCCCGCACGGAAAGAAACACATGGAACGACTGAGTTTTAACCAAATCCGCATCAATGCCGCGCGCTTTGCCGAAGACTGGCGCGAGGCTCGCTATGAGCGCGGCGAAACCCAGAGCTTTTACAACGACTTCTTTGCGGTCTTCGGGGTGAAGCGGCGCAAGGTGGCGTCGTTTGAAGAACCCGTCAAGAAGCTGGGCGGCAGGCAGGGCTTTATGGACCTGTTCTGGCGCGGCACGCTGCTGGTGGAGCAGAAAAGTGCGGGGCGCAGCCTGACACCGGCCAAAACGCAGGCGCTGGAGTATTTCCCCGGACTCACAGACTCCGACCTGCCGCGTTACCTGCTGCTGTCGGATTTCCAGACGTTTGAGCTGCACGATCTGGACGAAGGCGAGAGCACTACGTTTGCGCTGGCCGATCTGCCCGCCCATGTGGAGAAGTTCGGCTTTATCCTGGGTATTGAAAAGCGGACGTTTCGGGACCAGGACCCGGTCAATATCGCGGCCTCCGAGCTGATGGGGCGGCTGCATGACGCGCTGCAGGCGGCGGGCTATGGAGGCAAAGACCTGGAGCGGCTGCTGGTGCGGCTTTTGTTCTGCTTGTTTGCCGACGACACCGGCATCTTTGAGCCGAAGGACATTTTTACCGATTTGATGGGGCAGCGCACGCGCGAAGACGGCTCGGATACGGGCCTGTGGCTGACGCTGCTCTTTGAGGTGCTGAATGAACCCGAGGCGGTGCGTCAGGCGAACTTAGACGACGACCTGCGCGGCTTTCCCTATGTCAACGGCGACCTGTTCGCAGACCGGCTGCGCGTTCCGGCGTTTACGCAGGACATGCGGGCATTGCTTTTGGAGGCCTGCCATTTCAACTGGGATGCGATCTCGCCCGCTATTTTCGGTGCGCTGTTTCAGTCGGTGATGGACCGGGCGCATCGGCGGACGCAGGGGGCACACTACACCACCGAGCGCAACATTCTGAAGGTGATTGAGCCGCTGTTCCTGGATACATTGCGGGCGGAGCTGGCGCGGCTTGTGGCCCGGCGGGACACGGGCCGCCGGGCGGCGTTGGAAGCGTTCCACGCGCGGCTGGCGGGCCTGCGCTTTTTTGACCCGGCCTGCGGGTGCGGCAACTTTTTGATTATCGCCTACCGAGAGCTGCGTGCGCTGGAGCTTGAGGTCTTGCGCGCCCTGTATCCCGAGGGGCAGTTGGTCACGGACATTGACAGCCTGGTGCGGGTGCAGGTCAGCCAGTTCTACGGCATTGAGATTGGCGAGTTCCCGGCCCGCATTGCGGAGGTGGCCTTGTGGATGATGGACCACATTATGAACAACCGCGTGTCGCTGGAGTTTGGGCAGGTCTTTCTGCGCATTCCCCTGCGCGTGTCGCCGCATATCCACTGCGCCGATGCGCTGGAAACGGACTGGAACGCTGTGCTGCCCGCCGAAGAGTGCGACTATTTGTTTGGCAACCCGCCGTTTATCGGGGCGAAGTTCCAGACACCGGCGCAGCGCGAACAGGTGCGCCGGGCCGCGCAGCTCGGCGGGAGCGGGGGGACGCTGGATTATGTCACGGCGTGGTTTCTGAAGGGCGGAGCGTATGCGCGGGCGGGGCGGGCGCGGATTGGGTTTGTGTCCACCAATTCCATCACGCAGGGCGAGCAGGTGGCGCAGCTTTGGCCGCTGCTGTTTGAGCGGTGCGGGCTGGAGATTGCGTTTGCGCATTCCACGTTCGCGTGGGGCAGCGATGCGCGGGGCGTGGCGCATGTGCATGTGGTGGCGCTGGGGCTGACGCGGCGTGAGGATGAGCCGCCGGTGAAGCGTTTGTTTGTTTACACGGACGGCAAAGGCGAGCCGGTGGAAAGCGCCCACGCGAAGCTATCGCCGTATTTGATTGACGCGGCGAAGCTGGCCGACCCGCATTTGGTCGTGCGCGAAGTCTCGCAACCCATCAACGGCCTGCCGAAACTTATCATTGGCTCCAAGCCCATTGACGGCGGGCATTATATTTTCACGGCGGACGAGCGGGATACGTTTCTGGCGATTGAGCCGGGCGCGGCGCGCTTTATGCGTCCGTATATCGGCGCGGAAGAGTTGATTAACGGCAGCGTTCGCTATATTCTGGCCTTGCAGGAGACAACGCCTGCCGAACTGAACCGTCTGCCGCGCGTGAAAGAGCGCATGGATAGAGTGCGTCAGTCGCGGCTGAGCAGCCCCAGCACCCCCACCCGCGCCCTCGCCGCTACGCCCACCCGCTATCATGTGAATGTGCTGCCTCAACAACCATTCTTGGCTATTCCCGAAGTGAGTTCGGAACGACGCGACTACGCCCCCATTGCCTATCTTGAGCCGCCCACCGTGCCAAGCAACCTCGTGCGCGTCCTCCCCGACGCCGAACTTTGGCTGTTCGCCCTGCTCACGTCGCGCATGAACACGGCCTGGCTGCGCACGGTCGGCGGCAAACTCAAAAGCGACTTTCGCTACTCCATCGGCATTGTCTACAACACATTCCCCGTGCCCCCGCTGCCCGTCCCCGACAAAGCCCGCCTCAGCGCCCTCGCGCAGCACATCCTGGACGCCCGCGCCGCCTTCCCCGACTCCACGCTCGCCGACCTCTACGACCGCCTCACCATGCCCCCTGCCCTGCGCCGCGCCCACCGCGCCCTGGACGCCGCCGTAGACGCCCTGTACCGCCCCACGCCATTTGCCGACGACCGGGAGCGGGCCGAGCACCTGCTGGGGCGTTACGAGGCGCTGTCCGCGCCGCTGCTGGCCGCCGCCGCGCCGGGAAAGGCGAGGCGGGCGGCGAAGAAGCGATAGGAAAGATCGCCCCCCGGCCCCCAATTCTGGGGGGGTAAGAGCAGAACGGCCCCCAAGGGAAGGGGTGCCTGTGTCGGTGAGTTGATCAACGGAACGGGGCGTTCTTGTCTGCCAAACTTTGAAGGACACAAAGCCAATCTCCGAAGAGATCAACCATTGCCACAGGCACCCCTCCCCTTCAGGGGAGGGGAAGTGCGAGCCGTGCGAGCGCGGGGGAGGGACTCTGATGCGGGGGAGGGACGCCTAAAGCAGAAGAAGGGGCTGGGGGGGTGAGGGCTTTCTTCCCCTGCCGCAACGCAATCAGCTCAACACGGCGAGGGCATTTTCCAGTTCAGCACGGTAGCGGGTGTCAATCTGGCCGACCTGCGCAGGGGCTGTTTCGCCGGGCGCAAATCGAGGCGGCATACCGATTTCCAGCAGGGCGCGCAGCGGCGGCACGGCCTCGGCCAGGCGCAGATCGGCGCAGGTGCGGGCGGCGACAAGCTGAAGCCAGCGGTCATTGGCGGTGAGCAGGCGGATCAGGGCGCGGCGCATGGTGGCCTGCGGGGCCTCCTTCAGCGTGGGGTACAGGGCGGAAAGCTGGGTGTGCAGGCCCCAAAACTCCTCGGCATAAGCCTGGCGGTTGAGGTGGAGCAGGGTATCCCGCATTTCGGCCAGCAGGTCGGGGTCATCGCCCGCGCGGGGGGCGAAGACGGCTTCCAGCACGACGGTGTCCACCAGAGGCGTCGTCAGGGCCACGCGGGAGCGGCGGGCGGTGCGCCACTGCGCCCAAACGCGGCTGCCGAACAGCAGGGCCAGCAGGACGCCGCCGCGCTCGAAGAGGATCGGGTTCATCACGGGAGTTTAAGTGTCGGTGTCGGGCGTGCCGTAGGCAGCGTCAAACTCGCGCAGGCGGGTCTTCATCGCCATCGGCAGGGGCGAGCGGAACGCGAACGGGTTGGAGTAGTTGTACTTCAGGACAAAGTCATTGGTCTGCTGCAGGTGCCGGGCATACGCCTCGCGAGCGGCATCGCGGGCACGGGCGTAATCGGGCGTGGTTCGCAGGCCGGGTTCGGCGGCCTGCCAGCGGGCAAGGGTGGCAAGAGCAAGGGCGCGGGATGCCTCAATCTCTTTTTCCAGAAGCAGCCACGGCGGCAGCACTTTGTTGTGGCGCAGCATGCGGTTGATCGCCCCCATGCCGGGCGGCTCAAACGGGTTGACGCTGAGGTCCAGGGGCTTGCCCCGTCCCGGCAGGTTGTCAAACAAGCCGTCGTCAATCGCATCCTGGATTTTGCGTTCGGCAATGCCCGCTGTCCAGTCGGGCATCTCGCTCCAGTCTTCCATCACCGCCATCGGGCGCTCTCCTTTTCTTTATAGTTGTACCCGGCTTTGCTGCATAAGTTGTGTTCCCTGCCGTACTTTGGCAGACCCGGAGGGCTGCATTGGCAGACGGGGAAGGTGGTGAACACAAAACCACGTCCTCAAGCCCTCCGGGTCTGCCAGTGCAAGGCCAGTGCAGAGCATTGATTGAACAGTGAACCACGCCCAAGCGGGCAGAGGCCTACGCCCGCATGTCAGACGGGGCTTTCCTGGCGGTCGCGGCGTTTGCGCAGGCCGGTTATAGCCTTGTACTGCCCTGTCAGCCAGGTGCGGCCAATCTCTTCCTGGCCGAAGATGCCTTGCGGGCGCGTCAGCATCAGCACGATGAGAAGGAGGGGGTAAACGACCAGGCGGTACTGGTCAATGGCGCGCAGGGCTTCCGGGAGCACGGTAAGCAGAACGGCGGCGAGGGCCACGCCGCTGATGCTGCCCAGGCCGCCAAGCACCACCATCACGACGATGTCAATAGAGCGGACAAAGGAGAACTGGTCGTTGGACAGCGACGGCTGGTAGTGGCCGAACAAGGCCCCGGCCACGCCGGTAAAGAAGGCGCTCAGCACAAACGCCGTCACTTTATACTTCGTGGTATTGATGCCCATCGCCTCGGCGGCGATCTCGTCTTCGCGCACGGCGAGAAAGGCCAGGCCGTGCGTAGAGAAGCGCAGGCCATAGGCGACCCACAGCACGAAAGCCACGGCCAGGTACACCCAGAAGAAATTGGTTAAATGCGGAGTATTAATGGTCACCGCCCCGCGCGTGATGCCGTTAAAGGACGTTTGGCCGTCAATGGCTTTGATGTTGCGAATGACCACCTGGATAATCTGCGCGAACCCCAGGGTGATAATCGCCAGGTAATCGCCGCGCAGGCGCAGCGACGGCAGGCCGACCAGAAAGCCGACGGCGGCGGCGGCGAGGCCTCCCGCCAGGCAGGTGACGGCAACCGGGTACGCGCCTGCAATAACCCCAACCGAGCTGCCGTCAATCGGCAGGTGGGGAAACAGCGAGTTGTGGCCGTAGGTGGACAGGGCGACGGCGACATACGCGCCGACGGCGTAAAAGCCGATATGCCCGAGCGAAAACTGGCCGGTAAAGCCGTTGACGATGTTCAGGGCGACGGCCAGCACGATATTGATGCCGACCAAGATTACCACGCCTTCGTAGTAACGGTCAAACTTCGGCCCTTCCACCCAGAGGTTCCCAAACCACAGCGCCACAAGGACGACAACGGCGACAAGCAGTTTGCGCACAGCTACACTTTCTCCACGGTGAACTTGCCGAGCAGACCGGCAGGGCGCACCAGCAAAATGACAATCAGCAGAAGAAACGCAACGGCATCGCGGTAGGTGTTGGGGATGCCGACCAGCGGGCCGTAAGCGACCACCAGAGTCTCGGCCAGGCCCATAATCAGGCCGCCCAAAACTGCGCCGGGAATGTTGCCGATGCCGCCCAGCACCGCCGCGACAAAGGCTTTCAGGCCGTACTGCACGCCGACATTGGTATCAAAGTTTGTGCCCTGCAAGCCAAAAACGAGCACGCCTGCCGCCCCAGCCAGCGCTGCGCCCAGGGCAAACGTGAACGCGATTACGCGGTCGGTGTTGATGCCCATCAGCGCGGCGGCATCGGCGTCAAACGACACGGCCCGAATGGCTTTGCCCATCTTGGTGCGCGTGACAATATAGGTTAAGACTGCCATCAGCACTAGCGACATGGCGAAGATTAATCCGTTGCGGACAGGAGCAGGCAGGGTGACGATGGTAGGCAGAAAGCGCGGGTCGGCGGAGAAGATTTGCGGCAGGACGGTGAAGTTCTCAATAAACAGCGAAACGCCGATGGCTGTGATAAGAGCCGTCAAGCGCGACGACGTGTTGACTTTGCGCGCCTGCGTTGTCTTGAGCAGCAGCGCCAGCCCGGCCCAGACTGCCAGGCCGATGAGGGTGGCGGAAACGGGCGTGCGGTTCGCTTCCATCGCGATGCCCCGCGCGACATAGCCCGCCGCCGCGCCCAAAAACAGGGCGGGGGCGATCCAGCCGCGCGTGCGCAGGGGACGATACGCGGCGGCTTCAATAATCAGCCCAAGCACGGCGCAGCCAAGCATGGCAAGCAGCAAGACCAGTATTGCGCCCAGTGGCGAGGGGATAAGCGATAGAATATGCGAATGGGCGGGAAGCCATGTGCCTAGAATAAAGCACGCGCCGAGGCCCGAATACGCGCCGACCATGTACACATCGCCATGCGCAAAGTTGATCAGCTTGAGGACGCCGTAGACCATCGTGTAGCCCAGGGCGATCAGGGCATAGATGCTGCCGAGCTGGATGCCAATGAGGAGTTGTGCGGGAAGTTGGTGCATAAGCGTGACACGCGGGACGTATTTGTTGTTTGCCGAAGTGATCAAGAAGCGAAAGACAGCCATCACGCTTGCTTAGGGCCATCTTTGGCATATCAAACTACGGATTGACAGTGGCGACGTATTTCGCATCCTGGCCCTTGATCTGAAGAACCACGGCGGGCTTGATGGCGTTGCGGTTAGCGTCCAATGTAATGCTGCCGGTCACGGCCTTGAAGTTCTTGGTGGCGGCAAGGGCATCACGCAGCTTGGCGCGGTAGGCATCCGAGGAATAATCGCCGTCGGCGGGCTTGCCGGCCCGGCGCATGGCATCCGCGATAATCATCACGCTGTCATAGCCGAGCGCGGGCAGCGCGCCCGGCACCTCGCCGCCATAGGCCGCCTTGTAAGTCTTCACAAAGTTCTGGATAGTCGGGTCGGGGCTGTCCATCGCCGAATGGTTGGTGTAATAGCTGCCTTCCAGGGCGCTGAGCGTGTCGGGCCGGCCATTGGCTCCCTTGATAAAACCTGCGCCCTGCGTCAGAATAGGCGACTCCCAGCCGTCGCCGCCCATCAGCGGGATTGTGAGGCCGACTTCGCGGGCTTGCTTGGCGATTACGCCGACGTTGTTGTAGTAGCCGGGCACGAACAGAATATCAGGGTTGGTGGCTTTAATGGCGGTCAACTGCGCACGGAAGTCCGGGTCGGTGGCCTGGTAATTCTGGCGCGTGACCACCTGCCCCCCGAACTTGGTAAAAGCGTTGTTGAAGGCATCCGACAGGCCGATGGAGTAGTCGCCCGTGGCATCGGTGAGAATGGCGGCGCGTTTGGCGTGGAGCGTCTGGGTCGCAAACTTGGCGGCGACAAAGCCCTGGAACGGGTCAATAAAACAGATGCGGAAGATGTAAGGGCCGATAGTCGTGACTTTGGGATTGGTGGACGAGGGCGACACCATCGGCGTCTTGCTGCTGTTGGCGAATGGGGCGGCGGCAATGGTGTTCTTGGACGCAACCTCCCCGACAATGGCGGTGACCTTGTCGCGGGTAATCAGCTTCTTGACAACAGTCAGAGCCGAGTCCGGCTTGCCTTCATCGTCTTCCGAGACCAGCTTGAGCGGGTGGCCATCCACGCCGCCCGCTTTGTTGACTGCGGCAATGGCGAGCTTGCAGCCGTTGAGCGTGGATGAGCCGAAGGTTGCCTGCGCCCCGGTCATGGAGCCATATTCGCCCAAAACAATGGGGGCCGCGCCGGACGAAGCCCCGCTCCCGGACGACGAAGTTTTGTTGGCGCAGCCGTCAAAGGCCGCCAGGGCGGACAGGGAAAACAGCAGGCACGCGGCGCGCGCGGCGGTGCGGGAAAAACGCATTCGGGAAAGTTCCTCCTAATAAACAACAAAGTGAAAAGCAGCTGGCTTAACTTGAAAAGGCCGACGGCATGGAACGAAGCCCCACCCGCGCCTGGGCTTCATCCGCGAAGACCGGAAACATCTTGTCCAGAGCGGTCACGCGCAGGATGCGGGTCACAAACGGGGAGGGCTGGATCAGAACAATCCTGCCCGCCCGTGCCGCCGCCTGCTTCAGCGCGCCCACCAGAACGCCCAGCCCGGCGCTGTCTATATATTTCAGCTCCGCCATGTGAATAAAAATGATGGGCCGGTCGCGGTCGGTCAGCGCCGCCAGCGCTTCCTGAACACGGAGCGCATTGTCGGCATCAAAATCCCCTCTCAAAGAAAGAAAGGCGATGTCGGCGTCCTGACGCGTGTCCAAATAAAGCTCAGCCATGCCGTGGGCCTTTCAGCAGCGCAAACAGAAGCACCAAAAGCAGCACTGCTTCTTCTAGAGGATACGGTGAAGTTTGGAGATCAGCCGGAGGACTACGGCAGTTGGCGCTTACTCTTAAGCGCTTATTTCGTCAACAAAGGGGGAAACTCCTGCCGTTCTGCAAAGGATACCCTTTGTTTCACGCACCAAAACGTAAAAAACGCAGTCACAACGGCCCCAGCCAGCAGCGACACATACCAGCCCAGCAGAAAAGAAGTCGGGCGGTACGCAAACACCACCCGGTGCGCGCCCGGCGCAGGCAAAGCAACGGCGCGCAAAAACCCGTCCGCAGACAGGATCGGCACAGGGCGACCGTCCACAAAGGCCTGCCAGCCCGGATGCAGCGTATCGGCCAGCACCAGCAGGGCGGGCGCGGCAGTATCGGCCTGCACCACAACGCGATCCGGCGTATCCGCCACAATCGGCGCCGCTGCCGCCGCGCCACCGGAAACGCCCGGAAAGCCGGGCTGCCCCACAACAACCGTGGGGAACGCGAGACCGACACCCGATGGCTCCTGCGCGGTGCGGGACAGCAATGCAAAAGCCGCCGCGCGGGTCGGCACCGCAGTAAACACCGTGGTCAGCCGCGCGCGCGGCTCCCACAACTCGTTGCGGCAGACAAAGACGCGCGTGCTGTCCGCGCCCCTTCCCAGCGGCGGCAGCGTGCGCAGGCTGAGCACGGTTCGCACATGGGGCAGTGTCTCTTCCGGTGGCCGCGACCGAAAAAACACCACCGTCCGCACGCCCAGCATCCCCGCCCATGCCATGCCCACCCGCCGCTGACGCGCCGACGCACCAGCGCGCAAGTCGTCCGTGGCCGCGCCCGAAACCAACTGCGCATCCCGCCGCGCCAGCGGCTCATAGCCGAACGCATCCGGCAGAGAGAAAAGCATGGGGAGGTTCGGGGTCAGCGTCTCCATCCAAAGAGGGCCGTAATTGGGCGCATCCTGCCGGTAAGCCCGATGACCGGTAAACCGCTGCCAGACCCGCGCCGAGTCGGGGGCCAGCACGCGGGCTTGATGCGCCGCAAACTCGGCAGTGTCGGCGGGCGTAAACAACCCAGGCCGCGCCAGCGCGGCAGGCGACGCAAGCGGGTACAGCGTCCGCCCAAACCAGGCCAGATCGCCAAAGATCAGCAAAAGGCACACCCCAAACAACGCCCGCTTTCCTCGCGCATCCGGCACAATGCTTTGGCAGCGCTCAAACCCAAACGCCGCCAGTACGCTTAAACACCATGCGCTCCACAGCAGGCAGCGCGCCGGATCATGGAAACTGCGGAACCCCGGCAGCGCGAAATAAGCCAGGCGGTACAGCCCGCCCCACCCGCCGGTCGCCATCCAAACCCCCACCCCCGCCGCCAAAGTCCAGAAGCGCATCGGCGCGTATTTCGCGCCGCGCCACGCCCACGCTATCCCCGCAGCCGCCAGTGCAAACCCCAGAACGCTCACATAACAGCACGTCTCCCAGAAGTTGCCCCGCGCCGTGAAACTGCCCCAAAACGGATGCCCATGCAAAGCAGGCAGCACGAAATTGCCCAATTGATTAGCAGGCAGGTAAAAGCGATTGACCACGTGAAACGACAATCTTTGACGCCACGCGCTTTGATACAGCTCCACCGTCGGCAGCACCTGCCCCGCGCACAGCCCCAAACCAATCGCCCCGGCCAAAGCCAAACGCCCCGCAGCCACCCCAAAACCCGGACGCACCGGCGCACGCACCCACTGACGCACGCCATACGCCCCCGCCAAATAAAGCGTCAGCAACGTCATCTGCGCATGCGCCGCCAGAAGCTGCAACCCCAGCACGCACCCCAGCCAAACCGCATCAACCCACCGCCAACGCGCAGTCAACCGATAAACACCATACAAAACCAGCGGCAGCCACGCAATCGCCTGCACCATGTTGGGGAACTGCTCTTTGGAAACAAGCAGCCCCCCAAACCCAAACACCACCGCGCCCACCAGCGACGCACGCCCGCCCAAACCCTCCGCGCGCCGCAGAAACACAAACGTCCCCCAGGCTGCCAGCCACGCATGAACCGCAGCAGTCACGCTCAAAAAGCGCCCTGCCGAAACAAACAGCAGCAGCCAGGAGAACGGATACAAAGGCCATGTCTGCGGATTGCCCACAAACGGCGTCCCGCACAGCAGAAATGGGTTCCACAACGGCAAGTGGCCCACCCGCAGATTATCCCGCAAAAACGAAGCCATCGGCAGGAAATAAAGCCCGATGTCGCCCCAATACAACACCCGCCCCTGCACCACCTGAGGCCAAAAGAAAACCACCGTCAGGACTAGCAATAAGAGCGCCACCGCCCCTGCCTCTTGCCAGCCGCGCAATTTTCGTGTAGAATAAGAGGAAGACAGCAAAGGGAGATGCACGATGGGGAGTGTATCACCCCCCCGCGCGCTTTGTCAATGCCGACGGCAGGCGCCGAAGACTTCCCGTCATTGGCCGCCAATTGACAGCAAACGCATAAGCGCAATAGCACAACAACATAGTAATCGCATAGTATTTTAGCAATGCACGCATCATCAATTGACCGCCCCCTCGGAAAGAAACCCCCATGCGGCGAATAGGAATAATCGGCGGCTCCGGCTTCGGCGAAGCCTTCGCGCAAGGCAAAGCCGAAACCATAGACACCGAATGGGGACAGGCAGCAATCACCCGCAGCCCCCTCTCGGACACGGGAGAACTCCTCTTTGTCGCCCGCCACGGAGCCGGACACCGCCTGCCGCCCCACCTCATCAACCACCGCGCCAACATCGCCGCCCTCCGCAGCGCAGGCGTCGACGGCGTGCTGGCGACAGCGGCGGTCGGCTCGCTCCACTTAGATAAAAAGCCGGGGGATTATGTCGTCTTGGACGACTTCATAGACATGACCAAAGGCGAAGTAGTCACATGGAGCGGCGCAGATCGCGTGCAGCACGCCGACATGGGCCAGCCTTATGATGCCCCTCTGCGCGCGGCCCTGATCGCCGCCGCCGAGACTCTCCCGCGGGGCGCGACAATGCACCCGCGCGGCACCTATGTCTGCCTCTCCGGGCCACGCTACGAAACCCGCGCCGAAGTGCGCCTCTTCGCCTCGTGGGGCGGCGACGTGGTCGGCATGACAAGCGCGCCCGAGGCCATATTGTGCCGCGAACTCGGGCTGCCCTACGCAGGCATCGCCATCGTCACAAACTACGGCTGCGGATTGGTAGACAACGCCCCCCTGAGCCACGCCGAAGTAGAAGCGCAAATGACCCAGAGTCGCCACGCCCTGCTCCAATGGCTGACCCGCACGGCACTAACACTGACAACAGCCACATAAGTTTACACGCACGAAAGGTTTCACACCATGACAAAGACACTGCGCCGCTGGGCCTGCGCCCCGGTACTTGCGGTAATGACGGCAAGCCTGCTGGCCGGATGCGGCGGAGGCGGCGGCGGCGGCGGAGGCTCCGCGCCCAACCCAGGCAGCGGCGGCCCGACAAACACGCAAAGCACAGCCTCCATCACCGGAGTGCTTCAGGACAAAGCGACCGGCTTTCTCCTGCCCGGCCGCACCGTGACAGTCCAGGGCACAAGCCTTGCGGGTGTCACCGACAGCAACGGCGCCTTTGCCATCGCCAATGTGCCCACCCGGTCGATCACCCTGGTGATTACCGATGCGGGCGGCACGCCCAACGGCACATTCAGCGTAGACATCAGCAAGATCGGCGGCAGCCCGCGCAGCCTCGGCACCATCCAACTCACCGTATCCGGCGGAGGAATGGCCCCTCCAGGAAGCCCGACCATCCATTGAGACCCGCTGCGGCCCGGCTCATTCCCCGGTTCAGCTGGAAGCGCGTATTAATAGCCCTGGCCGGTATTGGGGCCGGCATCCTCGCGCTCAGCCTGCGCTACTACGGGCATTACCATCCGTTTGCAGACATGGCAGGGGGCGGCGTCCACATCGGCACGCCCCCGGCGAGCCTGCGCGTCACCGAGGCCACTGTCACCGGGCGCACGAATGGCCGCCTGCGCTGGCGCATCAAAGCCGCCGGCATCACGCTCAGCCAGGACCGCAGCCAGGTGACGGTGCAGGGCATTCACGACGGCCTGCTGCTGTCCCCCACGGGCCGCCCTGTGTTCTCCCTCAAGGCAGGCCAGGCGGTCTACCAAAAGCCCTTCGGCCTGTCTCTGCTGGACACGCCCAGCAATATCCGAGGCGGCTTCCTGACCATAGGCGGCGGCATCGTGGGCCGCGCGCTTCAGGCGGGCGGCCCCACCCTCGCCGGCGACACGCTCACCTGGGACCTTGCCCGCAATGAAGTGCGCAGCCTGGGGCGCACCGAGGCCCGCTTCCCGCAGGGCGCGCATGCCATCGGCGGCATGACCCTGCAAGCCACCACTTTGGTGTGGGACACCGCCCACGCCACCCTGACCGCCCCCGGCACAGTCACCGCCGTCTTTGCCGACGGCATCAGCCGCGTACAGGGCCAGGACATCTCCGTGGACGCCAAGCAAGGCACCCTTTCTCTGCGCAATCTGCATGGAACGTTTCGCATTCCCCCCGCGTTAAACTAGCTATGGCCCTTCCCACCCGCCGACTGCTGCTCGCGCCCGCCCTGCTGATGCTCGCGGGAACCACGCTGCTGCTCCACGCCGCCCCGTCCGCCGCTCCCGGCCGTCCCGCGTCGTCGTCCCCCGCCGCCTCCCAAACAGTGGCGTATGATGCCGGAGCCGCGCGCTGGCTGAATGCCCCCCGCACCGTGGAAATGAGCCAGGGCGTGACCTTCAGCCAGGACGATGCCTACCTCAAGACAGCCGCGGCGATCGTCGCTTTGGACGACCAGCAGCGCGCCCTCAACGCCAAGTCTTCCACGCCCGTGCATCTGTACGATGCCCAAAACGACCTGACAGGCGCGCAGGGCTTCGTGGACTTCACGCGGCATCTGGCAACGCTCACCGGCAGCATTGTGCTGGTGGTCAAGCCCGCCAAAGCCACTCCCAAGTCGTCCCTGCGCAGCCAGTTCAAAGACGCCGCGACCCTGACCTGCGACACCATGACCTACGACTACCGGCAGAAGATCGGGCGCGTGCCCGGCACCCTGACTATCCATCAGAAAGACCGCGTCCTCACCGCCGACTCGGGCGAGTACGATGCCCGCGCCCAGACCGTGACCCTGACCGGCAATGTCCACGGACACAACGGCGACGGCGAAATCCATGCCCCCCTCGCCAAGATGGGCCTCAAGGAAGGCAGCGAGTATATCTTCCTGCCCGGCCCCAGCATCCACGGACGCTTCACGGTGCCGCCCGAGCAGGCGAACGCGATCCCGCTCCCGCCCGTGCCCGTCAATGCCCCCGCACCCAAGTCCAACGTCACCGCGCCCGCCGCGCCGCCCGCTTCGCCCCCCACACGCTGATGCAGATATACCACGGACAGAGCCTCGCGCCGGGCGTGGCGATTGCCGCCGCCGCCCGCCTGGAAGAAACGTTCGGCACGGCCCAGCTTGCCCCGGAGCGGCAGCGGCGCATGGGCGAAACCCTGATGCGGGCCGGGCTTGACCTGCCCGACCCCGACCAGATTATTGTGATCGCCCAGCGCCTGCCGCCGGGCTTCTTGCAGTCGTCCTTTCCCGGATTAGAAGTCATCGGGGCGGCCCTCGGCGGCGACCTGCCCCCTGCCCCTGCCCCCGGCTGCCCGGTTGTTGCGAGCATCGGCGATGATCTTCTTGACGAAGTCAGCGAAGGCGACATTGTGATTGTGGACGGCGACCGGGGCCGCGTCTATGTCGCCCCCGATGCGCAGACACTGGCCCGCTATCAAGGCCCTCTGCGGCGTGCGCGGCGGTTCTTTCTGGAACCCGCCCATGTGGAAGCGCGGCGCGGCGGCAGCGGACAGGCCATCCCCGTGCTGGCTGCCGCCGCCGATTGGGACGACGTGCAGGCGGCGATGGACGCCGGGGCCGACGGCATTTTGATCCCGCAGGACGGTACGATTTGGGCGGATGATAACTTCCTCACTTCGTCTGAGCAACTGCTGCGCCTGCGGGACATCGGCGACATCATGGGCGGCAAGACGCTGTTTCTGCAAGTGCCTTTGGAGCGCGTGGCCCTCTCTGCGCTGGCCCAGGCCGCCGCGTGGGGGCCGGTGCATCTTGTCGTAGACTCGGAAGCTCTGGCCGCAGAAGCCCGCGCCGAGATGGACGGCCTGGAAGCCGAACTAGACATGGCGGACATCGCCTATGGCCACGTTGCCCTGGATGCCGTGCTGGGCAGTGACGAAACGCCGACACCCGACGCGCTTTCCCTGCTGGACGGCCTGCTGCTTGTCGCGCCCGCCGCCACTCTTCAGCGCATCGGCCTTGCCCCTTCTCTTTCCCTCATCGCATTCGCCGAAGACCCGGCCTTAGTTCCTGAGCTATTGGACGCCCATGTCACGCGCCTGCTGTGTTCCATCGGACAGGTGCAGGCAATTAAAGACGCGGTGCGCCGCTCGTGACCGACCTGCCCCTCGCCGTCACCACGGCCTCCCGCTTCCATGCCGGGCGCACCGCCCAGGCGCGCGCCCTCGCCCAAAAGTTAAACGCCCCCTTCGTCCCCCGCCGCGACGAGACACTGGCCGAGGCTGCCGACAGCGCCCATGTCTCGCGCCTGCTCATTGTGGAACACGCGGGCCTGCGCCTGGTTGACCTTCCCACGGGCACGACCTATGCCCACCATGTCAACCTGCTGCCCATCCGCGCCGCCTCCCTGGAACGCGGCGAACCCGATCTGTTTGTGCAGGCCGCCCAAATCGCCCCCGGCGATGCCGTGCTGGACTGCACCCTGGGCTTCGGCACGGAAGCGACGCTCGCGTCTCTGCTTGCCGGCCCTTCGGGCAGCGTCACGGGTTTGGAAAGCGCCCCCGCCCTCGCCCAAGTCACCCGCGCGGGCATGCAAAACCCCGCCCGGTCTCTGGGTCAAACTCTCGGAGACGCCATGCGCCGCGTGCAAGTCCTTTCTGCCGATTACCAAACATTCCTGCGCGACTGCCCTTCGCAGTCGTTTGACGTGGTCTGCTTTGACCCATTCTTCGGCGAGCGTCTCACGGGTTCCGAGCAATCCGTCAGCCCGCTGGCGTTCTTCGGCGACACGCGCCCCCTTGACGTAACCTCTTTGACCGAAGCGCGGCGCGTGGTCCGCAAGCGCGTCGTCCTGAAAACCCCCAAAGCCGACCCCTTGCCCCCCGAGATTACCGCCCTGGTTTCCGCCGTAGTGATGACCCGCAAAAGCCGGGTGGCCTTTTATTTGTTCGCCCCGCAGCCGCTGTGATGAAGCCGCTGCAAGGGCGTGGCTTCGGCGTTTCTATGGCTGATTAAGCGCATACCAACGACGGAACAAATCCTTCCGTCGTTGGTATGCGCTCGCAATGCCGAGGAAAAGCCGATACAATCCCGGCGCAATTCGCTCCCATGCCTTGACAAGCGAAGCCAAATTGACCTATAATAGTTCTCCAAAAGTTTGCCCTCCTATCCTAACTCAGAAGCGAGAACCCCTGTGGACGACACCGCCATTTCTTCGGATGAATTGTTTGACATCGCCATTGTCGGCGCCGGACCTGTGGGTCAATATGCGGCCTATTATGCGGGCCTGCGCGGCATGCGCACCCTGGTCATCGACAGCCTGCCCGAACTCGGCGGGCAGCTCGCGGCGCTGTACCCAGAAAAGTATATCTTTGATGTGGCGGGATATGCCAAAGTCTATGCCAAAGAATTGGTAAGCAATCTGACCGAGCAGATGATGCAGTACAACCCGGCCCTGGCGTTAGACGAAAAAGTGGTGGAGCTGAAATCTGAAGACGGCATCGTAACCATGCAGACGCAGCATGGGCACACATTCCGCGCAAAGTCGGTGGTGATCGCCTGCGGGGTCGGGGCGTTTATGCCGCGCAAGATGTCGCTGGCGGGGCTGACGGAGCTGGAAGGGCGCGGCGTCCACTACTTTGTCAATGATAAAGCCAGCCTCGCGGGCAAACGGCTGATGGTGGTCGGCGGCGGCGACAGCGCCTTTGACTGGACCATGAACCTGTTTGATATTGCGCAGAGCATCACGCAAATCCACCGCTCCGACCGCTACAAGGCGCACGAAGACAGCGTGCAGAAAGTGATGAGCCTGCCGGTTGATTTCAAGCCGTTTTATGAAGTCAAAGAGGTGCATGGCGACGAGCACGTGGAGGGCGTGACTATCTTTGACAACCGCACCAAAGAAGAAACGTTTGTGGAGTGCGACGAGCTGTTGTTTAACTTGGGCTTCCTGACCGACCTCGGCCCGATCAAGGGATGGGGGCTGGACATCTCGGGCAACTCCATTTCGGTCAATTCGCGCATGGAGACCAGCATTCCTGCGGTGTATGCGGCAGGCGATATTGTAGACTATTCGGGAAAGCTGAAACTTATTGCCACGGGCTTCGGGGAAGCGGCTGTGGCCGTCAACCACGCCAAAGCACTGGTAGACCCATCGGCGAAAGTCGGGCCGGGGCATTCCTCGGAGAACGTGCCGGGCAAGAAAGGCCATTGATATTGGCATCCCCCGTCCTCGCGCCTTTGGACACTCTTGATGACGCTTTGCTGGCCGACTACGCGCGGCGTCTTGCGGCCATCCGCTACGAGGCGACCGGCTGGGTGGAGCAGCTCGTGCTGTCCCCTGCCGAGCATGAGCACGTGTGCGTTGCGCGTTTAGAGGTGCTGCCCGAAAGCGGCCCCGTGGGGCAGTATCCCGGCAAGCAGTGGTGGCAGGGAAGGCGCGTGCCGGGGCGTCAGATTTCCGCCGTGAGCGCGGATGTGTTGGACGTGCTGGACATTGCGTATGATGTGCCGGGGGATAATATTATCGTGCGGGGCATGGATTTGTCGCTTCTGCGCCCCGGCGACACCCTGCGCATCGGGGATGCTTTTTTGGTGGCGACGCAGACGCCGCATCGTCCGTGCAGCAAGCTGGCGGCGCGGACTTCGGCGACAAAAAAAGCCGCCCTGTCTGCGGGGCGGCTGCGCGGGATTTTGTTTGATGCGCTGCGTCCGGCCACGCTTTGCGTGGGCGACGAGGCGGAGTTTATGCTGCTGCCCGGCGCTGAGGCTCTCTGACTGCGCTCTTTTTGGAGAACGGCCGACATTCCGCATGGCTGACACGTCCGCATTCGCGCCCCGCAATTCCAACGTTTCTGCGCGGTATGCGCTTGCCGCCCTGTGCTTTGCCGGGCTGAGCATCGCTCTGGTGTTCGGGTATCTGGGGCAGCGCCGGTTTCTCCTCAACCCCGTCTGGATTTATATCACGGGCTACGCTGTCGCTTTCGGGTGGTATGCCTATGCCGGGGCGCGGGTCCTGCCGGCGCTGGCGCGTGTCCCCCCGCGCACGGTCGTCCCCATTATCCTGGCCTTTGCGTGCCTGTTCCGCGTGCTGGTGCTGCCTGCCCCGCCTTCGCTGTCCACGGATATGTACCGCTACGCGTGGGATGGACGCCTGACATTGCAGGGCATCAACCCGTATCGCTGGACGCCGAACTCGCAGACATTGCGCGGCCTGCGCGACCCGCTCTGGCAGCAAATGGAGTATAAGCCCTATCAGACCATTTACATGCCGGTCTCTCAGGGCATGTTTGCATTGGCAAACGCCCTCTTTGGCGGCAATCTGATTGGGTATAAGCTGCTCTACGTGCTGTTTGATCTGGGGGTAATCGCGCTCCTGCTGCGCTTGCTGGCCTGGCTGAAGCGGCCCCTCGCACAGGTAATCTGGTATGCGTGGTGTCCCCTGCCGATTACGGAAGTCGCGCTGGCCGGGCATCAGGACATCGTGGGGGTGTTTTGCCTGCTTCTCGCGCTGGACTTGCTGCTGCGGAGGCGCGGGGTGGTCGGCGGGGCGCTGGCGCTGGCTGCCGCCGTGTTGACCAAGGGGTTTGCGCTGCTTCTTATTCCCTTGTTCGTGCGCAATTATGGGCACAGGTTCACGGTTGCCATTGGGCTGGCTCTGCTGTATCTTGGCCTGCCGATGTGGGTGTATCTGCCGATGTTTCTGCATGGGATGACGCAGTACCTGGACAACGTCCATGCCAATGCGGGCCTTTTCTATTGGATGAATAGTGGCCTCGCGCATCTGTCGCGCCATCACCATTTCGCCATCACGGAGAAGCTCAGCGACAGCGTTATCGGCGCGACCGCGCTGTGGGTGGCATGGAAGCCGGTCACGACCGATGATCGTTTGATCCGCCGGGCCTTTGTGGTCTTGGCGGTCACGCTGCTGGTCATCCCCACCCTGTTTCCGTGGTATCTGATCTGGCCGCTGGCTTTGATGCCGCTCCTAGGCAGACGGCCCTCGTATGCGTTTGTGCTGCTGACGGGCCTGTCCGTCTTGTTGTATACGTATTATATCTCCATCAAAGCCTACTGGTGGACGCCGCTTGCTGAATACGGGCCGTTTTACGCCGCGCTTGCGCTGGAATACTTCTGGTGGCGACGGTCGCGTCGTCCGCGCTTTGAGAGAACGCTGCGCATGAGCCGGGAGCACCCTGTCTTGCCGCCTGCGTTGGCGGCGCCTTTGCCCCCCGATGCTCCCCTGCCGCCGCTGATGATACAAAAGAATTAACGCCCTGCTTCGCCCCTGCCCCATGCGCATTATCTCTTACAACATTCGCGGCGGGCTGGGGATGGATGGGCGGCGCGACACCGCCCGTATTGCGCAGTGCGTGCTTGCCCTGGCCCCCGATATTGCGTGTTTTCAGGAAGTGCATCAGCGTTTGCCGTGGAGCGGCTGGATCAATCAGCCCTCTGTACTAGCCAAGCGTTTGAAGATGCGCTTCGTGTTCCAAAAGTGCGTATGGCTGCCCTGGGGCGGCTACGGACTGGGCATTGCGACGCGCCTGCCGATTGTGTCTGTCACGCGGTATCGGCTGAAGAGCAGCAAGGAGCCGCGCGGCGCGCTGTGCGTGGCAGTAGAAACTCCGTCTGGTCCGCTGAGCGTTTTCTGCACCCACTGGGGCCTGAGTGTCGGCGAACGCGCCGCGCAAGCCGCGCAAATGACAGCCTGGATACGCGCCATTCCGCACCCTGTTGTTGTGTGCGGCGACTTGAATGACGTGCCCGAAGCAAGTGATGTGCAATCGTTGTTGCAGCAAACGGACCTGCGCGATGCCGGGCGGGCGCAAAACGCGCCCACCTACCCGTCCGACATCCCCAAGTCGCGGATTGACGTGATTTTGCACCCGGCACAGTGGCGCGTGAGCGATCTGTTCACGCCCGCGTCTCTGCTGTCCGACCATCTGCCTTTGGCGGCAGACATTTATTACGAAGGCGGAGGCGGCGCGGGCGAGTGAGACGAATGCGCGCTGAAATAAAGCTGGATGCCTTTGCCGGCAATCAGCGACCCGGCGACGGTCATTAAAATCAGCAGCAGCAATTTCTGCCCGAAGTCGGCCAAAGCCAGGCCGATATTGGCGGCGGGCGGCGGGGTCGCTCCCGGCGCAATAGGCAGCGGCAGATGGGGCACCGGCGCATGAAACAGCGCCCATGCCTGCCCGAACACCAGGCACAAGAGCGCGATGCCTAGGAGAAACACGGCGAATGCGAGAACGCGGGCAGAAAGGTCGTGGCGGTGGGTCTGAGGCTGCATCCTATTTCCTGGCGGCGCGGGCCGCCGTTCTCTTATTTTGGCACAAAGGAGCGCGGCGCGTCAAGGCTGAGGACGCAAACTTTAGCACAAATGGAACATTGCAGCGGCTGCCGAGGTATGGTAAGATAACTTATGCACGTTTCTACTCGCATCTTTCTCTTGCCTCTTCTTACGATGGCGCTTGGCACGCTGGCCCTTCCGCCTGCGTCCGCGCAGATTGTCGTGTCGTCGCCGGTGCCGGCAGCGGCGCAAAGCCTGACTTCGTGGTACGTCCGCCATATCCCGGTGCGGTTCCGGGCAGCATCGCGGCTGACCATTCGCGAGCTTCCCGAGGCCGAGATGAACACTTATCTGCATGGCGGCAGCGAGGATGCGTCTCATTCCGAGGGCGATGGCATGGAGGATATTGACGGCGTCTACGAAAGCCACCCGGACCGCATGGCCCTGCGCCTGCCGCCGGAGCATGGCATTGATGTGTTTACCTTTGCCCATGAGTATGGGCACTATGTCTGGTTCCGCTTGTTTTCCGACGACGACCGGCGGCGCTACGAAACCCTCTATAAACGGCGGCGGGCGGCAGGCCATTTGGTCACCCGCTATGCGGAAAACGGGGTGGAAGAAGGCTTCGCCGAGGCGTTCTCGTTTTACGTGGCCGAAGGCCCCATGCTTGCCGCCCGCGACCCTGACTCGTTTCAGTTTCTATCCCGCTGGGGCCTGCGCCCCCACCCTTCTTTGTAATGATTTCTCCCTCTGCTGATTGGAATGTTCGCGCCGCGCATCCCGCCGATGCCGAGCCGCTGCTGCATGTCTTGTGCGCGGCCTTCGGGCTGGACTGCGAGGCCGCCCGTCCGCTGTTTTACAAAGACCCCTATTTTGATCTCTCGCTCAAATGGGTGCTGGCAACCCCGCAGGACGGCATTGCCGCCTGCCTGACGGTGATCCCGGCGACGCTTGTGGTTCGCGGCGTTCCTTTGCGCACGGGCGGGATCGCCGGGGTCGCCACCGATCCGGCCTCGCAGCGGCGCGGCTGCGCCTCCTATCTGCTGGCAGAGACAGTGCGCGCCTTTGCGGGCGATCTTGGCTTTCCCCTGTCCGCGCTGTTCCCCTATTCGGACACGTTTTACCGGCGCCTGGGCTGGGAAACAGCGGCCCGCGCCCACCGCTGGGCGGGCACGCTCACCCCGTGTCTTGACGAGGCTTTGACGCAGCATATTCGCCTGGTGTGCCTGGAAACGCCCCAGGACAGCGCGCCCCTGCGGGAGCTGCGCGCCCTGCTGCCGACCAGTCAAACCGGCCTGTGCCGACGTGACGACAGACGCTGGCGGGTCCTGGAAATGACGACGAGTTCGTGGGAATGGTACGTTTTTGAGGCGCAGGATATTTGCAGCGGCTATGTCGCGATCCAGCGGCCCGAGACCCCCGCCGACCCGATTGTCATTCAAGAGATGCTCGCCGCGACCGATGATGCCCGCCTGGGGCTGCTTGCCTTCTTGTCCGGCCTGTCTCGAGGCCGCACCCCGCTGGTGTGGGCGGCAGGCCTGGGCCAGCCTGCCGCCTTTGGCCTGCCGCCCGACGGGGCTGGAGAGGCCATTGATCCCGGCATGATGCTGCGCCTGGTTGATTTGGATGCTGTTTTGCGCGCCCTGCATCCCGCGCTCGTGCCGGGCCTTGCCCGCGCAAACCGCCCCCTGACCTTGATGGCGTCAGACGCACTGTGCCCCCAAAACAACGCCCCCCTGCGCCTGACCGCGCACGGCATCGTGGCCGGGACAGCCGCCGACCCGGACTGGCTGCGCGGCCCGATCAGCGCCTTCGCTCCCCTGGTTTCGGGTGACTGCCTGCCTTCAGACCTCGCCGCGCAGGGCCAATTGCACGCGTCATCCCCGGACGCACTTGCCCTCGCGGACGCTTTGTTTCCCCTCACCCACCCGTTTGTCGCCCCCGCCGACCAGTTTTAGGCGGCGCTGCCTTCCCTTTGTCTCGGCATTCCTCCGGCGTTTCCCCCGCGTACCCAGCGCTTACCAACGACGGAACAAATCCTTCCGTCGTTGGTAAGCGCTTAATCAGAGTTAGGAACGCTTAGAGGATACCGTGGCAGGGGCGTCCCTTGCCCGTGTCGTAAGAGTCCCTCCCCTTTAGGGGAGGGGGAGCCTGAGTTTTACGAAGGCGGGGGAGGGACTCTGAGGCGGGGGAGGGACGCCTAAACGACGCCGTGCGAGCGGGGATGCGGGCCGTACTCCGTTCGCTCTCTGAATGCGGGGCAGGGGCCTCTTAAGCTGCGTAGAATTGGGGCGGCAAAGTGTTCAAGACAGCCTCTCAGCGTTTGCGCTTGGCTGTGTTCGGGGGGGTGTGCCCGCGCCGCAAAGTAATCACCGTGACTTCAGGCCGGGTCAAAAAGCGCAGGGCCAGGCCGCTGATGCCGATGCCCCGCGACACGTAAAGCTGCGTTCGGCCCGGACGAATACCCACTACGCGCCTGAGGCCTCGCCCGGCATACAGCCCGCTGGACATGCGCCGCCCGAGGTACGAGTGCGTATACGGCGCGCCGATCAGGGGAAAACGCACCTGCCCGCCGTGCGTGTGCCCGGACAGTACCAAATCCACGCCGTACACGACCGCTTCCGCGATCCCATCCGGGCTGTGCATGAGCAGCAGGGTGCACAGACCCTCCGGGATGCCGCGCAGGGCATCAGGCAGCTTGTCCAGGTCGTTGACGGGGTCATCCACGCCGGCCACGGCAAGCTGCGCCTCGCCGCGTGACAGCAGCACATGGGAGTTCAGGAGGGGGCGAATATTGCTGCCCGCCAGCGTCTTGGCAAAAGCATAAGGGCGAACGCCGTTTTTATGCTCGCTGTTGCCGAAGATGGCATACGCGCCGTCACGCGCTTGAAACGACTGCGCCAGCTCTAGGAACGGCCCGATGCCGCGCTGCGTATGCACCAGGTCGCCTGTGACCGCCACCAAATCCACCGGCCCGATTTTGTCAAGGAGCGAACGCACGATCTTTTCGCGCCGCCCCATCTGCGACATATGCAAATCTGAGATTTGGAGGATTGTGAAGCCGTCAAAGGCCACAGGCAGGCGGGGCAGGCGCAGAGTCAGCCGCACGGTTTCAACGGCATACGGCTCAATGCCCAAGGCATAGCCCAGGGCAGCCAGCGCGCCCGCGCCGAGGGCAGCGCCTGCGAAACGGGCCTGGCTCATTGCGCTGCCGCCGGCTTCTGGGCGACACACACGACAGTCACGCCAAACGGCAGGCTGGCATGCTTGACAATATTCGTTTCCAGCTCGGAAAGCGCACGCAGGAAGCGGTTGACGCGGGGGGAGAACTCCACCAGGTCTGCCTTTTTCTCGCTGCCGCCCTGCTTTTTGGGCAGGCGCTTGGCGATCTGGCGATACGCCCAGATAGGGAGAAACAGACTGGTAACCGTGTAGGAAAGCTTGGGCACGAGGAGGCCGACCCGCTGGAAAACGTCTTTAAGATGCGCGGCAGTGTAGCGTCGGTAGTGGTGCAGGGCCTCGTCATGCTCGCTCCACAGCGACTGAAAGGCAGGCACGGTCACAAACAGCCTGCCGCCGGGCTTGAGCACGCGCCGGATTTCCCCGGCGGCGGCCTTGTCGTCGTCAATATGCTCAATGATGTCCATGGCAGTGACAATATCAAAAGAGCAGTCTGCGAACGGCAGGCGGCGCACATCCGCCCGTGCCAGGTCATAATGGCGGCCATTGCCCTGCCCTCGTTCCCGGCAGAAGGCCAGCGCTTCCGGCGCGTAGTCGGCCCCGGTGACGCTGCCGAACGGGGCCAGTTCGTCCAGCATGGCCCCTGTCCCGCAGCCAATGTCTAAGATGGCAAGCTGCCCCGAACGCGCGTAAAAGCCGTCCAGCAGGCTTGTAATCAGATGGCGTCGCGCGACAAACCACCAATACGTGTCTTCAAAGCGGTACATCCGCTCGTATTCTTCATGTTTCATAGGGGAAAAGCAAACACGCAAAGGCGTGTCAGAAAGGCGGGGTCAGATGGGGCTGCGCGGGTGCGGCATGGAGAGCGTGCAGGCGGCGGTGCAGGCGGCGCACGGTCATCAGGTCAAACAGCGTGCGCAGGCCGTCGCGCACCATGTTCACTTTGGAGCCTTCTTTGTGGGACCAACGAATCGGCACCTCGGCAATGGTGTAGCCCAAACGGGTCGCCACGTACAACGATTCGCTGTCCGACGCAAAGCTGTCCAGGCGGCACCGGGAAAAGACTTCCTGTGCGGCGTCTGCCGTGAAGATTTTAAACCCGCACTGCGTGTCGGCGATGCCGGGCACAGCCAGCATCCGCACGGCTTGGTTGAACCCGCGCCCCAGCATCTCGCGGTGCCAGGGCTGATGCACCAGCAGATTGGAGGCGCGCAAGGGCCGTGACCCAATTCCGATAGAGGCGCCTTTTTCGCGCATGCCCCGCAGGACAACTGCATATTGGTCAGGAGGCGTCGCGAGGTCGGCATCACAAAAAAGGCGCCTCTGCCCCTGCGCCCGCAGCATGCCATAGCGCACGGCATAGCCTTTGCCCCGGTTGCCGCCGTAGCTCAGGCATTCTATGCGCACGTCGGGGTTGGCGGACGCGAAGCGCGAAACGACCGCGCCTGTGCCGTCCTGGGAGCCGTCGTCCACGACCAGCAGATCAAACTCCTCTTCGCGGGCGGCGAAGTAGGCGGCAGTCGCCCGCAGGGTTTCGGGCAGGCGGGCCTCTTCGTTATAGGCGGGTATAATAATGGAAACGGACATTGCCGTTATTATAGGCCGCGCGCGGCCCCAATGTCAAGCAAACTTGCCGTGAGAAAGCCTCTTGTGATGTCCCTCTCCGCCCGCACCCTGCTCCTGAAGCTCAGCGACAGCCACCAGCTCAAGGCCCTGTTGACCCGCAATGGCATGTCGCAAGGCGTCGTCCGGCGCTTCGTTGCGGGCGAAACCCTGCCGGAAGCATTGAACATGGCCCGCGCCCTGCAAGCAAAACGCATCCGCACTGCCCTGGACTTGCTGGGGGAGAATGCCGGCAGTGAGCGCGAAGCATCCGAGGCGACCGAGGCGTATCTTGCCGTGCTGGAAGCGCTGGGAGAGGCAAATCTCCGTGACGGCTACATCAGCGTCAAACTGACGGCCCTGGGCCTGGATCAAAGCGAGACAGTGGCCCTGTCCCACTTGATGCGTATCGCGAATGCCGCCCGTGCCCAGAACAACGCGTTCGTGCGGGTGGACATGGAAGGCAGCGCCTATACGCAGCGCACATTAACAATTGTCCGCGCGGCGCACAGCGCGTATGCTCACCTCGGCACGGTGCTGCAATCGTCGCTGCGCCGCACCGATACCGACTTGCAGGCCATGATTGATGCCAATATTCCCATTCGGCTGGTGAAGGGCGCGTATGCCGAAGGGCCGCATGTCGCCTACCCCGCCAAAGCCGATGTAGACAAGGCGTATGTGCGCCAGATGCGCATGCTGCTTGCCAGTGGAATAGGAGGGGCAATCGCCACCCATGACGAAGCGATTTTGCGGGATGCCAAGCGGTTCGTGCGCGAGCATCGCATCCCCAACGACCGCTTTGAGTTTCAGATGCTGCTGGGCATCCGGCGCGACTTGCAGGAGTCGCTGGCGCAGGAAGGCTACGGCGTACGCGCCTATGTCCCGTTTGGACGGACATGGTACCCGTATTTCATGCGGCGGCTGGCCGAGCGGCCTGCGAACATCGGCTTTATTCTCAAGAACCTGGCGCGCCCATGACCTCAGACTATGTGGACAATTGGGATGCCCTGCCCCCGCCGGTGCAGGAGGCTTTGCTTCCGCTCACGGAGGCGTTTGATACCGCCGCCGACGTGCTGTTCGACCGCAGGCTCAACCTCTCGTTTGAGGCGGCTGTCCAAGACTTGAGCGTTCCGGGCATTGTGCTGCTCACGGGGGCGTTTCGTCAATTGGGAGCGCTGATTGCGGGCCATGTCACGCTCATTGACGCGGCGCAGGGGACGCTTTCGTTTGACCATACGTTTGCGCTCTCGGCGTATGACCTGCCATTTTATACGCCGTGCTTGTATCTGTCGCAGGTGTGCCATGCGATGGACGAGGGCAATGTGCGCATCTGGAAAGAGGCCACGGCGCAGGACATCATCAATGTTTTGCTGCTGATGGCCCGCTTTTTGCGCCCTGATATTGAAGCCGTGCGCGTGTGCATTGCCGCCCTGCACGACTTGGCTTTGCTGTATCCCGCCACCCGTCCGTCTGTGCAGGAGGCCGCGCGTCTGTCAGGGGCACACCCTAACGCCGCGCATATCGCCTCTCTCGCCGAGCAATTGCTGGCGCGGCGGTGAAAAGGAGAACTCCTGCGAAGCAGGAAGGGAGCTTCCTAAGGGCTGGTGATCTTCTCACCCACGCACACAAAAGAGGGACACGCCCATGCGTGTCCCTCTTTTGCTTACTCATCACCTAAGCTAAGGCTTAGCGACCCCGACGGGCGCTCATGGGCCGACGGCCCTGCGACTGTGCGCCGCCGTCCCAGCCGCCGCCATACGTGCGGCCCGAACCCTGCGAGCGGCGGGCAGCCTGCCGCGCGCCCTGCCCCTGCCGCTCGTCCATAGACGGCGGGTTGGGATCAAGACGCTGGCCGACCAGCTTCTCGATGGCCCGAAGCTGCGCGGTGTCACCGTGGCAGACAAACGTCAGGGCCTTGCCTGTCCGTCCCGCGCGGCCTGTGCGCCCGATCCGGTGGATGTAATCTTCCGCGCAGACCGGCATGTCGTAGTTGATGACATGGGTGATGCTCGGAACGTCAATGCCGCGCGCGGCAACGTCAGTCGCCACCAGCACGTCCAGTTTGCCGCTGCGGAACTGCGACAGGACGCGCTCGCGCTGGTTCTGCGAAACGTCACCGTGGATGCACCCCGACCGGATGCCGTCGCGGGACAGCGAGGCTTCCAGGCGATCCGCCCCATGCCGGGTGCGGGTAAAGACCAGCGCGGAGCCGTTGCCTTCGCGCGCTTCGGCAAGCAAAGTCAGCAGCAAATCGCCCTTTTCGCTGGGCATGATGCGATGCACAATCTGCTCAATCAGGGAAACCGCCGTGGAGCGCGGCTGGGCATTGACAATCACCGGCTTGGTTAAATAAGCCTGCGCCAATTTTTCCACGGCATCGTCCATAGTGGCCGAAAAGAGCATGGTCTGACGGCCTTCATCGGGAATATGCCGCACGATGCGCTGCACCTGAGGCAGAAAGCCCATGTCCAGCAAGCGGTCGGCTTCGTCCAAGACCAATGTGGTCACATGGGACAGGTCTACGGTTCCCTGCTCCAAATGGTCAAACAGGCGACCGGGCGTTGCGACAATCAAGTCAACGCCGCGCCGCAGGCGCATGACCTGCTGGCCCATGCCCGCGCCGCCGTAAATGGCGACCCCGCGCAGGCCGGTTCCCTTGCCGTACAGCGCAAAGTTGGCTTCCACTTGAACCGCAAGCTCCCGTGTCGGCACAAGGATCAGCGCGCGGGGATGATGGGTCTCCGACCCGTTCAGCTTGTTGAGAATGGGGATCGCGTAAACAGCGGTCTTGCCGCCGCCGGTCTGCGCGCAGGCGATCAGGTCCTGCCCGGCCAGAGCGGCGGGCATGGCAAGTGTCTGGATTTCGGTCGGCGTGATATGCTCCGCCGCCGCGAGGTTGTGCTGGATGCTGGGTTTCAGCTCCAGCTCTGCAAATGTCTGCAAAGTGCGTTGCCTTTCTTCCTCCTGGATTTTGTGGAGGGATGCCGCCCGTCTGCTGTAAAATTAGCCCCTAAAGGGACGCAGCAGGCGGCGCATTCCAAGTTTCCACTCACACGAGGTTGCCGGGCACGTTCCAAAGGGACGTGTTCAGCGAAAGAAGGCGCAACATCGGTCTCGGAGGACGCGCTTCGCAGAGAGGGTAAGATCACGGGGCGAGCGCGCAAGGGCACGAGAGCAAGCGGAAGATTGAAACTGTGTTCTTATCATACCATATTGCGCGCAGTTTTCAGTAAATGCGTGGGATATTTGTTTCAGTAGGTTTCAGAGCGTCAACGGCCTGTGTCGGCGCTGTCCTCGCGCCGCCTTCAGGCGGAGACGGCAACGTGCGTCCATCTTAAGATAACAGCAGTGGGCTTTGGAGAGCGCCCGCCCGCCACGCCCAGCAGTTCACGCAGGTCGTGAATGCTTATCTCGCGCAGCAGTTCGCCGCGATCTCGCGCAAGCAAAGCCGCAGGCACTACCGAATACGGGCGAGGATATAACCCAATAGGTCGGCAATCGCGACCCGCTCCTGCTGCATGGTGTCGCGGTCACGCACGGTGACGGTATCAATCAGAGCCGTTCCGCCATCCCGCGACTGCCCCAGAGTGTCGTAGTCAACTGTTACGCAGAACGGTGTTCCCGCTTCGTCCTGACGCCGATACAGCTTGCCGATGGCGGCTGTGTCGTCGTAGACCGCCCGCATGTCGCCGCGGGCTTGGAGCATCTTTTTGATCTCTTTGGCTTTGGCGACAATCTCCGGCTTGTTCTTTGCCAGCGGCAGCACGGCCACTTTGATGGGCGCGAGCGCGGGCCTCAGCTTCAGGACAATGCGCGTTTCGCCATTCTCCAATGTTTCTTCATGGTAGGCTTCGCACAGCGCGGCCAAACAGCCGCGATCCACGCCCGCCGCCGGTTCCACCACATAGGGCACCAGGTGCGTGTTGGTCGGCTGGTCAAAGTAGGTGAGCTTCTCGGTGGAATGCTCGTTGTGCATCACTTTGGCCGTCAGGCCCAGGTTGTCTTGGTCACGGGAGTGCGAACCCAGGTCAAAGTCGGTGCGATTGGCGAAGCCTTCCAGCTCGTCAAAGCCGAGCGACGGGAAGTTGTACAGAATGTCCACGGTGCGCTTGGAGTAGTGCGACAGCTTTTCTTTGGCATGCTCGTAGAGCTGCAGGTTGTCCCGGCTCAGGCCCACGTCTTCCACCCACCAATTGAGATGGTCTTGTATCCACTGCTCGTGAATGGCTTCATCGGTGCCGGGCATGACAAAGTATTCCATCTCCATCTGCTCGAGTTCCCGGACACGGAAGATAAAGTTGCGCGGCGTGATCTCGTTGCGGAACGATTTGCCGATCTGCGCGATGCCGAACGGCAGCTTGCGATTGGTGGCGTTGAGGACATTCTTGAAGTTGACGAACATGCCCTGCGCGGTTTCGGGGCGCAGGTACGCATACGACTCGGGGTCTGGGACGGGGCCGACCTGCGTCTTAAACATCAGGTTGAAGGATCGCGGCTCGGTGAGGTCGCAGTCGGCGATGTCGCCGGGGTGGACTTTGGCGTTCTTGCCGCACGGCACGTCCTGCGTTTTGTCTTCGCGAAAGCGCAGCTTGCAGGTTCGGCAGTCTACTAAGGGGTCGGTGAATGTCTCTTCGTGGCCTGAGTAGCGCCACACGTAGCGGTTCATCAGGATGGCAGTTTCGATGCCTTCCATGTCGTCGCGCTCGTAGACGTTGTGCTTCCACCACAGCTTCTTGAGGTTGTTTTTGAGTTCCACGCCTAAGGGGCCGTAGTCATAGGTGCCCTGCATGCCGCCGTAAATCTCGCTGCCTGGGAAAATAAAGCCGCGCCGCTTGCAGAGCGACACGATCTGTTCCATGTTTTGTGCGGCCATAGTGAAGTAACGTATCCTTGTGGGTGAAAATGTGCAGGCACAGTGTACCCGCCCGTGCGCGTCAGCGCGGCAGAGTAAGGGTGAGCGGCTTGGCGTTTTTGAGGTCTGCGGAGACAGGCACAGTGTACCCATAGCGCTTGTCGGTCAGGGTGCGCCCGTCGGGGGAAACACGCTCCAGGCTGAACAGGATACACAGGCGCAGCATGGCTTATTTTAGCACATGCGCGCCGCGCAAAGGCCAGTAGCTTGCTACGGCACGCCCGATAATTTCGCCTTTGGGCAGGTCGCCCCAGTAGCGGCTGTCATCGGACACGTCGCGGTTGTCGCCCATGACGAAATACTGGTCGTGCGGGATAAAGCGGGCGGCCATATCCCCGTGCGCGGCTTTGACCCGATACGGCTCCGGCAGCGTTTTGCTGTCAATTTCAATCTGCCCATTGTGCATAGACACGGTTTCGCCCGGCAGCCCGATAATGCGCTTGACATAAATCTCGCGCGGGTTGCGCGGATAGTGGAAGATCACAATATCCCCGCGCTGAGGCCCCTGCACGGCATAGACCGGCTTCCACGCCAGCACCCGCTCGCCGGTGTAAAGATGCGGCTCCATGCACGATCCCGATACGCAAAACCCCTGCACCACAAACAGCGTCAGCGCCAGAGCCATCAGCACGCCCAGCACCGCCTGCTCCGCGCGGAGCAGGCCCGCCGCCCGCACCGGAGGCCGGATACGCTCATAGGAGCCTTGCTGCGTAATCACTGCCATAATGTTTGCTGCGCTTTCCTCTGCTGCATTCGCCCCGAGAAAATAGACACCCTGCAAGAAGGCTGCCAAAGGGTCCATTTCCCGCACAAGCAAAGGCCCGCCAGGGAAATGACTTTCCCGAAGCGGGCTGCCGGGCATGCTCAGCCGGAGGCTCAGGCATCCGGGCGGCGCGCGCAACTCAGGTAATGCCGGGCCAGTGCGGGGCTGCGCAGCAATGGCGAGGGAAAGATCGCCAGCAGGCGGGCCAGTCGTGCGGCAGCACTGCCGGGCACGGTGCCTTCGGCCATCTCCAGCCCCAGCAGGTACTCATGTTTGCGCTGGATATTTCCCGCCGCCACCAGGCGGTTTAGCAGTGAAATGTCTCGCCGCCACAAGAAGCTTTTCAAGATTTGGATATTGAGCAGCGTCACCTCGCGGTCTCTGCTCACGGCTCCAAAGTTGCCCTCGTGCCGCCGCCACTTAACCAGCGGCGTGGGCGCAAAGACTGCTGTGCCCAGCGGGAGCAATTGCAGCCATAGGTCGTAATCATCCGCAGGCCAGCAGCGCAGGCCCTGCGTTTTTTCCAGAGCGGCGCGCCGGATGAGGCACTGCGAAGGGACAACAAAGCAGTGCCCGATCATCGTGCGCAGCGGCCGGCGCTGGGCCTGTTCGGAAAACACTTCCGTTGAGAGCGTCTGCTCCCCATCCCAGTAGAGCCGGGGGGCGGCGGCGAGAACGGCGTCCCCCTGCATTTGCAGCAGCTTCACGGTCGTGTCCAGAAAGGCCGGCAGCCACACATCATCGTTGTCCAGAAACGCGACAAACTCACTCTCAGTCAGCGCCACGCCCCGGTTGCGCGCCGCCGCCCCACCCTGGTTTGGGTCCTGTCCGACATAACGAATGCGCGGGTCTTGCGCACAATACTCCTCAACAACAGAGCGCGTGTGGTCGGTGGAGGCGTCGTCCACGACCACGCATTCCCAGTCGGTAAATGTCTGCGCCAGGACGCTTTCCAGAGTTTCCCCGATCAAAGCGGCGCGATTATAGGTGGGAATAATAATACTAACACAAGGCATGGGGAAGTTCATCTCGCCGCGTACCACGTCACAGCAACTCGCTCAGGTCTGCATTGCCGATGGGAACCCCGCTGACTTTGCGCTTGATCCGCGCCAGGGCATTGTCCACGGATTTTGTCTTGCAGCGCAGTTCGGCGGAGATTTCGCGGTACGACTTGCCAAGCTGGTAGCCGGACAGGACGCGCCACTCAAACTCGCTGAGGACCTGCTGCAATGTATCATGCAAAATCTTGGTGTCTTCATTGCGCAGCACCAAATCTTCCGGGTCGGAGCCATCGGTGTTGGGCAGGATGTCGGACAGGTTCCAATCGGTGGTCGGGTCTTCCGAAGGGCTTTCCAAAGACAGGGATTGGTTCAGCGGCATCTGCTTCTGCCGGGTCGCGGTCTTGATGGCGGTGATAATATGGCGCGTGATACAGACTTTGGCAAACGCGGGAAACGAGATGGCCTTGTCCGAGCGAAAGTCAATCACTGCCTGCCATAAGCCGATCTGGCCGACTTGCAGCAGGTCTTCTTTTTCCGCGCCGACCAGAAAGTAAGACTTGACTTTGGTGCGCACCAGGTTGCGGTACTTGTAAAGCATATACTCCGACGCAGCGTTTTCGCCGCGCTGGGCGCGGGCGACAATCTCGCAGTCGGACATATCCGCGTACTTGATTTGGGATTGACGCAGGCGTTCGGAGATGTCCGCCCCGCCACCCCATTCGGAGGTCGGCGCGGCAGCCGGGAGAGTGATCACAGGGCTGCCTCGCTGGCCGCGCCGCGCGCCGGCTCGTGTTCCACTTCAATGCTCATGGTGCTGACCACCACGGCCAGCAGAACCAGTCCTGCCGTGAGGGCGGCGCTCATCGGGCCGACCGGAACTTCTTTGATGACGCGGCTGCCCATTTTGACGCGCAGGCCGCGCACGTGGCTGCGTCCCAAGATGCGCTGCACCTGGCCGAGAAGTTCCGCGCCGAGGGCAAAATAGTTGGGGGAGGGCATCAGAGCGCTGTTGGTTTCCGAGCGGTGTGGAGCCGCTGCCGAAGGCGTGTTATTCATCGTGTGTATACCTCGCGTATCCGCGTGCAGCCGCCCGCACCCGCTTCACCGTGGCCCGCTGCAGCGCCGGAACAGGCGCCAAACGGGGGGCGTTTTGCAGAAGCAGATCGGTCACGTCACGCTTATTATACACGGCGCACCTTCCGCCGTCAACCTTTTTTCTTTGCGGGATGTTTAAGAAGCGCGCCAGGGGAGTTTGGAAGCGAAAAACACGCTGTTTGCGAGCCTCTCCCCTGGAGTGATTGAGGGCGTTTCCAGCGTATACCAACGACGGAACAGTTTTTTCCGTCGTTGGTACGCGCTTGCAACGCCAGGGCAAGCCCGAAGCCGCGCCGAAGCAGGGCGTCAGGCAGGCAGATCGCGGTGCATCGGCGTGGCGCCTGTCAGCGTAGCGAGCAGGGAATGGTAGGTCGTAAAAGACAGCATCTCATTGCCCAAGAAGCTGCCGGCAATCAGCGCCTCGCTGGAACCGCTGGCGGCGTTCAGGGCGACAATGCGCATGAAGCCGTGGGCAGCCATCATGCCCACGGCAAGGCCCGCGGCAAGGCCGAACACGCGCTCACACATGCCGGCGTCGAGCATTGTCTGCCGGTGCAAAAAGAGCGAGAGAAGAAACGCCATGCCCCCAACGCCTGCGAGTAAAGCGCCGTAGGCGATACCTCGGTTGGCGGCAGGATCGGGCGAGAATTGCAGGCTGTGCGCGAGGAGCGGCGTCCCCATGTCGGTGAGCCACAGCGCGCCGTACAGCAGCAGAGCGTCTAAGAGCGCCTGCCCAAAGCCGCGCGCGGACTCCAAAGCGGCGACTCCCATCAGTATCATCAGGACAACAATATCCAGCCAGTTCATGCGCCCCCAGTTCTTTCTTTGTGGCCTGCCGCCTTGCAGCAGACCGGCAGATTCTTTGCGTTATTATCGGCAGATTGAAGAGGAAACAAGAATCGCCGCCCATGTGCCATACTGAGGGCCGAAGTCATCCGGGTGGCCGCTGCTCGTCCTGCCGAGGATGCGCAGAGGAAAGTCCGGACTCCGGGGGGCAGCGATGCCGGCTAACGGCCGGGCGGGGCGACCCGACGGAAAGTGCCACAGAAACATACCGCCATCCATTTTAATTGTAGAAATGCAACAGTGGACGGTAAGGGCGAAATGGTGCGGCAAGAGCGCACCGGGCGTTTGGAGACACACGCGCCGGGTAAACCCCATCGGGAGCAAGGCGGGAGGACACGGCTTGACGCATTCTGCCCTGACCCCCCAGGCAGAAAGCCGACGTGTCCCGTTGTGCCGCACGAGGAGCCGGGCGACCGGCTTCCCAGAGAGATGGTCACACAAAGACAGAATCCGGCTTATAGGGTGACTTCGGCCTTTTATTGGGGTTATCAGAGTCTCTCTCACAGCATGGGAGGGACTCTCTGCGTAACATCAGTCACCATAAATATAAATTATGGCAATTGTGACAAAAGCTTGACGGACGCCAAAAGAGTTGTTATACTGGTATCAGACATGAATAGCGGCCTTTAAGTCGTCATCGCCGTTGTTGTTTAGGACAGTAGTACCGTTCCGGTTTGGAGAAGGTGTACCGAATGAACAAGCATATGCGGCTTTGCGGCCTCGCTTTGGCGGCCTCGCTTTTTCTTACGGGGTGTGCCGTGCCCTCTGCTTTCCCGCCGCATAGCAATGCGCCTGTCGGCGGCGCGGCGCTTTCCGGCCCTTCTCTTGCCCAAACCAACCCCACGTATCACAAAGCCTCGGATCGCTATGCGCGCCATGACTACCGGGGCGCGCTGACGCTTGTTCGTGCGGTTTCCGCACAGCCGCAGATCAGCCGGGATGCCGCCGCCTCTGCCTTCTTGGAACAGCAGGCACGCATCTGCCGCCATGCGATTGACCCCAAAGTTTCCCTCTCCCCGCCCCCGGACGCTCCCACCCGTATGGCTGCCACGGTCCGTCAGGCCGATTGTGGGCCGCGCGCCCTACTGCTTTTGTGCCGGCGCGCAGGCGTCAGAACAAACCTCGCAGACCTGCGCCGGGAAGCGGGAACCACAAACCAGGGAACCACGATGGCCGGGCTGGCGCGGGCGGCACGGGCGCACGGGTTCCGTGCGCAGGGCGTGCAGATGAACCCGCAGGCACTCTCTGAATTGTCCCGTCCGGCCCTCGCGTGGGTCGAGGCAGACCACTACGTGGCGGTGCTTTCGGTCAATGGAGACCGGGCCACCATCCATGATCCCAACCAACCCAAGGAGGAAACCATTCCGACTCCCTTGCTGTGGAGCCGCTGCGGGGGCGTTCTGCTGACGCTCTCGCATTGACAGCCGCAAGGCTGACAAAAAAAGACCGCCCGACCCTGCATTACTCTTGGCGGAGAACAGGGACAGGCGGCATCAACCACTCCCGGAGGAGAGGCTATGAGGTATAGTACCCCAAAACTCCTCCGGGCGTTCCCGTCTGAAGGAGAAAACCGTGAACAAACATTTTGCGCGGCGCCTGGCCCTGGCCGTCGTCGCCTGCTTTTCCTGGTCGCTCGTGCTGGCTTCCAGCGCCCGCGCCATCACCGTGCGCCCGCCCGCGCCGCCCAGCCGAACGTGGGTCTTATCGGCGAAAGAGATGCAGCGAATTATTGGAGCGACCGCGTTCCCTGCAAGCGGAGGAGACACGGGAGGGGGCTTTGGCACCAACGGGTCGAGCGACAACGCGGGCGCTTCGCCGGGACCGGCGCAGTCTTGGGTTGGGTCCGCGGGGGATGTGAACACGATCAACGGAGCCAAACTTACAGTCGTTCCGGTCGTTGGCTGGACGGCCCGAGGCGGGCTGCGCGTCCAATATAGCCTTTACCACTCCAGCGTGAGCGCCTACGCCAATGCGGCAAATCCAAAATGGACCACAAGCTATTCTTCCTCCATGGCAATTTGGAACAACGGCAGCGGCAATGTGACGGCGTACTGGGATGACCAGCACGCCTATACGTTTTCGCACAACATGGATGGCAGCTATAGTCGTCCGGCAGGCATTCACGACACGCTGATAAACAACGGCAGCGGCGGCTACAATGTCGTGACGAAGGATCAAATTACTTATCATTTCGGATTTGCCTTCTCGCAGAACAGCACCTCATATTATCTGCTGAGCAGCATCAGCGATGAGAACGGCAACGCGATCATAGTCAACCGAAACCCGGCCGGTGCCATCCGAACGATTGTCGATCCCATGGGGCGGGCAATCACGCTGAGCGTTGATGGCAGCGGCAACACGATCATCACAGACCCGCTGAACCGCCAATGGAAGATTACCTACGACGCGAGCGGGCGCTATGCTCATCTGTACCTGCCTGCCCTGCCTAACGATCCAACGCCCAACTACGACTTCGGGTACGATGCCAACAACAACATCAACGCCTTCGGCTTGCTGGATGGCAAGTCGTCGAGCGCAATCTACAACAGCGACAGCACGGTCAGTTCCGAGACAGACCCCTGTGGGAACACGACACGATTCGGCTACACGCAGACCAGCAACGGGAACGGCACCGCGACAGTCACAGCCCCAAACAACGTCGCGACTGTCCAAACCTATGTCAATGGCCGACTTGACCATGAGACGGACGCGCTTAACAATACCGAATACTACGGGTATGACGCAGACAACAACAAAACTCAGGTGCGGGATAAGCGAGGGTATTATTGGAACTACTCCTATGACGGCATGGGGAACTGCCGGACGGCTCAGGACCCGTACAATCACCAGACGACGATGACCTACACGGCTCACAACCGCCTGCAAACCGTGCAACTGCCACGAGGCCGCAACGTTCTGCTCACCTATGACACCTACGACAATCTAAAGCAAGTGGATCAAAAGGACAACAACAACAACATTTTAGCAACGACCTACTTCACCATCGGCAGCTACGGCCTGGTGTCGGACAAGTACGATGCCAACAACCATCATTACGCCTACAGCTACGACGCCAACGGCAACCTGACCAGCGAAGTCCGACCTTCGGGTCTCGGCAACTACTGGGCCTACGACGGGCTGGGCGTCTGCACGACCCGCAAGGATGGCATGAGCAACTACACTTACTACACTCTGGATGCCTGGGAGCGGACAACAGCCATCTCCTACCCGAACAGCCAGTACAACAGTGCGTTCAGCTACGATGAGCGAGGAGACCTGACCCACTTCAACAACTATGCGGGCAACTACGACCGCAACTACGACAATGACGGGCGCATGCTCAGCGAGTACCGCAACAACGTCCTTCAGGTCAGCCACATCTACGACGGCACAAACGAGCAGGGGCTGCTGTCACAGACCACCGACATCACCAACCGCACCATCAATCATGGGTATGATCAGCGCAACAATCTTGCCTGGGTCAACGACGGGTCGGGCGGCGCGAACTACGGGTACGACGCCAATGGCAACCTCAGCGGCATCTCCAACGGCAACGGCACGACGGTCTCCAAAGGCTACGACAACGCGGGCAACCTGACAAGCCAGAACAACTACTACAGCAACGGCAGCGCCTTCGCCATGTTCAGCTACGGCTACAATGAAGACTCGCAGATGATAAGCGCATCCGAAAACAACGGGGGAGCCAATTACGCCTGGGGCTACAACTCGCTGGGGCAATTGCAAACTGAAACGCGCACGGGCGCGGCGGCCTACACGAACACCTACGGCTATGACAACCTCGGCAACCGCACGTCGGACACCATCAACGGGCGGCCTGACACGCTCTCCTATGATGCCGACGATGAGCTGAAGACCTTCACCAACAACGGCACGGCGCTTAGCTACACCTACGATGGCAACGGCAATCAGAAGACGCGGGTGTACGGCGTTCCTTACACGCTGAACTACGACTACGACAACAATCTGATGAACGTGTCTTCATCTAATGGCACGGTCTACTACGCTTATGATGCCCTGGGGCGGCGCGCAAGCCGCCAGGTAGGAGGCGTGACAACGGGGTACCAGTACGACGGCACCCAGATGCTGACGGAGACGACGGGTTCCAGCACGAGCCAGTACCTGTGGGGGCCGGGCGGCCTGGTGCGCCGGGACGGGGAGTGGCCGACGGCGGACGGCCTGGGCAACACGCGCCTGGTGACGAACGGGAGCCAGAGCATCACCAGCACCCAGGTGCCGGATGCTTACGGCCAAAGCATCGTCAGCAGCGGGAGCACAGCCCTGCCGTACCAGTGGCGCGGGAGCAGCGGCTACCGCAGTGACCTGGACGCGGGCTTAAACCTGGTAGGAGCCAGGTACTACGACAAGGACAGCGGGCGGTTTGTCAGCAGAGACACTGTGCTGAGCCAGGCACCGTATGCCTACTGTGGCGGTGACCCGATTAACTTCAGCGATCCGAGTGGGCATAAACAAACGTGGTGGCAAAAGCTGTTAGCGACGTTGGGATTGGGAACAACTATAATAACTGGACAGGTTCATCCAAGCACTCAAAATCCTTCTTCGGGTTCAGGTTGGGAGGAACAGAAGGGCAAACCGGGTGGTGGGCTACGCAAAGGTACGCCGAGTACTGGGAATAAGTTCGCGGCAGGAGCCGTCGGCTTTGGGCTTGGGTATGGTACCTATGAAGTAGTAAAATGGACGGCTGCCACTTTTGCCGCCCCTGAAACGGGAGGACTTAGCTTGGGAGCTGCTGCTTTAGCGCCCTAGCTGACGAAAGTACCAAACGGATTACAACATAATCGTGGACTGGCGTGATTACATACACACGTCAGTCCATGTATTTTGGTTGAAACAAGTGAGGAAAATCGAGACTATGGTTGATAATAACAGCAATGATGTTGATCTTGGGTTTCAATCCCTTGAACGCAACAACTATCATCAGGCAGCTTTTCTATTCTCAAGTGCTTATAGAAGTGACCCAAACCTTACAGAAGCACTACGGGGACTTGGCTGGGCGCAGTATTGCCAAGGGCGTTATCCTGAGGCACTCCAAACATATTTGGAGTATATCCAGAAGGCACCTGCTAATTTTGCTGCACATGAAGGTGCTGCATTAACATATTACGCAATCGGGAAAAAAGAGGATGCTATTCGCGAAATGCTAACCGCAGCAACAATCGAAAGCGACAACCCAGAGCCATATATCTTTTTGAGCAGTTTTTACCGGGGACTAAAACAATATGACGCCGCGCAAGACAGCTTAATGAAGGCTATCGCACTCAAACCTGTTTCTGTCGATGCTTATTTAGAACAGGGTACTCTCGCAAAGGAGCAAGGAGATTTTGCTGAAGCACTCAAACTCTACCATCTCGCGGCTGAACTGGAACCCAATAACTTTGAGGTTCCCTATCGAATAGGACGTTTTCAACTTAACAGCAACGATTATGTAGGCGCACGCCAGTCCTTTCTTCACTCCTTAGATTTAGAACCGGATTGGCCTGATGCCCTTTATGGCTTGGCTCTCGCTGAGATCGGCCTCCGACATACGTCATCCGCCATTGAAACATTGGAGATGCTCATTCATATGAAGCCAGGCTTTCATCTCGCATACGTCAAAGTCGCCCGCCTCTACCTCAAATCTTTCCAACTCGGAAAGTATTGGAAGACTATCAAGCGGGGAGTTGCGTTCGGCGTTAGGGACGTCTGAAAACACCACCTGCACAACCGATCTGTTAAGTCGCCAGGTGGATCAGTATCAGCCGAACAGCGTGACGACGGGTTCCAGCACGAGCCAGTATCTGTGGGGGCCGGGCGGCCTGGTGCGCTGGGACGGAGAGGGGCCGACCGCCGACGGGTTGGGCAACACGCGCCTGGTGACCAGTGGCAGCCAGAGCATCACCAGCACGCAGGTGCCGGATGCTTACGGCCAAAGCATCGTCAGCAGCGGTTCTACGGCCCTGCCGTACCAGTGGCGCGGGAGCAGCGGCTATCGCTCAGACCTGGACGCGGGCTTAACCCTGGTAGGAGCCAGGTACTACGACAAGGACAGCGGGAGGTTCATCAGCCGGGACACAGTGCTGAGCGAGGCATCCTACGCCTACTGCAATAGTGACCCCATTAACTTCAGCGATCCTAGCGGACATAAGAAAAAATGGGATCCTTGGGGATGGTTAAAAAACTGGCTTGGCAATGGTGGGGCTGGTTATGTATCGCCCACGCGGTTTACCCATTCCGATTGGCAAAGCGTCGCCGAGCAAACTCAGAAGAATGGCACTAAGGAACAAATACTGGGCGCGACTCTAATAGGTTTTAACCTCAAAAACAACCCTCAATATACTCCCGGTAATGGTAACCCATTCGTAGTGAGGTACGGCCCAGTTGCCGCCGTTGCTGGGGGACTAGCAGCAGGAGGTACTGTCGCCCGTGGGATTGGCATGATGGAAGAAAACTTTTGAGATAGGCTGTACCGAGCGGCGAAGGTGGTCATCGCCTTCGTCGCCTAACAATTAAGAATGCGGAGAAACTGCCATGTTCTCTACTTACGTCCACCTTCATATGTTCGAGTTTCTGTCTCTTGTTATTTTGTCGGTGGCTACGATATTCAACGTGACTGTAAAAAGCAGTGTATCAGTGTTGTTGACACTATTTACGTTCGGTTTATGGCTACAGTACATCAGCGATGTGTATACGTCCTGCGCCCCGATGCTAACAGAAATTACAGCACACCTGGGGTTTGCTCTAGAAGTTATTGCGGCAGTTATGTGCATACGCTTTGTAACTAAGATACAGGCTTCAAGTAAACCGAAGACACCGCCTAACTCAATTTAGGATTTTGTGTAAAGCTTTCGTGCATTGCATCTATCTCTTCAACAACGAGAACGCGCAAGCCACCAGGTAGGAGGCACGACAACGCAGTACCAGTACGACGGTAGCCAAATACTGACGGAGACAACGCCAGGTACGAGTACCAGCCAGTCCCTGTGGGGGCCGGGCGGTCTGGTGCGGCGGGATGGGGAGTGGCCGACGGCGGACGGCTTGGGCAACACGCGCCTGGTGACGAACGGGAGCCAGAGCATCACCAGCACGCAGGTGCCGGATGCTTACGGCCAAAGCATCGTCAGCAGCGGTTCTACGGCCCTGCCGTACCAGTGGCGGGGGAGCAGCGGCTACCGCTCAGACCTGGACGCGGGCTTAACCCAAGTGGGAGCCAGGTACTACGACAAGGACAGCGGGCGGTTTGTCAGCCGGGACAGCGACTTGGATGAAGCGCCGTATGCTTACTGCGCAGGCGACCCGATTAACTTCACTGACCCGAGTGGGCATACTAAGAAGAAGGACCCGCCCAAGCCTATTATCATTCCTCTTGGTAACGGCACAACTGCATCTGTGGACCCAACAACCGGTGTCATCACGGTCACGACCACGACAACATCTGGCAGCAATCCAACCACCACGACAACCGCTTCTGCGTCTTCCAACGGAAGCGCGTCAGTAAACATCTCTGGGGCTGCCTCTTCAGGCAACTTCTCAAGTACTGGTCAGATTGGCTATTCTTCACCGGGAGGATTTAGTGGGAATGGTATGGTGAGGTACAAAACAGGAGGATTTGGTGCAACAGATGCCTTTGGAACCGGAAAAAGAAACGAGGTTACTTTGATGTTCGGCAAAACCTGGAACTTTTAAAGTTTGCATCGCAAACGAACATAAACTCAAACCAATAATCAAGGGCAGTGGGAAGCGTTATGCTTTCCATTGTCCTGCACCTTATGTAAGAAGGTTCAACTGCTAACGGAAAACAAGACACTCTTTTCAACCTTACGTATACAGTAAAGCCATCATGCGATCAGCATTCGCCACTTAGTTACTGGTCACAGATTGCAGGATGTAAGGCCAGCCTGAAGGATTACAACAACATTGAATAATGGAAAACATACCACTCTTTTGCTTTGTCAGATACGTTGTATATGGCTGTCAGCACTTTTCGTTTGCTGGATGCCTTTCTGTGCTCAAGCCCATGCGCAAACCCCAAGCAATGTAGGTAAGGCTACAAATCCATTCCATGCAACTGCCCCAAACCAAAATGACAATGTAGAACCGGCATATACAAGGTTTATCCTTCCATTCACATCGCTTAAGATTGAAGGTCGAGACAGCTATCTTGCTTTAGTTACACTGTCAACGGGAGGTAGAAAGTGGACGTTTGCCCTTGATACCGGTTCCACTTTCTCCCTCGTCACTGACGAGATGGCTAACGCACTCGGATTGGTTCCAAAGACGGCGCTTACGCCTGAAGGCAAAGCAGTCAACCTTGATGGGCATCGTACCACGTTCGTAACCATTGAGGGCCTCCACAACGAGAATGGCAAACTTAACGTCAACGGTCAATTTAATGTTATCAACAAAAATTCGTTGAATGCAATTCCTGGCCTTGGCACGGCGGACGGCGTACTTGGCATCAATGTACTCTCTGTATTCGGTGTGCTATGGGATGATGTCCACCATCAAGTCACATTGTTTTTACCGCGCTCTTTGTCGGAGAACCAAAGAAAGCTGCTGGGCTTTGCAGATCAAGGTGTTACAATCACCCAAGCCGCTGATAACCAACTTTGGTATACAAATCTGTCCGTACTTGACAAATCTTTCGCAAATCAAGAGGCAGCACTGATTGATACAGGCTCTGATCACACATACATAAGCAATTGTCTGGCTAATCGCCTTGGCTTAAAATCAGACGGTAAAAAAACGTATGAGGTGACTGCTAACGTCAAACGTGATATTTTACACACGTTAATCCGTAGCTTTAGTGTTGGCGACTCTGTTGTGGAAAACGTAGTAATTTCCTATCCGGTTCAAGATATAGCGTGGCCGCCACCTACTCTGGGCAGGGATTTCTTGTCCCGTTACCGGGTGTTGTTTGACTTCCAGCAGGGCAAAATATACCTAGCTCCAGCTATGACGTTGGTGTCACCGACACAACCTAAACCGTAAGCAGAACCAAAGGCGCGCAAGCCGTCAAGTCAGCGGAAGCGTGGGAACAGAGTATCAATACGACGGCACGCAGATGCTGACGGAGACGACGGGTTCCAGCACGAGCCAGTACCTGTGGGGGCCGGGCGGTCTGGTGCGGCGAGACGGGGAGTGGCCGACCGCCGACGGCCTGGGCAACACGCGCCTGGTGACGAACGGGAGCCAGAGCATCACCAGCACGCAGGTGCCGGATGCTTACGGCCAAAGCATCGTCAGCAGCGGCAGTACAGCCCTGCCGTACCAGTGGCGGGGGAGCAGCGGCTACCGCTCAGACCTGGACGCGGGCTTAACCCTGGTAGGAGCCAGGTACTACGACAAGGACAGCGGGCGGTTTGTGGCGTCCCAACATGACCAAAGTGGATGCCGTGAACGATGCGTGGGACAAGTTCGGCTCGTTCGCCGAGTATGATGCATTTACGCGGGCCTGGCTCACCGCCGCCCGGCGCGTGCTGAAAGACACAGGCACGCTCTGGGTCATTGGCTCGTATCACAACATCTACCGTGTCGGGTCTATTTTACAAGACCTCGGGTACTGGATACTCAATGACGTGGCGTGGGTGAAAGCCAACCCTTTGCCCCACCTCAAAGGCGTGCGCTTTTGCAATGCCCATGAAACGCTGCTGTGGGCCAAGAAGTCGCAGCGCCAGACAAAGTATACATTCCACTACCGCGAGCTGAAGGCAGGCAACGACGACAAGCAGATGCGCTCGGACTGGTACCTGCCTATCTGCACGGGGGGCGAGCGGGAAAAGCTGAACGGCCAAAAAGCGCACGCCACCCAAAAGCCCGAAAGCCTGCTGCATCGCATCATATCAAGCACCACTAATCAGGGGGACGTGGTACTCGATCCTTTCTGCGGTACGGGCACCACGGCAGCCGTGGCAAAGCGTCTGGGGCGGGACTTTATCACGATTGACCGGGTGGAAACCTATGTCGGCGTGGCAGAAAAGCGGCTTGCCAACACATCGCCCGCGCTGGTGCAGGAAGAAGGGGTATTTGTGGACGCGCCGAAGCCCCGCGTGCCGTTCGTCAGCCTGGTGGAAGCGGGACGACTGCCTGCGGGCACGATCCTGCGGCAAACAGCGCGGATCAAGCGAATACAGAGCGGCCCTGGCTGGGGCTGGCGTACATTCCCCTTAAGGGCATTGGCGTACAAATCACCATGATTGTCCCTGATGGCCCTGCCGAGCGAGCCGGGCTTAAGACGGGTGACATTCTCTTCAGCGTGGACAGTGTTCATGTCACCCAAACAGGGCCGGGCAGTTTAAGCACTGTTCTTGACCGGCATCGGCCCGGCGACACATTGCCGCTTGTTGTGTCGCGCGGCGGGCATCATCTCACGCTCCGAGTGACATTGGGAGCAGTCACCGCAACGAGAATGAAGGGCATGTTCTTCAACCAGCCCATGCCTCTCCCGCTGGGCGGCGTTGTTTACGCACCCCCGGCTTACGTGCTGCTTCAAGACGGCGACAACCAGGCCGCACAGGGCTTATGGACAATTCTGGACAAGGCACACGCGCAGGCAGGCGGTGAAATGCTTGCAGAACGTGGCTGCATTCTGGCTTACCGCGCTCTGTTTTACAGTCAGGCTTCCCCCGCGCAGAGGGAGAACTGGCACTGGGCGCTGCCCCTCTGGACAGCAGCCGACCAGACAAACTTTGCCCGAAGCATGGCACAGGCATGGCAGGCTCAACTGAAACTGACGCCTGATCTGAGCGACCCGCGCAACGACACCTCGGCGCACCCGTGACAGTCTGATCATTTGTGATAGTCTGATCATTCGGTCTGATGGCGTACAGGTTCGGAGGAAGGCAAAACTGGGAACAATGGCTGGGGCGCTGTTTCCCCTGACAGGACGAGGCATCGGGAGGTTATATGGAACTTGCAATGGTCGGACTTGGTCGCATGGGCATGAACATGCTGGAGCGGCTGACACAGGGCGGACACACGGTCTATGGCTTTGATACGTCGCCCGACAAAGTGCCCGACACGGAAAAGCGCGGCGGGGTCGGCGTCACCACCTTGGAAGATGCCGTGCATCGGCAAAGCCAGACGCCCAAAGTTTTGTGGATCATGGTGCCCCAGGGCAAGCCCGTAGACGAGACAATCGCCAAAATCAAGCCTTTGCTCAAGCCAGGCGATGTTATTATTGACGGCGGCAACTCGTATTACAAAGACACCGTGCGGCGCGGCAAAGAGCTGGAAGAGGCTGGGATACACTATCTAGACTGCGGCACATCCGGCGGCGTATGGGGCCTCAAAGAAGGCTACTGCCTGATGGTGGGCGGCAACCCGGATGCGGCAAAAGCCTGCGAACCGATCTTTAAGACACTCGCCCCGACCGATGGCTATGTGTATTGCGGCGCATCGGGGGCGGGCCACTACACTAAAATGGTGCATAATGGGATTGAATACGGCATGCTGCAAGCCTATGGCGAAGGCTTTGACATTCTCCACGCCAGCGAGTATAAACTGGATTTGACGGCAATCGCATCGGCGTGGCGGTATGGCAGCGTCGTGCGCTCGTGGCTGCTGGACTTGTTGGTGCTGGCGTTCAAGAGCGACGAGAACCTGCAAAAAATCCGGGGCTATGTGGAAGACAGCGGCGAAGGCCGATGGACAATCCAGGAAGCGATAGACCACAACGTCCCTGCCCCCGTGATTACGGCCTCGTTGTACGAGCGGTTCCACTCGCGTCAGCCGGAGAACTTCGCTGCCAAAGTCATCGCCTCCTTGCGCAATGAGTTCGGCGGACATGCCGTCCGAAGCATTGAAGGAGCCGCGCCCAGTGATGGCAGCGTACATAACGCGACCGGCTCAGGCGACTCAGTGACTTACACGGGAACGTCCGACAGCACCGCCGACCAAATCCAGCCTGGCAGCTCCGCCTCGGATGCCGCAGACATTATCGCGTCCCACGACAAGGCCTCGGACAGCCTGACAGAAACAACTGCCTAGATTAGGCCATCTCCTGCCTCCGCGCTTGCGCCGGGCGGGAGAGGAGAGAAACTATGCCATCTACCGACACCTCGCAGACCAGCGACGAAGGCACGCTCATTGAGCGTCCCCTGCCGCCCTGCAACATTATCATCTTCGGCGCGACCGGCGACCTCACGCACCGCAAATTGCTGCCTGCTCTTTTCTCTATTGAAGCGCAGGGATTGCTGCCCGAGCACCTGAAGATTATCGGCTTCGCCCGGCGCGACTATTCCGACCACTCGTACCGGGAAGAGATTCAGCAGTCGCTCCAAGACTTTGCGCCCGACCTTTGGAAAGACCATGAAGATGCGTGGGGAAAGTTTGCCAAGCGCATTGTGTTCCATCGCTCCGACTTTGACAACTCTGATGGCTTCAAGTGGCTCAAGGAGCGGCTAGACAAGTTCGACCAGGCGGAAGGCACAGGAGGCAATCGCTTATTTTACTTAGCAACGCCGCCCAGCACGTACTCTACGGTCATCCAAAACTTGGGCCAGGCCGGGCTGACCAAACGGGACGGCGAGCAGAGCCAGGGGTTCACGCGCATCATTGTGGAAAAGCCGTTCGGGTCGGATTTAGACACAGCGCGCGCCCTCAATACTGAACTCAAGAACGTCTTTGCCGAAGACCAAATCTACCGCATTGATCATTACCTGGGCAAAGAGACCGTGCAGAACATCTTTGTCTTTCGGTTCGGCAATGCCCTGTTTGAGCCACTCTGGAACAGCCGCTACATAGACAACATTCAGGTCACAGTCGCCGAGACGGTCGGCGTGGAACAGCGCGCGGGATACTTTGACAATGCCGGGGAGCTGCGGGACATGGTGCAAAGCCACGCCCTGCAAATGCTGGCCCTGGTCGCGATGGAGCCGCCAAACTCACTGGGCGCGAACGACATCCGCAGCGAGAAAGCCAAAGTGTTGCGCGCCATCAAGCCCATCAACGATGCCGAATGCGCAGACTGCATCGTGCGCGGCCAGTACGGCGCAGGCAAGATTGCAGACAAGCCCGTGCCCGCCTATCGCGACGAACCCAATGTGCCCAAAGACTCGGTCACAGACTCCTTTGTGGCGTTAAAACTGGAAATCCAAAACTGGCGCTGGGCGGGAGTGCCGTTCTTCGTGCGGGCGGGCAAGCGGATGCCGGAGCGCGTAACCGAAGTCAACATTGTCTTTAAAGACATCCCTCCCATTCTTCTGGCGCAGATGAACACGGATGAGGCCGAGCCGAATGTCATTACCATTCGGGTGCAGCCCAACGAGGGCATCTCTATGCGATTGGGGGCCAAGCCGCCCGGCCAGAAGATGCGTGTCAAGCCCGTAGATATGAACTTCACTTATGGCACCAGCTTTGGGCAGCGTATCCATGATGCGTATGAGCGCCTGCTCATGGATGCGCTCTTGGGCGATGCCTCCCTGTTCACGCGCGACGATGAAGTGGAAGCGGAATGGGGCCTTATTACCCCTATTCTGCAGCAATGGGCCAAATCTCAGCCCAAAGCCCTGCCGTCCTACGAGGCCGGGTCGTGGGGGCCGGAGGAAGCCGAAAAGATGCTGGCCGACCAGGGCCGCAAATGGTGGATGCGATAGGCCATCAAAAGGCCATTGATAGGAGAACACATGCCGACAATCACAGTAGAAGGCGAAACGCCTTTTGAGACCGAGCCGGGCAAAAAGCTTGTCCTGGCGATTGAAGACGCGGGCATTGACATTATGCACCGCTGCGGAGGACAGGCCCGCTGCACCACCTGCCGCGTGGAAGTTCTGGCCGGGAGCGTTCCCCCGCCCGAAGGGGCGGAGCGGGAAACTTTGGAAGAAGACGGCCTGCTCGGCAAGTACCGCCTGTCGTGCCAGATACGTGTCGCTGACGGCGACTTGACGGTGCGCGTAGACAAGCGGGCCTCCGAAGCAGGCATCTCGCCCGGCAGCCGCCCCGAAGACTGAGTTTGAGACAGGACCAAGGGCCGCTTCTGGGTTTCAGAAGCGGCCCTTTGCATGGGAGAGACATATGCAACAAGAGGCAACCCCCCGCGCAGTCGGGCTGCTGTATGACCCGGACGTGCTGGAACATCAACCGCCGCCCGGTCACCCGGAGCGGCCTCTGCGCGTGCAGGGCATTGTAGAACTGCTCAAGCGCACCGGCCTGTGGGATGCGCTGACACATCTGCCGTCCCAGCCCGCAACGCGGGCGCAGATGGAGCGTGTTCATCTTCCCGAGTATCTGGACTTTGTGGAAAGTATCGCCCGGCGCGGCGGCGGGCGATTGGATGAAAGCGACACGGTGGCTTCCGCCGGGACATGGCGCGCAGTCACGGCGGCGGCAGGATGCGCGGCGGGCGCAGTAGATGCTGTCATGGCAGGCACAACCCAATCCGCATTCGCATTGGTGCGCCCGCCGGGACATCATGCGCCGTCCGACCGCGCGATGGGGTTTTGCGTGATCAACCATGCCGCCGTGGCCGCAGCCCATGCGAGTGCGGCTTATGGCCTGTCACGGGTGTTGCTGGTGGACTTTGATGTGCACCACGGCAACGGCACGCAAGAAATTTTTTATGCCAATCCCCATGTGCTGTATTTCTCTACCCATCAGTCCCCCGCTTACCCGTTCACGGGGATGGTGGAGGAAACAGGCGCGGGAGAGGGCACGGGCTTTACGGTCAATGTTCCCCTGCCCGCTTTGGTGGACGATGCCGGGTTCGGGCGCGTCTTTGACGACATCCTCGGCCCCCTTGCCGCCCGCTTTCAGCCCGAGCTGATTATCGCAAGCGCGGGCTATGATGCCCACTGGCGCAACCGCGCGTATGTGCAGGGCATCAAAGAGCAGATGACAGTGGCGGGGCTGGCAAGCCTTGCCGCGCGCCTGCAAACGCTGGCGGACACGCACTGCCCCGGCAGGCTGGTCGGCATTCTGGAAGGCGGCTACGACCTGGAAGCGCTGGCCCTAGGCGTTTGCGCCACACTGCGCGCGTGGCAGGGCCACGAACCTCTTCAAGACCCCATCGGCCTCGCGCCCGACTTCGCTGCGCCCCCAGACATCACGGGCCTGCTTGCTCATGTTCGCCGGACGCACGGCCTTTAATCCCGTCCCTCTCACGCTTCATAGCCGCTCTCGGCGCGAATGCGCACCTGCCCGTCACGCCCACGCCGGAGGGCCAATTGATTGGGCGACCCGCAGCTTGGGCACTCGGCAAGCCGGGTTTCGGCGTCTTTCGTCACATCGTCCGTTGGCACGGACACGAGTGCGCCGCAGCAAAAGCAGGTGTACGGCGTTGTTTCAACAGGGGCAGCAATGCGCGGGCTGTCGCTTGGGGCTGGAGGGCGGAAGTGGACAAACAGGCGGCCCCAGTTGTCGCTGTCTTTTTCTAATCGGTGGTAGCAGGCTTTGACTTCGGGCCTGTCCAGGAAACGCAGCACGGTCTTCTTGAGCGCGCCCGAGCCTTTGCCGGGGATAATCTCCACTTCGGTGGCGCGCTTGGCAACGGCATCGTCAATGGCGCGCAGGAGTTCGGCTTCTATTTTGGCGCTGTCGTTGTAGATTGGGTGCAGGTCTAGCTTGATCTTCATGAACAAATAGATTGGAGAGTGCATCTGTGCGCGTTAGGGCCGGGATGCCAGCCAGTCGCGCATGCCAGTGCCGAAGCCTGAGTTGTTGAGGGGAAATATCGGGTCGCTTTTTGCGCCTGAGACTGTCCACCAGCCCGCAAAGAAAAGATGGCCCCCGGCAGCGGCATAGGTATCCAATTGACTGCGGGTGGCGGCATACAGCGCGGGGTCGTCGGGCTTCGCGCCGGGCGCAGGATGCCACTCAAAGATGCCCCAGTTATGGGAGTATTGTGTAATCCCCGCTGTGTTGATCGGCCCGAACCGCGTGATGCCCACCGTGCCGCTTGGCGCGTAAAAGCCAGTCCAGAGGGGGTCGGCTCCGCTGCGGCAGCGCGTGGCGCTCACCTGTTCGCTGGGGATTTGGTGAGCGTAGAGGAGATTAGCGGGAATGCCTGCCCGGCGCACCTGGTCTAAAATGTCCGACACAAAGTGCTTGACTTCGCATTGGCGAAAGCCGAATGCCGGTGATGCAGGATTGCCCGGCGGATATTTGCCGTTCTGATCCAGCACATCCCAGCTCCACGACTGCCAGAATCGGTCGGAGGGCACGCGCACGCGCGGGGCATCAAATCCGCCTGCCGTGCAGCCCGGCCCGGATGCGGGCGCGGGCACGAAACTTAGGTTTGTGATCGGCGCGGGGTATTTGACCAAATCCCAGTTGCGCAGTGTCCATGTGGTGAAGCGCGTGCCAAACTTCGCGTTGAAGCTCAGGCCAGTGCCTTTGGATTGATTGGGCGTCGGATCGTCATAAAACGGACTGCGCCGCGCGCCGTTGATCGTGACAAACGGCCCGACAATCTCCGGCGGCGCGCCTTCGCCCGCATTCTGCCCCTTTGTATCATCATAAATGCCCGTATGGCGCAGCCAGTCCCGATACTCGGTGACTGCGTAGGGAGAGTAGTCTGCCAAAAGGCCGTCGCTGTGCTCGCCGCCGGTCGCCAGCTCTTCTTCAATAGAGGCGTTTACGGCCACAATCACGCCCGGATAGTCGGCCATGACAGCGTGGATTTCCTGCGCTTCGCGGCGTGCCGCGTCCATCGCGCGGTTATGCACAGTGGCGCACAGGCGAGACGGGGTCGGCAGGCGCCAGTCTCGCGCAGGAAACTCCACGCTGCCATTCTTGCCGACGACTTTTTCGCCCTCCCACGTGGTGCCGTCCAGCCGCCACTGCAAATCACGAAAGTCGGTCACTTTGAAGCCGGGCACGCCGCCACTGTGGGTTTGAATGGCGAGGATGACCCCGACCGATAGGTTGTTCTTCTGTGCCAACCGGCAGTGGATACGCAGGGAGGGGGCCGATTGGTAGATGCCGCTGAACCCGACATGGTATCTGCCGTGGTTTTGACCAATCTGTGCCTTGAGGCGTGTCATCTCGGTCTGCGCCTGCGCCTCGGTAAAGCCGGTGGGCGTGATCACATCGATCGCGTCGCATATCGGCAGAATGCAGAACGGCAGGGGAGTTGTTGGCGGCTCTGCTGACGGGGGAGCTTGGGCCGCCATGCCTGCCATGCCCAGCGTGGCAAGCAGCGCGCTGAGAGCAAACATTGTCAATAATGGAGTTTTCACGGCACGTATTCTTTCGCGTTATTCGTCGCGCAGGCCCGCAAACAGCACGGTGGACAGGTAGCGCTCGCCGTTGGACGGGATAATGACAACGATGGTCTTGCCCGCATTTTCAGGCCGGTGGGCCACCTGCATGGCCGCGCACAGGGCCGACCCCGACGAAATCCCCGCCAGTATTCCCTCTTCGCGCCCGCAGCGTCGTGCCCAGGCAACCGCGTCCTCGCTGCTGACCTGAATGACTTCGTCCACAATCTGCATGTCCAAGTTGTCCGGCACGAAACCCGCGCCGATGCCCTGCTGCTTGTGGGGGGCAGGCTTGAGCGGCTGATGCTCGCGCGTCTGCGTGATGACCGGCGACTCTGTCGGCTCCACGGCGACCGCCTGGAACGATGGCTTGCGGGCTTTGATGACTTCGGCGATGCCGCTGATGGTGCCGCCCGTGCCGACGCCCGCGACCAGAATATCCACCTGGCCGTCGGTGTCGTTCCAAATCTCTTCGGCGGTTGTCCGGCGATGCACCTCGGGGTTGGCGGGGTTCTTGAACTGCTGCGGCACAAAGGCGCGCGGCGTGCGGGCCGCGAGTCGTTCGGCTTCGGCAATCGCCCCGTTCATGCCGTCTGCCCCCGGCGTCAGCACCAGGTCTGCGCCGTAGCCGCGCACCAGCAGGCGACGCTCCATGCTCACGCTGTCGGGCATCGTCAAAATCAGTTTGTAGCCTTTGGCCGCGCACGCGAAGGCCAGCCCAATCCCCGTATTGCCCGAAGTCGGCTCGATAATCACCGAGTCGGGGTGCAGCACCCCGCGCGCTTCGGCGTCTTCGAGCATCGCCACGGCAATGCGGTCTTTGACAGACGAGGCCGGGTTGAAAAACTCCAATTTGGCAAGCACGGTGCATGGCGCGCCATCGGTGATTTTATGCAGCTTGACCAGCGGAGTGAACCCAACCAGATCGGTGATACGCTCATATATTTTCATGGTGTGTTTGTGTTTTCCTCAGACTATGATAGACCAACCGCAGGGTGGCTGTCAATCTGTTTTTGCTTCTGCGCGACAGCCACCATGCGGTACGAATCCCATGTGTAGCGGCTGCCATCCAAATCCCCAAACGGGGTGACAGCCTCAAAGCCCGACACCCGCAGCAGCAAGGCCAGCTCGGTAAACGACCACATGCGCAGTTGGTCTGCCGAGCGTGTTCGCCGTCCGTCGGGCAAAGCGGCTGTTTCCTGGGAATGCAGAATGCCCGTGGCGACATCAAACTTCAGTTTATCGCATACAATCGCCCCATCCGGCTGTTCGCGCCAGCGCATCGGCATCCAGCGGCGCAGCATGATTTCCCGGTTGACCGTTTCCACCAAGACCTTGCCGCCCGGCGCAAGCGCCCGCGCCATCGCCTGCGCCACTTTTAATTCTTCCTCGTCTGTTCCCAGCAATCCGAACGACGAAAACACGCTGACCACGGCATCATACGGCTCCGCCGGGACAGGGATTTCGCGCATATCCGCTTCTATCCAGGCCACGTCCACCCCCGCCGCGTCCGCCGCTTCGCGGGCATGGCGCAGCAGATGCGGCGACAAATCCAGGCCCGTCACCCGAAAGCCTCGCGCTGCCAGCTCCACGCTGTGCCGCCCGAACCCGCAGGACACATCCAAAACCCGCGCTTCGGGCGCGAGCTGCAGCAATTGGATTATTCCCTCCACTTCTGCGCGTGTTTCTTCGGGCGAGTACTGGTCTTTGTACGCTTCGTAGTAACCCTCGCCATAGGCCGTCACATACCACGGCTCTGTTGCTGCTGCTTCTTCCATAGGGTTCGCATCCCGCTGTTAAGTGATGAGGGCGCGCGGCACCACGATATACCCGTGGGCCATATCGCCAATCACTTCGCCGCCGTTTTGTCCGTGCCACCAATAATAGTACACAAGATAGGCGCACGTCAGCGCATCCAGGCTGTCTTCCAGACGCTTCAATGCGCCGCCAATCACGCCCGACACATCATGCGGCGGCCAGTCTTCAGGCAAACGCAACGGCGGGTCATGCGCTTGCAGGCCGCGCAGCAGGCGGCCATACGCCGCAAACACCGCCCAGCGCGCCTCGTAGGAGCGCCCCGGCTTTGCTTTATATTTCAGCGTCTTCGCCAGGCCAAACAAAACAACGTGTGCCGGGTGCGGAAACACTTCCATCACCTGACGCCGCGCGCTGTCTTGAGGAGTTTCCAGATACGGGCTGTGGGTGATATTCCGCTCGCGAAATCGCTCCACCAACTCCTCGCCGCGCACATATCCCCGAAACAAAGTGCGATTAGCCGGGTGCGCTCCCGCTTGAAACCGGGCAAATCGCCGCCCGACCTCGGCCTCGCAGGGCCGCTTGCCGGTTTGGTTGGGCACCAGCAAAGGCGCATCCACGCCGATCAGCAGCCCGCCGTGCCCCTCGGCCGCATCCCAGCGATCCACCCAGGCCAAGATGCTTTCGGCATCCCCCAGCGCCTCCTGTACGTCCAGCACCGTAGCGGGCTGCCCCAGCCGACCCGCCAGCGCAGCGCCGCCGCTGCCGTTTGTTTTGCCCCACGCCAGGTCCAGCCCCAAGAAAAGCATGTGTGCGTCCATTCACCGCGCCGGCGGTTTTTCCCTGCCCCGCTTCGCGAGTTGGCAGCATTGCTTCGGCGCCGGCAGTTCCCGTATGGTTGTCTTATGCCCGTGAGGGGCTTTGCTGCATAAATCGTCTGGGTTGATATGTGGGTGCGCGGCAGCGTGCGTGGTAGTGGATATGGGCGTATGCGGCAGTCACGGGGTTTAAACCCCGTGCTAGGGATACAAAACCCACCTGCGTGGGTTAAGAACGACCCCCTCTTAACCCACGCCCTCCGGGTCTGCCCTCCGGGTAGCCAGTGCTGACCAGTGCAGCAGGTGGGTTTCGTAATGCTAGGCCCGCATTTCAATGCGGGATGTGTCTGGGACATATGCAGGACACGCAGCGGCGATTTATGCAGCAAAGGCCCCGTGAGGGCATGGCCGCGGCTCTGCCGGGGGTAGTTTGCCCCCAGCACACGCCACTGCCAATGATGCCATGCCCACAGGGCTTGAGAGGAAGGGAAGCCTATGTGCTGCCAGAGCGGAAGAACAACTCTTAGGCGCGGGCAGGGACGCCAAAGGCGTCAGGGAAGAAAACACAAAAACGCAATGTCTCCCCTACTCTCCCTGATCGCCGCGCCCGCGCCGGGCAAGCAGGCCCGCGCCGACAGCAGCCGCCCCGACCGCCAGCGCGATGCCGCTGGGGTCGAGCACGGGCGGCGGCACAGACACGATCCCGTTGTAGTCTGTCTGCGCCGGCACGGGGATATACCGCCCGTGCGTCGGCGGGCTGAACCGCGCGGCAAACGTGCGCAACTGCCCCGCAATATCCGGCCTCGTCATGGGGATACCGTGCCCCGTCGCGGCCACCGAAGGGTTTAACTCGGCCAGCGCTTCCACCGACTGCCGCGCCAATGTCCAGTCGCAGGTAGCATAGGACGGCGGGCGCACCATCTCCTGTTTCTGCGTCACCGTATCCACAAACGAGTCCATGTTGACCGTGATAAACGCATCCCCCGCCACCAGAGTGCGGTCGCTTTCGCGGAACAGCGACACATGGCCCGGCGCGTGGCCGGGCGTAAAATGCCATGCCCAGCCGTCGGGACCGGGGATGCTGCCGTCGGCGGGCAGCTCTTTCAGCCGGTCACTGATGTCAATGCCACTCTCGGGGAAGAAGCGGGACAAGAACGGGAAAAAGCCGCCGACACTGGGGTCAAACGGCGGGTATTTGGACTGTCCCGTCAGATACGGAAACTCCAAAGGGTGCGCGTAAACGGGCACATCCCACGCTTCCGCCAGCGCGTGCAGGCAGCCGATATGGTCAAAGTGCCCGTGGGTCAGGATAATCGCTTCGGGCCGGGCAGTGAGGCCATAGCGGGCCTCGGCGGCGGCTTTGATCTTGTGGGTAAATCCCGGCAGGCCCGTGTCCACCAAGACCCAGGGATGCCCCGGCTCCCCGAGAAAGTACAGATTAACCACGGCGGTGGGCAGGCAGGCGACACCGTAAGCAACATCAACAGCGGTTTCAGACATGGGATACCTCGCGCAAGCGTTATCAAAAGATAACCAGAGTGTTATCCGGTTCTACCCGCAACACGGCTGAGATAATCCCCCACCACGCTCACCAGTTGGTCGGGGCTGAACGGCTTGGTAATATACTCATTGACCCCGACATCCATACCCTTTTGAATGTCTTCTTCCTGCGCTTTGGCCGACAGCATGATAATCGGCAGGTCGGCGGTGGCCGGGTCCGCCCGCAGTGTCCGCGCGACTTCATAGCCGTCAATGCGCGGCATCATAATATCCAGCAGAACCAGGTCGGGCTGATGGGTGCGCACTTTGTCCAGCGCTTCCTGCCCATTGACCGCGACCAGCATCTCGTGCCCCTGCCGCGCCAGGATAAACTCCATCAGCCGCACTATTGGCGGCTCATCGTCCACGACCAGTATTTTGTAAGCCATGCTGCTATTTTACCATAAGAGCCGTAAGGCCCCGCAATTTATTGCTGGGGATATAAGGCTCCGTGCCTTTCCGAAGGCATGATATTCCTGCCGTTCGGGTATAATGTTTGCAATCGTTTCTGCTCACTTAAAAAC
>JAABUL010000451.1_pt1 | contig 87718 bp, 83 predicted proteins | sample 5559151 | NCBI WGS metagenome assembly JAABUL01 (sample SAMN10711876, study PRJNA513368) | rock metagenome | isolation source: Antarctica rocks | place: Antarctica: Victoria Land, Pudding Butte sud
AACTTGTCATCTAATGCGTTAATTCTGAAAGATCTATTCAAGCACTCTTTAGAAGTATGATCAGACTTATGACATAGAAAGCAGTTTTCGATTAGTAAGTCATTTTCTTTGACGTTAGTCAAAACAGCGTCACGTGGTTTTGACTGATCAGTCATCTTCATTTCTATGATTCTATGAGTAGCTTTGACTGATTCTTCAGCATAGATGATCTGTTTAGTTGTTCAAACTTTGATCATTGCTTCTCTATTCTTGATCTTTCAAATAGCTCGTTGATCGTTATTCAATTGAATGAGGTAGAAATGAATTTCTTTCAAAGTACTGAGTTGAATCAATTGAGTTATTCAAGCGAATCAAAGTCGAGAGTTTATTTTATTCTTTAGATCGACGATCAGCTGTTTTTCTTGATAGTCTAGATAGAAGAATAGTCGTTGAAATTGAGTATAAAACTCGCTGAATTTCTTCTGTTCTTGAATCAAGTTGTAGTAGTCTTTACGAAAGTTGACTTCTTTATCTGAGTCATCAAACAACTGAGCTAGCTCTTTCAAAAGCTCATTGATGATCTTGTATGAGTTGAAACAGTCACGTTCATGTTTTGACTGAGTAATCTCAGCTGCATCATCGAATAATCTGAAATGTACGTAGCTCAGCTTGACTTGTTCACTTGAAAAGAGATCGACGTTGATTTCTAGCTTGTTCTGAACTTTTTCATACCAGTTCTTTCAGATAGAGTTCTTTTCATCAGTGAACAACGAAGAATCGAGTATTTTCTGAGACCTAGAACGCTCAGAGTAGGTTGACGATGACGAGGTAATCTTTTTAGCTTGTAGCCTAGCTTTCAGCTTTTCGCATCGTTTCTTCAAAGCTTTCATAGTCATAGAAGATGTTATGATTTCAGCGAATGAGTCATTATCTTCGACAATGAAGAATGAAGCTTCGAAACGCTCTTTGAAGAAACGAGGCATGATGAAGAAGAAAGAAGAGATTGAATTGAACGAGTGTTTTAAAAGAAAGAAATCGAGCGAAGAGCGATGCTTGACAATAGAAGATGAAGTCATTTTTGTTGTTTGGTTTGAGAGTTGATTGATTCTCTTGATCGATTTGATTCTCTAGCAATCAACGAAGATTCTTTATCGCTGATTCTATTAATCGAAATGAACGATGTGTACTTAATGAGCTGTAAGTCGTCTAGCAATTCAACCAGCCTCGCTGTTGATTCTATAGATTTCCTAGTGTTGTTCTGCCTTTCGATTGCGTCGATCATCAGGTAAATGAATTTCTTTAGACTCGATCTGCCTGAATGAGTATATTGAACGAGTAATGAGTATCTGTATCGTATGATAAACGAGATTCTTAATGTAATGTTGAGATCGTGCCTAGATCATTCAACCAAAGAAGCTCGAGGCTGATATGTATGTATTGCTCTTTAGAGGTAGCTATAACAAGACATTAAGAATACAGAAGAGAAAGAGTGCAAGCTCTTCTATAAATAATGGCTTGAGACTGCGCTAGACTCGATACAGATGTGATGTAATATGTCAGATGTGTTTGCCTAAAAGAATGATGAAAGAGATGAATGAAGAAAGTGCTGAACAATGAGAAGAAGTGCTGAGAATGACTCGAAGGGTTCAATAGAGATGCGCTAGATTCAAACTAGACATAGCGTCATCTGAATTCTGGTCGATTCAGGCATGTTCATAACACTTTCAGAGATTCATTGAGTGTCTGAGAGTGAGACAAGAATTGATGATGTTTTCGTACAAAGTCAGTTCTAAGAAATTTCAATAGATGAGAAGATAACTTGAAATAGATGACTGAATCGAGACTTTGATTACTCTTGAAGAAATCGAGTTGAGTATTCACAGATGATCGAATCATGATGAAGGTTTTGACGATCGAGAAAATGATGATGCTCAGCAGTAGATAGTGAGATCATTTGTTAAAGTGTTTAGTCTTCAAAGAAGAGTGTTGCTGATTTGAGAGAATTTTTTGTGATTCTCAAGCAATCAATGAAGATTCTTTATCATTGATTCTATTAATCGATTTGAACTGATGCTACTGACTGAGCAATGAATTCTCTAGCAATCACATGATTGTATATTCTCGTTGATTCTATTGATTTCTTGATATTGTTCTGTCTTTCGATGTTGTCGATCATCAGATACACAAATTTCTTTATACTTGTTTCATTGTCAGTCGAGTTAATTTGAATGAGTATAGAAATCAGTATCATATGATTAATGAATTCTTAAAGTAATGTTGAAATCGTGTCTAGAAACTAATCAGAGTGCATGCGTGGTTAGAATGTTTGATCGATAAAGATAGCTATAACTAAGACTTTAAGAATACAGAAGAAAGAAGATACAAAAGGTAAGAAGAACACGCTCTATATAGTAGTTATTCAGATTGACGCTAGTCTCAAAGAAGACGTGTTGAAACACAAGAAAGATGTTGATTTAAAAGATGTTTATAACACAAAGAAATGTGTTTGTCATAGAAATCTGTTGACTATTCGTAACACAAAGAAGTGTGTTTGTCTAGAAGACAATAGAAGCTGATTAGAAGATGCTAGAAAAGAAAAAAGATGCTGAGTTATATCTGAGTCAAACCTGAGTCAGATCTAGATCAGATCTCGACTAGATCTCGACTAGATCATTGACTAGTTCTAATTAATTCTGACATATTCGTAACATTTTAATTCAGATACGATAAACTACAAAACAACTCATGAATGACTTGAAGCTAGAAAAGCAAATGATATTATCATTTGAATGAAAGAGTTACTGAACTTCAATCATCAACAATTGAAAAAAATGAAGCTGATCATTGAAGTTCAGATCAATAAACATAGATGAAACGTCACATATGAAGTAGATAACTGAGTTTGACTATCTTTCAGAAACGTCAAGACAACGAGACTCTGTAAAGATTTGAAAGACAAACAGCTAAATCTTTATTAAATCACTGTCAAAGTGAGTATCTTCTATCATCTTCATTTATCAATCAGCATGAAGCATCTGCATTTGATGTTTAGTTCAAAGCTACTGCGATCATATTCAGAAGACTTTCTATCAGAACAGCATTCAAAATCACTCAGATCAATCACTATCAAAGACGATGAACATTAAAAGATAGATGATATATTGAACTTCAGACGTTATCGAGAATAAATACAGTACAAAGTCAAATGAACAAATCTAGATAGAAACAACAAATGATACTATGTTGATAAAGAGAAATTCAATGACTCAGAGAAAGTTTTGAACAAATTTCATAAGCTATATTTAAACAAATTGCGCTAAATATCGAAATAACTATCAACAAAAGTGAGCAAATGAACTACATTCATGCAAACATGAATTTTCAAAGAGAGAGATAATGTTACAAGTGTATCAAGACTGATAAGGCTGAACAAGACTGACTAGTCAAGATCTGACTCAGGTTTGACTTAAATATGACTCAATCTCTTTTTCTTTCTCAACACTCTTTTCTTTCATCAACATCTTGTTCATCTACATCACATTCTTTTCATGTCACAAACACATTTCTTTCAAGTCTAGCACAATCTCTGAACATTACATAAATAGAAGCTTTTGTATCAATCTTCTTCTGTATTCTTAATATTCAGTTATAACTATTTCTAAAGATCAAGCACTATTAACTCTGATCTTCATTGATTGTATCATCTAGGCATGATTCTGACAAAAAGCTTCTTCAAAAACTTTGTCATCAAAAGCTCTTTCATCAAAAACTTCATTGAAAGCTTTATTGAAAGCTTCATCAAAAGCTTTATCTAAAGCTCTACAGTTTCTTTGAAACATACATCATCATCACGCATTCAATAGAATGATTCTACCTGTTCAAATTGTTACGAGTGTGTCGGGATTGAATAGAGTTTTCTAGTCAACAAGCTCTAGGGGTTTTGGCCCATGTTGAACCCCTAGCCTCAACACTCTATTCTAGCGCTTCCGATACTCGAGCAAACCTGCTTCGTCTCCTTTGTTTTGCCCTACTATAGATACAGCTCGAAACTCTCTTTGATTCCTTCTGTATTCTTAATATTCTAGTTATAACTACCTCTATTGATCAAACATTCTATTCAGCTACGCACTACCTCGCTGCAGTGTGGTTAGATTCTAGGCACGGTCCCAACACAAATTTACTCTCAATGTGCTTGCTCTGAGCAAGTTGATCAGTCAAATGATGCTGATCAATCTTCAAAATTCACTTCAAAAAGATTTCATCAATCTTCACATATGCTACATTCATATGAGATATGAAATCACTTTGTCGAAGCTCAAAAGTGAAGATCTCATTAATCTGAAAAGAGCTTTAAGTCAATGAAAAGTTGTTTGAACAGTTTATTATATGAATTAGTGAAAACGAAAGAAGTAAAGAAAGAAGAGATGAGAAGATGAGAGAGAATTCATGCATATAAATCGCAATTGCAACGTCATTTTCAATGATATAGTTTATATTTTCGAATTAATTCTTCATCGAGATGCTTGAGAGAGGTACAAGCAATTGTCAATTAATTTGTAGATGATGAAGGTAGATATAGATGAATTCTTCTAATATTCTCGTGGGGGCACTAATTTAGCGTGCGCGAAAACCTCGTTTATACAAGTAATAAGTTCTGAGTCAGCAATAGAATAGCTGAAAATTGCGTTGCTCATTGATAACAGACTTGCTCAAGCATTCAACTAACCTAGTTGTAATATATATTTACGTTTGAAAGTAATTTTATGCTCTCAATTTCAGTAGATTAGAACTTAGTAAAAGATGCATGCTCTTGAAATTAATTTTGAACGTTTGCTATTTATTTACTAGTAAATTATCAGATATTTACGATACAATGCAGTTATGTTTAGTAAGTAGGTACATGCTAAGGTAAAGCGTGTACGAATTACCTACATCTTACCTTACAAATCGCATAGTACCTTACCTTACTTTAGATACCTTAAGTTACTTACGCATGACATCTCTTACGACGTGTTGATGAACCAATAATTCGCTGCTGCGAACTCCAATTTGTATCAGTAGGAGCTCTGAAATGCTCGATCTGACGGTTCAAGAGGCTATTTCCGGTGTTCTTGGGTCTATTTCTCTGGCATCGTGGGTCTTCTTACTTGTACTGTAGCGTTTGATTCTTCCCATCTGGGCATCAACTAAAATCATGTACTACAGATACCCCAGTTGGTTGAGAATTATCAGTCACAGAGCGCAGAGGGTATTTCACTCTCGTTCCTTGCTGTGTGGTTTGTTGGAGATCTTTCGAATCTATTTGGCGCCATTTGGGCTGGTTTGGTACCGACAGTCATTGCCCTAGCTCTGTACTTCTGCTTAGCAGACACTATATTGATTGTCCAATGTCTATATTACAACAACATCAATGCTCGGAATAAGAAATCAGAGGTTTCTATTTCTTCGGATCCAGAAAACCTAACTCAACCGTTACTCCACCAGACGATCAGCGACATCGGCCTACCAGGATCGAGGCGACGCTCTTCTGCATCCCAAGGACGCCGTAACTCTAGCCTAAGGAGTTCTGTGCTCCCTATTGCCCTAAAGGAAAGCGGCGTTCGTAGGCCCTGGGTCAAGAACGCTGTTTGGATACTCCTGGTATGCGCTGGGGGTGCTGCGGGCTGGGCTATTGCATGGGCATCTGGCCTCTGGAATCCTGAAGCTGGTGGCAGTGCCAATGACGCCGCCGTTGGTGCAGAGGTCCTGGGTTATCTGTCAGCAGTGGCCTATCTGGGGTGGGTCAATCTGATGGTACTACATGGGACTGTTGCTTATAGATCATCTATGCAGGGCTCGAATTCCCCAGATAATGAAAAACCACCGAGAGCGTTCGTGTGAGGGTAGGTAACCCATAATCAGTTTGCAAAGTTGCCAATACATCTTCTGAGACCACTTCTCAGGGCTGTCGCTCCTGTTCTTCATTCTTTCGCTCGTGGGGAATGCAACATATGGTGGCAGTGTGAGTGGAAAAGAGTGACACTCCCAAAGATGGAACTTTTGCTCATATTTGTATCCTAGATCCTTTTTCACTCTACTGCAAAGCCGTACATCCTTATCAATCTTCCGTGGCTTATTGGTTCGCTAGGTCAGTTTGTCTTTATGCTGATTAGACTTCTATCAAGGCTGATCTCAATTAGGAACTATGGGCGAGGATACTTTGATATTCATACAATTCCATTCGTATGCCAAGTCCGCTGACTTGGCGGATGATCCGGCAACAGGATAGGGCGGTTATACCTCATCTAATTATACGTAGACGTCTTGAACACTATGCGAGGTGAAGGTTAATAACACGCAGGAGTACTGGAGGTGGATTGATTACTTCTACATGGTCCTGCATATCAATCATTTGTATGCATTGAGTTTGTGGATTTTGGGACTATCTCAATTTTCTTTCACATAGACATAAACATTAGACTATCACTAGGAACGATCCTTGAGACTGAGTATTTCGGATTTGGGTTCCATTGAGGTAACCACGGAGTATCACAAACCACGCCAGCTATGCTCGTCACCATATCAATGGTTCGCCCAAGTGAACATCCCCAACGATAGAAGAAAGATGCTCCCACAGAGTTCAGTCGAAGAGACCGAAGCCCATATCCTCGTCTGAATCCTCCTTTTCTGTGAGGCCACTCTGGTCAGTATGTGAAAGCACAAAGGCATTAAAAAGACATTGTTGATGCGGCAAGACTTGCCTTCCTCCTTCTTTTCCTCCTTGACTTCTTCGGCTGGAGTATCAGCAGCGGTAGCTCCCCCAGCTCCTCCTGAGGGCGCCGCAGCCGCTCCGCCACCGGATCCCACGTTCAACAACATATCTTTGACATTTTTGCCTTCAAGCGCCTGCAATATTAAGTCAATCTTGAATCTTTCTATCGGATGCTTGACGTAACGGCAGCGACTACCTTTGCAAAAAGAGTTGTCCATATTGATTCGACGTCTTCGACGTTTGCGGCTTTGATAAGAGTTTGGAGTTTATCGGGCTGTATAACTGTAAGGGCAACGGACATGCGAATTTACAAGAAAACCTCAGACACTTACAGTGATATCGACGTCGTCATCCGCAAGGATGAGAGCAGCATAAGATGTCGCAAGCTCGGAGTGAGACATTGTACAAACCTTGCAGATGCTATGTGGATGTTTATTCAAGGCCAAAGGATTTGATTTGAATGTTCGCAGTTCAATGTGCGATTCTTCGCTTGCAGTAGTGCAGGATCGGAGCCCCGCTAGTAGGGTACTATCGTGATCATTAAGGTATGTACTGTACCTTACCTTACCTAGCTAGGTACCTAACCTTAGAAATTACGGTACACTAGCCTGTTTATCATTTTGGGTACGTCACATTGCGTTAAGATGCTACCTACGTCTTCTATCACCTCTCTCCCACCTTAATCAGAGATACCACGGCACATACCTTAATTCACCACGCTCGACGGTTTCAAATACAGTTTACAAGAACACTGAATATGACTGACTCCCCAGCGGTGCAAATTCCCCTAGATCCGAAGGAACAACCTATTCTCGACCATATTTTCAATATTCGTAATAAGCTCTCATTGTTGAAGCGGGACAAATCAACGTACATCAAATCCCATGACGTTCTTGCTTTATACGAACAGATAATTGAGCAAGTGCATCTCCTCAATGTTATACGGAAAGAGCATAGTAAGCCACGGGAGCAGAACAGAGGTTGGTGGTCCTGTGTGGTAGTTCAAATGGACCCTTTACATTTCCAATCAATCCATAGCTCTAACCCTTCGCTCCCACAGTTGACAGTGTCTTGGAGGACTGTTTTCAGCTCATTTCGCTTTTTTTTTTGACTATCGGGCGCAACAATGAGGCCCCTGCAGTGTAAGCATTTTTGATTCCAGAGCACAACGCAATCAACTGACAATACCTCCCATCTTGCGCAGCTATTCGATGACTTCGACAATCAGAGTATGTTTCTCCACATCCGCAATGAATCTTGCTTCGATCTCACCATGTCTAGCGTCTCCTCGATCATTTGAAAGAAGCTGCCTTCTACTCTGCAAAGGATCTCGACTCCGTCAGTCATACCTTAGATACTATGCGCGAAACTCTAAGACGCGGGAAAGAGACGTATTCGCCACACTTGTTGACCTTGTTGGAAAATCGACTGGACACTTGCCGGAACATTCTTGCCGATTTGCAAGCCGCTCTAGCAGATTTATCTCCGGAACTTACGCCGATCCATGAGAGACTGATATCCGTCCTTCGCTCGATATCTGCAGCGAATACCAGGCCTAAGGTAGAATGTTCCTTCCCTTGGTGATTCACTAGCTCATAGCAACTTCAGTTTCCAGCAGCAGAAGTACAGGGTTTTCGTAATCAACTTCAGGACATTCAGGATAAAATGGTTAATGGTAAATTTTTGGCCGAGGACGGTAAAATCCCCGCGGGGCAGGCCATTGTTGTAGAACTCTTGAACCGCTGCTTCAGATGGTCTGAAATAGTCCTCACCAGGTAGATTTTCACAATGACATTTTGTGTCTCATGCCAGAAGCTAATAGATATCCAGGCAAGGCAAAATTGGTGAGCGATTCAAGACAACCTACGACAAGCTGTGTGATATCCGAAACCAGCTAGAGAAACTTTCGCTGACGCAGGCTTGGTCGTTGCGAGAGACTGATCTCTACGACTATCAGCGTCAGCTTGATAGCATCGACGAGTCACGTACCAACGGCAACTTTGAAGACGAGTTTGGAGCCAACGCAGACCTCCATGCACAAAGAGTAAGCTTGACCGCTTTGTAGCTTAGACAATCAACTGACAGCAGCGGTAGACTTTATTGTATCTTCTCCGACGCAGCTATGCGTACATTTACAGTCTCATTATATCTTCTGAGCCGGTTTCTGAGGCTCTATTGCCAGTCTTCAACCAATTGCAAACACTTCGGCGATGTCTGCTCGAGGTTAGACGGTCAGGCGGTGTGTCATCGCCACGGGAATTGTACCCTTACAGTATGAAGGTATGTATATGGTAGATGCGGGTTTGGGCTTCTCTTAGTATCTTGAAGCTAACGCTCACAGTTGAACTCCATCGACAATATGCGGATAGATGGAAAGTTTATGGTGGGGTCGGATATTCCAGAAGGTCAAGCGAGTGTAAACTCATTGCTTGCCGAGTGTTTTGATCTCTGCTACGATTTAAGAGTTGAAGCAGAAGAAAATTCGCAGTCAGAATTAACTATTTAGTTCTTTAGCATAGCGTTTGCTGAGACCTGAGAATTCTCAACTATATTATACAAGACTTGTGTACAAAATGTAATAATATTAGTGAGATGAAAACTGGTTAGTTGTATTTTTTGATTAAATATGAAAACCAATATTTGCACACTCAGTTTCCATAGTAGAATTTTATATGATGTGTCACTTTTAGTACTATTCTATATATCAGATGAAATGACTATACAAAAATCTTAGAAGATGGTACAATAATTTATTAATGATTTAAGCTACGATGAGGGGTACTCTGTATACAGTACTCTACGAGTACAGTATAAGCACAGCATAGTGCTCTGTTGCTAGAATCAAATTTATTTATCCTCGACGTTTAATCGGGACCGCTTATGGTACTTTGGGTTCAGAAAGCAAGGCAAACGCCGATTCGAGTTACTGTGCTAGTAAATCATGTGGTGAACTGGTGATAATCCGTATTCTAGTATTCTACTGTACTTAGCAAGTAACCGCCTTTCCACGGGGGACAACCGCCCGCCCCAACTCCCACCATCCCACCGATATTCTATAAGCGCATCAATCGCTTTGGCGCATACATGGGATATACGGAGGCATTACCTTCGGAATGCGGGCTGTAACTGAGATCTATGAAGGAGTTTCAGTGCCAGTCCGCCATCTTGCGCTTTCCCTTGCCTATGAATTACCACGTTGTACACCGTACACCGTCATGTCCATCATCCTTCCTTGCACATCCCACGCATCCGCCATTCCAAGTCTCACTCCCCACCCTATGCGCAGCGAGAACCTCCGATGCATTACTTCCATAATTCCATTGCGCTGATCATTACACCAAGCTAACGCGCTTGCCCCCCACAATATTCACTCAGCCCCTTCCTGTAAGTCTGTTACATCCTGTCCCGCAGCCACCTGGAGTTCTTGACAGAAGAGTCAGTGAGTTTCGTACCTTTTGCGATCCAATTGTTTCACCCCACGCAGATCTCACTTCCAAGAACCTTCTGCCCCCCCCCCCCCCTCCCCCCTAAAATTTAGCAGGTATATCCTACAAGCCCCTCCCCCCCCCGCATTAATTTTCGTGAGTCGCCCATATGAATTTTCTATCGAGTTTGTCAAGGTCCATCATACTTCCTTCACATCCCTTCGACTACTTTGATGATTCGTAGCATCATGCGGCGGTTTTCATTCACTTGCTTGGTCGTTGTAGCCTTGACTGCTGTTTCATCGACTACTGCTTCACCAATCTCAACCCTCAGCCATTACTTCCGATCTCCTACACTGGGAGAGGGACATGCCTTGAGGAAAAGGCAACGGGTCAATTGCTATAATATTAGATCGGCTTTCGATAGCTCATGTTGGGGAGTCCTTGATCTGAGCGACTGGCTCAATAATCCAACGACAGGATGGAATCATACGCATCCGCCATGTGATATGACGCAAGATTCTTCGCAATGCTGCGTTGCTGGTGAACCATGGACGACATGTTTCCTACGTCTTGGGCACGGGACAGGGGGAAGCGATTGTTCTCAGATCAATGTACAGACCTGTTCGTTGGACTTGCATCAGAGTGTCAACGACACTGTCGCGGTGCAGTATCATTATGTCATGAAGACAATATATAGTATTAAAACCCTGACGTGCCAAACATTTGAGATAGAATGATCTTACTGACTATAAGGTAGGCATCAACAATTTCTTTACAACATATTGGACCGCTCTTCAATACGCTGCTAGCCAGGCCCAGCTCGTAATACAGCCAATTATTGAAGAACTCGATGTGAAGGCACAAACTAAGTTCCCGTGGGTCATAATTCTCAGTCTTCTCTCAATTGGACTGGCATTCGTTGGAGCGCCCAGTGTCGCAGTGGGCATGTTGCTTCTTTCGCCTTCGCTAAAATACGGCAGTCAGGCGCTAGCCATCAGTGCAATGCAAGCCCCAGGCTTTACTAAAGCGATGTGGCCTGCAGGAACCGATGACTCGAAGTCTGTGCAGATCGGCGACTTGGACAAAGAGCTCGCCAATGCAACTCAAGAGATGGCGGACAGGATCAACACTGGTGTTCAGCTTCTCATGACTGACATGCCGACATTTGTCGCTTTTGCCGAAAGCGGAAGGTTCTCTGGCAGCGAAACACTCTCGCTCCCGGCCAAAACGGACGGGCTTGATTACGCCCTCACCACGTACATGCTTTCCGAGGCAATGGCAAAGAACGGCTGGTACATTGTCCCACACCTTGGGCCGTATAATAGCGCCGCCGAAGTGGCGAATGGCCCGTTCGGGTGCACGATGGGCCCCAACAATGTCTGCACTGTCGACGATCAAGCCAGTTTCTGGAGTGAAAGCAGTCGGCGCGTCTATACTCTCACCAACGCGGAACACAACGACAACAAAAAGACTCCACTTCAGCTTACACAAGACATTATCAGCAACGGATGGGCCGCTCTGAACGTCCTGTTCGACGGCGCCTTCAACTGTACCGCCGAAGGCAAAGCAGGTAGTGCAGCGGTCAACTTTAATTGGGATGGGACTCTGGACATTGCTTGCGTATCCCAACTGTCGGTCTACATTGCTTGCGGGGCGCCATGTCCGGCCCCTCTCATCAACGGAAAATGCCCATTTGGATGGGTCCCCATGTCGCAGTGCAAGTTGTAGCTCCCGGATCCCAAGGACGTTCTATGCTTTACGAGAGGTGCCCCGACACATTTCATTTTTGTATATACCGTTTTATTTTCGCTTGCATTTGCATTCTGGGCGTTTTTGCTTGCACAGCATCAAGCCATCGGCGTTGTATGCTTGCTTTGCTTTTGTTGCCGTTCGGCGTCGTTTCTTCAGGACGGAAATTCGATTTGCAGCGAATTCAGCTGAGTAGATACGTGTATAAACTCAGAAAGCACAGAGTGTAAGCATTAGATCTAATATGTCCAGAAACATTTCTGATATACAATATATATTTTCATAGTTCTAATCTCTGTCTCTGTTCAATTCGTGACACGAGCACACCTCTGCAGATGATTAGAGCTTAGTCATACACATTGCTTTAATATCATTCGTATCTCCTCCGAGCGCAATTGTTTCAGCCTTCGCTGCTTATTTGTCTTCGCGATATCGAATCACAAGGTCATGCGCTCTGCCGCCATCACGTATCTTGGATATCCCGGCGTGAGCGGAAGCCCATCCCCACTGAAACTAGGCATGTCGTCCACATTGATGTTCCCAGCATTGAAACGCGAATTCGTCCCACACTTCTCGACAATCGCACCGAAAATGTTCTCCTCGCACTGTGCTTTCGATGGAATTCGACCTGGCATCGGCTCGGCGGGCAAGTAATAGCCCAGAGCGCAGCCGGGCATTTCTATCCATATCCATTTATCGCGGACTAGACGTTCTGGCTGAGGAAAATTCAATTTACCGCAGGCGATTGGGACGGCGGCCTCACACATTGTGGGGTTAAGACCAATCTGTGGAGGTTCGGTGATTTTGACGCATTCGACATGGTAGCCATTCTCGGTGAGATTGAAAGGCCTGATACGATTTCCGACGGTCAGTAAATTGAGCGGACGAGTAGTGAGGGCGGAAGAGGGGACGGCGAGGAATTGGAGCAATAGAGGTAGCAGAATCACAGAGGCACACATGGTGAGCCGAAAATTCTGGGCTTGAGGAAGTTGTTGATTGTGATATCTTGTAAAGGGCGGAAATTGTGGAGAGAGATCAGCCAAAGTAGAAGAGAGGGGAGAGTGGATATATGTGGATGGTTGTACCGCAGCTGCATGGTTTTTCGCAAAATCGCGTATATCCCATTGTTAGACTCACTGTAGGCATCTGCGGACGGAGAATCCCGCATGCGCTCTCTTCGCCCCAAACAGAGATATATATGTTGTATTATCCGCTTCGTTTCGCAAATTTGTGTGGGTGATAGGAAATGAGGCGAGACAGTAGATGAAGACGGTCTGCTTATCTGGCAATGAATACGACAGAGGGATACTAACGACTTACGCATCACGGTTCAACAGACCAACAGTCCTCTTTCCTAGCCTAATACCCTCAAAGACGACACCAAACACTTCGCTTTGTTATGGGCTCCAACAACCTTGACTAACCGTGTCTTAATTCCAACGAGGCCGTATACGTGTGCTGCGAGCTCCTTTCTAATGGAAGGAAAGATTAATTCTCCTGCGTCTCAAGCCATCAAGCAAGCAATGTAAAGAGCAAACAATCGAATATCAGGTCAAGCAGCTTCCTAGCTTCTCTGGGGTACTGAGGCTAACAATGACCTGGGATGTGGCGTCTAAGGACATTCTTAAAGTCGGATGTTCATCAATGCCGTGAGCGTTCAGGGCTTTGCTAAAGATCCAATGCGCGTCAATTTTCAAGGTGATCCTTTCGCCATGGTTATGGAGACAACTCTTGGCCCAGGCAATCCAAGCACTTTCGATCTAGATATTGAGGGTTTGCTCCTCCTGAAAAAGGATGATACACAGCTACAATTTTCTATACCCCCGCCGCCAGTCCAGCCGACCAAGGCGCCAATAGCAAACAGTAGTGATTCCCTAATTCAACATGACCCGATCCTTACCCATCTGGATTAATGATACGTTCACAGCTCTGTGTGAAGTGGGAGCAGTACCAGGTACTTGATAGCCGCCGAGACAGTTGTCGGTAGCGAGGCGAAAAGTTTGATCCGCCGCGGGTCCACCGGTATGGGACTTATCTGCACAGTGCCGCAGTTGTAACACTCATCCCTGCCGGTTTGCAACGGGTAAAAGCTGTTCCGAATATTAGTGCCAGTATGGTAAGATGAAGACGAAGAAGATGAAGAAGAAGAAGAAGAAGATCTAGCATACCTTGCTTGGATCCCCTGATCTGGAGGTTTCACACCGTCTGCCTCAATCGTTAGATCCTTTGCGAAAACGCTTGTGTGATTTTCCGACCCTGTTAAAACGGCCGCCATGCCATACTGCCCGGTGGCCAAGGCACTTCTCTGCCTAGGATCGAGATTCATCTGAGGTACGATAGAACTAGCTTTGGTACTTCTATTTTCGACATAGACCTGAGCGATTTTGAAGAAGTATTCATATTCTACACACTATGCTCACGTTTTTAGGTCCAATGTGTCCGGATTAGCTGGGCGATCCAGTCGAACACAGATTTAATTGGGGTCGCATTCTTTGTTGATAAGTTGAGCTCGCATACCGGGGTTCGAAATGCAGAAAACCAAAACCGAAAAGGCCTGAGGCGAATGTTCGTAGCGGCAGCGAGACGAGGTCAATTCGAGTCCTGCCGGACATTGAGCAGGATGGAATACCATGGTCCGCTTCTCTTTTAGGTTCCGGGAGGACTTAAGCTATAGGTGTCGAAAACAGAGATGCGAGACTTGACAGCGAGGCCATCGGAGTGGAGGGTGGTAGCATTGAGCTGTGATACAGGTCTGATATGAACGTCGAGATGTCAGGATGAGCCCGATAACTATGTGAAAGACCAAACAGGCGAGTGCATAATAAGCAACGTTGGGTGTAGAGCACATCAAATTGGATAAGTGAGAGAATACTTGGCTGATACATGACATCGAGAGCTCGGAAGAATCTATGCCGACAGATAGACAGCGAGAGCTGCATAAACCTACAAGGTATCGTTAGATGTACCATCCCCACCTCTAGACTCTAGCGACCATGTAGGAATGAATGAGGCGGATGCGCTGATAAGAAGCTCTGATAGCAGGGCGAAGACGACGTAGAATATATTCATGGTTATGTGCGAAAAGGCCGATGGTCAATGTGTCGTGTCAGTCCTGAGGACGAAAGATGTATTTTATCAACGCATAATCTCGACCATGAGCATCCTGGATAGGATTGAGATCTGGGAATTAGCTGACTTATGTTGGCATAAAATTCATAGCCGGCAAGCAATCTGTATTCGGGCCCATTGTGGTAGATGTTGGGTTATTCATCGATATACAATCCGAAACTGCTGTAAGCGCAATCAAGAACCAAACTTGACATACCTGGCTTACATACTGCGGCTATCGCTTTCTAGACAGGTCCGACGTTGCAAAGATGTTCTTGAGAGTCTAGTAATGGAGACGAAATATATATCAGATAGCCACAGGTGAGAGGAGTAAGCCGCAGTGTATCCCTACATCTGGTCCTCATAATCCCATTACCCTTTTGAGCTTCAATTATTTGTCCTCCCCCGTATCGCAAACTCACGATCGATCTTGGTTGATTATCTGGAACGCCACATGAAACGTAGTGAACCCACCAGGAGCAAGAGCATGGGATTACCAAGGATGAGAGCGCACAGGGATGCTTTCAGGGCCAGTAAAGGCTTGACCCGTTGGTAGGCAATGAGGATAAGAACGCGCCATCTCTAATAAGAAATGTCCGTCTGGAAAACCGCAGAGAAGATAAAAATCTTTGGTCAGGAGTGACGCTACAACAGATATATAGACATAGACCGAGATTTTAGTTATACCAAACTCGTCTAACACAGAACGTTGCTCTTCGTTACAGCGTTCAGACTCGAGCAATATATTTATATAGCGCCGGCCTAAGAGAAGATCCTATCTTGGAGTTCCTTAGGATAGTAAAGCGACTTGGTCTGCAAGATCCGCAGTCAGAACAACGATCAGAAGGGCCGGGCGCGAGTACTGTCTGACAACGTCAATCATTTGCGTGGCATAACTTATGATCGATAGATCTATATCTGCACATAAGATCCCTTCGTCACCAGGCGGAAGCGGCTCAACGAATGGAGTACGACCAGGCCGGTATATCATCGCAAACCCTCCCCTGCTTTTCCCACAAAATTAGCGTTTCCAGCCTCGTCTACTCTTTGTTCGCCGCCGTCAACGTTTGGGCTGCTACGAGTAGAAAGGTTGCACACTTCATAGCCATGAGCTGCCAAGCCTGCGATTCTGCTTGTGCCGCGACATGGTAAGGCCAGGGCATACTCTCGGGTTTCTTGGAGGAGGGCCAGTGTGCAACATGTATCTCGTTGTCTTGAGAGTATCGTAGTACCCCAGGGGGTCTGGAGATGTTCCTAGCTGTTAGGGGGAAAGCGGTCCGCCAATCGAGTGCGCACAATAGCCATTCGATCAAGGAAGGTTTTGGAATCTATATATCCATACCAGTTAAGACCGCCAACCTTGCCAAACGGGGTGTCAATCACACAGTTCCAGAATTCAGCCTGCCCGTCATCCCAAAGCGATAGCCCACATGCGTAAGCTTGATCTTGCGGCCATGGCAAAGGATATCGCCTTGGGTGTTAATGCAGGACTATAATATGACGCTTCGTGAGAACAGCGCAATGCAAGGTTGCTTGAAATGTAATAAGGGTTCAGATATACCTGTGCAATACATATGCTCCCCCAGCTCTTTCGCTATGTCCCAGGACTATGAATATCCTTGTTTACTTGATAGCTTTCTAGATCCTCCTCACTTCCAAAGATCTTTTGACAAGGGAATTTGGGACGTATTTGTGAATCATTTGGACGTTGTTGAAGACGCTTTCGGTCCAGATGGTCCCTACGTATCCTGGGATGAAACCCCCTGGGAAGCTATTGAATCTCAAGACGGTAGATGATGTGGGGGCCCATATTCAATACTACTCTAGAATATTGGCACCCCTTGTTCTCCCGCACCTTGGAACAACGAGATAGAATAGTCTTGCCCACAGAAGCTTGAAGATCCAGCCAGCCAGGCTCCACCTCCGCCGTACCAACCTTTACTTGCATTGCCGTTTTGATGGGCTTTTGTGGAAACTGCTGGTGTCTGCTTGACGGATTGGGTTTTCGTGAGGAGCAGCAACAGGCTATGGCCTAATGCAGATTGCGAGTTGAAGTGACAGTGTTCTTCTCTACTGGTATTTGGGGCTGCTAGAAGTCCGCGGGGTTACTCTCGAGTGCTGGAGGAGAAGCGATTTACCGCATTATTTAGTATATAAGATGTGGCTCTAGTACCCCTATTTCACATTGACTGTTCCGGATTTTAGAATTTCCAAAATCGAGGGTTCACCCTCTGCAAATTTTGCCCTGCAACCAACCAATTCGCTGGAGAAGCCTAACCACCACCCCACAGACCTTTAACTCCTTCCATTTGGTATGTAATATGAGGTTATACAAAGGCGGCCCCTTCATGTATATCTGACGTGTTGCAGGATCAATTCCAGCGCGATTCCAGCGCGATTCCAGCGCGATTCCAGAGCTCTATGCCCCCCTCTCTTGCCTCCACTCAGAAGGATCGGATAGCAGTGCATCTACAGCAGGGACTGTCGCCTAAGGTCATTGCCGACGTCGAAGGGGTCACTGACAGAACTGTCAGAAAGATCAGAGGTTTGCACATGGCGGTGAAAGCTTGTAGCAAAGGTCATTTTGCAGCCGGTCACTTCAGACATGCGGGCATAACAGTATAGATACGAATTGATTTGTTTCCTTGTCAGTACTTCATATGCCTACTATTTTTGCTGGTATGACAGGTACTTTCGAGTAAGTGTATACTTAATAAACTATATACTCTATAATTCACGATCACCAAATATACTACTGTTCAAAAAAGTCAAACTCCTCAAGCTTCTCGCCTCCTAGTGCTGCATTAACGAGGGCATCAAGACCGCATGCAGACTGCTGAGGTCTTCGCTGAGCATCTAATCTGCACTGCATCTGGTACGTCTTGACCTCATCACGAAGTCTCTTATCCAGGTCAGTCGGTATATTCAGATTCATTCAATCTGATTTCTTAAAGCCGTGAGCCTGACCCCTGCTGTCGCCGTGGCTGGGTCATCGGTGACGGTTGTTGCTTTGACGGCAGCTGCTTTGGAAGGGGCTTTGAAAGGGGGGGCATAGAGCTCTGGAATCGCGCTGGAATGTGCTGGAATCGCGCTGAAATCGCGCTGAAATTGATCCTGCAACACGTCAGATATACATGAAGGGGCCGCCTTTGTATAACCTCATATTACATACCAAATGGAAGGAGTTAAAGGTCTGTGGGGTGGTGGTTAGGCTTCTCCAGCGAATTGGTTGGTTGCAGGGCAAAATTTGCAGAGGGTGGACCCTATTTTGGAAATTCTAAAATCCGGAACAGTCAATGTGAAATAGGGGTATAAGAGTTATGTGCCTAAAAAGATACCTTTGTTTGGTAGAAAACGTCACTTGTTACAATGTACATTTGTTACTACTGTAGCTCGTTGAAAATTGTTAAGTCACTAACAATTAGCTGAAAATCTTACCCAAATTACCCGTTATTTCGTGTTTCAGCACCTCGGCTTGTCATGCATTCAGCTATGATAGAAGTTCGGGTATAAGAGATGGTCTTGATGAGGCCAAATCCAACACGAGCCGTGATTGCAGTGTTATATACCAAATAATAATCTATCTTCTAACACACACGCTAGTACAGGGACTACCGACGTTGAGCTTTCTGCCCTAATTTATTTCTCATCTGCGATTTGCCCATGAACTCGTGGAGACCCCTAAGAGATCTTCCAACTATGCGTCCCATGGTATGATTTATGTCAGCATCCTGCAGGTACTCGTTCCAACAGCCCTCTTCCGTGACGTTCATGCTATGTTTGGTCCTGCTTCAAACCTCTACAACCGGGCAATTTCCTATGATATATGGTTTGGTCCTCAATCACGCAGATTGGTGTGTTGCTGTCACTGGTTCAGTGTATCGACGTTCGTTGTTAAAGTTCGAAAGCAACAGTGATAATTTGGTAGGAGAATTTGGATAGCTATCGGTAATAACTAATTAAATACCAAACTGTGCTTCTTTTTGTACTTCCTGCATTTGCTTGCATTTCAGCTGGTCAATGTAGAGTCTGAAAGGATACGTACACGTTGACTGAACTAAATCCCCTTGGTTCATCGTTAAAGTGTACGACAGTACGAGGGGAATGTACCTTGAGGTAACAAAGTAAGGCTTACAAATCAGTCTGAAATCTGAATGACGGGAGATCCATGAACCCCAATGACCTATTACGTAGTATAACCATGTTTCAACAGCGTCTGTACTGTCTGCAAAGTGGTATAAGACTCTCTCAAAAATCTATTTCACTTTCTAGATCACTAAACCACACTATGTCTTCTAATACCGCAGCCTCGAAGCGCGAATGGCTGATAATACTTCCAGACCACCCGGGTGCATCGGAGGAAAGGCTGAAGGTTCGTCGGTAGGGTTTGGTCTTTCATCCACGCTTTCGGATTCGACTGTAACAGGCATAGTGACCACCTCAAGTCCATGACAGAAAAGGCAGAGAAGGGGCTTTGCACCTTTGGAGGCATGTGATGCCCGCCTAGCCCACATTGCTTCCAAATACAACACTCTCTGAGTCTATGGCTTACCAGTGCTTATGGCTTCGTTAGGCGCCATGTTAGATGAGCAACCCCGGGAAGGGGAAACTCCGAAAATGAAAGGCAGCGTGCTGGTTGCGGTGGCTGAGTCAAGGGAAGAGGCGCTGCAGTTTGTGAAGGAAGATGTGTACTCTACTCAAGTGGTGTGGGACCTAGAGAAGGTACAGATCTATCCGGTACGAGTCATCTGATCGGTGGTGTTGCTGGGAAGCCTATAACGGAATACGAGCTGATTGTGATTCAGTTCAAGACAGCTATTAGGCAGCCTTTATGAGCTTTGCCCTAGATTTCAAAAGGAAATTGAGTCTTGAAATCTTAGAAACTCACTACCCGTCGTAAACAAAGTAGCAAACATCTTGATGTACTCTTCTCGACAATGTGCCAAGAGACACCAAGGATCAGTGTTATGATGTTACTTTAGGCGGCTTCCCCGGACATACTACTAACATATAAGTCTATTCCTGCATTCCATATGGACTTCTAAGAGGACTTGATCCAGAAAGAGCGAATGGAGTAAGAGAGAAGTGCTCGGTATGCGCAAGTAGTACAATGGAAAGAAAACGCGAACTAAGATCATCCTCACACTAGAGCTTCGCCTTTGGCTTTTGCTGCTTGAGCATCGCGGCTGCCACTTGTCTCCTTTGGACCTTACCAGTGGCTGTCTTCGGCATTATATCGGTAAAGAAGATCTGAGCGATTAGTAATTGCATGGGCTGGACGTTATGGCAAGTTACCTGCTTTGGGACTTTGTATTTGGCAGCCTTGGTAGCAATCCACTTGCGCAGTTCATCTTCGGAGACTGTCTTACTACCTCTTAGAACGACGGCTAGACCTATGTCTTGGCCGTACATCTCATCCTCAATAGCGAAGGACACAGCTTCTCCAATGGCTGGATTCTGAGCTACAATATTATCAAGTTCAACGGGGCTGATTTTCTCGCCTCCCTTGTTAATTAGTTCCTTGATTCTTCCTGTGATGATAACATATCCGCTTCCGGCCTTTTTGCCTTGGTCGCCGGTTCTAAAAAATCCTTCATTTGTGAAAGATATCTTATTGGCTTCGGGGTTGTTAAGGTAGCCTTTGGTGACATTCTCGCCGCGTATGCAAATCTCTGCCTCAGAGCCCTGAGAGACCTCTTGTCCTGCTTGATCAAGGATTCTCACCTCAACCCCTTGGCCTATGCCAACGCTACCCGGATACCGTTTAGCAGGTGGCAGTGGGTTGCTGGTCATTTGATGCGCAGCCTCGGTCATTGCATATGCTTCCAGTACTGGAGCACCAAACGCTTCCTCAAGCTCATGAAAGGTCTTTGGTGACAACGGAGACGAGCATGATCGTATAAATCGAATGTTTGGTTTTGTTTTTGGAGGTGGATTCCGAAGCAGAATTTGGTGAATGGTCGGAACCTACAAGACTTCGGAGTCAGTATCGCTCTTTTAGGATAGAGTCTATTGAGGTATGAGACATGTTTGCAGAGTCTCAAAACTCATGATTAGATTAAGATTTTTGCAAGATAGACTCCAAAAACATGCTTACAGCAGTGTACCAGTTAGCCTTGAGATGGATGAAATTGTCCCAGAATTCAGAGGCCGAGAAGCGTATAGGCACGATGACAGATCCCCCAGAGAAAATGGGAGCCAGAAATCCAGCGAGTAAGCCGTGGACATGAAAGAGTGGCATGACTAGGAGGGTGCGGTCCTGTGAAGTCAGCTGATAGGTAGCCTGAATGTTTTCTGCATATGTCAATATATCATACGGCTGCAAACACAATCAAGGCCTACAAACTCATGGTCCTGGTGAGGTTTCGATGCGTCAACGGTACCTGCTGCTTGTTAGCCTCTTGCCCTTCGTTTGGACTAACTTGCGGTCAGTAACATACGGCCTTGGGTGTCCCAGTGGTACCGCTCGTATGCAAAACAAGCGCAATATCTTCCGGCTGAGCATTCTGCACAGACTGGTTGCCTTTCTCCGCCAGCTTTCCCATGTCCTTCACGTCCAGTATAACTTCTTGGCCGTCCCAGTAACATTCGGCAATCGCAGCTTTGTATTTGCGAGCCGCACGCACGGCCGGACCATCTTGGCCGAAAAAACCTTTAGGTACCAATGCCAAAGCCGAGCTGAGATCATCGATGTAGAATTCGAACTCATCCTGTTTGTAGGCCGGATTGAGTGGAGCTGCTATAGCACGCTGCCAGGAAGCTGCCAGGAAGGCAGTGATGAATTCATACGAGTTTGGCAAGGCAATTGAGACGGCCGCCTGAGGGGTGATCCCCACATTGGCGAGTTTCTTCTGGAACAAAGTCACCTGGGCCTTCAGTTGTTCATACGAAACGGTCAGAGGCTGAAGTTTGCCGGGAATGATAATCGCAGCCCCTTGCCCTTGGAACTGAATAGATGTCGCCAAAGTTGCCATTGCTGCAACGAATAATGGATAGAATACCAATGATGCTGTTTACCAAATGAGCGTAGGGGCCCCCTCTCCAAGCTGATAGCATAGAGCACGCGAGCATAGCGCAGTGGCGCCATTCCTCCAATGAGGAGACCCAAGAAATCGAAGAGAGTCAGGTTACGTGATTGTTACGTCGATAGCTCCATGTTACGGTAATATTACGTAGTACAGTGAATCAGTGATATCACTGCTCTGTAATTTACGTAAATTAGAGTATCCTAGCATTACAGTCGTAACCGAGATCTTGGCAGCTGGGTCTAAATCAACTTCCAATGCCAAGACTTTGGTTCACTGTCTACACTATGGCCCTCATCTTCTAACTTGTACTGTCATTGATAAACACCATGGCACCCGAAGCCTCTTCCAATGTTCCAAAGGCCGGCCTCTCACTCTACGCTAATCTCCTCGACCCTTCATCGTCATCTACAACTACACCTGGGACCATATCACGGGCGCCTGTGGTCTTCAAGCAATCTCATGGTGAAGACTCGCGACCAGATGAAGGACCTGCCCAGAAACAGCAGATAAGTGCCGGTAGATATAAATCTGCCCCCTGTGTGAGGTCATAGTTTGTGCGAAGCGGATTGGCTCACGGTTCCTCTGCGCTTTCTTTGCATTGAACAGCTTCCTTAAGGTTTCAGCCGACCAAGCGGCCGCAGATATCCATACAAAAACCGAAATCGAAGTCATCGGTGCAGAAAGCTATTCCACCAAGAGCATTTGACGTGAATCAGGAGTCTGTCTCTGTGAATACGAAGACTACAACACCGAAACCGGTTACGAAAGTCACGCTTGCGGACTGGACAGCAGATGGCGATGACGAAGATGTCAACGGCTTTTTCGGGGGTGAGAAACGCCAACGTGGTGGCCGTAAGAAGCGAAAGAAGAACAAGGAAGAATCATCGACTGTTGTGCAAAATTGGGATGACATATACGACCCATCAAGGCCCAATAGCTATGATGAGTACAAGAACAGCGATGAAAAGATCTTGGAGTTGAGAGAGTGGAAGGACAAGCTTTACGCTCATCGTGTGGCTAGGCGGCGAACCAGTGATACGGATGACAGCGAGGCGAAACACTTTGTATATCAAAAGAGTAGGTCTCCATCTTTGGGAACATGACATGCGCTTACCCTGGAGCAGATCGAACTGAGTTCGCACCCCCTCCGGGCTTATCCTTTGCGCCGCCAACTCGGTTCGATGACATAGATGTCCCACTTCCTCACACTATAAGCATCCCAGACGATCCAACTGGTGAAGATGCCTACGCTCGGCGCATAAGACTTTCACAAGTGGCCTATCAACCCGTAATCACCGCGCCAGTACCGGGACCCCCTCAGGGATCTATACAGTCACCACCGCCACCACCAACACCGGCTTCTCGGCCACTAGATGTACCACATATACGGACGCCACCCACCCCGCCAACTGCCGTCGGTATCACCATACCCTCCATCTCTAGGGCACCAGTCCGCTATAATCTCCCTCCTGCGCCATCAGAGATCCCCGAATCCGAAGCTGAACTTGCTGATGCACTGCAAGCAGATGAGCCAGAAGAAGAGTCGACTTCCGAACCCGCCGCGCGCTCCCTCCGTCCCGGCCAAAAAGGTTTCGCCGAACGCCTTATGTCCAAGTACGGCTGGACTAAAGGTTCCGGCCTGGGCGCTGATGGCGCTGGTATCGTCAATCCTTTGCGAGTGCAAGTCGAAAAGCAAAAGAAAAAGCCTGACTCCGAAGGCGGTGGGTTCGTCGCTCCAGGAGGGAGGGGCAAGATTCTTGGAGGGAAGAAGCAGGGAAAGTCTGAGACAACGGGCAAGTTTGGAGCTATGAATGAGGTTGTAGCACTATACGGGATGGTTGATGGTATGGATTTGGATGCTGAGTTGGAGGGACTTGGGGACGGAGGTATCATGCAGGAGATTGGCGAGGAGTGCGGGGAGAAGTATGGGAGGGTGGAGAGGGTTTTTATCGATCGGAGTAACCCGTCGAAAGCCCCCGTGTTTGTCAAGTTTACGAGCCAATTGTCGGCATTGAGGGTTTGTGCTATTCTGCCGCATGTACTCCGGAAGAGGCTAATGTGATACAGGCTGTCAATGCGCTTGAGGGAAGGATTTTCAATGGTAATACAATTACCGCGCGGTTCTTCGATTCTGAGAAATTTGAGAACGGGGTATATGCTTAGAGTTCAGTGGCTCGTCTACAAGAGCCCTTGGGAATAAGCGTTGGTCGGCCTTTGTCGGTGGGGTTTGACTTTGGCAAGCTAGATAATATCGCTATATTCAATATACCCAGTCGGATGCCGCCCCCAAGTAAATATTTGGACGGCTCCGCGCAGATTCCCTCGTTGACTTGTTTGGCCTATCCTGCTGAGAGTGGATAGGTAGCCTGCACGTATGAACATATGCAGAGGAGCTTGGAACAGACACATGTAACGTAGTGGCGCGTCGTGCTCTTAACACCATAGATCCTACTCCGTACAGCCACCATCTCTCACGTGAATGTTCCCCCGAGAACGCCCGGAATTGTTTTGGTGAGTCTGGGCGCAGCTGTGAAGTTTTTCTTTTCGTGGCCAGGAATATTGGGATAGGCCACGAAACACCAAGACAGACAAATGCTTAACGAGTTCCAGTATGACCCTTTACCGGAAACCAGGGCGGTATAGGTGCATCAGTGGGATTTGGAGTTCTCATTACTCTTTTTCTTGATGGCAGTGATGGAGTAGGGCCATGCGCGGGCTTGAGTTCCGAGGCTGCCATGTCTTTTTATCTCGCTCATGGCCACTAGATGACGAGGAGCTTCTAATAGGCCGCACGGTAAGATTTCCGAACGACACGGTACCAGAGAGCTGCGGCTGATGATCCATTCTCGCGGCCCTGTTGAAAAACAATAGAGATGACCAAGGCTGTACGGTACAGAACAGCATTGATCGAAAGCAACTGGCATTCAACATTGCTGCGTGCATGCGAGGTAGGAAGATGATTCGCCAAGCTTCGAACCACTTAAAAAAATCCTTTAAAAGATTAGGAGCAAATATAAAGCTTATACACCACAACGAATTAGATTGGTGAAGAACCAAAAATGTGATTAGAAGCACTTGATCGTGGTGCTGCTGCTGTATGTGTATCTTACTCCAGGCCAGAAGATGAGCTAGGCCATGTAAACGCCAGAAAACGCCGCCCTAGCGGCCAGATGGGGAAGCTATCCTGTACACAAGGTAGGAAGACAAGCTTTCCGCAACGCCTATTGAAAAAACATGAATGAGTACGTCGCCCACATGAAACCTATATGGGACCTCCGAGCCGAATCGGCCTCCGTCGTTTTGGTCCTCCTCCCAATGTTATTAGTTTGTTTAGTGCTCGGCTCGGCAGACAAGGGTATTGGTTTCTATGATGATCGTCATCGATGATTCTCCTTACTTCGGGCTGTCCGCAGACATATTCACCACTGTTGCTGAAATCTAATATGCTGGCCGACTTCCCAAGTTACCCTTTTTCTCTTGTGTATCGATGTGCCACACAACATAGTTTGGCAGCCCTACTACCTGATACCCAGCTCTTTTGGCCATCTTGGCGAACCCTTCTGTTTCGGCCTGATTCTCGAAAGAGTAGGATGGGAAATTGATCCCTAAAATCTTGATTAGTATTAACCACAAAACATTTCTCTAGGGTGAGGTGCACTGACCTGATCTGTGCACATCGGCTTTTACTAGTATATTCACACCGCCAATACCGTCAAGCTCTACCTCCTCGTCTTTATTGTTTCTCCAGTCACCCATTTTGGCAAGGTATTCTCTTCCGGTGTTATACTCCTTGTATCCTTCCGCCAATATGACATCCTTTTTTAGAGACGCTGCAAGCTTGAGTCCTTTTTCAGACTCCTGCCACGAATTGTAGTCAACTGCGGTATCCTTCAGCACAGCTTGAAGATGATGAGCTAGGATCTGGAACTTACATTTACCCTCGATATCCCGTCCGTTTTCGTACCGGTGAAACCAGATATCTGAGCTGTTAGTTCATGTAGTCAATATACGTAAAAAATTGGTCGTGACACATACTCGGAACTAATATGTCCTTATTATGATCCATGAAATCTTCGAGAATCTTGCTTGGACTGTCTTGGATATCCACATCTCGCCAATATACCCAAGAGTGATTTGGCTTCAGAGCTGTGTACAACAGGTAGTTTCTGGCCCTTCCAATTGCCTTTCGCCGAGGTCCCTGAGCCTCGAAGCTGTGTCTTTCGTGCACATCTTGCCCAACTATTGTGCCAAAGTCCTTCTCCACTATCAGCGCGTTGTGAAATGGTATCTTATCTGTCCGCTTCTGTACTCTGTCGAGCTCGGCCGATAATACAGCTAGGGTATCATCAGACGAGTCTCCAACTAGGAAAGCCAAATCGATCAAGTCATGAGGATACGTAAGCTCTGAGAGCAAGTCAAAGTATTTGCTCAGATAGGGGGCGGCGTCTCGCAAAGGCGTGAGTATTAGTACTCTTTCTTCGTTTACCACCGCCCTCGGAGTGGACTCGATTGTGTTTAGGTCAACACGCTGTATCGTGGTAGAGTCTACCTCTATGGGCGCGTGGTGGTTAAAAAGTACTGGAGTCTGAAGGTGGGCATGCCATTGCGCTTGCTCGTTCGTCGTCATTTCCATGGGTGGTTTGGCAGGGCCCCAACAGTAAAATCTGAAAACGATCGTCCCATAGTCAGTGCGATCGTTGCCAAGGATGAGTATAGATCTATCACCTTTGCATCTCTGATGCGGATGTGCTTATGCCACGCCATAGTATAAGGACCACGCCAGCGAGTGTAAGGAAGAGGGGGAATCGGGAGCGTGTGAGAAAGTGTACTATCGCTCTGGAAGGTGGTAGGCGTGCCTTTGTGGACTTCCAAGTCACACCACCCTTGGGAAGTAGCATGGTGTGGGGACAGCACTTGACCAGCCGTCGTGAGAGCGGCGACCGCGGGACAGTATAGACCCCCCAGAATACTCGATCGGGAAGCTTTCCCTTCCCTCAACGCTTCCTCCCAAGAATGGCAGAAATTGGGGGAATGGCGGGCAATCGGTTTATGATTGACAGTGGACTTTGAAGATTTGATGATCGACCTGTCCGCTCTCTCTCTCTCCCCCCCCTGCGCATCTGCCAAGCCAAAAGTTTGCCTCAGGACCTCAGACGTGTTTCCGTAGCTAAGCCCCTTTGGGTTAGCGACACTCTGGATGACTTCGCAGCCTACGGGTAAAGGCAACTTACCTATTAAGGTACTAGAGTAAGGTACATAGTACGAGTAGAATAGTAAGCAAGGCAGCTAACCCAAAGGGGCTTAGCTGTATTTCACACGCCTGAGGTCCTGACTCTCCTGAGGGCTGAGGCAATCAGTCTTCGCCGAGACAACGATTCCCCGCGTTGTACCACGACTTTCTGCACTCACTGGTAGACAGAACCTTGAGGTAAGGTAGGTAGCCTTGGATATTTCCTCACGCCCTTCTAGGGTACGCATCACCAACTCTACTCTAACCAACCGTTTTACCCGCTGAGAACGCTACGACTCTGCTAGCAGATACTCTGACACTAAGGTACAATACGTTACTAGGGGTGTTTGATGCTGACAAGACCACTAATATTCACGAATACGTCGGAAACAATCAAACCCATCACCAGCATTCCCGTCTCGTGTTCGAGTTGGACAATGTTGGGGAATCTTGGGGAATCTCCCCCGAAAAAGGCCCTTCAATATCATCCGACCCAACAGATAGTCTATCTCTGAAGAGCATATGTTGGTTTAGCTTGTGGTTGATCCATGTAACCATGTTCCATGTTCTACCATTTCCGAGTCCTCGGCGGACATTGCAACAATGGCACGTGGAGAGATCTCACTCATGACCCCAAGCGTCCGACACCGACACCACCACTGCCTGGCGTTCAGATGCCTTTTAGCATCATGATTCTGAGTACCTCCTGGTGGTTCCCAAAGTTGAGTTATGTAGGTACATAGCGTGCGGCATGTCGGGCTTGACAAGCGCAATATAACCACCGTCCTCGACATGGCCGGATCCGACACTCCACTTTTCCTCGACTTCCCCCGATGTCTTAATCGTGTCATATCTACTGTCATGTGTATCATCAGCATTATTGGAAACAGAGGTCCTAGACATCCAATGTTACGCTAATTTCATTTGGTACGCCGTCAATCCAACTGCAGAGAGGCTGTCGGACGAATGTATCACTTACTGGATCCACCTACATATTTGATAGATGTGATGAATTCTCGGCTACAACAGTTCCACCTAAAGGTCCCCTTGGACATAGGAAGGTAGCTTCGTTGACATGCTCTGTTCTCCAACAGCGACGTCTATACAAATTGGTTTGGAGACTAAAGTAATTATGACTCTGGTGTCCCTCGAATAATCGAACGCCACAAGGTATCCTGCGGAGTGCCTTGCAGCGGAGGTAAGGTATAGTCAGGTCTCAAATTCAAGTGGAGGGATCTAAAGTAAAGCCGCATGCGCCTTCGTACATGCATGCATGTCTCATCTAGACTTGTACCTTCGCTGGTTGACCGGGAGCTCGTGCCATGGAAACTACGAATTCATGGAGGCCCATTCTTAAACGACTAGAATACCATTTAGACACCTCAACTTTTCCAAGGCAGAATATGTCAGTTTGTATATAATACCTAATGCTATCTTTTGACTGGCCGTCCCCAATAATCCGTAGACCGCCATTTCGCCCTCGGCCCACAATGAAACGACCCATTCCACTAGGTAACAAAACGGAGTGAATGATATAACATGACAAAAGCACCTCACCCTGGGCGCCTTTCTCGACCGATTATATGACCGGGTAGGATCTGCCAATGATGTCCATAGAGACGATCCAACGATGCTCAGCTTTGCCTGGGCGGTGGATGTTTCTATATATTATCGTAGCAATATCCAGAAAGGGTTCCTTGATTCATCGAAGACTAAGTAGGCTCTGGCTGTCTCATACTTGGCTTCACACCCAGTAACCCGCTACTATCCCCAGTGGTTGTGAGCCACACGCCTTTTGCTTGGAGGCCGGTATATCGAGCAGAAGCCGGAGACTCCAACCCTCTTGTAGTACGCGCAGAAGTTCCGCTGCTTGCCGTTGGGGTTTGGGGAAAACCGGTCCGCACGTCGTCGAAGAGATCGTCCTCGCCCATTTTTCGTGTATCTCCTCCAATCATTTCGGGATAATTAGTACTTGGATCGGTAGGCTGGGCGCGCAGCGTAACCTCGTAATCGTCTTGCCTACCCTGCTCAATGCAGATGTACTTGCATGCCAGTTGGTAGATAATTTTCTTTGGAAGGTTTGGCTTTCCGTTCTTTGCTTTCACTTCCGGATCTGACTTCAATGCGCCGGGAAGTAGCTCCTCGAGGAAAAGGGTCCAGTGCTTGATCAAGTCTCGACGGTCGTGTTCGATCTTCTTGTGTATTTGTTGTTTTTCTGAATTTTCTCGCTCGACGTTCTGCCTTTGAGCGTGAGACCTTTTGTTTATTTTAGGCAATTTCAATGCCGGACCAATGTTTCTTCTGGCTTCCGGTGCTTTGATTTGGCGCCGCATATGATTGGTCGAGACATCAGATGCTCGCGCTGAGTGTGCTTGGCTTGGAGTGGAGTGGCATGGGCCAGTACTGATCCGTTTTGCCGGCGGAGATGGCTCAGAAATCGTGGCATAGTCGACAAGGTTTTCGAAGTCATTGGGTCTGCGTGCCGGCGTGATAACGTGGTCGAAGCTTCGCACGGCACCATCAGTGACTGGGTAAGACTGGCATACACTCGTTCTTTTTGGTCTGGCTCGGCCTATTGGAGCTGCGGACTTTGGCGAGAGTTGTTCGACGCTTGCTAGCAGCTGAGAACAAGAAGGTAATCTCTGGTAAGAACCTGAAGGTAGACGCCTTCGTGGCCGTAACTTAGCGCGAATCCGTACCCAGAAAAGTGAAAACTTACTGGTTACTCGTAATACACGGACTCAGAGATGTTTCTGCCACGATGTTGTGGTAATGCAGCACCATGGCAAGCATGTATATTTCGGTATGATGTTAGACAAACCAACCGCCGTATGCCAATCCAGGGCAATCGGTACAAGCGATTGGAAGACAAGGAGGACGTCGCAGTATGGCCATATATTTAAATATTTATGGTAATCAATAGCTGAGTTAGTGCCTCACTTCTAAACATGAGGAGCCCGATGCATGCAAAAAAGGGGGTTTGATGCAGGAAGCAAAAGTGATAGAAGCACAGAACCACGTGCAGGACTAACAGTATCCCCACTGTGGACCCGCCGGTGCCCTAAACAGACAAACGACCACTCGTTTGCATCTCGAGATGATGTAGTTCCATTAGGCTGTTAGGCCCTTCTTTGCTTCTGCATAGGAAATCTGGGGATTCGTGAAATTCCTAGACGACGATTGGTGCAGAGGTATTAGCGGTCTCTGGGCCTGCAGGTCGTGCTATAGTGTGTCAGGCCTGCAAGGTAGATTCATGATTTGATGTTAGCATATTCATGGCCACCCACAAGGAGGTCCGAGGTAGAGATGCCCATTGGAGTTGAGCATTGAACGATAACTATAAACGAAATGACAAAGTTGCTGAATTTCTAGTCATTCACAGCATGCCAAAGTAAGATTCCAAGAAAGGTTGATTTATAAGGTTTGTATTATGTTTGTCTAACGTGTATGGGAAGACAAAGACTCGTGGTGTAACATACAAAAGCACAAAGCAATATGGAACATGAAACAGCACACAACTCCGAAGGGTAAAACACATCTGTGAGCTCATGCTGCTTTTGGTCTACCTTAAAGTGGACTAGGACTGCCAGAGTGCAATTAGCTGCCAGAGAGAATCGCCATCGTTTCATATATCAGTGTACCGTGCACCAACAAAGCACCGCTAAGTGCTTAGTAGTAGACCGTGCCATTCTGGCAACACATGGTATACAACTGACATCTAACTCAAAGTCTGGACAGGTTGCACTGGTGCACGAGATTGGCGGATGATGCTGAAAGCTTGCCGTGCAGAAGGAAACAGCCACAATCAGGTCTGTCCTAAAGGAAGAGATGCAGGAGCCCCGCAACGAAAGAGCTTGCGCCAATCACGGCTGGGAGGTTCATTTCGTATCGACCAGCTGAGCTAGTGGCTGATGCTGACGAACTGCTGCTGGTACCTGAACTTGAGCTTCCGGCGGTTCCAGGCTTGGTTTGGCTGCCTGCACAATTGTAGTGTCCTTTGATGACTTTGTTGTCATGGTCCTTCGCGAAAGCCGAACAGTCGAATTGACCGGAGGTCTGAATGTTGAAAGCACCCTGAATCTGGGTCAAACCCGGTAGCTCAACGCTGTGGGAAGTTAGCAGATACATTTGTGGTAGTCGCTCTATTCAGGGCAGATCAGACATACTCGGTGAAATTCCCGCTGAAATCCAATGCACCCGTGACGATTGACAATTTCGTGAAGCCGTTAATCTGCTTCAATTGAGTGTTGTTGGCAATCTGGTACGTCCCGTTGATCGAGGTGAGTTGAGGTATAGAGATATTGGTTAGCTGAGTGTTGTCAACGAAGACAAGACCACCAGCAGTCGTAAGATTGGGTGCGGCAAAAGATGTAAACGCGTTGCCATAAAAGCCGAGGTCTAAGGTGACATTGGCAAGAGCTGGAAGTTGAACGTCGCTGCAATTCCGGAAAGTCATATTTTGCGCAGTTTGAAGCATGGGGAAAGAGGTCGATAGTCCCGAGATAAAACCATCATTAGCCTCGATATCCAAGGACTTCTTGATGCTGGTGACCTGTAAACTGATATTTGTCAAGGCTTGGTTGTTGTTGACATTGAAGGTGTCAACCTGTTGTAGGGTGCTGATACCCGACAAAGAACTAAGACCCGTGTTGGTGATGAGCACACTAGTGGACTTGGTAAGCCCAGTTGTGAAACCAAGTTGCTGAAGCGCTGGCAGAGCCGTAAAGTTCAGCGTGTCAACTTGTGTCAATTGCGGTGCACTGAGAGTGGACAAGACTGTTAGGTCGCCAAGTTCGAAGCCACCCAGCTGGACAAGGGAGCCAAGTGTAAGACTCGACAGGTTGATAACATTGGTAACGGTGAGATTGCCAGTAATTTTCTTGACACCATCGATGGAAAGAGATTCATGGCCGTCAGGACCTGCGGGAACCGAAAAGCTTGACGGGATAGAGACGGAACCGCTGTATGTGGTGCAGGAAGCCAAAGCAGAGGCATCAGCCGTGCCAGTGACGGTCAGGGTCCCGGAAGTGCTGCATTGAGCTGCGCCCAGAGATATTAGCGCTATGATCTGGGCTGTCTGCATGTTTCATGGTGCCTTGTGGGTAGTACGAATAAGCTCGACGACGGAAGATTTCCTACTTACCTAGAGCAGTGGTTGTAAAGGCAAGAGCCGGAAGAAGGTACTTGGTAGGTGCCATTGCTGATAATGTTGTTTGGATACGATAACTGGTGATGGAGAGAATTAGCTCTCGAGTCAATGGATGATAGAGAGGGTGGCAACGTGAGGGGTTGGGAATGCGGTGCGATAGCAAACGTGTCCGCGTCGATGATTGCTCAGTATCTGAACTGGTGGATGTGAAAGACTTACTCGAAGCAACTGGTTAAGACGTGTAGAGTCAAGGACAAAGATAATGTATCGCCGATGCAATAGTATCGGTAGATGGAAAAATTGTCGGGGGGTGTGTTGTCGGAATGGATCGAGTGAATGTAAAGAAACAGAGGAGGGAAGAAGACCGAAGTGACTTGAATTAATTACGAGCTAGCCTACGTGAAGTTGCGAAACTCCAGAGGAAGGCGTGGCCGTGGATGAAAGTGAGTTGATTAAGGTAATGATGAAAACGACAGGAAGGGTTGGGGAGTGTGAAGTAGAAGGTGTTGTTGGTAGGTGTTGATGGGGGGATTAAAGAATTAAAGAATTTTTCGGGAAGGAAAGGAAAGGAGGAGATGGGCGGCGGGCAGTTGGAAACCCTTTGCAGGACCCTTGCACTTGCCCCCGGACGCGCATCTCTTTGCTGTCGACTTAACGAACCTTTAGTTGTTTTCTATTTTATGATTATCATCACTACCTACCTACCCAGTACCTACCTTGGGTATTATCATTTGCTTTGGCCTACTTTCTATGGGGGGAGCCATTGGCTCTAACTACAATCAGAGATTGATCCTGTTATTCTTCGATTCTTGCAACCCCCAAGCTCCGGCACCATTTCATCCATTTCTCCATTTCTCCTATCAAGCATGTCTGATTGGCTCGATAAAGTCGAAGCCATTCCAGATCAACACAAGTACTCCGTACCGTACGCGTACGGTATCCTCCAGGGACCATGAGTCCATCCTCCTTTCTCGTCGGTGCCAGCTCTTTCCTCCATTTGTTTACAATTTACAACGCTCTGTAACTGATATGGGTTTATGCGCGTGCTCGTGTCTGTGAGTCCAACATCAAGTGACTGGTACATGCGGCAAGCCTGTATCATCCTAATACGTTGATCGATTTAGAGTAACAAGAACCCCTGCGAATCGAATCTGCCTGTAACATTGCATGAACCATATTTCACCTTGGCGGTTTCGATGCTACCAACCATGGATAACAGCAGCTGCTACCGTTGAACCGCCGAAGATAACGATCCAGTACCGTGTACTCCGTACCTTTGAGTATTTGGGCTTGTAGGGAGTAAACGTTCGAGGCTTCAGCATAGAGGTCAATATATAGGTCAATATATACCTTAGTAATGCGCATTGTTGTCAGTCATATCCTAGGGGAATGAAATCCTAGACACTACAGCACTATTGTTATTTCCGTTAAGCTGCTGTCGATCATTATACGGTACGTGTAAGAACCGTCTGCTAGTTTAGTAGTTACAAGCCTCAACCGTACAAAGATAATCTCCTCTGTGGGACCTTCAATAAGTAAACCATTCCTGTGGCGAAGCTTGCCGATCACCGACACTGTGATCCCAGTTCTATCAGCAACTCGGTAATTCGGTATATGACAACGTTTCATTAGCTCTGCTTAGGGAGGCGTGGAAGGATTACGTGGTTTGCAGTCTGGTACTGTATCCTTGGACTTATCGATTTACCTTCCTCGATACCGTGCATACGTACCAAAGGTACCTACTGCCAACCCTGAGACATGTATGGATGACTCGTAAGTTCGTGAAACACAGGGTGACCCAAAATGGCTTTATGAATCCAATACATAGGTACTTTTCTAGCTCCATCTGGGCTGAGAATTGAAAGTGTCCCCCGTCTATGAGGAAGCTGAAGTATCTAGACTCTGTTACCAGCCACAAGTCCCGCTGACAGCAGTTTTCTGGTTTGACGTCTCGAGAACCTCTGAAACTTTTGGCATCTCAAACGCTGACGCCGCTTCTTGATCACCGCAATCTGTAATTGAAGAACAATGTCCTTGAGGCGGGCTCTGCGGAGCAGCATGAATGCTGTCCCCGAAAGCTCCAAATCTCAAATAATAGGCAGCAGCAGCAATCAGGTTAGCAAGAATTCGAGGAAACAGAAAAAGCGGATCATAGCACTTGACGAAAAGAACGAACACGTGGTTTCAGAACCCGAAGTCCATGCGTCTGATGAACCGTGCTCTCCACCTCCCAAGAGGATAAAGCTTCGTTCGCCGAGGACGCCGCGGAAGACGAGCACGCAAGTACAGACTGGATTCGAAAAGGCTGTGTCTCAAATTGTAGTTGAAAAGACTGATCTTGTACCATTCGACCGACCGGCAGGGCCACACAGGACGAATGCCCCATTAAAGACTCCACGAGGATCTCGCCTTATAACATATCCCAAGGAAACTACCGATTTATCTCCGTCTAAGACAGGTCTCCCACGACCGACAACTACGACTGGACATATCTTGGAAGAAGGATGTGCTCACCTCATTAGAGCAGATGCAAGATTGAAACCGCTTATTGAGAAACATCATTGCCGCACCTTCTCTTCTGAAGGCTTGGCAGAAGAGATTGACCCATTTCACAGCCTGTGCAGTGGGATCATGGCCCAGCAAGTTTCTGGAGCAGCGGCCAAAGCAATCAAGAACAGATTCATAGGGCTTTTTCAGCAAGCGCAAGCGCAAGTAGAAGGCGAAGGGCGCGAGGAAGGGCCATTCCCCACGCCAGCCCAAGTAGCGGCATGCGAGGTCCCCTTCTTACGCCAAGCTGGACTCTCAGGGCGAAAATCCGAATACATCAAAGGACTTGCTGAGAAATTCGCCAGTGGCGAGCTGAGCGCAGCAATGTTGATCAAAACCAGTGATGAAGAGGTCCTAGAAAAGTTGACTGCCGTAAGAGGGTTGGGAAGATGGTCCGTGGAAATGTTCGCTTGTTTCGGATTGAAAAGGATGGACGTTCTTTCAACTGGCGACCTTGGAGTGCAGTAAGGGGTCTATCCCTTCACTATCGCCGGGTTAACCTTCTCTAGACGGGGCATCGCTGCCTTCATGGGCAAAGACGTGAAGAAGTTGAAAGCTAAGGGAGGAGGTAAATGGAAGTACATGTCCGAGCAGGAAATGCTAGACCACTCGGCGAAATTTTCTCCCTATCGGTAAGCTTTCAGCATGGTCGTCTATTCGTTGACTTCGAGTCCTAACCTGTTACAGGAGTCTCTTTATGTGGTACATGTGGAGGATCGGAGATGTTGATACAGATGCCGTAGAGAATGGTTGAACTAACCGATTGAATTGATGTCGGAAGCACAAGAGCCAATTGCCCGATTTCCGGATGATGGTCATAGAGTTAGCACTATGTAAGAAGCTCGTCATGTAGTAGAACAAAAGTCCGCAATCAATTGCCAAAGAAGACCTCCAAGAGGCTGGCTATTGACACAAAAGTTTCACATATTGCTTTGCTTCTATAGGATCTCCCGAGGATCCAGCGGAAGGATCTATGACAGATCCAGGACCCTGAGTCAAAGTAGAGATATGCTGTTCTATGTACAGTAGAGTACAGTTTACCATGCCATGAACTACGCCTTCGGCCTACACAAGAAGGCAATAGTAGATTGATCTTGGCCCACATCACTCCTACAGGTTCTTTCTCTTCTCGACGACCATAGCTTCTAAGTCACCGCGTTCCCTCGACTCTGCCTCAATTTCCTGGATGATGGGCGACAGATACGGATAGTCCTGTTGAATCCTTTAGCTACTGATCTTAAGACCGTCATTATAAGACCATAGGGGGCTATACTTCGTTTGGCTTTGTCTGTTGGTCTTTAGGAAGTAATTGATGGGCAAGGGAACACTGAGGTATGTCAGCTGACTTTTCTTGCCTTGATAAGGTAGGAACCTCGTTTGGCAGTAGAACGAACTTGAAAGGCTCTCCTCAGTCGAAAGACTCTGTCATATGCCTCCTTCGGTGGTAAACGCTTCAGAGCCAAAAGGACAGTATTGGACTCTTCTGGGATCAGATCATCGGCTCTACGTTGGGTCAAGTATAAGCAAAACGTTTGTCAAGATGTACCTCCGGTCCTTCGATTAAGTGTTACAGCAGTATACACTACTTATCTACCAGCTCCATGGGTGGGAGCTCGAGGATTATGTACCTTAACCCAAGCTTTCTATACCCAGCGGCGTCTGCGTACCACTTCGCCAATGGTGTCATCCATCTCTTTAACCAGGGCCGCTTGATGATGAACTTCGTAATAGAAGGTGCCGACATGATTGCACGCCGGCAACGAGAGACCAGGTCTGATCAAAGATTATGTTGAGATAGTGCGCTCTCAATCGAACGGACAAACATCACTACCACACTACCTGGTATTCAGTACGGAGTACTGTACCTCATCACCGGTAATTACAGAAGCGAATACCACTAGTGGCTTACATGAGGAGCTAGCTGCTGTACGCTTTCATCCGATTGTGCGAAGGCCCGAAGTGTTTGGAACACACTCTCATAACCATTATCCCTTAACAGTAACATCAGCGGCTAAGTTGGGTATCAGACAACGTTTTGAGACGTCCTATGGTCCTCCTCTGCTTTTGATAGGATGAAGATGCTCAATCGTTGACAAGACTTTCCTCAGAAGTGCTGCGGGGTACTTCTTAGCACACTGGGGACACCGGTGAAGACACCAATCCAGCTCCAACGAGCTTTCTGCAGTTAAGCTCATTGCAAATGATATTGTAGCAAAGAGCCGTAGTCTCGATCGGAACAGAAATGTCCTTCGACCGAAAGCCAACATCTCCAATTCCCCCCAAAAACGCCGCTGTCTCTCGGATTGACCAGGATGGAAGATTAATTCCCCCAATCTCTCAAGTCGAACTCTGGGCTGTCAGAGTCCCTGAAGTGTATGTGGTGCCGGTATCTGGAGGTATTGCGGGAGCTGTTTCCGGCCTGATAAGCTGTCCGCTTGATGTCATAAAGACGAAGCTCCAAGCTCAAGGAGGATTCAAAATACCAAAAGACGCTGTCAAGCTCAGCACCGCGGCATATCGAGGCGTTCTAGGTACCGCTGAAACAATATGGAGGGAAGAGGGTGTGAGGGGGATGTATAGGGGCCTAGGGCCAATGCTGCTAGGCTACGTGCCTACATGGGCAGTTTACCTGACTGTATACAACAAAGCTCAGGCCTATTTTAGAACTAGGACAGGTAAGTCAATAGATCTGCCTAACTCGACATGATATGGCTAAAGAAATTCATATAGACAACTGGTTCCTTGCAAACGTATACGCCTCGCTCGCTGGAGGAGCTTGCTCGACTATGGCAACGAACCCTATCTGGGTTATAAAGACAAGGTTAATGTCGCAGTCCAGCTCACGATTTAAAGTCAATCATTCGCGGCCTCCATGGCACTACCGCAATACTCTCGATGCAGCCCGGAAGATGTACCGAACTGAGGGGATGCTCTCGTTCTATTCCGGCCTTACCCCGGCATTGCTAGGCCTCACCCATGTGGCCATACAGTTCCCTCTATATGAGGTCTTTAAACAAAAGTTCACCGGCATCGATACCGGAAGAAAAGAGACCGACGAGGATAGGAACCACCATTTCTATGGTCTGTCGCTGGCTGTGTTTTTAAGCAAAGTCTGTGCAAGCACGGCAACTTACCCCCACGAGGTTGTGCGGACTCGCTTGCAAACACAGCAACGATCGGCATATCACCAGTCCTCTGAAGGAATTGCGTTCAGAGGGGAGCTAGGGAACCCAGGGAACAACGCCCGAGCTCCTGGTGGTGCATCGTCTGATGGCATGGTCAATACATTACGTTATAGAGGTACGGTGCAGACCTGCAAGACAATTTTGCTGGAGGAAGGATGGCGTGGCTTCTACGCCGGCCTTGGCACAAACCTTATAAGAGCAGTCCCGTCTGCCATGACTACAATACTTACTTTTGAATACTTGAAGAAAACAATGTTTCAGCTACGACGCGAAGGAGAGGCCAAGCTTGATCTTGCAGGGCCATCTGCAGTATAATCGTTGTGTGATAAGCATAAGCAGCATTTAGCGTTTCCTATTCCTCCCTCTTATCTATTTCCGAAGTCGGTGGCCTTTATTTGTTGGCGTGTGCTTTGGTTATTCTGGAAGGTATATGTTGGGGTTTTGGAGGTATTCGGTGTTACCAGGGCATTGCTTGCGGTGCTAGGCGTTGACATCCAGAGGATTTTTCTAAGATCTGGAAACCAATGCTCGCTTCTACGAAGATGTTGGAAGGCTTCTCTACAGGTCTGAAACCAGTAGCTTATCAGACCTGTCAGGTCAGCTGTATTCTGACGTACTTGCTAACAACGGCGCTAAAACCTCCTATGTCCCCATTGTCTTCCACGTAGCAGTAACCCTCACATCTTTAACATGGGGTTGTATGTCTCGTTCGACTTATCCTTCTCTTTAGGGTAGATTTGGGATGTGGATCCAGACACTGGTCGCTCCATTGCTTGCTCAAACCGCTGGCACTCGTTGCTCTTACGTACCGTCCCCAGGATCCGTAAAAGATGTCGTAGGAGCTTGGCTTGCCCATGTAGGCTTTCTCAATTGTGAAATTGTGATTCGCACTTTTCCCCACTTTCCGCTCACTAACCCATCACTATTTTTCTCTCCAAGTCGCCTTCATTGCCCTGAGTCTCTCTTCCTCCTCGGACCTGCTTTCAATTTTTCCACCCTGCTTCTCCGCCTTGCTTTTCGCACCTGCCACCAATTGTTTGAGCGTGTCTTGTTCTTCGGGCCTCTCCAACACGCCATGCCGCCTCAGGCTTTCGTTGCGCCAACTGATCTGGCCCCCATCGGCCGTCCGAGTGCGCTCAGCATTCCTTTTGGCAGCTCTGATAGATGAGCGGCTGTACACATAGAGCAGCCCTGCCATGGTGATGGCCGCAATCGGCGCAACAATGGTGTTGGAGTTGATGTTGAAATTCCTTGCCATATTGTCTGAAGGACCAGAGACACGATTCGCTCGAAGTACTTTCGAGAATTTGACAGCGGCTTCACTAGCTCACTGATCTCATGACTATCAGCGAGCTTCACGGACTCAGAAAATTGAAGTTCTAGGTCGAAAAGTTGGTTTATAGTTGAGCTCACTGGCAAATTTGACAGTTGACCTCCTGAAGATTCCACGGCACGGGTACAGCCGGCACTAAGGTAGAACTAAAGCACCTAGTGTTTGCTTAGCATAAGGTAATCTTGCGTTCATCATTTTTATGGAAGTGCGATGAGGTCAAGCAGAACAGAAGAGGATGAGAAAGTTTGGAGTGGTGGCTGCAGTCGCTCCGAAAGCTTCGTGGATATGCTCGAAATGTGTACGGGGCCAACGACTATCTACTCTCCTGCTTGCCAACTACGCAACAAAGGCCAGGAAAGTGCGTACTCGAAAGGGCCCAAGGCGCACTCTTCTACTGGCGACAGCAGGTGGAACGCTGGGAGTAGGGACCCTATTGGCGTTTTCAGATGACATCAAACATGGATACGGTGCGGCCCAAAGAACAGGACGAGTCGTTACTACGCTGCTGCTCTGTATGAACGAGTGGGTACTGAAATCTGGGAACTACACCACATGAACCAGTCGCTGACCTGTGCCGTGTATAGCTACCGCAAGACACTGAATAACAAAGCAAAAAGCGAAGAAAAATATTCCTCCATGCTCAAGGCTTGTCACAAACGCTGCGCTGAACGTACGCTTCGTGTCCTCGAACAAAATGGGTCCATATTTATCAAACTTGGCCAGCACCTGAGCAGCATGAATTACTTGTTGCCTCTTGAGTGGACAACGACGTTTATCCCACTGCAAGACAAATGCCCAGTATCCTCATACGAATCAATAGAGCAAATGTTCATCAAAGATACTGGGTTTTCCATTGCCAGTCACTTCGATCAGTTTGAAAAAGATCCAATTGGGGCAGCTTCGCTTGCCCAAGTCCATTTGGCAAAATTGAAAGGCAGTGACAACGATGTAGCTGTCAAGGTGCAGCATCCAGCTTTAGAAGAATGGGTACCGCTCGACCTCGCTCTGACACGATTCACGTTCTCGACGCTGAAGAGATTTTTCCCGGAGTATGATCTGGAATGGCTATCCAAAGAGATGGAATCGTCGCTCCCCCAAGAACTAGACTTTGCTCTTGAGGCGCAAAATGCAATGCGCACCAAGAGGCATTTCCAGAGAATACCTGGCTCGCCGTTGGTTGTACCAAACGTAGAGTGGGGCCTGAAACGGATACTGGTAATGGAATACATTTCCGGTCATCGAACCGATGATCTAAACTATATCGACACTAATGGCATAGATCGTGACGAGGTTTCCGCGGCCTTGGCTCATATCTTCAATGAGATGATCTTTGGAGATACCCCTCTTCACTGCGATCCTCATGGTGGTAATATTGCTATAAGAAAGAATCCATTGAGGCGAAAGCCCAATTTTGACATCGTTCTGTACGATCATGGGCTCTATAGAGATATATCGAAGCAATTACGGCGAGACTACGCAAAGCTGTGGCTTGCGGTCATCGATGCTGACGAGCAGAGGATGCGCAAAAGTGCCTTTGACGTTGCAGGAATCACAGATGATCAATTTCCTCTTTTTGCGAGTGCCATCACAGGAAGGGATTACATGGCAGCAACGAAATCGGTGGTCTCGACCAGAACGGATAAGGAGAAGGAAGTGATTTCCGACGCTCTGGCCGACGGCATGCTCACCCAGCTGGTCCAGCTTCTTGGAAAGGTGCCTAGCATTATCTTGTTAATCTTGAAGACCAACGATCTAAGTATGTTCCCTGCCATCCAATCTATTCGAAAGTCACTGACCGTACACAGCCCGCAGCTTGGACGAGAACCTCCACACTCGAGAAGGTCCGGTCCGAAATTTCCTTATCCTTGCTCGTTATTGCAGCAGGATAGTCTTCCAAGAGCAAATGGAGCTGACTGGCCTTCGGGGGAGCATATTGTGGCCAAAAAACATCTTACGACTCCTCAGCGCTTGGGGATCATACATGAGGGTCGAGCTAAAGCTCTCCTTGTATGAATACTATATGTCCTTTCGGCGTCTGGCACGACTTTCTCCGATATCTCCGATCTAGCATGCCGTACCTGGCTGAGATGTGGCATGAACGGCGGATAGAGCATAGACACTATTGACGCATATAGATCTTGCTGGGAGACCCTTAGGAATCTGTTACTCCCCCTTTCTACAGTTCGGATTCTATGATATTCGACCCTGCTCTAGAAAGAAGGGCTTTTTGTTTAGTTGTTCACATGCGGTCAAATCTTTACATGATCCCAACAGTTCGCTCGGCATGGGATATCTCTGAATTCTTAATTTCTTTTCAATCATCCGAGATCACATGCGAACAAGCTAGAACTGTTCCTATTATAGCTATTTCTTTGATTTCTATACTTCTATGGATTGTATTGCGATGGGAGTTTTTCAGATCCTATTACAGATCTGAGTCCTCACTCTGTATGGCCTCGAGCCGTAATTGATTAGTGGTAACTACTCAAATCTCAGTACGTGTCTCTTCAATCCACATCGCAGCGCGTTTTCAATGCCCTCGAACCTTTCTGTGCCGTTTCTTCCCCAACATTAAAAGTTGGATTCTGGAAGGAGCTGGGATTAAGGTACTTTGCTTTTGCAAGGATCATCGACGGTCCGATTGCGGGGCCTCGAGGTTCTTGAAGACAAGCTTGCAACTTTAGTGAACATACCAGCGCAGCACTTCCAGCGCAGCATATAGTTCGAACCATGGAGGAACAGGTGAATAGACTGACCAACAAGGTCTGGGGTGAGCACAGCATCAAAGGATTTATTGAAGCTCTTTCGTGACTTCTCAGAAGACAAGTACAAGCAGACGCCTGCCTCTCAGCGTATCCTGATAGCCGTATCTGGCATCCCAGGCTCAGGTACCCCCTTCCACATATCGTACAGGATTCCCACTTACAGTTTCCTAGGCAAAACCACTCTGGCCTCACTCATCTCCCAACGCCTCAACTCCCTCCACAACCTCCACTGCCCTGCCCAAACCTCCTCCCTGGTCGCCGCTTTCGTCCCAATGGACGGTTACCACCTCTCCCGCGCCCAACTTTCTGCCCTCCCCGACCCTACTACTGCGCACGCCCGCCGGGGGGCCGCCTTCACCTTCGACTCCACATCATTTCTAACACTGGCACAAAAGTTGCGTGAACCGTTGTTGCCGGAGAGCAAAACGATATACGCCCCGAGTTTTGATCATGCAGTGAAGGATCCGGTGGAGGACGATATTACGATACCGCCTACAGCGCGCATCGTTATCCTCGAGGGCAACTACCTCAGCCTGAACAAAGGACTATGGAAAGAGGCGGCGGGGCTGATGGATGAGTTGTGGTTTGTTGAGGTGGGGTGGGAGACTGCGAGAAGACGGTTGGTTGGGAGGCATGTGGCTGCGGGGATTGCGAGGGATGAGGAAGAGGCACGGAGGAGGGTGGAAGAAAACGATTTCCTGAACGGAAAGGAGATTGTGGAGGATAGACTTGCGGTGCAGGAAGTTATTGTTAGCAGGGAGGATGAGGGGTGGATGGGGATGGGTGGTGCATGATTTAGAAAAGAGGGTGGAGGCGCTCTGGGATACTATGCCACATCTTTACTGTGCTGGTTAGATCAGCGTTACAATCAAGTCCATGGTAATTGAAGATCCAATGGTGCTTTGGCATCTAACCGGCAGCTCTACTGAAACTAATTACAATTCTGGAAAGATTTCTATTCCACAAAACCGCCTCTAGACATGATGCTCGGTACTGGACTCATACCAAGCGCCTGCGGTTGAATCTTAGAGGGTATATGAACCTATGGAGAAGCTTTATAGTGGTGGATTCGCCATATAATATAATTACAGAGCATGCAGTTGCCACTTAGATCGTCTTATAAGTAAATCTTTCCTTGCGATAGCAGCAGCATGGCGAAAGCGAAGCATGCGAAAGGAAAATTGTGGAGCGCCCAAGCTATAATCGACCTTCGCAGTCGTAAGCGTGTAACTCATACCATGAGCCTTGAGCTTATGGCGTGTCGGCCCCAAGCTCATAGCCTTTCCCTCCCCGGACGTGCCCCAGTCGCTCGCTCCCAGCCAGCGGTAGCCCACCAATCCTCCGGACCCTGTCTCTGCAATCGATCTAGATTAGCTTGGGTCTGACGGAGTTCCTCCTCACGCTCTAGTATCCGTCTCTGTCTCACAAGTTGCTCAGCGCGATCGAACTCCAGGGCCCTCATGCGGACGCGATGACGAAGGTTGGCAGCGACGCTGATATCGTCTTCTGAGGGATCTAGGAATCGGCGTTCCGTTGCTACGTAATCCACATCGTCCGAGTCAGAATCGTCAGAATCACTGTTGTCGCAAATGGTTGGGTAGGCGTCTGGAGTTTCGGCGGATGAAGGGACGGTAGCAAGGGTGCCGTAGGAGGATGCAGAGTCTAACGATAGCGAAGAGGCGGAGGCTGTCGCAGAGGTGAATGATGAATTAACACTCGGCAGACGGTCATCTGGGGTGATGGTTGTTAGAAGAGTCTCCCAAGAATCGTCCTCGGGGCTGAAGCTTCGACGTCGGTCTCCAAGGCCGTCTACAGCATATCGGTGGGGAGAAATGCGTTGGCCGCTATAACGAGGGCGATCTCGATTGGCCATACGGCGCAATGGAGGGAGGCCGTCTAAGTCTTGGTCTGTTGGCACGTCTAGATTATGCCGAGCGACGTATTCGCGGAAGGCAGCTTCGGCTGTTTCGGTGTACCTATGCGCAGGAGCAAATCGTGGCGTGAACGATGCAGTTCCTAGGGTCGGCGTGGTATTGGATGTAGTTGACTGGTTCGATGCGTTTCCAGATGTGTATGGTGGGGTTGGCATATACTCCGGTGGTGGGGATCTCACTTCCGTGGCGACAGGTTGAGGTGATGAGCCATCAATATTCGCAATCGTAGACCCAGATCTGGAATCTGAATAATAAGGGAGACCTTGAACAGTAAAACCAAGATGACGAGAGTTCGCGGATGCTTGCATAGGGGGGCGATGGTGGTGGTGAGGATGGTGATGGTGATGGTGATGGTGGTTATGCGGCCGTATGCGCCGACCCGGACGCTCGTAGCTGAGGGCATCGCGAAGAAGTGCTCGTCCGCTCTCGAGTCGCCTCCGCTGACTTGCCTCAGCGTGCGCAAGATCGGCCTCCATCTCCACATCAACAAGTTCATCCTCATTGGCGCGAGTTGAAGCAACAGCCGAGTCTCCACGTCTAATTGCCTCGAGTAGAGAGTGCCGATCTACATCTCGCGTATTACTGATGGATTGCGTACGTGACGAAGCTGGGCGATTGCGAATATGCGGGCTGTATCTGACGGTGCGCTGACGACGAATGGCCGATCGTGCGGGCGCCGAAGGGTCTGCTTTGGCGGTGACCTTGGACTCGGTAACCTCAGGCTCAACAAACATTCTGCATTATCATCCATCAGCATCAGATCGTCGCCTGAGGATTGTGATTGCATAGCGAGCATAATAAGGCTGCCAGAAACGCGAACGAGCGGCGGGCGCATACTAGATCACAACAAACACCCAAGAGCTGAACTTACGGTAAACCCATCTTTGATGGTGTGAATTTTGGTGGTTAGGAGTCGAAAAGGTATGGGTACGCGTTGGTATCGTTTTCCAAATCCAGACAAGAATATATTGTAATAGTGTGAGGCTGGGACAATCTGAGGCAGGTGAGTTTTGCGACAAACACCTGCAGGGGGGTTTTCTAGGCGAGTTCTAGTACTGTAGTAGGTTGCCGACGGCAAATCGTAGGGCTGGCGCTTGATAGTAAGCGATTCCTCTTCGGATCTAGCGTTACTCAGAGAAGAAAACATGATCTTCTATTCTCTGCATGAGGTGTGTACCTGATCGATTTCCACTCCATCCCCAAGACCATGTCGCCTTCAAAGCTGAAGCCAGTGGTCCTCTTGACTGATCCCAAGGGCATTATTTCTATATGGAGATCTCTTTGTCAGATTGTCTGCGAAAGCTAAAAATTGTGTCAATGTTGCCATGATCCAGCTGGGTCTGGGGCGAATTGCCCGTCTCTTGGAGCACAATCTTCTACCATGGCGTGCAGTTCATGTTGCAGGAACCAATGGCAAAGGTTCGGTATGCGCGTATGCTTCTGCGATGTTGAATGCTGCTAGGATCAAGTGTGGTCGGTTTACCTCTCCGCATTTGGTGGATCGGTGGGATTGTATACAAGTTGACGGGAAGACAATTGACGAGTCACTCTTCCGTGAAGCGGAAGCAAAAGTGAAAGCCAAAGACAAGGTCGGAGATATTAGAGCCTCAGAGTTTGAACTGCTAACCGCTACAGCATTCGAAATTTTTGCAAAGGAAAAAGTAGAAGTTGGCGTTATTGAGGTTGGCATGGGAGGAAAGCTTGATGCCACCAACATTATCAAGGATCCTTTGGTCACCGTGATTACAAAGATCGGGCTGGATCATCAGGCATTCCTAGGGAATACTCTGGAGACTATTGCGCACCAAAAGGCAGGCATTATGAAGCCTGGTGCGCCTTGCATTGTGGATGGGACAAATGCCGGGGAGGTAGTTGAGATTCTGAGAGCTAGCGCCAAGGGAATTGGGGCAATGCCCTTTATCTGCAATCCCCAGGATATGTGCGATGAGGACAGCTTGTTATGGAGCACATTACGGAAGGAAGATTTTGAAATCCACCAACAGAACAACATCAACCTTGCCTTTGAAGCCGTCAAACAAGTTGTCTCTCGATTGCGTCCTTCAGTGGAGCCACAACGTCTTCTGTACACAATTCTAGACACGGCGCTGCCCGGTCGACTGCAAATGTTAAGCATGGAACCTATCACTGGTCGTCAAGAGAAGGTCTTACTCGATGGAGCTCACAATATCCAGTCTGCCGAGGTTCTTTACTCCTATGTCAGCCACAAAATACGCAGGGAAAGATTCCCCGTGACCTGGGTTGTGGCCTTCTCAAAAGGGAAAGATGTGCAGCAGATATTATCCTCGATGGTCAAATCACACGATAATATGGTTGCTGTTGAATTCGGTGCTGTCGATGGGATGCCATGGGTGCAGGCAGCAGCCGCGGATGAGATTCTACGAGTGGCAAGAAGCATTGGTGTACATGGTCAAATTCACAATGCATTAAACGATTTGGAACTTGCTCTCCGATTGGCTACGGGGGAATCTATGGGTGGTCCATTGGTGGTCGCGGGAAGTCTTTATTTAGTTTCAGATTTTCTACGTATGCTGAGAAGGTATTCAAAGTCTTAGATTTAAAGCTCCCATCGACTTACTGCCAGAGCCAAATAGATTCCTTAGAAGAAATAAATACGATTGGTTGGACTGCCCTTGTAATTTGGATTATCGGTTCCCAATGTTGCAGTGAACTGTACACAGATTTCCAAGCATTTTCATACAACTCGGTCAGCCCTATCAAACCAGGTATAACTCTCCACTGTGTTGACAAAAACTGCGCTAGCAGGGCCGGACAACAAATACATAAAGGTATGAGACAGGATTTCAATTGGCGATATGGAATGTCTGACCATGAAAAGGCCGCAGAAAGCATCGAATGTGTGCCGAGGAAGAATACCGAACAGCAGCTGAGTCCTTGTGGATTGTGGGGAGTACCGGGCCTGGATGCGCCCCTTGAGAGTTATATACAAGTACCCAATGAGTGATCTCGCCCTGCCATGAATACCGTTACGGGCTGGCAGGACACGAACCCTACGAATTCCAACCAACCTGAGGGTTTGCACCATGGGTTCCAGAACCCTTCAACATGGGGAGGCCGTTGGAGATTCACGCCATGGCAACGGGATGCATATACAAAGCAAGACAGTGCTGAGGGAGGTCCAAAATGGAACACAGGGAACCGCAAGTCCACGGCAGCCCAAGAAAGAGGGAAATTCCCAATTAGCAGCTCAGGATGTTGCAGAGCTCAAAGACTACGTAGGCATTCCTTTGAGTCCTCGAGATAGTGTGTCATTCGCTCCGAGTCTAACATGGTGCTAGCAACTCGGAGACTGCCTTGGGAAAGGTGCCTTCGGCTCGGTTTTCAGAGCACTTAACATGGGCACTGGGGAAACTGTCGCTGTCAAACAAGTCAAGCTAGCGGACTTGCCAAAGAGCGAGCTGAGGGTCATTACTGTAGGAGATTTGTCTGGCAGATGAAGAAGTATGAGTACTAAGGTTGGCCGTCTAGCTCGAAATTGATCTTCTCAAAAACCTAGATGTAAGGCATGGACTAGAAGCTTTAAAGATTTCTGTATACTAACCGCACCTAGCATCCCAATATCGTCAAATATCGCGGTTTCGTCAAATCCGCAGAGTCACTGAATATCATCCTAGAGTGTGTGAAGTCCTAGACTTCGCCTACCCTTGTTATGGCTAACGGTGATCAGGTACTGCGAGAACGGGTCCCTCCACTCAATCTCGAAAAACTTCGGCAAATTCCCCGAGAATCTAGTCGGCCTTTACATGTCGCAAGTGCTACACGGACTACTCTATCTCCATGAGCAGGGTGTTATACACAGGGATATTAAAGGTGCCAATATACTCACGACCAAGCAAGGACTCGTCAAGCTTGCCGATTTCGGTGTTGCAACTCGAACTACGACACTCCATGAGTCTAGCGTGGTGGGGACTCCCTATTGGATGGCCCCGGAAGTAATTGAGCTGTCCGGTGCTACTACAGCCTCGGATATCTGGAGCTTAGGCTGTACGGTAATCGAACTTTTGGATGGAAAACCCCCGTATCATAAGTTGCAGCCTATGCATGCCCTTTTCCGAATTGTTAACGATGACCATCCTCCGCTCCCAGAGGGAGCTTCTCCGGTTGGTCCTCTGGGGGCACAAGGGTTGTCGAAGGAAGCTGACCAATTCCCAGATTGTTCGAGACTTCTTAATGCAGTGCTTTCAGAAAGATCCTAATTTGAGAGTCTCTGCACGTAAGTTGTTGAAACATCCTTGGATTGTCAATGCCCGCAGATCAGATTCTGTGGTGCCGAAGAAGCCCACAGAGTACGACGAGGCGGTTAAAAGTGTACAACAATGGAACGAGGCCCTTAAATCGCCCAACGCAGGATCTTTGCGAAGGATATCACGGCCTATGTCTTCTAGCCCAATTCCCGGACGGCGCGACCAAACCCCTGTGCTTGCAATCCCAGCCAAGGGCCCTTTGAATCTAGCAAAGCCTCGTATCCAAGCCGAGCAGTTCAGATCTCCCCAGAGTACGGCCGACGACAATTGGGATGACGATTTCGCATCGGCTATATCACCCAGCGCACTGAAACTCCCCCACCTTAGGCCTCAAGACAACTTTGGTGGCTTGTTGTCATCCGAAAAGCTCAAAGCTTATGCATCCTTTGAGACTGTGACCGAGGAGACCAATTGGGATGATAATTTTGAGGGAGATCTTACTGTGAGAAGTCCGTTGCAGTTGACAGAGTCAGACCCTTTACAGACTATTCGACCATATTATCCGAAGCGTGCAAACACAAGTCAGATCAAATACACAGCACCCACCAAGTCTCCAGATCCGAAGTCAATTCGCGCCGCAGGTCGTCGGAACGCAACTCCACCGACCTTACATCAGAGACACTCATCGTCCAAGCCATGCGCAGCATTACCGTCAGCCCGATCCTACGGAGAGGACTCGGCGGAAGATTTTTCAGATTCGGTGGTAGGGCATGATTCAGCTTTTGATGGAAAGCTATTCCTAGAAAAGGTAGGTCATGCTGGCATTGAAAAGTTATGATGGTGTAGCTCATTGTACTTCAGAAGAACGATGAGCAATCTCCACGAATCCTCCACCCTTCTGACCTGAAAAGCTTGGCACAATCGATGCAACCGTCGAAAACAGGGGGAAGCCTGCGACGCCAGCCCATCCAATCAATACAGCCTTTGATGCGAAGAACAAGGTCGTCCGTTGAAATCCAAAGATATGCGGAGGATGAGCATGACGAAGATTTCTCAGATATCTTTGGAAAAGCTAATGCTATGCTCAACAAGCCCGAAAGCGAACAAGGATCCGAAAATGGGACCCTCATGCTGAACTCGAAGCTGTCGAACAATTCATGGCTGGGCGATGACGACGACGACGATGACCCTTTCGCCCAGTTGGAAGAGGGTTTTGACGAAATGGACCTTGAAGCAAACGTTGCTCGGGATAAATATGCAAGGTTGTGTACGCAGGTCGAAGGTCTGGTTGGCTCGCTCAAAATTTCTCAAGAAGATGACATGCTTGCGGACCTTTCTGAGCAGCTGCTCGACGTTCTGTCCGACTTACCTGAAACCAAGAGCGTAATTATCAGTGCTCATGGCATGCTTCCCATTTTGGAAATTCTAGAAACATGTCGGCATCGCGACGTTATCTACCATCTTCTCAAAATCGTTAACATGATAATATTCAACGACGTTGACGTCCAAGAGAATCTCTGCTTCGTGGGAGGCATACCCATGATCACGAAATATGCCTCTAAGAAATACTCGAGTGAGATACGACTTGAGGCGGCAGCTTTCGTTCGTCAAATGTTCCAGACATCGACCTTGACCTTGCAGATGTTTGTCAGCGCAGGTGGCCTTAAGGTTCTTGTCGAGTTTCTTGAGGAAGACTACGAAGAGGAGCGTGATCTTGTCCTCGTTGGCGTCAATGGGGTGTGGAGCGTGTTTGAATTGCAGGGCCCGACACCAAAGAACGACTTCTGTCGCATACTCTCGCGAAACTCTGTCCTTGATCCTCTGTCGTTGGTCCTAAGTAGGGTCCTCGACGAAGAAGGAGAGCTGGCGGAGCTGTGCGAAGGCCGCATTGCAAACATTTTCTTTCTCTTCTCGCAAGCCGAAAACCATGTGAAGGAGCTAGTTGCAGATCGTACGGTACTGCATCGTAAGCAAAACCCACCTCGTCCTGGTTATTTCAATGCTGACCTCCAAAAATAGGGGTTCTCAAAGAGTTGAAGAGGATGTCACCCAATCATCAGATTACCATGTTGAAGTTCATCAAGAACCTGTCCATGCTCTCCACCACACTTGACTCGTTGCAGAATTCGAACGCGATTGATGTGCTTACAGAATTGCTGCGCAATAGCTCTAAAGAAGCACACTTCAGAGAGATATCAAATCAGGTCTTGAATACAATTTACAATCTATGCCGTCTGAACAAGTCTAGGCAGGAGGACGCTGCATTGAATGGTATAATCCCGGTTTTGCAACGCATAATCAAGACCGAGAGACCACTGAAGGAATTCGCACTTCCAATCCTGTGCGATATGGCGCATTCAGGTAAGGTTGGACGACGTGAGTTATGGCGGAACAAGGGGCTCCAATTCTACATCTCGCTTCTTGCGGATCCCTACTGGCAGGTGACAGCTTTAGATGCTGTTTTCATTTGGTAAGTAGCCCTTTCGACAGTATACGGAAAAACCGCTAAGTTTTCAAGGCTCCAGGAAGAAACGGCTAAAGTGGAGGAGCATCTGCTCGACGGGTCATTTACCAAAGCCATCATCAAATGCTTCACAACTTCGAAGGCAAATGCATTTGAGAATCTACTTGAACCCTTACAGAAACTGTTACGCCTAAGCCCACCCATAGCGCTGAGCTTGGCTCATCCGGACCTCTTCTCGCGCATATTGCAGAAACTGCAATCTAACAAAGCTGTGGTTCGGCTTAATCTCCTTCGAATAGTTCGCAGTATCTGCGATGCAAGTGACGAGCAAGGAGGCCTTATTAACCGATACGGCCTTGTTGATACCATCCAACGGCTTGCGGAAGTCGATGGGGCTGTCCTGGTTCGGAACATGGCTGGCGAATTGGTCAAATCGAGCGAGAGCAATGATAGATTAGGGATGAGTGGCGGTAAGCGCAGGCCAGGGCGACGCTCAAGCTCATCAACTACACCACCCGGCTTATCAGCAAGCCGTTCAATGCCACCCACACCAACCGGCAATCGATCGATGCATTCAGGCGCTTACTTCCTTGATCGAGACATCAGACAGAAGAGCAGCATCAACGGACCCATTGCGTTCCGACCCGCTAGTAGAGATGGGAGTGGCATGACCAGCGTGGTCAATGGGTCTGGAGCAGCCGCCAAGAGCCGACTACCACGAACGACGTCGACTCGATCTGGAAGGCAATCGGCTTTATCGTCGCCGAAGAAGAACGAGAACATGATGCCGGCTACGTCAGCGCATGAAGCAAGTCCAATGCCAGCACCCAACTCTCGACGACGGAGGCAAGTCAGTGGCGAGGGGCGATGGTCATGAGCTAAACCGGGAAGTCAGGTCATCAGTCACGGTGTACGGGTACATGACAATACGCAAGCATGTTGAACGGATTTGGCATGGGGAATAAAAACGGACATTGGCTGGAGATTATGACGACAGCTTACGAGGCTCCAGGCATTGTGTATGTCAACGCTGAAGGGCACAACGCTGACGATCGTCTTACGTTCTGGTTTCTGTATTGCTTGCAAAGGGGAGCATGGACTATAATGTAGTGACTGTAGAGTACAGTGTTTTATTCCCCACAATATCTCAACGCGGAAGGTTTGATAGGGGAATTGTGGGATCTATAAGAGTGGTAGGCTCAAGACCCTCACAGGTGCTACGAGATCTCGCATCGAAACATTCGTATCACGACTTCTGCACGGGAAATCGCCAAAGTACAAGGTACCTTAACAGTTGAAGATGTAGTACGGAATAGTAGGTATAATTGTCCACCCAAAGCCATCAGTCCCGTGATCCCGCTCCTCGACCGGGGCGATTGATAAGGTACGGAGGTACATGGTACTTGCCTTGCCCGTTCCTTGGTTTTTTCCGTGCGGAATAAAATTACCACGCTAACTGTCTGTAATTGCGGGATGCTGTCATAATGTCATTGACCAAACAGAATCCGGCTCTAGCGCCAAAATCTCAAAACCAACATCATTGCTCTTACTCGTACTCATCTTCCCTAAATATTTTCACACTACCAGAATCACTCATCACAAACCTGCAAAACCCAACCACCCACATTGAATCCATCTATCACAATGGCAACTCTCAGCTGTAAGTCACCTTGTGTCTCCTTCTGTTAGTGATGGTTCACGAGAGAACTGGTGGTCTCCGGGTGGAAGGTGACGACATTGGCGTTCGCGTTCAACCACAATTCACCATGAGCATCAAACCCCACAGCTCTTGACTACGCTCATCGGGAGTCTGAATGTTCACGTATTCGAACAGATGATGGAGCTCCCAAACCGCTAACAATATACATTTTGCGAGATCGGTGCTAACTTGAGCTCCTCACAGACCTCCCCCCTGTCAAGCCCTCGGCGATCGCCCTCGGCACAATCTTCAACCACGCCGCCTCGCTCGCCATCCTCGCCCCTGTCTTCGGTGACACTTACAACCGCGCTCAGGCGGCCAACTCCAAGGAGGAGTTCTTCAAATCCAAGGAGGCTGCCAGTGCCGCCGCCGCTTGGGGCTCTTCTTTGATCGGAAGTGCCGTTCAATCCTATGGAGTTGGAGCGTTAATCAATGCCACGGGCACTTTGAGTTACAAGGGTGCAGCCTACTTGGGAAGTCTGATTTTCATGGCTAGCTCGGCACCAAGTGTAAGATTCTCTTGCTATTGGATCATGTTTCGAAATACTGACTTGATCCCAGTTCATCTCTCAAGTCTTCACCGAGAAGCGTCCTCTCGACACCGTTGCCGTCGGAGCCCTTGCCCGCGTCTTTGAGACAGTTGGCCTCAGCATGTTCCTTACATACTGGGGAACCCGCACCAACCCTTTCGACTAAGCATCTCGCTTGTGTAGGCTCAGATTGGCAATTCAGTAGATGGAGAGGTGGAAATCGGCGGTGGTACCAGTGCTAGATGGGTTTGTAGTGGTAGTGCAAGAGTTTTGATGTATCAATAGTAATTTGACTTTTGATTGACAACTCGAATTCATTGAAGCTAGTTCAGTCCACTTGAAAAAAACAACGCTTGATCGATCATTGCCAAAGACATTTGGTTAGTTTCCTCATCCATCGACCAACTTTCCACCTAGACAAATAAGAAAAGGCCCCCTGATATTTGAATGAACTGGCCGAAGAACAAACGAAAATACCACAAGGAAAACCCTCCTAACGACGAGCAGCTCGCCGGTTGGACGCAAGCCGAAGAAAGCTAGGGATAAAAGAGTAGGCGTTGGAAAACGCCGGCCTCGTCGAGGGTAGCCGAGGATTAGATTCCACATAGGTAGGTGGATGCTCCGCCGGCTGATGCGGCCAGCTCGCGTAGACGGGGGGTGTCCTAGCGGTATATAGAGGTAGAGTGTCCACTGACGTTGAGGCGGCGAAGTAGGGGCTGACGGCGCCGTTGCGGCTTGGCGACCTGGAGCTACCGAGTGGGACACGGTGGCGATTCGCTATGGGAGTCCGGCGGCGGTTGGCGCTGCTGCGAATGTTGCTGGAGATGCCAGTGGTGCGACGAACAGGCGAACGACCCCTGGCTGGGGTGCGCGGAGGAGGTAGGCTGATTCTTGGTGGCCGGCTTGGTGAGATATCCGCAGTGCTTGATGAGCGAGACAGAGAAAGGCGCTGCGCTCGTAGTTCATCCAATTCACCGTCCGTATGTACTACGTGAGGTTCTCGGCGAGATGGCAAGCGAGTAATTTGCGGGGACTCGTAGTTTGGCAATACGAAGCGATGGAGGAAGTTCTCGGTATCTAGTGGTTGAGAAGGAGCGCTCTCGTTGTGATGTTGGTGGCCAAGATGGTTGCTCGGGTTTCGACGTGCAGGACTGGTGTTGCTGTGTGAGGCTCTCCCACCTGTATGTATTGCATTTTGCTGTTCCAAGATCGTAGAGGACGGCCTATTGCTGCTACGTAATCGAGTTGAATCTTGTGTCCTGAAAGGTTGCTCCAAGCAGGATGGCTGTGCTCCAGGCTCAGAACGTTCGACAGGCCATCGGAAGCTATGGCCTAAACCGTGTTCAAGTGCTTGGTGTTCAGAGTCGAGTCGAGCCTGTCCGCTCAACTTGTTGAAAGAGGACCATGCGCCCAAGCGATCAGGAGTATCTATGGTTGCAGCGCTGACCGTACGCTCTGCTGGAGTGTTCACAGGCCGAGTACTGGACGTTGAAGTCGTTAAATGTGTCGCTCTGAAAGAAAACCCTTGCATCCCATGTGAAGGATTGGTGAGAAGCGGCGGCATAGCAGTTGAAGGGGCTGGTTGTGACGTTGTCCAAGAGCCATTCAAAGAAGACGTTCCTTGCTCTTCAGATCCATGTATTTCAGGAGCTCGTGCGTTCGAGACTGGTGGTATACTTGAGATGGATTCTGGTGACTCTAGCACGTTGTTGAAGTCGCTCATTGGTCTGGACTGAAAACGGCTGTTGGATACGCCTGTAGCCGCAGAGCGAATGGTTCCTGTGGTTCGCCGAGGCCTAATTGGTGGTGGTGGCATCAAGTCTCTACTGTGTACTCGCTGTATCTGTACGTCGTTATGCTCGTATCCTTGCTGCACTTCCTCGCCGCTGGTTGAGAGGATTCGTCTTCGCTTTGGGGGCGATTCATCAGGCTCAATTGGCGCTCTTGCCGGCTGAGGATAGAATCCCTGACCCTGAGCCTCTGGGGTTTGGAAACTACGTCTCGGCCTTCCTAGGTCAATGGCTGTATCTTGAGCCAAGCAAGATGCGCCTGTCGTGCCGTGATGAGACTGTGTGAACATCCTGTCATTGGGATTCCAACGCAACTGCTGGTTCGGCATTGCTTCGTCTGCCTCACTAGGATGTGCAGGCTCCAACACAGCATCGATGAAAGCCACGTCTCTGCCTAAGCTTAATAGCTGCTCTCTTGCTCTTCTGAGTGCCCTAGAGGTACGGACAATGTGTTAAGTAAAGTTGGAGTTCGATATGTCGTTAAGAGTTGCTTACTCCGTAGTCGATTCAAGGATCTCCATATGTCGATCAAGGTGAAGCCTACGACTTTCCTGAACGCGGTGTGTGATCCCACGAGCCATCGGCTTGTCTTGCTCACTCATGATGTAGCGTATGGGCTTGCTATATCTGAACTACGATTCGTTGGACTCTTGAACGAGGCAGCGAAAGGAGGTTGTGGCTTACTTGCGTTGCCGCGTCTCGTTCGCCTGACGCATCATAAAGATCGGGACAAATCTCGAAATAGGGTTTCGGAATTTGCTTGCTGTACTCGCCTTCTGAATAGCCATGAACCCAATATAGGGTCTTTTCAGTCATGTCTGCGTAACGGTGTTTACAGAACGGACAGACAGCTCGCGGCAGCCTACCCTGAGGATGAAATGGAGCGCCTGTTTGATTGTAAGCCAGAATCATATCTGCACCATAAGAAGCTACTTCATGCTTACCTCCTCCCTCAAGATGCTTACTACAAACGAAGTGTCTACACTCGGTAAACCACAGCTTCGTGATCTTCCAATCTTCTTCATCCCCACCTTGCCGGAGACCTCGGCAGTCATCGTTGCTATCTCGATATATTTCCGCCAGTGTAGAACCACAACAGGAACACTTCGCGAAAGTGCTTACTTCTGATGTGCGGGGGATCAAAGTTTCAGCCATGAGAGCGGCCGTTTCTTACGCAGATGTTCACCAGCTCGAACAAAGAGTTTACCTCAGACCAGCGAGCTGACTACCTGGTTTAGCGAGAGCATCTAGGATTTCAAGAGAGGAAGTCATCCACGTGACCTAATTTCAGCAGCGGGGACGACAAACGGATGAACTTCGAAGGGGAGTTCACAAAGAGAAGCCGGTAAAGTTGCTTCAGTCTTTATTGAGACCGCTGTACGGACAGTTGCTAAATTGCAATACATCGGAAGAGATTTCAACTGCACGGAAAGGAGGAGCTGCATTACCTAGTGCTTGATTGCCGGTATTATTCAGACTGAATATCAAGTACTGGGAGGAAAAGGAGAATGGAGAATGGGAATAAGTACGTCAGAAAATTTTGCTAAACCTTCTCGATTAGCTGGTTACCGTCTCTGCCACATAAGCAGCCTTCAATACCAATATTCATGGTTTAGCTATACGAAAGTTCGGCAAGGATACCTGAATGGAAGAAAGCGTTAGCAGCCTAACAGTCGGTTGGCAGCAATGAGACGTACTCTTCGGGATAACCCTCTTCTCCGTCAGCGCCCATGACGTACTTCCTTCCTCCTTCCGGGGATACTCTACTCATTCCGGTAGGAAATGGCGGCAGGCCATTAGGCCCAAAGATAGTCGCCGTGGTTTTCTTTTCCCTCTCAAATAACGCTGCAAGTCCTTTCTCTTCTCCATCCTGCTTCAACTGCACCAATTGCTTCGTACCTGCATCTCCAATTTGAAGTATGTCCTCCTTTGGCTTTGCTCTGCTTCCCACTGTCAACAAGCCGACTACGTCCGACTGCTTGACCACACTAAGGCGAGGATAGCTGCGGCGTATGTCTCGTTTGTAATAGGGATTCTCTGCAATGTCTCCAGCTGGCAAAGTTATTGGATCGTCATAGGCTTCCGGCGGATTAGATCCAGGGGGCGGATTGCGATATAGAGGATTTAACGGTATCCCAGTGGAGCGATCTGGATCAACTGCGAGGGCTCTTCTTATACGATCCCATATGCCGGTAGACTGGACTGTGTATTTCTTCTCGAACTCAGCACTGGCGTGAGATATAAACATCTTATCACCCTTACCTTCCACACTGCTGTGGCTCCCCTGGCAGACTTCAGCTGACGGGCAGCTCCCGCTTTGGCGTTGGTCGCCATGCGTGCAATGGACTATAGCGTTTTAGGAGTCGGACGACCAGGAACGATAGACACGAAACATCCAAGTATGTGATGAATGCAGACAGACTAGGTATTCACTAGATGGTCTGCCTTCCCTTGGATTAAAGAGCGCGTGTGTAGGTTCTTGAGGTAAGGCACGTTAACCACAGAATACGATACCGGAACGGCGAAACGTATCTCCGATCGGTATGAGAACCAGGGGTGAAGACTATTGGCATTCATGCCACGAAGACTGATTTAATTACTACGATTATCTATCTGTATAGTCGGCAGGTGCGACGAAAGATTGTCAAGCAAATGACAACTCGAAAGATTTCGATTTGAGAAGTTCTGATAGAGACCAGGAGCGATCTCAAGACAGCTTCAATGCGCAACATGGCGGATCAGTACAAAATGAACTTGTGCTTTTAATACGGGACTGGAGATTATTTCTCCAGGAAGCCAGCGCCACTCTCTAGAAAGTTGAAAAAGTGCACCAAGCCTTGAATAATCCGAGCTCCACGCATTACAGCAAATAGTCAACTTATGCTTCGACGCCCGCATCAAGCTTCTGGGCAGAGTCGGCAACCTCAGCTGCAACATTAGCCTTGGCTTCATCTCCGTTTGCTGCTGCAGCTTCCTCGGTCTTCTGAACATTGGCCTTGTCGTCATCAACTTCAAGATCCATCTTTACGGCACCATCATTTCTATTCGCAGCAGCATTCTCACCCCGAACAAGTTTACGGACAATTTCAACAGTAGCTGCAGGACCCTAATTGCTGAATCAGTGTCTGACTGGAAATTTGGTTGGTGGTAGACCTACGCCAGCTTCAGCAGCCAATACTTTACCGTCCTTACTGACGACGAATACACCACGGGTGGTACCTTTTGGAGCTTTCTTCATGCCAATCGCAGCAATGAGAGTTGCTGAAGGATCGCAAAGCAGTGTATATGGGAGATGCTGCTTCGTCTTGAAGGTTGTGTTGGATTTCGGCGAGTCAGTGGACAGCCCGTAGATAGAGAACCCCGTCCCGGTCAATGGCTTGTATTCGTCTCTAAAAAGGCAAGCCTGAGTGGTGCCTATTGGAAGTCAATCTCGAAATGACCGTTGAACTGCCAAAATAATTCAAAGGTACAGAATGGAGCGCAGGAATACGAGCAATAGTGGGCCTACATCCAGGGGTTGACGCTTTAGGATATGTAAAGAGCACAACTCCACTCTTACTGTCCTCAACCAGCTTCTTGAACGTTGTTTTCTCTCCCTCATCGGTTTCTACCTCACCACCGAAATCATGAAAATCAATGGCATCACCAATAGTAACTTTCGAGCCAGAAGATGCGCCATTGGCAGGAGCCTTGTTTTTTTCTGTGGCTACAGCTTTGCCTTTGGAGGATTTCACCGAACTGGGCCTCTTCGTTAAGGGTGGGGCCGCTGGAGCTTCAGCAGCCTTGCGTTTGCGCAGCTCGACCATAATCGCAGTTGCCGATAAGGTATTGGGGCAAGGGAATATCAAGAACCGAGGTGCGACTTAATCCACGAAAACCAATTGATTCTATTCCATATATTATTCGCAGAATGAGGGGAAGTATTTATCAATAATGCGTTCCTCCGACGCAAATTCGAAGCTTGATGTTCACCTGTACTATCACTCCTGTCTGCAGACTGCAGTATGCACTCTCCCGCCCGCCCCCTGTCGGTTGGCCTTGGCACCGCCTGGCTGATGGCGTCCGAGTCCACAGCAACACCCTCTTAATCACATCGAAAGCAACCACTGTGTAGACATTTCAGTCGCTCCATCTTGACTTTCGATGAAGAGGAATGTCGAAATGTCGAAATGTCGAAAAGCTTAGCTGCTAGTATCGACAACAAATTTCACCCTTGTGACATAATTGGTACACGTGCATCAGGGAAGAAAGCCCCCTTAATGAGCTAATCTAACCTGTTCCTCTATCTCGTTGGTGGTTTTATCTGTACTCTTTTTGATTCGTACTGTCTGTTGTACAATGCATTGTCCCTGGAACTTGTACTGTTCCCAAAAGTAGATATCCTAAGCTGCCATTTCAATCATGTTGCCCCCAATAGTGGACCGCGAACACAGACTACGGTACAACATCAAAGACACTGTAAGCCAGCCGGATCTCCTGCTCGATGGCTTTCGGGACGTCAGTCAAAGCTGGCTGGATACAGACTCTCAGGAAGGCTTCTCGCACACGCTGAGCTAATGGAGCCTACAATTGAGTCAATCGATACGACTTACAACGCAATTTGTAAATCAGCGGATCTGAAAAGAGGTATCCGCCTTTCCACGACATGGCTACCTTACTCCTTCGAAGAGCCCTCCACCAGAGTTGGAGTCTTTGCAGGTTTTATATTCAACGACACTGGCATGCTTGAAGTAAGACGCCCATCTGTAAGACAAGAAAAATAGACAAAAGGAAAAGTGAGTAAAGCAATACATAGGACAAAACTCAATGCGTGGGCATTTTGGTACCTACATCGACAATGACAAAGTACATTCAGGGAGGAACACGTGATAATTGTTGCATAAGATGTAGTATTCCGTAGTCTCGGTATAAACAGGAATAGGTAGTTTAGGAAAGCGTGGGAACGTGAAGAGCCGATGAAGAGCTCTGTATGGTACTCCGTACACATGGGTTACTGTAATGTCTATTCCGTAATCACTAAGGTACTACGGTATAGATTGTGTATTATTCCAATATCCTGGAGGCTGGATCTTACCTTATCTTACTCCGTACCTTCCCCTCGTTCCACTACTTCCGTTGTTATTACCGAACTGCAAGATGATGAATGAGGCTTATCTAAAAGGGCCTAGCTCCGGAATATTCCGATTTATTCCGATATTTGCCTCCGATGTAGGAAAATCAATCTCTTTGACCAACCAAGCACTTGACTTGTACAATCTCCTCGAGTAGATATAGACAGACACCCTCTACCTACGAAATCACGCAGCATCAGCCTTACTGGCTCTGTTTTGACAACGAGTTAGATTGCGCGCAACTTCTTCACGGTCCTTAGCCTTAGCCACACTCGCACTATACCACAGCAATGAAAGTTTTCTCCTCAAATCACACATATGAATACTCTTGGGAAGAGGTGTCGACCGCAAATTGGAGAAAGTACGGTAGCCCCTGGAACGACAAGACCGACCATGTCATTGCCGTCGATACACTTTCTCGCCATGTGGACCTGGACACCGGCATTGTACGTCAATCCCTCCTCTCTTGAATTCAACAACTCATACTCTGTTCATAGTTGCGCTCCGAACGCCTCATAACTTGCCATCAATCAGCCCCGGCATGGGTCGTCACTCTTCTCGGCGGCTCCACCACCTCTCAGATCTACGAAACCTCCTACGTTTCCCCTACCCTAAAACGCGTTACAATGTGTTCTACGAACCTCACCTGGGCCGATCTCCTCACCGTGCGTGAAACGGTAGTCTACCAACACGACCCTAGCTTATCAACGCTGGGCCATGAGAGAACAAAGTTTGAGCAGAATGCGAAGATCACGGCGCTTTGTGGAGGTTGGCAGAAGATCAAAACGAAGATTGAAGAGGCGAGTGTGGAGCGATTCAAACAAAATGCGCAGAAGGGAAGGGAGGGGTTTGAGGCGGTGCTGGAGATGAGTAGGAGGGTTTGGGGTGAGGAGAGGGAAAGGGAGAGGAGGGAGAAGATGGCACAATGAATGGACAAAGATATGCAGGCATGATGGTGCTCTCAGGGGCTTGAAAAATCGAAATCGGTTTGGTGCTCGACATTAGCGGGTCTGCGGTGCATTTACACAGGAATACCATGGGAAAGCATCATTGTCGACTGGCGTTTGGAAAAGAAAAAATGGGTCAGATGGCGACCCGGCAACATTCTTGATCCCAAGTAGAGATTTGAAGCCATAGAAATAGACGATAAAATCTTCCATACCAACTGCCATGTGAAAGTTTGCCTTCTGCTCTAATGAGCAGCCGTAAGCCTAGAGAGTCGAGAAATTTGTACATTGATTCGTGGGCCACGGGTTTCTCATAGCTACACGAGATCTAGTAGCGTCACGTATACACGTATACATTGTATACCATGACACGGGTCCTATGCATCGCTATCCTATGCTCCAAGGGTATCATTCTATCTATTCCCCGCCCTCTCCTCCTCCAAAGCCTTCGCCTCCCTCTCCATCTCTTCTCTCCTCTTCACCGCGTCTTCCCCGGCTGCTTTCTCCCCCTTCGCTCTCTGCCTCGCCTCATACATCTCCCTACTCCTCAAAATCCTCTGCACGATCTCCCCTGCATTAACATTTTGAAACGCGTGTTCCCCAATCTCCTCGTAAATCCCCAGTTCCTTCGCTGCAAGATACGGATCATATGTCAGCGGCATAAAAGCCGTAGGACCGTGATACACGGCGTCTGGCAAACGACCGAAGGGGAAATTAGTGAGGTATGCTTTCGACGGCGTAAACGGCGCGGAGACAATGAGCGCGTTGATATAGCGGCATTGCAGGACGCAGAGGCCACGTTCAAATATGTTCATGATAGGGTAGTTGATACCTTTCCAGTGGTTGATGACTTCGTCGTCGTGGACGCCTGCGACGACGTAGGCGGGCCCGGAATTATTTTTGCGGCCAATCTCGTCTTCGAAGAGCACGACTTGGCGGAGGAATTCGATGTGGCCCGAGGAGAAGAGGTCGAATCCGCCGTCGACGTAAACGATGCGCTGGCCTGATTTGGGGCCTGTGCCAGGGACCATGGTAGTGTAAGAGCCTGCTTCTTCAGCCATAGAGTCTTCCATGGCTGATTTCGAGGCAGCCCAACTCAGGACCTGAGGGCCAGGTTGCAGACCAGACTCGTCTGTGGCGTAGTCCTTGATCCTTTGGACCATCTCCTCACCCAGTCTTTGACGCTCTTCCACGCTTCCTGGGCCCTCATCACCAGTGAGGACTCTGCGCAAGGACTTGATGAAATGGTTCTTTGTACATAGCAGCATACGTCCAACCAAGTCTGTAGTCGATATCCCTGGTGTCCTCTTGACCACCATAAAGCGCCCAGCTGCCTTGACGTATCTGTAGCAGTCCTCCCCGCCGCTGTCGGATGTGATATCATCGCCATGCACCACGTAGTAACAGCCGTAGTGAGATATCCAAGGCAGCGAAGTAACGTACGGCGCACAGGGAATCGAGCGAGAAGCCCATCGACAGGCATCAACCGCCGATACGCTGCCATTAGGCGTAAGCTATCTCCGTGGCTCCGCGCTGTAAGGGAACGAACCGTTCCTTCAGCGTCATGACTGTGGGGCCTTTGTTGTCCATGATCTCTTCGTCTGAATGGACTCCTACCAGTAGCTCTTTACCCAGCCGCCGGGCTTGTAGCATGGCTCCAGCATGTCCTGAACTATCAGTCAACTCCTAGTCCTTACGATGTCTCGATCTGGCGTACCATGATGACTGAAGTCAAAGCATCCGTCAACCCAGATTCGATCATTCGAGATTTCGATATCTTCCTGGGGTTCTACGGGCCATTCACCCTTTGCTGGTACGTTGGAAGAAAGATCTTTGTTCATGTCCCGCGCCTTTGACAACATTGGGAACGATATGAATTGGCTTCTCGAAGAGTGTGCCGTGACTCATGAGAGCAATTGGGTCTACTACGGTAAACACTCAACTAAGCAGGGCCCAATTGAACATTCCCAGTGTATGATACATGCATGTCAGCACTAGAGATGACCGAGGAACGATAACTCGGTAATCTTGGTTAGGGCTTTGCACGTGGCGATCTAATCTTATCTTCTTTGCGACTGACATGTGACAGGAGAGTCCTCTTCGAGGGCCAGTGAGCGCTCGAGTGTTGATCTGGAAATACGACAGAATCTGGATACGGTCTTGAATTGACTGCTCTTTGTAAAGGGGTGTCCTATCAGCATTTCGGTGGAGTATTGGTCAGTCGCTGTTGCAGCGGGAACCATACACCCATACCCACCCCCCCTTGGTGGCACCATAACCTCAATAATCCTGGCATTCCTCCATTTCGACTCCACGTTCAGAGCTTTACAATACGCCTCCAAGCAGATGTATTAGAGCTACACCGTAACCCGGGCGGCTTATACAGGAGGGCGAGCGTGTTGTCTTGCATAGACCGACAACCACAAGGCTCCTACAAGCAGGCTACCTCCATACCCAATCACAGTTATCTCTTCGTCCGTTAACCAGATCCGGCACAATGATTGCCAACTTTCGGTCTGAGCTTGGTAAACCTCCAAACGGAACATACTCCAATGGGAATTTCGGGCAGGGGGGAAGCGCTGCACCACTGCCGAATCCTGCCTTTCCATCTGCTCCTGCTGGAGGTCTGCAGAATCCAAGCTTGGTATATCAGCACATTCATGATATGTCGTCAAAACGAATATCGACCTTAGACTACTTGAGAAAGGCGTGAGTTTGCTTGCAGCGATTCCTCGGCCGGCGCCGTGTTCGTGCGTTGGGCAATACTGAACCCTATCGCAGACATGAAGGCCGAATATACTGGTTCAACACGCTTCTCTTTAGTAAAGGCGATCTGGCTAAAATGCCATACTTTGAGGCGAGGAAGCTTGCCCGCCGAGCAACAAATTACCTTCTACTTGGTCTGTCTCTTCCTACCATACTCGATTTAAACGCTTCGAATCCTTTGGAGTACCTTCGCGCCCTCAACGCGCTTCTGCTCGAATTCGAGTCGTATCAACAGATCCACCCTCCAGAAGGCTCATCTGCATCGTCCTTGACACGCGCACGGATACCGCAAATGTTCAAGCGCGCAACTCATGTAAGCACAAAAGGGCGGCGGACGAGCTCGGCCACGGAAATCGGATTTCCAATGAGCTCAAGTGACCCTGCAGAATTAAAATCTATGGTTGGCGGTGGGGCAGGGGGAGGTTCTTCCTCTGCATCCTCGTTCCCTGTAAGTGAGCAGGAGCTGCTGCCGGGCGAGGAATACACCCATCTGCTTACGCCGTCACTTCCATTTGACCCGGACTTCTTCGAGACGTTTGCCACGTTGTGTGATGTCTTGATCGACTGCTATACCCGGATCATGAGTCTTGTCTCTTCACCTACGATGTGTGTTCCTGGAGTTGGGGAGATATTCGCCAAAGCAGATGCAAGACTTCGAAAAGTCATCGTTGTGGGAATCGTTAAAGAATTCGAAGATGCCAGCAGGAGCGGAGCCAAAGGGGAAATGGCTGGCATAGGCAAAGTCATCCTAGGAGGCCTCATGTAAAAACTCCATCTCGCTGAAGTCCATTCTGGTTAAGCTTCGTGACAACGAATTTATGGTATTCGAGGTCCACACCGGTCCAGACGCACCCGGGCTAAAGTAAGGAAGATTACGAATCCCCTCAATTTACGTGATGGGTCAATCCTTAGGTTAGGCCCGCCCAACTTTTCGCGTTTCTGCTTAGTCTCAGATGCTTAGAGTCTTCGTATAAGCTCCTGGGTGCTGTTGAGGCTGCATCTAGAAGTATCTTAGGCAAGGATAAAGGAAGGAATTCTTCGACGGCAACAAAAGCTTACGAGAGCACGATAGAAGGATGACCCCGGGGCACGTCTGGCAGTCAAATATCGCAAGGCCAGCGTAATTACGTTCTTCAAGCAACTCCGAAGACATATCACTCCTGGCGTCACATCGAGGAGCATATGATGCGCCATGCGGATGCAGTCTATGCCAATGACCTCGAATGGCCACGGTTTTGATACTTGCTATCTCGAGGGCTGAGCACATAAGGAGAACTCGTGAGGGTTAAGAATTTCCAAAGCTGTCCGAGTTACTCCTTTGGCATCGCTTGTCACAGAAGTGTACCTGGGGGGTCAAAAGTCAGCACATAATAACCGACGCCCTACACAGCTAGACCGACCATCGAACTAAGTGGCAGTCTGGGAATGGAGAGTGATCAATTCCATGCATCTCTTTCCTGACTTCTTTATCTCACCAGGTTTGCAACTGAATTCGAGCTAACAATTGTACTATGGTAAGAGAATTTAGTCGATTTATATATCTATTCGGAATGTCTCTACGAGACCAGTCATTGTTTCCCGACTTGCTCTACCCTGATGGTACAAAGAAAAAGGGTTCTAGGTGTATCAAGTTCCGTCTCGATCAAACCAAGAAATCAAAATTCTGTATTTGCTTCCTCAACCACGACGCCCCATTTGTGGCGCTCTTTTCCATACATTATATTCTTCAGCCACGTCTTGATGACAGTGGCATACTTGCCCCCAGTGCCCTCTGAGAGCGGTATATTAAGGTCCTTTCCTCGGAAATGGATCAAGGATACTGGTGCAATGAAGAACTAGCAGTTCCATTAGTACAGCCCCACCCGCAAACGCAACTAACGTACCGCCGTCCCAGCTGCAAACGCTTCCACCAACCTCCCTTCCTCAAGTGCCTCCTCAATCTCACCCATCGAGTACTTTCTTTCAACAACGTTCAGCCCCCCTAGATCTCCCCAGGTTCCGCTCAACCTCTCTCTCACTAAATCTACGACACTCCTTCTCGTGACTCCATCCAGAATAATCTTATCTTCCAACGGTGCAGTCACAAGCTGAAGCTGCCCGTTTCTCGTTCTCCACACAACGAAGAAGTTACTCGCTCCCGCTTCCGTGACATCGCACTGCGGCCCGAACAACCATAATATCTGGTCGAAACCTCGCTGTTTTGCCTCCGCCTGCGCTATCAGACTCGGTCCATAATTCGCCCCAAGCTTCGCATATCCAAAGCCACATGGCCACGCCCGAAACATATCTTCTCTACTCGCCAGGAGCTTCAATCCTGGCTTCGCTGCCTGTGTCGCGCAATTGCCATCCGCATTAACAACCTGCGTCGGATCCACCTTCTGCGTTCCGCCCGGCCCATCAAAAGCCGGGAAACAGCACGCAATGATGTACAACAACGCCTCCCTCGGCTTCTGTACCCCTAACGCCGCCCCATTCGCAATCATCGTCGGCCGCAAATACAAAAATTGCCCTGGTCTCTCCTTTGGCAGCCATCTCCCGCCATCCACGCTAACAAGTTTCTCAATCAATTTCTGCAGCTCATTCGGATCGAACGCCGGCAGGGCGATACGCGCGGCACTACCCAGCATACGCTTACAGTTGCGATCAGGGCGAAAGAGGCGAAGACGCCCGTCGTAGCCACGGTAGAATTTCATGCCCTCAAAGCACTCGGTTGCGTAGTGCAGGACAGAGGCGGTGGGCATGAGCGATAGCGGGCCATACGGGCGGAGTTCAGGGGCGGACCAGCCGATTTGGGAGGTCCAGGAGACGGTCATCATATGGTCGGTGCACCTAGAGGTCGAGCGTTAGGGATTGATGAGATGAAAAGCCGAGAGCGGGAGTGGGACGTACACGTTTTGCGCCCACACTTCTGGAGAATTGGGTTCTGGAACGGGTCCGGGGTTGGGATTCCGGGTGAAGATCAGTTGGGAGGCGTCGAGCTCTTGAAGCGCGGAGGTGCCATTGGCGGTTATTGAGGGCGCGGTATGCTCTATTGTATGGACGATGCCTGCGGTTGTGAGCTCGGAGGTGTTCTGGGTTGAGGTTAGAGCCGAGGGAGACATTGTTCGGACTGTCGCTGTCGGTATTTGCTTGTAGCAACTCTGTAGTGGTCAATGGATGGGAAGAGAGAAGGATATTTAATAGCGTATTTTGTAAAGAAAGCAGTGAACGACAGCTATATACCTTACTTTAGGTTTGTACATGTACAGTATGTCTACTAGACTGCATTTGACTCATTTCCTCTCCCGCGCGGCACAACGGCACAAACTGTGCTCTACCTGTCACAATCTTATTATCCATTGATTCTGCAGAGGCTAACAGGCCTAGCAAAGAGTTTACAGTAGCAACTAGCAACGAGGAGACGCCCCGATGCCGCTGGGCTGCTGATAAGGCCCTGACAGTGACGTTGCATGGCCGGTGCAAGCCGTCGGTAACCACCCAAGGGCGCCCCCAGATATCAAAATTATTGATTTCGCCATGGGGTTTCCGTCACATCAGAGGAAATCTACTGTGGCCACCGTTGAGAGGCGACTGAAGACGCCGTGAGGCTCTCTCGCAGGTTGCGGGAAAGCCTGGTATTCATGAGTGCGTATAACGCTACAAGCAGAAGTACACGGGTCTAGAGCGCCAGATGCATATAGCGCTGATCTAGATGGATACGATGAATAGGTAGCTCCTGATGGCAGATGGTGGCTACTTAAGATGAAAGAGCAATACTGCAAGCAAACAAAAGGCCAAATTGCGCCGACAGCAAATGTGCCAACGACGGTCGCCAACATGTGCCTAATCGTCATCGGTGAACAAGTCGATTAATCTTCTCTTCTGTTTGTTCTCATGGATCTTCATCTCCTACCGGCAACCCATCAGTAAACTCCCCAGGACACGGTACACAGCAGCAATGGCGTACCTTCTCCCCCTCCCTCACCCCTTCCACTGCCTGGGCACTCAGCCTTCCCACCTCCTCCAAGAATCTCTTCTTCAACCCTTCAACCTCCTCCGCCCTCTTTTCCTGCTCCATGGTCATCATCCCCTCCAGCAACCCACCATCCATCAGCTCTTCAAGCCCCTTAGCTCCAAGCATCTCCCCTGCAATAGCCATGATCTCCTTTTGCACATCCATCCACTCCCTGCGCAAAGACTCTAGTATTTTTTCTTCAGCGGCGACAACTTTGCGGAATTGGGTCATACGGTCGCCGAGGACGACTGTGCCAGCCGAGCGGCCATCGTGGGTTTGGAATTTGAGTTCTTCATCTTGGAGTGGTATGAGGAGCTTGTTCCCTGACTCTGAGGCAGCTTGAAGCTGCTCCTCGAAGTGCTTGCTGACGTTAATGACGCGTGAAGAGAGATCGTGGCCGATGGAGGCTAGGGAGGATGTAGCTTGTTGCTTGATGTGTTCGCGGGAGTGGGAGATGCTTTCTGAAAAATATGTGATTAGCTGGTATCTCAGGTGTGCTGGGGCACAGATTTGACCTGAGAAGGCGGTAGCTAGTGGGTGCTCCGGTGTGCGTTTGTTTTTGGACTTCTTGAGGAAATTGGAATCTTGGAGCATCGTCCAGACAACTGGCTGCGCTCGGGGAGCAGGGAGGACTTTAGCTTTCTTGAAGATTGCAGATGTTGAGATCGACTTGGGCTTCTTGTCCACAGCCTTGTTGCCCGGCTGCTTTTTCGCCATGACGAATCAAAGAACAGCAACGTTAGAATCGAGGTTCGGAGGGATATGAAGAAAGCTGTTCCATTACTCGGTTATCACAAATGGAGGTTTGGCTAAATCGACCATCTTCATCATAGAGAAGAACAACTGGTATGGGTAACAGTAGCTGTAGAACTCTGCAAATAATTATGGAATTTTTGGAATCTCCTTGTAAGAAGACCTAACCCTGCGAGGATTTGACAAGCCTACGATCCATGAAAAAAAGGTCAAATCTTACAAGGGGCATTGAAGGAGAGCTACACAGGAGATCTGCAATATCCTCCGCATGGGTATTGTAGCTATTGGTACAATATGTACATTGCCCTACCTAATTATGACCCTGCCGGTGCCTCTGGGGGTGGATCGGCGGCGACGAGGACATCCTTGTCCTCAAATATCTTCGCCAATTCTCCGTTTTGATGCATCGTCATCAGAATATCGCAGCCTCCAATAAATTCTTTATCTACATAGAGCTGAGGTATCGTAGGCCAATCTGAGTACTCCTTCAGACCTAAGAACAGATAAATTAGCCTCTCATCCTTATTCTCAGTGCCGATGACATCAAGAGCGTACCTTGCCTCAGCTCTTCATCCTCTAAAACATTAAATGCCGAGAATTTATTCGGATCTACACCCTGCAAACCTAGGATTTGTATGCTTGCCCTTGAGAATCCACATTGCGGTGTTTCTGGTGTTCCCTTCATAAAAAGTATCACTGGTTTGGATGCCACTGCCTGATCTATGGCAGTTCTTGTCTGAGCTGACAGTAGTCGGATTTGAGACGGTGTAAGGCGAATGGTTTGCGGCTTCAAATGCGCCACTGGCCGGGAAACAAGCCGTGGCGCCTGTTCAGTTCAAGTCCGTTAGCACGTCTTCGATAGTATTTGCTTTTGATCTTACCGACGAAAGTACTCTACTGGACCACATGTTTGTTAGGAAAATGAAAATCCAGAGAAGAGACAAAGTTTGGGATTGCCAAAGCTAAAGTATCACTTCTGGAGCTCTAGCGATGATGTCGATGCCAAGCCTCGGATGTTTACAAATCGTAACATCAATACTCGTATCACTGTACATCACAGAATAAAGATTCTCACCATAACTCTTGATAGTCGATGAAGAAGAGTGTTAATTTCGTATCAATCAACAGTCGTGAATAGAATTTGAAGCTTGTCATTACCTAGACCAGATATCTTAGAACACTTTGTGCACACTTGATTTATTTTTTCAATTTTATACTGATGTGTAAGTAGAAGTTCTTTGATGAGCTAGATTTTGGTGTGCCACGACTTCTTCTGCCAACCCTCGTTCTCTTTCCAACTCAGGTGATCCTGCTCTTCATATAAAAGTAAATGTGCGGCTTGGAGATTCTTTCAAATAGCTGTTTTCTTTTGTATCATGCTTTTCAGACCTTTCCCCCACAACTAAACCATTCCTCTTCCAACATATTTAGTCTTTCCGTAACTTTTGATTAAGAGAATATACGCAAGAAACAGAAGAAAATCCTCTAGTTAAGCACCATGCCACAGATGATACCCACTGATGCCCATCCGAACTCAGTCACCCCGAAGGCTTTTCAACCCCTCCGATGGCTAGGGACTACGTAACGACGGTAAGCAGCATCTCCTACTAGCTATAAGTGGGAGTGTAGCAACAATAAAGGAACATTGTGAAGGTACTGGGGAAATACTTGAATCTTTCTATTCGTATCGTCCTGACGAAGTCCGCTGGGAACATTTTAGCTGGCCAAAGCTCGAAGCAACCGTTCCTGGATAATTTAATTGAATACGACAACGTTGACGGAATCTACCACGATGAGGACGAATGGAATCGGCCATGGATCCGAAAGGGAGAGATACTTCATATTGAGCTATGACATTGGTTATATCCTAGCAATCGCACCTTTGTCCGCGAACTCCATGGCGAAGATGACAACCGGCCTGGCAGATAATCTATCATTATCCGTGGTTCGAGCATGGGATACTACAGGGGAGATTGATACTAGCATCAAGCATTACATGAAAAAGCCGATTGTTGTTGCTGCGGCTATGAACACAGCCATGTGGAAGCATCCTATCACGAAAAAGCAGATCAAGGTCCTTGAAAACGATTGGGGCATCAACGGAAGCCCTGGATAGAAGTTCTGAGACAAATTGAGAAGACCTTAGCTTGCGGTGATACCGGTGACGGTGCTATGCACGAGTGGCAGGATATCGTGAGTTCGTGACTGTTATCGAAGCCCGATTAAGACTCGATGTCCGAAGGATATCCGCTTGAGCCACAATTCGCTAACCTGAATCCTAGAAGCGGCCAAAGTACAAAGAGCCCGGGAATCCTTTGCTCCTGTCTACCATGTAGTAACAGTCCCGTGCCTTGATGAGTAGCATGAACGGAGATAGCATTACGCTTAACGTCCATTTCACTTACCCACGAGGGATTATGGTCTCTCAACTCAACCCTCCTTGCTATAGAGTGATCCTACTTGCTAAGAGAACCGTTCAATCTCAATCCAACCTACAAAGGGGAAAAGAACAGCTAAGTAAGCAAGCTCCTGAGTGAGGTCTTCACAGCTAAATACTCTCAAGTCATCACTGCCGAGATTAAGATCTCCAACCTTGTGCGTGTATAGCTAGTGCGGAGAAGAAGCAGATTGAATAAAACAGTTCGCGTTCATGTGCTACACAGCTGCCTACATGTATGACTGTAGCCGTGAACGCATAGCAATTACTTTACTGTGTAGCTGTTTCCACTCGCCATTTTCGTGCATAGTAAGAATGGGAATTAGTCTTACTCATCCCAAGTATCAAGACGGAAAAGACTACCATCTCCATCTCCACCCACATATCACATATGTTGATTTTGGGAGATAGCAAGGTCCGTCACCCTGTATAGTCGGTTTCGGCACCTCCATCACCACTTCCAAAATCTTGGTCCTTTTTAACCGTTATCCTTTACACAATCAAACCTTCCTACCTTTCGTTCAATGATCTCGAACCTGATTCCCCCTGTATCCCCGCCATCTGACCATTCTCATATTCTCTACTGCCGAGGGTGCCCCGTTTATCTCCCTAGTGACTCAATAGAAATTTCAGACGATTAGGCCCCACACCAGACGCTTATAATTTACTGAAACGCCATTAGGACTCATACTTGTAGCGTATAAAACTTTATCGGTTGCGAGCTGTACCTGTCAATTTGGTCAATTCGATCCGCTTGTCCGCAAGTGACGTGGATTTGAGCACGGTGATTCGGAGAAAAGGATGACAGCGATGCTCTACAGCGAAACCAGGTTGAAGGACGAGATGGAACAGGACTGAGAAAGGCTAAAGAGTGTCGCGAAGTCCGGGCACTGAACTTGACGAACAATCCGTCTGGAAAGAGGGAGAATCTTTCCGGGAGGGTGCCTGCTGGATGAGCAGAGAAAGAGGTAGGACATCAGGCAAACGCTTCAGAGAACCATGCGAGATAAGGGTATCATTGATAATGCTCCAGTATGGTCAGGTGGGTATCCTCGGATCGGTAGTGATCTGAGACTATCCGATACAAGTATGACGGAGCATGTCCACCCCTATAATTCAAAGTCAGCATCATCGGTGTTAATTCCCTCCGCATGCAGTGTACCCACAAATTTGTAATGTAAAGATCTACTAAATCAGCCGGCACATAATCAAAGAGCGGATTCTCCACATCAACCTTATCCACCAAATCCCCATCTTCGTACCCAAAAACTTTACCCGCATCGCCGTACTCAATCAATGCATCAAAATCGAATGGATGTACGGGGCTGAGCTTGAAGACTCCTGTAAGCACGACAACCGGCGTACGATGCATCCGTGCAGCCATAGCGATTGCCTTTGCGCCTGCAGAGGTGACTAGACCTCCGTTTGCGAGCACGACGTGTGTGTCAAGGATGACTTTGTTGACTCGGGACATGAGAGCAAACACGGCGGAGTCCGGGATTAGGATGACGGTAATGCCGGCTGCTGTCAGAGATTTTGTAAAGAGTTCCGGCCCCAATTCATCATCGGGATTAGCTTTTAAATTGCCTGTTACTGTAGCGTGTACAGATTCGTGGTGGTTGGGAAATGCTTCGGCATGGATGACTGTGAATTTCCTTTTGGCGGCTGCTTTTAAAAGGAACTTTTGGACGGTCACGGAGGATGCGTGAGTGAGGATCATTTCGTTGGAGTGGATATGATCAAGGGCATATCCGGCGATTTGATCATCTGCTTGGTCCAACTCATCGATGATTTCTTCGATGCCTTTAATGACTTCGTCTTTGAGCTCTTTGGCGGCGTTCAAAGTTGCCATAGCGTGGGTTGCAAGGGGTGTGTGGCTTCCGGAGGGTGGCGTGCTAGGCGTTGGGCTTTGGGACACTCCACCAGAGACCGGATGAGATAATAGGCTAAACATTGAGGTCATCATGGACGTTGTGCTGGTGTATGAGGCATGGGATGTGAGAGGTGGAGGGCGGAATGAGGACTCGCCCTCATCTGTTACGAATGATTCAGAGAGCGTACTCATGCTAGATTTTGGTGACTCTGGAGCTTCAATGCCGCCATGCCGTAGCGGGCTGAAAGCTGATATACTCGAAACAAATCCTGGCCTCTGAGGGCCTCGTATTTCGTTTTCCCGTGGTGTATGTGGCCGACTATCAGTGCCTGCGTCGCTCATTCCACTTATCTCTCCGTCGCGATCCTCTTCTGCCTCATCCCGTATGACACCCAGGACTCGACGCACAATGTTCCCCACTGCCATCTCTTTTGGCTGAGCTGCCGTGAGCTTTTGGCCCACCTGCTGTATTCTTTCAATAAGCCGCGCATAGTCAATAATCTTGAAAGATCCAACCACTCGGCGCATGAGATGTGCAGTCGCTATTGCGCAAGATCTTGACTCGCAAATTTGGCGGCGCTTCAAGAGGCTGCCCAGGTCAGTGTTGAGCTTCGGTCATAGCTCCTACTCCAAGGCCTTACGATATAAGATTCTCTATGGAAGACTCGACTGGACTACTACGCACAGACTGTAAGAAGGTTTCAAGACCTGGGGTCACAGCCCCAGCAGAAGACGGCATATTGTTTGGTTTCTTAATTCTTCAATATCAGACCTCGTCCAATGTAAAAGTGAGGTTCTTCAGAAATAATAAGTATAGCATCCAATTAGATCTGCATTGATCTGCTCTGATCTGACACAAGCGCACAAGGAGACTAAAGTTGTGGTCTTAAACGGAATAGCGGATTAAGTATCATTGACAATCTTCAACGTTCTCTCGCATGGGTGAATCATAGCTGCAGATGTACAAACGTGGGTGAGAAGTTTGGACAAACGGGATAGAGAGTACTTTTAGAGGAGTGCGGGATGCAAGGATCGAGCGCCCCAACCTCTCCCCACTTCGTCTGTATATCGAGACCTCATGCACTCCGTTTCATCCTCTCAAAATCATTTGAGCGCCGCTATGCAAGGACTGGAGCCCAAGAAGGACGAATTGGACTTTTGAAGAGGGTCACCATCTATCCGCTTTAGAAAGCGGCAAGCTCTCTTGCGTAAGCAGCTGCGCCCAGCTTCGAGCGGCAGGCTGATACCCAGGGTAAGCTACATTCCAATTGTACATTATTCACAGGCGAGATTGATCTGACACACATCGTTCATAGGTCTTGTGGGTGCTGCAGAGAGCTTCATGGCTTTGGCTGGACCATGAACTCCCTGAATATCTTGTCTGCACGCGTCATCGGCCAAACACCACCAGAGTCTCTACCAAGCCCTCGGGCACGATCTCTCAGCGAGGGCAGCATACACAAAGGGAATGTAGATTCTCCACCAAGGCGAAGTGCTAGTCAGCATGTGAAGGGAGGCGTCTCTGACCCTTCGGGAGAGAAAGAGTTGCAGCTTACAGATGAGGAGACGGAAAAGCACGGGAGTGGTAAACCAAGCCCTAGTGCAACCGACGAGAAGGCCCCTTTACTGGAAGAACTCAAGCCAGTCTTGAAACCGCATGATAAGCGCAGCAAACTTCGCCTCTTTGCAAAGAAGCTTGTAGATGCCCTGGCTGAGTCTCTCGAATGGCTCCTGTGTACATTAAGCGCGCCGGGAGTCTACTTTATAACATGTCTCTACGATGATAAAGGAAAGTTTGCACCGTTCAGTCCAGTACGAAAACTTGGTCGAGTCCTACCAAAGCGGAGTGGTAGCAAGTCTACGACCCGAGCCGTTGGCCTTTCAGGGGCTCCAGATCGGGAAACTTCAACCACATTGAACGGAGACAATCGGAACGGGCGTCGGAAAGCAACCGCCAAATCGATACGGCGCCGACCAGTTACCACCAGCTCTTTCTCTTCCTTAACCTCTGACTCCGAGCTGGATACTGGGAAAAAAGAGAAAGTGAACGAGAAATTACCCCATAATAAAGCGAGATCCCAAGGATCGTCTTCATCTGATGACACTACGCCAGCCAGACGTTCTATCCGTATAAAGCTTTACAACGAAGACACCGCTCGACGGCGTAAACAGAGGAAGGCAGAGGGTACCAAAGCTGAAAGCACTGGCACTGACCGCAACCAGCAAGCTGCACTTACCGTTGCGAACCTAAAATCTCCTACATCACCGCCATCATCATTGCGCATGACCAAATATCCTCGAGCACCAGCTCCCCCTCATCCTCTAATACCCAGGCGGCAGCCATCATATTCTACGCAATCAGCCTTGCGCTCCTCTAGACTTGCACAGAAGACGCTGGTAATAGACTTAGATGAGACACTAATCCATAGCCTTGCAAAGGGCGGAAGAATGAGCAGTGGACACATGGTAGAAGTTAAACTGAACAGCACCGTTGGCTATGGCGGAGCCACACTCGGACCGCAACATCCTATTCTTTACTACGTGCACAAACGTCCTCATTGCGACGATTTTCTCCGAAAAGTCTCTAAGTGGTACAACCTTGTTGTTTTCACGGCTTCGGTACAAGAATATGCGGATCCTGTCATTGATTGGCTAGAGCAAGAGCGGAAGTATTTCTCGGGGCGCTACTATCGTCAGCACTGTACTTTCAGAAACGGGGCATATATCAAAGATCTCAGCTCTGTGGAGCCAGATCTGAGCAAGGTCATGATACTGGACAACAGCCCTTTGAGCTATATTTTCCACGAAGGTAAAGAGCTCCCGCAGAATTTGAGGATTCGATCTGACACTTTGAACGCAGATAATGCAATACCCATCGAAGGCTGGATCAATGATCCCACTGACAACGACCTCTTACATCTAATACCGATGCTAGAAGCTCTGCAATATGTGACCGATGTTCGGGCCCTTCTGGCCCTACGAAGAGGGGAATCGGAAGCCTCGCACTAAATCGTGTTCATTGCCTGCTTTTTGTTTATGGTATTTTTCGGGGAGCAGCGTCTTTTGTAAGTCGTTGGGATCTGGCCCTGAGAGCACTTGTGTACAAAAGTCTGTGGGTTTCACTCTAGTTTTAAGCATTGTTGGGCGTGATGGGACAAATGGGCGTATCAATTCGGCCAACCGGGGAGTTGGCACCGCAGTCGGCTCGCTGCCATAAAGCTGTGTCGGAGTGATGGAGAACGATTGCAGGTTTTAGGGAGACGGTATAAGGAGTGAGGAAAGTTATGGTGGACTGATTTTAGCGTGTTGCGGGATCAACGTATTTATCTTTATGCTGATCATCAGGGTCATGCACCTCAAGTCGAGGATACAAGAAAAGAACGATTCATAGCACGCCAGATGCACCACCGAATCTGACCCGAACTATAGAATCTGCACCTGATTTCAGGAATGAAAAAGTACAACTCAAAATGAGTCATATGACCCGCAAGGTCGCTCCTGATAATACGAGTTGCCCTATGGTTCGCTCGATTAGCCCTGGACATTCATTCTTAGACACTAACATATATAACCCTGCGGATAAGGGGTAGGAAAGCGTAGGTAATGGTGATGTCTCAGGTCTTTTCAGTTCTCTTAAAAGTCTTCAGTCTGCTATCTTGCCTGGGTTCTCTATCCCCAACCAGCACCTATGAAGCGGAACCCACGACCATCGCAGCCACAATCCATATTGTAGTTGTTACATGGGAACACTGGTCCTGTACGCCACTGCCATTGACGACAACTCATGAGGAGCAAGGTAGAATTGCAGTCCCATGTAAGTGGAGCCATCTTAGAAGATGCGAATGTACATTTCGGATTTAGCGATCGCCTACCCAACGACTGGAAGTAGACTATACCACTATCCAAATTGCCAACCAATGAGGAGAGTGGTGCAGGCTAGGGTTCAAACCACTTGCGTTGATGCTGGTAGGCAAGAGGGGATGAGAACCGCAAGAAGATAAAGCGCAGTCGGACCTTTTACCGTTGAATCATCATTGACATTGGGTCGACTGAGAGAAAGTCATATGAGGGAGGGTAGGATGAAATACGAACATCCAGGGAGTTTGATGTGAAGACAAATAGGAAGCTCTCTCGAATATGAAATCTTGTGACCTACCGTTTAACAAGGGGTTGTCGGTACGACTCGGTCCACTCGCAGGCCAAACTTCGTGTGCATGGAGTTCAAGGATAGGTAGATTAGAGAAGTGCCTGAATAGGCAATACTTATCGAGTCGCATATGAAATTGGCAGAGGACGAATGTTGGCTTGAAGATGTGCTGTATTCGTGTAATATTGGTCCCTAGCCTGGTAATTAACTCGACCTCAATCACACGAATCCAATTTGGCTGACACAAGGCCTTTTCTATCATGGACTTCTTTAAATCAGCGGTAGCCTCCGCCATATCGAAGGGGCCCCCGTTTCCCTACAGTTTTGGTGACAAAGTGACCTTGGGAAGTTCTGTCTGGACGTTATACAATGGCACAAAGAGAGTATGTGTACTGTGCAATATTCGTGATCGATGGCTAATCCGAATGGATCAGGAAGATAATTCTGAGTGCAGTATATTCTCCTTCGACGTTGTTGCAGACAAAGCCCGTTTACCACTCGCTCGAAATGCCGTTCGGAAGATGCGAACCCTGAGGCATCCAGGAGTGATAAAGGTGCTGGATACCGTTGAGGTACTTCAGGACTTGAAGAGAGTACTTCATCAATAGAAGGTCTGATCTGACGCGCAGACGGAATCGTATATCTATGTGGCGACAGAGCGTGTCGTGCCTTTAGAATGGCCCGTCCGAGGGAACAGTTTAAGTGAAGAGACCTTAAAATGGGGCCTATATACAATCGCGGTATGTTCTACCTAACATGGACGGGCCTCATACTGAAACATCATATAGAACACTTTGTCCTTCATTAGCGACGAAGCTAAGTCGATCCATGGCAGTTTAAGGCTCAGTTCCGTTTTCATCAGCCAGAGTGGAGAATGGAGATTAGCTGGCTTCGAGATCCTGAGTTCCATGACGGATGATGAAGCTATTATATATGTCAGAAAAACTTCACTGCTAATGATCTGGATATCATTTATTGACTTTTTCGAAGACATTTGGAAGCCTCGTTCCTGACTCTGGTCGCTATGCTCCCCCTGAGATTGCTAAATCAGACTGGCACACGGTTAAGCGCCAACCCGTACCAGCCGTTGATTCGTATAACTACGGACTACTACTCCTTGAAATTTTCAATGGGGGCGCCTTCACCTCTGACCAGATCGGCCAAACTAAAAACATACCCCCTAGTATGCAACAAAGCTACAAGAAGCTTCTGAACCCAAACCCGAAAGCACGCCTGAGCGTATCCCATTTCCGAGACCAAGGGCGTAGAAGTGGAGGTTTTTTTGAGATACCCTTGATCAAGCTATCTGAAGGTATTGAAAGTCTTGGTTTGAAGAGTGATAACGAAAAAGAAGAATTCTTGAGGTAGTTGACAGCAAGGCCCACAAAGTTGCAACGTACTAATCCACGATAGCGAACTCGATGAGGTCGAAGACGATTTCCCTGAGGAATACTTCAGTGTCAAAGTTCTACCTGAGCTTCTCAAAGCCGTCGAATATGGTGGTGGCGGGCCCAAGGTGTTCACTTCTGTGATGAAGATTGGAGCGAAGCTATCAGACGAGGACTACAATACGAGAGTCACTCCGGTTATCGTCAGGCTCTTCTCAAATCCAGACCGAGCCATACGCGTGTGTTTGCTAGAGAGCTTACCAAGCATGATCGATCGATTGTCTCAGAAAATCGTTACTGGCAAGATCTTTCCTCAAATTGTCACAGGTTTCACTGATCTCGCACCTCTCGTTCGCGAGCAGACAGTCAAGGCAGTCTTGACGATTATCACGAAATTATCTGATCCTGTCATCAATGGCGACCTTTTAAAGCATCTTGCGAAAACATCCAATGATGAACAGCCCGGGATTCGTACCAACACGACCATATGCCTTGGGAAGATAGCACGGAATCTTAGAGCCAACACCAGACAGAAAGTCCTCGTTGCAGCCTTTTCGCGCTCGTTGCGGGACCCTTTTATACACGCACGAAACGCATCTTTGCAAGCACTCGCGGCAACATCAGATCTTTTCAGTGACGAAGATTGCGCACTCAAGATCCTGCCAGTTTTGTGCTCGTCTTTGATAGACAAGGAGAAACTCGTCCGTGACCAAGCCAACAAGACTTTCGATATCTACGTCCAACGGACTCGCAAGTATGGAGCTTCCCTACCAGATACCACCTTACCACCAGCAAGCACTGGCCCGGCCAATGGCGTCCCTCGCATGGGTACGCCGCAAAACGACACCTCATGGGCTGGCTGGGCAATCTCATCGTTCACCAATAAACTTGCCACGGCAAGTGGTGAGATGCAATCCAAGCCCATCCCTCAAGCCCCTCGCATCATCTCGACGAACGGCCGCCCCTCTTCGGTTCCCCCAGTCGCCGATACCATCCGTCCCGCCTTCACCGCTTCCTCTGCCTCGAATCTCCATAAACAAGCCCTCTCCAGACCCTCCGCCCCTATACTGACTCGCACGTCAACCGACCAATTCTTCAACGATGCTCAGGATGAAGATGATGAGGTGGATGACGCATGGGGCGATATGGCCGAAGAGTCATTCTTCGACGCCCCCACTGAGACCGCCAAGCCCGCACCTACACCCTTCGATGATGGCGGTGAGCCGGATTTTGAGGGCTGGCTGAATGCGCAGGCGAATGCGAAGTCGAAACCTAGAGGACCATTACCCAAAGGATTAGCGAAACCTTCCCCAGCAACGGGTAACGGGAGGCCGCCAGCGGTCAAGAGCAAAACGACCGGCAGTGTTGGCCCAGGAGCCGGCACAAAGAAATTGGCGACACCTGTGATAAAGCCGAAGGTGGTGCCGTCAAAAGTTATTGATACAAAGCCCAAGGAAGAGGACGTCGGGGATGAATGGGGGGATGCTTGGGAGTAAGGTGGCCGAGGTTGTTTATCACTTGTGAATCTTTTGGCATTATGGCATTACGCATAACTCAAGCGGCATGGCATGGAAGGCGTTCAGCCGAGTGAAATTTTCTGATTAAGATATCCACAAAGCTTGGGGGGCCAGCGCGACATCAGTGGAGGATGATTTGGACCTACAGGTGATTCCTTGGACCAAGCATCGATGGTACTTCTTATCCATTCATCAAGATCATACGGAATGCCAAGCATTCATTAACTCGTTAAACGATCTCCTAGACAATCGAATATCCCCCTCCCAGCGCCAATGCTAACCCAATTCCATAAATCGCGTATCCCAAGGAAGTCCTTTCACACCCCTGCCTCCACGGTTCATCTCGTCTCGGAATAATCGTTCAATGCCACACAGACCGCACCCCTGTGATGCCCGTTGTACTGCCTAATAACCGCCTGCGTACTCAACTCCCACAACCGCGCATAATGATCACTGCACGCCGTTACCAAGTACGCCGAATCCGCACTAAACGCGCAATCCCACACCCATCTCTGATGCTGGTCCAAACTCGTCTCTAACGGGAATGCGCCCGGTTTCCGCTCAAGGGGCAAGTTCTCAGTCCCTTTGATGTTGTGTGGGGCGCTCGGGTCGACGGACCAGATGCGGGCGTTGTGATCGGCGCTGCAGGTGGCGAGGTGGCGGACGTCGGGGGAGAGGAGCACGCGGGTTATGTAGGCTGTGTGGGCTTGGAAGGAGGTTACGGCGATGAGGGAGGTGATGTCGCGGTCTTGGAGCATGCGCCACACGTAGACGTTGCCCTGGTGTGAATCATTAGCTAGCTGGCTTTGATGAGGAGCGCAGTCTGAGAGGTTCAGGAGAAGGGGCGGGGGGCTGTTTCTGGTTGCGAAGGGGTTGGGGGGTTGATTGGAGGGTCTAATGGACGGGAAGAGATTGTCGGCACGTACGGTATTGTTTCCAGCACAAAGAAGAGTGCCATCGCTAGCGACTGTAACGCTGGCAATTGAAACGTCTTCTTCTGGGACAAGCTGATGGGTGCATTTATTCTCGCCTAAGTCCCAAACTCGGACATTCCCGCCGCGGTCACAGGAAATCAACTCCCCTTGGTTGGGGTGGATAACTACATCGTTGACAGGCACTTTGTGGTCGTAGTTGCGCTGTATGCTCCCTGTCCTTGTATCCCAGATCTTAATTGTGCCATCCTCGGAGCTGGTAACCATCCATTTACCCTCGCAGTGGAAGGCTACGCCTGTGACGTTGCCGGTGTGGCCATCGAAGGTGAGCACAGGGCTCGGGTTCGTCGAGCGTATGTCGTAGAGCTTGACATTGTGGTTGCCGGCTGCGGCAAGGAGACGCTTGTCGGGGGAGATGCAGAGGCGGTTTACTTGGGAGTCGGGGTGTTGGATGGTGCGGGAGCAGATGCCAGAGAGAGCTTCCCAGAAGCGGATCGTGTGGTCATAGCCAGCTGCACCAGTTGTTAGCCTCTTAATAAGGCCAGATGTATTATTGTTTCATATTTCGCAATTGTACCTGTACAGAGAATTACACTCATGGCGGCATACGGGGCATGAATAGCTTGAGGATTCTATTGATGAGTTGCCATTGCAAAGCACTGACAGAGATGTCCTCATTCGAAAACACACCAACTAAACCATTACGGGAAGACTTTTCAAGAAACCGAAAGTTGGAGACCGGTTGACGAAGGTCCAGATATCACTCTCTAAGGTACGTAGCTCAAGGTAGCTCAGTGAACCCTGACCAGTGACCACGGAACTGCAAAAATACCAGGAGAAACTACGCTAAGGTCCCTTGCCCTAACCCTCTCGATCAGAACAGGATTAGTACGCATGTCAATCAATCGAGGGCTACGACTGCCAAGGCCATGGACAACAAGAATGACGACTGCAGGGCCTTATACCTGGATCTCTCTTCATCTCCCTCTCCAAGATTCAGTTATTGAGGGATAGTATTTGTAGAATGGAATGATCTTCTGGGGATTCGACCCCGGTCTCGGTTGAAGCAGCACCAGTATTAAACCGAATGGGGTGTATCGCATGTAGATCCGCCTAAATTCAACGACATGCTTCACCTCAGACCAAAAGTATTGATGGTTAAGGGTAATCAATTATATGAATGACTATCCGTAACCCGATCTTGAGTTCTGACACTCACCATCAATCCTCATGAAGTCCTTCGTTATCGAATGTTGGCATTCATTTGCCTTGCCAACTCACTGTGATTTATTTTAGACCAGACTGCCATCTGAGTGAAGACCAGTCGAGAATATGGCTTCCCCGTCGCTCAAGAAGACGGGGAAAGCTGGGAAGGTGGAAGAAGGTAATTATGCTTCTTCAGACAACCCTGTCAACAGTAGGGTTCATAATCATGGTCTGGGGCTTACACTTCTCCCCGGGTCACAGGTACCGCAAGGTGGGACAGAGACCTCGAAGGCCGCCGGGAGTGACCAGCCAGAAGCATGTATCGAGCGAAGTAGAGGGCAAAGGCCAAAGGTTAACTCTCTTGGTCATACTAAGGATGGGCCTATAGCACATTTCATAACGTCACCGGGTGGGGAAAATTTGAAGCCTCCGTATCTCCAAGCTGCCACTGGGACTCCATACGCAACACGACCATCGAAACGATGGATTTCCAGCGCCGAGTATGGAAGTTTACTGTTTGACGATGACTCTATAGCCGAGCATATCAACGTATGTGGCTCTGACATCTGTTATTCCCAGAATCCCAGCTCTTCTCTCGCGTACGGAATCGGTTCGCAAGATGGTTTGCTTGGTGTCGGGGATGTCGAGGTTGAGGGTAGCGATGGGTCGCGAGACATGCAGCATCCAATTTATGCAAGGAAAAGGAGAAAGGTTGAGGTTGATAACACCTCTGGTCGAATTTCGAAATCTCCTGTGAGCAGTATACCCAAAGTTTTGGAAGGGGTAGATCAGGACAGGTACTTTCAAGATTACCAGCCCAAGATGAGCGGCAGAGACGCAACTTTAAGAAAGCCTGCGCCCCAGCTTGGTTCTGCTTCATCCCAGCCCCATCATCATAAACCATCTAGCCGTTACCAACGTAAGACTGGGACCGAGAATACCTCTGCTCCAGATTCAAACGATACCAAGCTCGCGCAGAAGTCTGGGTTGAGAGACGTGTGCGAAACACCAAAAGCAATTACACCGTCAGTGACCACAATAAAGCCGGGGCTACTCGAAATTCCGGATCGAACTTTCCTGCCGCTAGTAAATGATCATACCGGTGGTCGAGCGAATGCCACAAAGGATGGCCTTGTGCTAAGTCCATCGGCTAAACACCAGAATCGTGTGAATTCGCAGTCAACACAACCAATCAAGTATCGCAGCAGATCAGAACCTCTGCGTTCCTTGTACGCCAAATTTGATATACCGTTGTTATCGTCACTCGAAGCTTCCATCGGAGTTGATGAAAGCTTAGCTCGGGTCAAACCTGATGTTCCGAGCTTCTTGGTTAGCCCATTATCAACTTTACCTAGCTTGGAGTGTTACTCTAGCGCGCAATCTCTGCAATTTTTGGGTGTTAAGAATGCCCATATCCCAGAACACCACTTCCAACACAAAAACTTTGTGAACACCCATTCATCCAGCGCTTCTACTTCCTCTTCCACCGCTTCCACTCTACACAGCAGCACTTGCAACTCCTTTCTATCTTCAAGCCTCAAGCTTCGAAGGTCCGCAAGTAGCTCTTTAGTCTTGCCAGCAACCTCTTTAACTATCGACATCATAGCACTTCGGCTTCGAAAACGGTCGAGCTCAGTGCCCATCCTGAGATCCAGTTTCCCAGAATCCAGCATGAACAATCCTTATACGTTCCAGCAGCACGGACTTTCCACTCCAGAGAAGAGCCCTCCGAAGCGGCAGATATGCACGCCGGATACATTTAGCTACTATCAGACTCACGGCACAAATGTATCCAAAATAAACCCTCAACGCTCAGCCTTCAACATGGCCACTGGTATGCCGTCTACCCTCACTGGCGATTCCGCGGCCGGACCTTACATCCGCGAGGAGAGGACTGATATTATGGGTCCCTTTTCCCACAAGAAAGAGCACTCCATGAACATGATGAACCAAGCTGCACAGGGGTATGCACTCCAGCAGCCAGGAGCTTCGTTTACAACGCCCTCGCAGGCGCAAGACTTCCTGCACAACGCTAAGCATGACAAGCACAACGGCTTCGCGGAGTCTCCTAACGAAATTTCTTCGGGGCTCCAAGGCATTGCATCAGCTCTTGCTCAACGAGGCCCGACGAAAGATTCTGTTTATCGAACATTGGCATTCGTCAACGCTCTTCCCATTCCTGGTGCAATGCAGTACCAGATGCCTCTAGATGAAGGCTACATCCAGGCTCGGAAAGAGAGTGAGACTCTCAAAGTGCGTCTCTTGGACATGCAGAAGCGATACGCGGCGCTTGAGGAGTTGTGTCGTTACAATGACCGCTCATACAAAGCGCATTCGCGAAATCTGGAGGCAGGATTGGCCAACAAAGTTAACGAAGTACAAACGCGGTATATGTCACTTCAGGAAAAGTTTCATCGGAACAACCAGTCTTATACAGAGCAGTTGCATTTTTTGAAGGGTGAATCGGCCGGCAAATCTCACGAAATTAAGAAGCTAAGCGACAGCGTTGATCACTGGAAGAATTTTGCTCAGCAACTCTGTCGACTGTTGAAGAACCCTCCAGCAAAGTCTCTTTCTAGCGCAACGCTCTACAACCGTGTGGTACAAGGCAACGCTACTGTCGGAGGTTCAGTACTACCATCAAACCTGCATACAATGGCAACAAGCACTGCAACTGGCCCACAGATCCCTTACGCCGCCGAGGCTCTATCAACATCACCAACGCCAGGTGTCGCTGTCGCAACTTTCGGAGTCCGTCCAGCCCGCGAAAGCAGCGCGTACTCTTCGGCCACGTCAGCAGCTATCGATCTAACCGTTGAGGATACCTCATTAGAAGGCACCTCATCGTTCTTTGATACCTCGGCTCCTATGTCTCGTGAGTCTTCATCGCAGAGCCATGGTTCACAAGCGTTGGAACAATTCACCCAGAATCTGGCCCAAAAGCCCCTCAATTGGATAAACAATCATCCACTGAAGGCACCCGAGAACCCTTATCGTGCCAACACGCAACAGGTCATGCAATCAATCATCGATGTCGATGCACAGCCGGACCCATTTGTCTTCAACTCTACCGATGAAGGATTGCAAGCGGCTGAGGCTAGAAAGAACAACGCTTCGTATGCTAGTTACCAACAGACGACTCGCGTAACCAAGAATACCAAGGAGCCAAAACTTACCAAGACCAAACAGCGACAATTGGAGAAAGGTCATGCTCCAGCTCCAAAAGCACCTATAAAGAAGGCGAAGAAGCCACGTATGAGGGGGCCCCGTGAGACTCGGGACGAGAAGCTGGCGAGGCTCGAGAGCGAGCGGAAGGAGGATATTCAGAAAGGGCTAGACCAAGCCGAGCAGTTCCGAGTAGACGCGTTGGAGCGTGGGGCCCGTGAGGAGGCCCAAGAGAAGCAGTGGGCGGAGGAGATGGAGAGAGACATCGAGGCTTTGATGGGCGACGGTGATGAAGACGATGAAGAGCCTACCGCTGCAGGGGACACGGAGCGTAAAGTGGCAGAGGCTGCCAAGAATTCTTCGCATAGCCTCTCCGAAGATAGCGCCATGTTCGATACGAACGGCTCTGTCGAGGAACCCACGGCCGGAGCGAGCCAGGAGCAAGCCGCGGTGGAGGCCGAAGATCATTCGCTGGATCACTTTTTCGAAGACGATGGCATCATGTCCGATTTCAACGAGGACAGCGAAGTCGCCGCAGGAGAGAAACAACCTGATATCACGCAAGCTTCGACTGTACCTACCGATGCGTCTCAGAATATCAGCGCTCCAGTCTCGACCGAGCAACCTGAGGCCACGGGCCCCTCCAAAGCCGATTGGGAAGACTTCCCCGATCTTTCACCCATCCGTGAAGAATATGGCGTGTACGATGCGGGGACCGATTATCACTCATTTGTAATGAGACAGCTTGAGATGGACGTTGATGATCCGTACGAGTACTTTCTGAATGGAGACGCCACCGGGGATGCCGGAGTAGCTCAGGCTGGAACTGAAGCTCAATCCAACGCCGCTGCTGCCGAGGAGAGCGAGGAGAGCGAGGAGGAGTAAAGGACTACGGTCCCGTGATATAGGAGGGATTCAGATTGCCAGACATAGCGATGAAGGGGTATGGTGGGTATCAGATTGTCTTGCTTTCACTCGGTGTTTACATTTCTCTCATCTTTCCTTGCTTACACCTACACATCCGCCCCTGGCCCCAAACAAAAGCGGAGAAAACAACAAAATCCCAAAAACATTGCTACAGCTATTCGGTTTTAGACGGCAGGAAGGATGGTCGCACCTGCTGCGTTGGCATTATGGTGGAACATGGGAAGCCACCACTCACACACACTCATTATGTATAGCTTACACGCCCACAAAGATAGTGCATCAGGGCTTGTTAGAATCATTTATGGAGTTAGGGTTAGCAATCATCAGTCTTTACAGTATACAGTACATGGAATGATTGTGATTGTGATAATATGCTATACTGAATTTCTAATGCCGATGTACGGAGGTGCTCTATCCTAAAGGTTTTCGCCCATTTCCGGATCAAAGTCTGTTACATGTCTACAATCCCAGATCAAGTATACAGGTCAATTTCCCCTTTTCTAACCAGGCATCCCTCATGTAGGGCCTCCATGAATAGGGGCCATGAATATCTGCCCTAGGCCCTAAACCCTAACCCCATTGCTGGCAGGACTTTCCTTCGAAACGCCAAGGGGTTTTATAGTATTATTGGAGATAACGAGAAATAAATTTGACTTCATGGAAGGAAGGGCGAGACATGGCTTTAGCCCTGTTCTATAACAGCAATGTGAGATTATGCGAAAGGCAAAAGGGGGGGAACATTTTCATGGCTCTCAACTCTAGCTGATGGCGAAAGCGTGACAGAGGCTGTGGTTGGGAATTTCTAGGATAATAAGGTCGTCGTCCGGATGAGATCGTAGGCATGAGATAGAGCGCTGTCGGCTTCGAACAGTCGCCGGAGAAGACTTGATTCGACGCGGAAACCGGAATTCAAGGGAGAATTTCGAGGACGAGGTCAGACGAGAGGGTCGGGGCAGCAGTACTCTAGTTGCTAGGTCGAACCAATTGTCGCACGGGTCAGGTGGTGATTGCCATCTCGATATCCGTAGACACCCTTTCAACTTGGCATACTTAGAGCGGACAGCATTGCTAGCAATCTCACCTTCGCTATCTACCACAGTCGAGGCACGCTTCCTACAGACCTTTTTTTGGATTCATAGGACCCATCCACCGATCCCATGCCGTCGTCTATTCGGACCTATCCCTTTGGCTGCTGTCGGGAGGCCACTTTTAGCGTATTCGCTTAGTTCACCAATAGGAACCATAGAATATCACCCTGAACTGATTTTATTGATGCTATTCAGATGCTATTGTGATATGTAGCCCGACAAGGACCGTTTCTACATAGGGGGATATCACAGATGTCACAGTCAAAGATAGAACGCTTTCTCCGCTTGCCACCACCTAAATTTGATGTAATTACACCGAGAACTTGTCGTTTTCTAGGCCTGACTGTTAAGCCTATCTCCTTGCACTCACGACAGTCCTCAGAGCTCTTTCTTTTGCAGATTTGATGATCATCTAAACGTATCATTGAACGTTCAATTGCAGACTCAATTGACGTCCTTTTTCGCTTCAGAAACTGTCTTTCAGATGCCTGAATTAGACCTGTAGCCAGAGCCGTTCTGAACTCGCTATGAACAGTGTATTTAGCCTCCTTCGAAACCTCTGAATGCAAAGAGAG
>JAABUL010000452.1_pt1 | contig 87691 bp, 86 predicted proteins | sample 5559151 | NCBI WGS metagenome assembly JAABUL01 (sample SAMN10711876, study PRJNA513368) | rock metagenome | isolation source: Antarctica rocks | place: Antarctica: Victoria Land, Pudding Butte sud
CTTTCGAGCTACCTAGACGATTGTTACTCCGCACATCCCACTTTCCCATAACGTCGCTATAAAGGCTTCCCCCATAGACCGCCCAAACACCAGCGCCATGCATATATATTTCTTACTTTCGACCCCCCTCCCAGCCAACTACCAACTTCACTCCAGCTTATCCAAATGCTCCAGTCTCGTCAGCACGACCTGCTTACTCGTCTCCTCAATCTCCCCAGCCAAAAATACCTCATCCAGAATCGCGTAGACCTACCCCCCCCCCAACATTAGCCTTCAAAATCCCCACCCCCACCCCCATCTCCACCCCCATCTCCACCTCCATTCCCACAACCCCGTCTTGCCCCCCTCCCTCCCCTTCCGGCCCCCTTCTCACGCACCTTGTAAAAATTAAACACCAAATCCAACTCACACACATTCCCGAAAAAACTATCCAGCACCTCGACGAAGAAGTGTATGGCCTCGAGATACGCGAGCTCGTTATCGTTGGCGTCGACGCAGACGCAGAAGAAGAGGCCGGCGTAGCGGCGGTAGACGATTTTGAGGGAGCGGAATTCGACAAAGTTGGACTGGTGTTTTTGGTCGCGGGGCGCGATGAGGCGGTGGACCTGGAGGGGGGAAAAGGGGTGTGGGGCGTTAGATTGGGAGGGGTGGGTGGTATTGGGGAGGGAGGGAGGGAGGGGAATGTAATAACCTCGCCCTTCAGCTTGATTTTCTCTTCGTCCTGGATTTGCCCATCAATCAGCAAGCAACCCCCTTGCCCACACCAACCCAACTCAACTCCCAAAGAGTGAAAAAAGGCTAGCTTACACTGTACGGCGCGTACCATTTCGCCAGCCGTGTTTTGCCTCTGGTGGAAATGTTCAGGTTAGCGGAAAGGGAGCGCGGAGGGGGGGAAATAGGGTAGAGGTGATGGGAGGGTGCATACTGCCTGTTTTGGATGAGGATGAAGGAGAGGACCATTTTTGCGGTTTGGGTGGTTTTGGGGGGGTGGTTGGTGAGGGGGGTTTGGGTTGAAGATTTGGGTTGCGGAGGGGGGGGGTACTTTGGGCGGAGCGGAGATGCGGCGGAGGTTCGGGGATTAGGGGTACGTTAGTGTCGGGTATTTTGAGGCTAGTGTCTCTATCGACATGTGATTATGGTTGAATAAACTCTTCGTTGTTAATCAGCTACGCTCAAAGTCCTGACCTATGCTGTATAATTAGATCTGATCAACCCCTTTCTCAACCGCAGAAGCGACAATTCTATGCTTGGTCGTATTTCATACAGATATCGCTTCCTACTAGAACATTCTATCCATAGCTTTATGCGCCAGCTCGACTCCTAAGAACGTCGCCGCGTTTGCGGGCACTGCTCTTGCCATTGCCGGTGCCATGCCCGGGAAAAACGCTTTAAAACCTCCACTCCGATATAAGCCACGCACCGTACCGCCAATCGTCGGTCGACCTTCCGCACTTTGCAATCGACTTTTGATCGTGTCAACGGGAAACACAGGGATCCACATCGCGACACCTGCAGCCCCTCCAGCAACCATTACCGCTGTAAGACTTAACCCGCCGGACGGTTTCCCATCCGCATCCTTAGGTGTCATTGACCGCTTGATATACTCGTACGTCGCAAAGTAAGCTGCACTTCCAGGTCCGTCACGAGCAAGCGTCATGGCCGAACCACGAAACACAGAGCGTATGCCGCCTTCTTTGTATAGCTGCCGCACGACGTCAACGCCTCCAGAGTAGCGGGGCTTCTCGCCCGGTGCTAGTTGCTTTTGGCCCTGGATTTGGAGGAGGACTTTCACACGTTCGAAGGGGGCGGTGATGATAGTCATAGGAATGGCGGAGAAGAAGCCGGCAGCCGAAATTTGGGCAATTGAGAATTGGGTGTTGGGGTTGGTGGAGGAGGAAAACGAGCGGACGAGGGATTTGCCGACATCATAACCCTAGGCGTGGGATTAGCACGCTCTTTATTATGGGGGCAGGGTAGAAACGGCGGGAAGGAGTGGGGGCATCGCATACCCAAAAGCTGACGGCAACTGTGCGAGTACATGTTAATGCTTGAGCTCTGATTTACAGCTGGGGACGGGTATCTTACACATAGGTGTCACGCCTACCAAGGGCGCCGAAACGCCCGCATAGAGTCCCTAAATCTGATCCTCAGCACTGTAACGTCCAGTTCTCTGCACCAAGACGACATACCCGCGCCAGTCCCTCCCTCGCAACTGTTTTCCTTACAACATCGATAGCCCCAGTGTATACACCTTTATCCGCAGTCTGTAATCGAACTTTGACCAAATCAAATGGGTGCCCAACCACGACTGCACACAGCCCACCGACACCACCTGCAGCTAGGGATCTGAGGCCCGAGAGCGTCTTCTTTGTAGCAACAACGACTTCCTCCTTTACCTCTTCTTTCGAGGGTATCGAGGGTGTAGGAGAAGACGAGGAAGACATTGCTAAGGAGTGTGAGGGAGAAAAGAAGGAGATGGCAGAAGGAATTGGGTTCGAGCTCCGGATGGGTCCCTCAAATGTCTGAAGATAAAAACGGGCCGAGGTTGCTTTTTTCGTCGGCCGAAAGGCGGGTCAGCCCTATGAGGTGCTTTGTCGCTGCAAATGGAAGGCAGCCTCGCGGTTCACCGTATCGAGATATGTATATCTTCTATATCCGATTAAAGCTGTGTGTCAACTCCTATACACAGATCCTAGAGGGCATACAACTTTTTGCACTCAGATTCCATTGTGAAGTGCAAAGGGGGCAGACATCACCCATATAAATCAGCTTACCCAAGTGATTATCAACGCGTCTATCTCCAAGAGATGTAACACGACATCGACAGACCGTTCTGTTGATCGTCTATCCAATGATTTATGCAAATGAATCACCCATCTATCTCAAAGACTTCTCGTCTCAATTGCGGGTACGAAATCTATCCGTTCTACCTCCAATATGCTATTCATCACCTTCGAAAAGTCTGATTCCTACCCGTCAGTCAGTTGTCAGACCATTTCTCTTAATCCGCCAACTGAACACACACATATCAGACTTGTGCACATTCCTAAGCGAATCCAAGATTTACATATCGAAAAAACAAAGCAAATTCGAGCATCCATACAAGTCTAAAAGCCCCGGGGCCAACACCCACTAGGCCAATTCCACCAAAGAAAACGCCCATCCCATCTTCCATCACACTCCGATATCCTCCTCCCCTTCCCCCTCCACAATCCCCTCCTCGCCCGCTACCACCCCCCGCTGGATTCCCAAGTCCTAAACTCGTTCCCTCAAACCACCCTACACAGCCCGCTCCATTGTCATCTCCGTCATGCTCACAGGCTCCAGCTCCCTAGTGACCACTTCGAGTACAAGTTTACAACCGTGCACCGTATCGTACTAGCTCCATAATCCGTTGATGTTATACTGTCATAGTACTCGCCTCTAGCACCGTCCCCAGTCCCTGGTTGATGCGCTTTCGGATCTGGTTTCTGACACTTGGATTCTGGTGCCGGTGAGGGTTTCGAAGACAACGGTTTCGAGCGGGAGTTGAATAGCTTTGATAGATACTTGCTTGCTTTGCCAGGCTTCTCGGGTTTATCGGTGGTTGAAGACATTCTAGATTGTGTGAACTTTGAGAGGCTGGAAAACCGAGAAGTTAGGTACTAATGTGTACTTATCTAACTTTAGACCTCGAAGGAGCATATGCCTTAACTCAAGGAGTCCATTATCCGCGCTTTTCATTTAACAATTTATCTAACAGGTATCTCGATTGGTTTCCTCATTAGGATATCAAACTTGCAAACATCCATATCACAAATCGGCTGCATCCCTAATCGCCTACAATCCCGCCCAACTCAACACAAGCCACCCCCCGATCCCTGTCCACCCAAACATCAAAAGCAACATCCCCAACGCAACCCCGGCCTCCAACCTATCACCAGCCCTTCCCCTCAGCTGTACCTCTGCCTCTTTAAAGGCTCCTTTCTCGCCGATAAAGGACTCCATAGTGACTTTGCTTCCTTTTAAAGTCCACAAGAGCGTCGCAGCTAAACTAAGGACCAAAACAGCGGTAACGGCGAAGCCTATTTTTGGGAGACACCAGCCTTCTGAGATTTCGAGAGCGAGATTTCCTTGGTCGTGGGAGGACTTGCCTGCGGATTTGGAGGAGTGGGTCTTGATCCAGTCGCTCCATTCGTGCTTGCCTCTGCCAAGACGAGGTTTGTTATAGAGATCGAGCAGCTGCTGTTCGGCAAAGGCGCCGTCATTGCCCATCAGAGTCCACCTGAAGACAGGTCCTGCGTGCCTAGCTGCGAGCTGCGAGAGAGCAGTATAGGAGATAAGCTTCAGACTACACACGGATCTCGCACTTGCTATGGTCCGGAAACTTCCGCGCATGCCTGCATAGTGGGCACGGATGAGCTTGAAAAGTTTCTCGTCGTCGAAATCGATCTTAAGGGTAGCTTTGTACTGCGGTCGTTTTTCATCGCTGTCGGCCAAGTTGAATTCTGGCGGATCTGGGATGACAACTTTCTTGATCCTCGGCGCACGATTGCCATGACTATATAGTACCAAAGTTAGTATTGTCTTTCGCTCTGCGTTTTCCAGTGGTGCCTGACCCGATGATGAAGCCTGCTCTCCGTCCTCCTTGTTGACTGGAGATTCCGGAGGATACGGCGTACTGACAATGCTTTGCCTCAGGAAGCGATGTTCGGGCTTCACCTCAACGAGTGGAGGCAGTGGGAAAGAGACCTTCCTCTTCGACGACTTCTCTGGTATCGGTGGCTGCACGGGGTGTAATCTTAGTCCATTTGTAAAGTTCGGGACTGGCTTCTTCCATGAACCGAAAGCACCATCGACATCTTTCCCATCAACCTCTGTAGCTGGAGGAGTTCCAACGATACCCGCTCTCTTGGCATAATTTTCCTCAACGATACTCACGTCTTCCCCTAAAAGTCTGGCCGCCTTCGCCCTGGATGGGCCAGGATTACTCTCTGCAGAAGGTCTTTGACGGCCTCTTGGCACGCCACTGGATCTCGCCGGTAAACGATTTGGGCTATGATCCACCATTGCCGGTCGACTCATGCTGGCGTGCTTCGCATGCACAACAACTGGCGACTCCCCTTCATCATCGCTGGAATCAGAGTTGAAAAATGACTTCGGTTCCTCTTTAACTTCGGGTAGGTTGCCTCTCTTGAGCTCGTTACTTTTCCTCTTCTCCTCTTTATCACGCCCGTCACTTGTCAGTCTCAGGAATTTCGGAAGGAACGACATATGCCGTACTCTGCCAGCACGCGGCTCTGTCGATGTTATAGCTACGACATCTTCTGTTGGACTCGATGACCTTTGTGCCTTGGTCGACCAATTTCTAGCTAAGGACTTGGTGGTAGGTACTTTAGGCGGTTCAACCATCATTGTCATTGGATACCTTCCTAATGTGGGAGAATCCCCCATGGCCTCCGGAATGATAGCAGGAACTACTCCTGATATCTCGTTTACATCGGAGATCCTGCTATCGCTGCTCTCTTTTCGCTGCCCATCGGCCGTATTGCCCTGCTCATCCTGCGATCCAATTTGCGATTCAAACGCTGTCGCCGACCCACTAGTGATCAACCCCGCTGAATAGGGAAATGACCTAGACTCAGCGGTGTCTAGAAACAGTACCTCAGCAGGACTTTCCCTTGAGCCGCTCGCCCCCATTCCTTTTCTAAATATTGGGCTCTTGATACCCACATCACTCCCCTCCGGATAATCCGAGAAATCGCTCACAGCCACCTCATCTTCGGAGTCAGGCGCCTCAAGACGACCAATAGCGCGAGTGTGACCGACGTTAAAGAATATATCGGGTACTGCCGAGCTTCTTGGGGAGACTATGGGGGTGTGATCAAGCTCCGTGGTTATGCTATGCACGGGGCTGACAGGCGCGGCAATAAGTTTAGGGGACGCGCTTGGAGTGTTCGATAGAGACAGGCGGTTAGCTGTGGGGGTCTTCGGTGACTTTGGAGAATGCGGATTGAGGTTAGCATCTGGGTTGATATTCGGGGTGAACATGATTCTGTCGGCCATCTTGGTTTTTTGATAGTGACGTGAGAATTTTCGATAAGTAGAGTGTCGGTATGATCGAAGTGCATATCAATTGTTGGGAACAGCGTATGAGCAGATATACTGCCCTTGAGGCAACGGTGGTTTCGTATGAAATGTCTGCATGCGGTAGTCCGCTTGCGGCGTCATTCACTTCATCCTCAAGATACAGAGATCATCACTGCTGAACAGAAGACAAAGACAACATCTTACAACGAACAAGAGACGTCAACCGATGCAACATTCGAAAAGTATGTTTGCTGATCGGAGTGTCGTGAACAGACGAGGTGAGACACTTCAGCGCCAAACCGCATTCCAAGCTCAGCCAATAAACTTTCCTTGGCAATACGGGCAAACATCGAACTCATTGAATAAAATATTGGCCAATGAAATAGCCTGTGATGTATGTTGTGGTGCGCCTTCAAGACCCGCTGGTCGTGTCTTCACTACCACGCTATTGTCATCAACTCTCTGGAGACAGCTATCCTGCCACTCTCCACCTACATGATCTTCTTCTGTGGCATAATCGTAGAGAGGGGATTCGTACGCTAAGAGTAATTCAGGATACTGTCCGGATTCTCGAAGAAAGTGTTCACTGAGGAACTCCCGTTGGCATTTCTCACAATACTTCGAGATCCCAGGTTCTTTGATAGCGAGAAATGTCAAGGCACAGCGCGCTATTGCAGACCATTAGTATTTGCTCGTAATATAGATTTCATGTTTTGGGAGAGTTGACCAACCAAAATAATGCCCTTGAGAGCACCTAGCTTCAGAAAGATTTTGCCACTTGATGGCATGCGCACATATTGAGCAAACATCGAATATCTCCACCGCGGTCGCAAGATCTTCTCTGTTCCTAGATCCGGTAGCTTCTGCTACAACTGCAGCAGCCTCTTCCATCTCAATGTTGGGGGATTTTAGCAAATGCGAACAAGCACTAATCTCTAAGCCAAAATCAACACCAGTTTTCTGCTCTAATCGTTCTAGCACAGTCTTAGCAAGTGAGAGATGCTGCACACTCTCCGCGTCCCACAGAAGCATGCTTGCACATGCGGCAGCATAGATAATCCTATAATCCAGTCCAGCTGAATCTAGCCTGCTTTGCCGCTCGTTATCAAAAATGACCTTGAGTATGGCTCTTTGTGCCGTTGCAGTCTCGTCCGAGTCCGAATCCCTTTCCCACACAAAAGCCTCAAGCTCAGTATTCAAACAAGTGTTATCACAAGTACTGAACAGTATGGTTGCGCGTTCTTCAGATGCAAGAAGGTAATCTACCATATCTCCCGGATGTAGGGTGACACACATTGCTGCATACTCCTTATAGGTAGCAAGACCCCAAGATTTGACGACAGTCAAACCACCATAGTCGTTCTGACGGTCGTACGTAGCACGTAGCTGGACGGCTTGCTTATGCAAGGCTGAATTGGGGAGATCGAACGATTTTATATCATGAGCCTCGTGATTGTAGATGTACGGGCTCGTCGGCAAAGCTCCGGAGATTTCGGATAAGGATATTCTTGAAGGAAGTTCAAGTGAGACGTACAATCTCACTGTCCCGATACTTGCATTGTCTTTTCTAAAAGTGACCGAGATTTCCGCAAATGCTTTAGCCTGAATCCAGGTGCCCCACGATACGCGGTCGATAAAGCGCTTGGTCTTGAGCGCCGCATATAAGAGGGAACCACGGCCGTACAAAGATTCTTGCTGCGTGTTCGACTGTCCTTGGCATCCAGTGGTTTCCGGTCCGGATCCCTCTTCTACTGCTTGAAGAGTAGAAAGGCTTTTGGTCATACGATTTTTCCCATTAAAAGTGTATTGCCCCATAACACTTGCATCCCAATACGTACAATTATGGATGTAGGGGCTGCTCACCGATAGAAACAGTACCGATTCATCGTCAGTTGTGACTGCTAGAAAGTATGGTTTTGCTGCACCCGAAAACCTTGTCTCAGCATTTCCCAAATTCCGTTGCATTAACGGCGCCCAGGCTACACTTCGGATCCTCAGAACTCGACGAGGAACTGAATCTGTAGGATTTGAGGCACGATTAAGCCTGCTCTTACGTTCCAATGACTCACGGATACCATTATTAACAACGAAAACCCTCTCCCAGCTTGCGAGCATTGAGACATTTGAGTTTGAGGCCCAAAACGACAGGACCAGGTTAGATGTAAGAACTGCAAGGACAGACCGTCGGTTCCGGGCTAGACCAGGAGGAGACCATGAAATCGCGATGACACTACTTATGGATTGCTCTTCACCTACTGAGAAATCATTGAAGCTGGCAGGCTGTTGAAGTGACCAATCATCCCAGGTAAAGGTGTTGGTGCGGATATGAATTTGTACCCAAGGATCTGAGGCATTGTTGCTCTTTCCTTGATGGCGACGACTTTTACGGGGAATCTTGAACAGTCAAAACCCACGAATATGATGTAAGGATACGGCAAGAGCTCACCAGAACATGGACGAACTCACCAGCAGCTACAGCAAGCTCGCCATCGTCTGACCATGCGAGACAGCTGTTGATAGAAGGCTGGAAATTCAGCTGAACGTCAGGCAGCATCGTTGAGCTCGATGTCAGCCAATGAGTCTCTGGTTACCATTTTGTGCCTGGGTGGACATGCTTTGTGTTACGATGGGCCTATGATTGGTCTTCAGCCTTCATTATGATATTCTACGTCAGTCAGTCGGCACTTGAAGTAACCGATGCCCTAATCAGTAGCCCTAAGGCGTGTTAGAAGTGAGTCCCTGATCTGATACAATGTTACAACCATATACTCGAAGTTGCGAATATATCAACAAAGTCCGAGCAGCTTTCCCACAATAGGATCCCATTCATCATCCCACCGTCGTCTGCCTTCTCTGATAGCTCCTGCTTTTAAGGTTTGCAGCTTCTTCTCATCGCCACCAAACAAGTCTACAAGGGTATCCCTTAGATCTGGAGCACTCCCAAAGCTGATACCATTCACCCCCTCTATAACCAGCTCTGGCCATGCTTCAAATTTCCCCCAACCCACAACAGGAAGGCCAGCACCGAACATGTCTACAACTTTCATGGGAAGATCGAGGCCGCTGCTGCTCGTGTGCAGACTAACACCGAGATCTGCTGCACCCAGCAGACTTGCGTAATCCTCATTACTCAACCAGGCTGTCTGGATGTCCACCATCTCAAGCTTGCCCTGGACGTCAAGGTCTTGAATCTGTGCTATGAAATCTGCCTTCTGAGGACCCTTGCCCGTTATAATTGCAAGGATTTCTGGAAGATGCGGATGAGAAGTGATTGCCAGCTCAGAGTAGCTCTTCAGTGCTTCAAGAAGCAAAGAGAAGTCCTCATCCGATGTCCACGACGTTGAGCTCACCACAAGCTTTAATTTTCCCTTCTCAAACTCATCAACACGTGGGGCTGTCTTCGCAAAGTTGTGTAAAAATGCATGACGTTGCGCTACGTCACGAGGCTGAAAAGCTAAAGGGGGCCGGTCATGAAGAGGTATGACTGGCGATCTGATCTTGTAATCCTGTCTCAGAACATTTGCCATCACATCAGTCACGGTGAGATGAGCAGCTGCAGAGCGAGAAAACGTTCGCTCGTACAGCTGCGAAAGCCGCACGAGTGGATGTGTCTTTCTGAGTTTTAGTGCAAGTATGGTGTAGCCAAAGTTGTGCCAGTCAACGACCAAGCGAGTATTTCGTATGAGACATATGACTTGAGCAACGATCAGTGTTGGGATCGAAGGAGGATTCTATAGCAGTTGGCTCAGCAAATAAAACTTATCGGTCTATATGACTCAAAGTCCCAACCAAGAGATATGATAGTAATCTACACGTAGACATGGACTACATCATATATCTGTCTAAAGCGAAGAAAACTTATGTACCATGTATTATTGATGGCCTCGAGTTAAGGAAATTGGGCCGCAGCTCACCTGAACAAGCATCCACTGTGCCGGCTTTACTTTATAGCCTAGCACAACCCAGAGACTGATTATCTGGAATATAACTTTCAGCGGGCCGAGAACAAGAAAGGCCAATTTGCTTTTCGACTTTAAGAAGTTTGGCGCGGGGGAGATCGGGTGAACCGTGATTGAAGGACTCGAGGCAATCTGAGAATTTACGTCGGATTCTATAAAAGCACCATCAGTAAATGGAAGGCCTTGACGTACTGGATGACAATGTGGAACCTTTATAACCGATAAGGTCGACTTGGCCTCCATGCTTTGCGATGCTAAGAGCATGATACTGCATGCGAGGGCTTCGTCCGATATCACCTAGGACTAGGACTTGTACTCTGGTAACAGATTTTCCATTGCCACCAAGCATGTCACCTCTTCGGCCGTATGGAGTGGGAACGAGAAGCATGGTGATGGTAACAAGAGTAAAGCCCGATACCATCCATGGTAGGTAGCTTTCGAAGTCGGCCATTGGAAGGTAGATATAAGGAACAGGCAGTGGATTTGTGTACGACTGTAGCTACCATGGCCCTGAACAAGGTAATAAAGTGGCGCATTGTGTCTGCAATGAGCTCATGGTAACGGACTAGGAACAGATAGGGGAGTCGTAGTCGCAATAACAAATAACAGGCCTGTAGGGCAAGATGACCATATTCTAAGCCCCGAGCACCGACCATGGACCCTGTCATTTACCCCTGACGCTAACGGGAAGCTTGCATCTAACGTTCTTTCAGCACGACGTTGGCAGTAGTGAGAGAAAAAGAAACAAAGAAGAATCAGGATCGCTGAAGAGGTGGATGTTGCACTGTATGAATGCTGTTTCCGCATCTGACATGGCTGGACGACATTATTTGAGATGACATATGTGTGGAGCAGGAAGGCACGTCCAAGATAACGGGGCAGGTGCTGTAGAATGGCGACAGCAAGCTATGCGTTTCCCAACGCCAGGGTGCACAGTGGTGGTCACGCCCACTCACACAGTCGGAAATCGATGACACAGCGCGTCCCGCTACAGCCTACATCAATGAACGGGGGACACTCAATTAGCGGAGGATCGCTAATAAACAACCTCAAATTTCATGCCAACACACAGGCTTCAGCTCAAGAGCAATTCTCAGACACTGACGGCGACCACTTTGACTCGACAGCAGGTCTTCCTGCAGCGCACTTGCACTCTCAAAACTCCAGCGCCAAGAAAAGACCGAAGGTCATGGATAGGAGGAGAAGTGTGGGGCTTCCTACCCACCTCAGTCTGCGAGATAGCGGCTACGGCTACCAACCTGCCAGCAACCAGAAGTTCATGCCCATTGATGAAGAAGCAGAAAGGTTCGTTCTAAGTGCAGTCCATGGGCCGACCCATTCGCAGAAGCTATATGCTGACTTTGGAAAGGAAATGGATCACGCCTTCAGAGATTATCAGTGTGGTGCTTATACCCACTCCTTTCATCCTGGCATCACTCATTCGTTATCATGAAAATACTACTCCAACTCCGATAAACCCATCAACCACAAGCCGGCTAGTCGAGTCCATAGCTGAAGATTTTCCTACCTCGAAAGTCACTCTTTTGGCCTTCGAGTTGGGAGCTCTATCTGCATGCATTATTACTTCTATGGTACTGTTATTGATGGGGTTGGGAGGCAGATTTCTGAGGACTACGGATGCGCCAAGCCGAAGAAAGGTCTCATATCCTAATAGCGCTGATGTGGAGAAGCCGCAGCTGAACGGGGTTACTTTGGCAACTGTTCGCAGCATTATTGGGCGAATCCTAAGCGTTGCACTTCCGTTATATGCTGCAGCTAAGCTGGGAGCCAATAGGGTTGCTTTGATTATGCTGGTTGCGCTGGCTACGAACTTAATGCCGATTGATGGTAAGAGTACTGATTTCACAAGCCTCAGGAAATGGAAGCGGCTTTTGCTTAGCCAGCGCTGGACGTTAGCATCGATCTCGCTACAGATTGGCTGCGACTTGACAGGTCTGACTAACCAATCTGCTATGAAATCGTCATGGATGGGTTATGTAGCTCTGGGGGTGTCCGCTCTGGCACTTCCACCTCCTTTCCCATCGACCAAACCCAGGACTTCCGCCGTTGCTTCGGGTGACCCTCAGTCGACATCTGCGGACTCAGCAGTACTGGCAAAACCTGAAGTCATTAAACCCACAGACATCACATTGTCGCCACTGATTTGTACTAACGAAGACACCAACCTTACACTCGTGGCCGGAGGATTACTGGCTGTGCTTAGCTGTATTATACCTTTCGTTTTTCAATCAGGCGCTGGCGCATTGCACCCAAATACCCTCGGCTGGTTGTTCCTCTCTGCTTGCACCACAGTACTATCTTACACCATTACGCAGCCACAGAGCATACGACATAGCAAAGGCCTTGGGCTAATCTTCGGAGCTCTTCTGTGTGCTCTTGTGCTAACAGTATTACACCACGCCTCATGGACTTCTTCGGTGTACCAGGGCGTATTTATCAGCATTTCTTTCGCAGCTATCAAACAAGATACCCGGTCTCTTTTCTCTAAATCCGCGCATTCTCATCACGAAACTCATAGCCAACACCATCATGATAATCCACATATAGTACATCACGACCATCCATCGAGGTTCTCGAAGGCTCTGCTACGCTTATTCCAGCATTGGCCAATATTGCATAGTATCCTTGCGGAAAAGGACTCCCGAAGGATATTCTATTTCATGACGTAATAAGTGAAGCACCCATTACTTACTCTCCCTGCTAATGTATGATGCAGGCTCAATTTCGCTTTCATGCTCGTCCAGACATTCTATGGAATAGCTACTGGGTCGTTGGGTTTGCTCAGTGACAGCGTCCACATGTTCTTTGACTGTCTGGCACTCGTGGTTGGTCTTTGTGCTGCTGTCATGAGCAAATGGCCTCCCAGCACCCGCTTCCCTTACGGTTTTGGCAAAGTAGACACTCTCGCTGGTTTCGCAAATGGAATATTCCTGATGTAAGTTGTCAAGCTTGGGTTCGGTTGATCTCCTAAGCTAAGAGTTTGTTTAGGCTTATCAGCGTTGAGATTGTCTACGAAGCTCTTGAACGTTTGTCGGAAGGCGTCGAAATGCAAAGGATCGGAGAACTCCTAACGGTCAGTAGCTTGGGTCTTGGTGTGAACCTTATTGGTATGACAGCCTTCGGGCATGCTCACCATGGCCACTCACACGGTGGACATGACCACTCGGAGCACTCGCACCAAGGGCACGGCCACGCTCATGACGAACATCAGGATCCTCCGCTTCATACTCATCAGGAACATCCCGAGCATGAACATCATGATCATGGACACCAGGGACATAGTCACGTTCATGAACCCCTCGACACAAGCTCGACAAGCTCACCCTACTCCGTACCCCCAACTCCTTCGAAGCCCGTTCATGCTCACTCTCATGCACACGGCCACAGTCACTCTCATGGAAATGAGAATATGCATGGTATATTCCTCCACGTATTAGCTGATACTTTGGGTTCCGTGGCGGTCGTAATCTCTACCCTCCTGATCCACTATTATGGCTGGGCTGGTTTCGATCCTCTGGCTTCATGCCTGATTGCCATACTGATTTTCGCATCCGCAATCCCTCTGGTCACGTCGTCTGCCAGGACTCTATTACTCACCATACCCGAGAAAACCGAGTTTGACTTGAGGGAGGCGCTAGCAGGGGTCAGTGGGCTGAGGGGAGTGGTTGGATATGCTGTACCAAAGTTTTGGTTAGATGAAGGTGAGCAGAGAAGGGTGCTGGGTGTCATTCATGTTGTTGCTGGTAAAGGTACCGATATGGAGGACGTCAAGGAGAGGGCAGTGGCCTTATTGAAAACAAGAAACATGAACGTCTTGGTTCAGGTTGAGCGAGAAGGGTCGAGTACATGCTGGTGTCAAGGCACCATTAACCGTTGAGGATCGGAGGTAACGCGTTTGAGGCAATGGTCGTTGGCCGGTGATGCATCGTTATGAAACATGGAAGGCTGTATTTGGTGAATATGGATATACCTGGCAGAGCTGAGGTTGTGTAAACAAAGATAGCATAGGGCTATTATGTAGTATATGACCAGAATTGATGTACCCTTATTCACCTTCCTTCGTTGCTTGTCGTTTGTGCGTTTGTGGGAAGGTAAGATGATCTTGAGGCCACTACAGAGAAAGGGGTTCGGGTCGGGTTCAACTTGGCTCCGGGTGGGGCTATATTTAGCTTAGCGTCAGTGTTTCATTGTTGCGGCGCATATGTGGCGGGGCTGAGCGACGCTGGATGGTTGCCTGCGAGGATTCGTACACCATCGATCCTTTCCATTCAACCACAAAAGCTGTTCATCGCAACAGTCTTCATCTATCACTACTTGATCTCAGTTTCCTTTTCTAGTTGCTTCTGATCTCTTAAAACTCTTCTCACGACACTAGCACCATGTCAGGAGTCGTGCATCACCTCATCAGCCGTGGCATTGATGCCACTCAGCAAGGCTGGACGGCCCAGAGCCTCGAGCAGCAGCCAGAAGTGACCGAATTTCAAATGCCAACATGGGGTATTGTAACACTCTGGCTTACGGCTCTGCTCTATATCGGTGCAATGTTCGCAGTAAGTCCAACCTACTCATGATACTCGGCCTCTATTAACTGACTCGATCCATAGGTCCGTTACACGTACGGTGCCGTTGTAGCAACTCTTACCATGATCGAAACCCCCACAGCCACCGCGTTCACTATCGAGCCCGCTGAATCCGACGATACCGACGATACCGACGCCCCTCTCCTCTCCGCTGACCAGAAGCCTTCTGAGAAAACCTCAGCGACCGAACCCGAGCTATTCCTCATTAAATCGAAACCCATCACTTCCAGAATCCGCACAACAATCAAACATCTCCGTAAGGAAGCCGGCCCATGGTCTCGTTTCCGCGGCCTCCAAGTCGCTGTCATTACCCACTTCGTCCACCAAGTGCTCTTCCGCTTCTTTGTTGGCCTCGTTCCCAGTGCTATGATCACTGAGCCCATCGTCGCAGTTGCTACAACTGTAATTCTCTGCCGTCTCGAAATGACCTGGACCCACGTCGTCATCAGTGCTCCGACTGTCACCCGCTGGTTCCGTCGCATTCCCTCTACCAAGAGCGGCAGGAATATCATTCTTCCAACAATGGTGTATGCCATCGCACAGCAAGTCGCGTTGTACATGCCCATCGCGCTCTACCAAGCCTTTGGCCTAAACCGCTTCCACGAGGATCCTTCCCACTTTGGTGAGATCAGCGAGGAAGCCCGCAAGATGGTCATGAAGCAATACTTCCTCGTCGCCCTCTCCGGCCTCCTCATGGCCGTCCTCATCGTCTTCCCCGCCAGCGTCAGTCTCACACGCGTACAAGCTTCAATGCTTCCTGAGGAGAACGAGTCCATTGTCCCCTTCGACCGCACCTTCGGCGGCAAAGTGAAGCCGGAGATCTTAGGCGGCAGCGGCGCGGTGAGCATGCTTGATGCATGGAAGACCTTTGGTTGGGCGGCAAGAATCCGCTTGGTGAAGCTGTATGCCAAGATTGGGATGATCCAGGTTGTAACTACAGTCTTGTTTGTGATGATGGTTGTTGGCGAGCTTAGGCTTATTATGGGGGATGAGTTGCAGAAGATGACGGAGAAAGGGGTCCAGCATGTTATGGGGCATAACTAGAGTGGCTGAGGTGCAGCCTGTTACGGTCATTACCTTGGTAGAGAGTTTTCCTTGAGATAGTGTGGTTTGCGAGAGTTGGTTGTTGGTTCTGGAGGATGGGGTGTTTGGAAAGTGTAGAGTAACTCATAGAACAGAATGGAAGCGGTTTTCTTGGAGCGCTTGGAATATGAATTCGTTGAGCACGTGCACTAATGGATCTAAATAATCCATATCTATGAAGTTGATTTCTCGAAACTTATGTTGGGTTTCCTGATCATCAGGTGTATTTCTATGCAATATAGCATCCAGAGCCAGCATGGGTGAAAGCAAAGTTACGAGCCAAAAAAAAATTCTGATCAAAGGACTGTAACATCCTCGTCTTTCAATAGCGAATTGGTAAATGCAGGAAAGGAGGAAGTTTTCCAGTTAAAAAAGCGAATATTAAAAGGCATGACAGTGCATATTCAGATATGAGGGGGGAGGGGGTTACAAGTTATGGCGGATTGTATGAACTTTGAAGGTATAATTGGCATATATACAAAAAAAAGTGTACTCGTATTAAAAAAAAAGTAACAACGGATTGCTCCCTACATGGTATCTTCCAAAAAAAAATCTCGTCTGCAAAACACCCGAAACCGCCCACCCCTTGTAAACACTACGGCTTTAACCCCCTCACACTCTTCCTATCCTCCGGACTCGTCGGCAACGAATCCGCCTCATAGATCTTCTTTTCTCTAACCACACTTCGCGGACTATCCATCTCTTTACTCGGACCCGGGCAGTTCGGCGAAAAAGGGCGCTTCGCTCCCGGGTGGAAAGTCTCGCCGGCCGAATTCTGGGACTTCTTGGGGGGGTGGAGGCGATTGCTGTTGCTGTTGCTCTTGTTGCTCTGTTTCTCGTTCGCCCGCGCTTGCGGGTTTCGGTCGTCTTCGGCGGTAGCGGCGGAATAGGAATGCGGCAAGGATGAGGGCGAGGATTGCGAGGGCGGTGGAGATGGCGATGGCGAGTAGTGCGGCGAGGGAAAGGCCTGCTCGGGTAGGGGTTGGTGGTATGGGCTGCGGGGTGGGAGAAATGGCGGAGATGGTTGGGATGACGGAGCCTGGTGTGGCTGTTGCTGGGGTGGGAGCTCTTGAGGTTGCGGTAAGGAGGCGGAGGACTTCACTATCGGTGGATTGCCAGACCACTTGAATGACGTCGGCGTAGATGGTGTTTTGCGCGATGTCGGCTGCGCGGACAGTGATGAGGGGAGCGTTTGTGGGTTGGGAGCCGTTTTGTAGGGTGGATGTCGAGTATACGTTGGTTAAGTCGGTGCTGAAAGGAGTCGCGCAGACGAAGTGGAGGACGCCTGCGGTGCCGGTTGAGAGGTAGTAGTTGCTGTGGAGACAATCAGGCTACATGTTCAGCGAATGCAACACGAGCAGGTTGACTCACTTAGGACAGCACATCGCGTTGGTAAGAACCAACCCATTCGTCGCCGTTATGTCATTTCCAGAAATCGTCCCCACGCTCGTCCATGAGTGAGGGCAGATACCAGGGCTGTAGAAGCTATTGTAGATGGCTGTAAACGATGGTGGGTAGCAGCCATGGTCCCCAAGCTGGCGCACTCCTCCTTGCCAGAAAGAGGTGCCGTCATAGGTGATTGTCGAAAGGCATGAAGGAGGAGGAGTGAAGATCGTGGTCAACGCGATTGGCGTGGAAGCTGGAGGCGGAGGCGGAGGCGCAGCGACTGTAGTCGGTACTGAAGTAGTAATAGAGGGCGCTGCTGCTGCAACGGTGCTAGACTGTTGAGCCGCCATAGTAGTCTTTGTGGCTAGTTGTGAGATTGTACTACTCGACGAGTAGCTAGCCATCGTGGGTATCGTGGGTTTGTGGGGATCAAGACGGGCTTTCTGGCGCCATCCTTCTCCTACGACGTTGTGGATAGGATGATTATCTCGGACTGTTGATTGTCAATATTATATCCCACCAGGCTCGATTTCCCAGCCGGCGCGATGCAATTGGAGTAGGGTATGGTAGACAGGGCTGGCTGGCCTGCTATGCCATAGGGTCGCATGACAGAAATCAAGGCCGTGGGACTCGTTGCGGCTGGTCGCACGCTGCCTAAGTACTGTGAGCAGCATATTCGGGTGTGACCATGTCTGACAATGGTGATGCACCTCAACTTGAGACGTACGTTGCATGGCGGAAGCCAGTCGTAGCTCTGCGGGCTAGCAATTACAGTAGCATGCAATACTTTGAGACATGAATATAAAAATATACATCCACTCCTGCTAATATATTCCGTAATCAGTGAGAAATTGGCGAGAACGTCAACTCTTCCCTAGAATGTTTGAGTTGTGATAATGTCGAACGGGCCACCCAAACAATTGGAGATAAGACGTGATGCTGCACCTCATTCAGTTCCGTAAAGGTCATTGCATTTCAAGGCGACAGGTGGACAGACCGTAAATCCGAATCTGACGCGAGGTTATGATGGTTTTCTCCACATGTTTCATATTTCATGTTTCGGATTTCGAGTTTCTCCCGCTTCTATAACTCCCCACTTGCATATGTCAATACAACCTTCGGATTTAACGTGCAGTTGCTCTTTCTTCTGGGCATTCGAGGGTAAGGTTCACAGGCGAGAAACGGAACGAAACGCAGTGACCGCCAGAGTGGAATGAGTACCTTTGGTGTCAAGCCATATCAGTACATAGGTTAGCGGTTCTTGAAATTGGCTCATTATACATTTTCTGGCTATAGATGATAGAGATCTCTTAAAGGAAGACGCTTCCAAAGACCTAGTTGATTTTCCTTTCGTATTCCGTGCCTCCCCAGATTCGTAGTGATGAGACATGGCACTCACTAAGGTAATAACAAAGACTTGTCGAAGATGGTATTCTAAAAATACTTTCTCTCAGGACGGCATAACTTCGGAGATATCTCTTTCTGCACCAGATAGTTTCGCCATCGCTTCCTCTTAGCGTCGAGCGTGGCTAGTGAAGATCTGGTATATTCCAAAGCATGCCGGATTGGAAAGCTGAATGTGCCAAAAGAGACTGCGCAGTTTGAACTCCAGTTCTTCGGAGTAATACGCCCAATCGAACCGCATCTACAGCTTTCGCCGTGATCTGAGGAACACGCACATGTAACAGACCTACATTGTTATTCACAGCGAAATTGTCGGCTCACGTCTCAAACATGCTCGATTCGTTGCACCACCATAGCAGTTGCCGCTCCTCCACCGTTGCATATAGCTGCAACACCATATTGCTCCGGTTGCAATTGGTGTAACAATGTTGTGAGGATTCGGGAGCCGGAGCTGCCGAGAGCATGGCCTAGGGAGATGGCACCTCCAAGAGGGTTGACATTTGCGGAGTCAAGAGAGAGGATCTAGTACAGGTCATCCAAGTCAGTGTTACCGCAAAAAGTGCAGTAACAAACGATACGGGTTATAATTACACGGAATAAGGGGGGAAACAAACCTTTTGATTTGCCTTGATTACAGCCGCAAATGCTTCGTTAAACTCCCACACCGAGACCTGGTCTTTCGAGATTCCGGCTCGATCCAGAGCAATGGGCACTGCCTTTGCAGGAGCAACTGGAAAGTCTACAGGATCAACTGCTGCATCTGCGGATGAGACAATGCGTGCAAGAACTCGGCTGTGGCTGCCGTACTGCATCGCCGTGTCCTTGCTTCCTAGTATAAGCGCCGAAGCACCGTCACTGAACGAGGAAGAGTTTGCCGCTGTGACTGTGCCACCATTCTTTACGAAGGCTGGCTTGAGCGTGGGGACTTTGTCTTCTCTCAGATTCTCGTAACCCTCATCCTTGGAAATGACCGTTTCGCCTTTCTTGCTTTTGATCGTGACAGGAGCCACTTCGTCTTGGAACTTGCCTTCACCCCAGGCCTTTTGCGCTCTCTTATAACTTGCTATTGCGTACTCATCCTGCTGTTGCCGGCTAATGTTGTGTTTTTTCGCGGTCTCTTCTGCACATACACCCATGTGAAATTGATTGTAGACATCCCATAGACCATCCACTATTAGTCCATCTTGCAGCTTCATCTCCCCAAAGGGCGGGTGTTGGTTGGCTCGGGCTAGATAATAAGGTACTCGACTCATGTTCTCCATTCCACCAGCAACTTGTGCTTCCGAAAGCCCTAATTGTATGTTCTGCGCTGCGAAAACCACAGCTTTAAGGCCCGAGGCGCATACTTTATTGATCGTGACAGCGTCGACTTCGGCTGAAAGACCGGCTAACATTGAAGCTTGGCGGGCGGGTGACTGACCAACAGCTGCCTGTAGAACATTGCCCATGTAGACATCTGTGATCTTTGACGCCGGGACACCGGATTTCGCAAGGGCAGAACGAATAGCGATCGCACCCAAATCTGGAGCAGGAACATGAACAAAGGAGCCATTAAACTGGAGAAACGTGTTAGTGATGGTACAAAATTTCTGTTGGGAGAATTAATACCTTCCCTGTGGGCGTGCGAGCGGCGCTGAGAATGTAAGCGTCCCGAATCTCGCGTTTGACATGTTGAGTGGTGCTCAAGTGCCGTCGCACTTGAGCTAGCCGCTGCACCGAATTTTGAGCCACGGCCTGATTGCCGAACTGTTGCGAGCTCCTTACAAGAATTTTAGACATAGTGTAGGAAGGGAAAAGGGAAAAGAGAAAATGTTCGCCGCAGGTGGGGATGTTGCGGAAATAAAGCGTGGGGCAAATCCTTAAACCTCGGTAGCCTGCTGTGAATCTACTGGCTTTTCAAACATCTTGCCTTTGTCGCTCTTTAAGAAAATCTCCCATCACCTTCAACAACTCAAATCACCATCTTGGCGACGTAGTATAACCTACGAGGTCCCTATTCAAAGTCAGCTCACAAAATGTCCACCTCAGCACGTCGCCGCCTTATGCGTGACTTCAAGGTAAGCTCTTGCTGGGCAACATTTTGAGGGTTAATTTGCCTGCTACATTTCTCTATTCTCTGAAAGCGTCCCCAAAAGCTAACAAGTTCTTCTTTAATCCAGCGTATGCAGACGGACCCTCCTGCGGGCGTTTCAGCGTCTCCGATAGCAGATAATGTCATGACCTGGTAAGCACTAGGTATTCATCATGTTGTACGACCACGACTTATGGTAGCTTCGAAGGAATGCCGTTATCATCGGACCTGCAGATACACCCTTCGAAGATGGAACATTCCGTCTGGTGATGCACTTTGAGGAGCAATACCCGAATAAGCCACCAGGAGTCAAATTCATTAGCCAGATGTTCCATCCAAATGTCTATGGTACTGGGGAGTTATGTTTGGATATTCTGCAAAACAGATGGAGCCCTACTTATGATGTTGCCGCAATTTTAACCAGCATTCAGAGGTAAGCACGGAGCACGTGATGTTTAGCCCACTCGTCGACACAACAGCTGCTTCTTTATCGAGCTTACGTTTTGTATACAGTCTACTCAACGATCCCAATACCTCTTCACCGGCTAATGTCGAGGCTTCAAATTTATACAAGGACAACCGGCGGGAGTACACGAAGCGGGTTCGAGAAACAGTGGAAAAGAGCTGGGATGACTAGAAGGGAATCTTGGGCTTGCAATATCTTTAGGCTGCTACGTGGACATAAAGAGACGTTATTGCACTTCAATGGTCTGACAGTATGTAGGGCCTGAATCAGATTTTCTCGAGCCAGGGGCTTGGAATCTCGCTCCATAGCGTGGAGTCTGGTGTTCTTGGTCGCTTTTCCAGGTTCATTTACGAAGATAATCTTTTAGCGGCATACGACTTACGTTCAAGACGATACTTTAGGTTATTCATTGTGTTACGTGCAGTGCATTGGCAAGCTGTATATTCCTATAACCAAGATCTTTCAGTTGCAGTGCACATGGTGTTCGATACGTTAGACCACGAAATGCGGGGATATAGTTAGAAAGAAAGGCGATTATTTCTTGTTCGTTAAATGTTCCGCATGGTTTAATGCAATGCAGGCCGGAGATATGCAAGAGCCCGCACAGACAACCAACAAGGACCTTGACCGAGGACCTTTTCATCCATCGGAGATACAACACTCGGACTATTGCACCTCTCGATGATGAATTAGTATAGTTAGTAACCACGCCCACAATATTGTGTAGATTCGTTGTTGTCCAGGTCACGGGACTGGGTGGTTCATGATGTTATCTGATATGCAATAAATGTTGATCAATCGCCTTCCGCACGCGTCACTTGAACCCTTGTAATATGACCTTTCTAGGCGTTTCAACAAGATCGCAAAGCCTTGACTACCAGCTTTGACTTGAATTCCCTCATCGAAAATTGGACTGTAGATCACGGACCTTGTCGCTATTATCGCAATCTGAGTGGGCTCAGCGGCTTTCAGCCATGGCGTGAGTCCACTTGTGCTATGTGGGATCCAATAATCCTGATGTTTATTGGTCTTATAGGTCTGGTGGAAGTACGGGCAATACTATAAAGGGTTCGAGAATTCCTTAAAGAAAGGAACAGAGGCTATCGAGACTGATCTTTCCTCGTCCAGTGGTTGCGCGATTCCGACCTCCCAACAAAGCCGAGCTTGCAAGCGGAGGAGAGTCTATCGTAGACTTCGAGACAGAAGACACTTGCAGCATTAACGTATGACAAAGCTTGCGTATCCCTGCGGATCCCTTCCAGTATAGATTTGGGCTGGATGGACTGACTGGAACAACAGTCCAAAGAAGCAGCTGGCGCATTCACTTTTGATCGAGTTTTTGACACCAACTCACGGCAGACTGATGTCTTCGATTTCTCCATTCGATCCACAGTAGATGACATCCTCAATGGGTACAATGGCACTGTTTTTGCCTACGGGCAAACTGGTGCCGGTAAATCATACACTATGATGGGCTCCGACATAGAGGACGAAACCTCAAGGGGTATTATACCGCGCATCGTCGAGCAAATGTTCACCAGTATTCTGCAAAGCCCTGGAAACATTGAATACACAGTGCGGGTTAGCTACATGGAGATTTACATGGAGAGGATTAGAGATCTCCTGGTACCGCAAAATGATAACCTACCCGTTCACGAAGAAAAAAGTCGAGGTGTGTATGTGAAGGGGCTATTGGAGATATATGTTTCAAGTGTACAAGAGGTTTACGAGGTCATGAGAAGAGGAGGAGCTGCGCGGGCAACAGCGGCAACCAATATGAATCAGGAATCTTCCCGGTCACATTCCATTTTCGTCATCACCATCTCCCAGAAGAATGTCGAGACTGGCTCAGCTAAGAGTGGACAGCTGTTCTTGGTCGATCTCGCAGGTAGTGAGAAGGTTGGAAAAACTGGCGCTAGTGGACAGACTCTGGAGGAAGCCAAAAAGATCAATAAGAGTTTGAGTGCATTAGGAATGGTCATCAACTCCTTGACTGACGGCAAATCTACTCACATACCCTACCGAGATTCCAAGCTTACTCGAATACTTCAAGAATCTTTAGGCGGTAACTCAAGGACTACTCTGATCATCAACTGTTCTCCGAGCAGCTACAACGACGCCGAAACCCTTAGTACTCTCAGATTCGGCGTGAGGGCGAAGGCAATCAAGAACAAAGCCAAGATCAACGCTGAACTAAGCCCTGTAGAGCTGAAGCAATTGCTCAAGAAAGCTCAGCACCAGGTCATAACCTTCGAAACCTATGTGTCAACTCTAGAAGGAGAGGTGCAGTCATGGCGGAGTGGGGAGACTGTACCAAAGGAGAGATGGACTTCTCCACTTGCTGTAGATTCCGTCACGGGCGTGAGGGCCGAGTCACGAGCTCAGAGACCTGGTACTCCCTCACGTCTACAGTCAGACATCGGAAGAGTAGAGACGCCAAGTCGATCTGAATCGAGAATAGGCGACCGTTCGAGTACGCCAAGTATCGTTCTTGATAAGGACGAGCGCGAAGAATTCTTGCGTCGAGAGAACGAGCTGCAGGACCAAATTGCGGAGAGGGAGACCCAGATATCTTCTGCTGAAAAGGGTCTAAAGGAGGCAAGAGGAGAACTTCAGTCACTGAAGGAGAATAGCAACCGAACCACGAGAGTTAATGAGAGCTTGCAGAGCGAGGTTAACGAACTGAGAATGCAGCTTGAGAGAGTAGCGTTCGAGAGCAAAGAAGCATCGATCACAATGGATAGTTTCAGAGAAGCCAATTCCGAGCTTACTGCCGAACTTGACGAAGTAAAACAACAGCTCCTCGATGTGAGAGTGAGTGCCAAGGAAACGAGCGCTATGCTCGATGAGAAAGAGAAGAAGAAACATGAGCGCATGGCACAAATGATGGCTAGTTTTGATATGGGTGGGGAGACTTTCTCGGAAAACGAAGGTAGAATCAAAAGATGTCTTGAGCAAGTCGAGGCTCTTTATGACACAAGCGCCGCAGGGGAAAAGGTGGCGCCGGACCAATTGCAGGAGCTCAAAGCTAGATTACTTGAGGCCCAGGGTATTGTTCGACAAGCCGAGCTGGGCGTGAGTACGACAGCAGAGTTGGACGACAACCGTATGAAGAGAAGAGATAATCTAGAAGAGCGTTTGATTTCTGTTCAGCGGGAGTACGAAGGGCTCCTCGAAGGCAGTCTCTCTGAAATGGACGTCGAAGAGGTCAAGGGCCGGCTCGAGAAGCTCTACGCCGACGGAGGCCAAACCAAACTCGAGTTGCTCAAAAATCTACGTGAAGACTTGGCACAGAAAGATGAAGAGAACAGTCGTCTAAGGATCAGCATGGAAGAATCCACAAAGAAATCCATTACTAGCGACACATCTTCGCCTTCAGTGACCAGCAGAACCGTTCAGCAGCAAATTGCTGATTTTGACATAATGAAGAAATCTTTAATGCGTGATCTTCAAAATCGGTGCGAACGCGTTGTTGAGCTCGAAATCTCGCTAGACGAGACCAGAGAGCAGTACAACAATGTTCTACGCTCATCTAATAACCGTGCACAACAGAAGAAGATGGCGTTCTTGGAACGAAACCTAGAGCAACTAACGCATGTACAGAGACAGTTGGTGGAGCAGAATGGGAGCTTGAAGAAAGAAGTCGCTATTGCGGAGAGGAAGCTTCTCGCAAGAAACGAGCGGATCATGAGCTTAGAGGCGTTACTACAGGACAGCCAAGAGAAGTTGACGGCTGCGAATCATCGGTGTGTTCTCCATCCAATTATTGCTTCGCTGGAAATTGGAGAAGATGCTAATGTTTGCTCCATAAGATTCGAAGTACAACTCACAGCTGTCAAAGATCGCCTGGAAGCCGCCAAGCTCGGCTCTTCACGCGGTCTCTCGTCATCATCAAACACATCCGGTGGCTTCAGTTTCGGTGGTGCAGGATCTCGGATAGCGAAGCCTCTACGTGGCGGTGGAGGAACTGATCACATGAACGGAGGCGGGCCAAATATCCCGTTTCTGAGTGGTTTGCAAACGCAAGAGTCAAATGGAACCGGAAGCGGTAATAAGAGAAGTAGCTGGTTTTTTGATAGACGGTCATGATGGAATGCAGATTTGATAGCTTTCCGCTTTATTGGGTATGAGCAGGCACGTGTGGCTTGTTTGAATTTTATATCTGGTGTAATCAATATACCCCTGCATCGAGAGGTCACGGCGTTCCAAAGACAGCATTACAATGAAAGCCTATAGCTTGTTGTGGGGCTTCACTAATATTCTGGCGATGCTGCAGCGCCTCGAAGTATGCTCGAGACCTGCCAGCTCACCTGGACTTACTCCTTCATGGTACCGTGAGTTGACCCGTGGCAACAACAAAAGATTTGCAACCACAGCTCATCATGAGCTGTAATAGCGACAGCATCGCAGACACCTGGCAGATCTCTTGACATATACCAACTACGATCTTGTCTTTATTGCTTCCTTGCACTACGAAAACACGATCAGGATCTTAAACACTTTGATAACAAGCCAGTTCAAATCAACGACAGAAAATGGCATAACAGGATGGTCTTCCATGGATTCAAGCTTCCTGCGGTTGTTCCTTCAAACCCTGTTGCGAGTACAGGGTATTTCCACAGCATGAGAAGGGTCAACGATTGATTGGAACTGAAAAAAACACCGGATACAATGGCCAGGGTAACGGCCTACCTAATAGTCTACGGAATTGCTCACCTAATGGTCTGCCTCACGGACACATGGACTTTAATCACACAAATCTACTAGGGCCATCGAATCCGTCGCACGAAACGCTTGCGGCTCATCCAGAACGGACAAGAAGCGCCCCATCTAGATTTGAAGTTATACTTTCTACCGACACCGTCCCATATTCACATATCAGAGCGTTCTTCTAATCCGTTGCCGAAACCCCAGTCCGTGAGGCTCGGGCAACATACGTTATCCAAATACAGTACAAGGCGCGCCAGGGTGGGTATGCGTCTTGGGGCTTCTAAGATTCTAAAGCCGATTCTGATTTATTCAGTTCAGATACGATGAGTCTCTGCTCAAATTGCAGCTGGTTTTTAAGAAGTGCTTAGGGTTATCTCCAATATCAATCGTGTCTTTGATATAACACACATGCTGTCCCTGCTGAAGATTTTCTGCTTATTATTTGTGGGGGCGTGCTTTTGGTCGCACTTACGGCACGCACCAATGTGGTGGAGGTGGAACTTTGATTATAGTGGGAATATGTTTTGCTTTCGTTAACAACAAGATGTTCGATAATCCAGAGAACAGACTTGATGGGATTTTAGCAACAGGCGATAGATAGAGTGCGTGCGGGTTGAGTGGAGAATGTATGATTGCAGCTGCGTTGGGAAAGAGTGAGTAAAGGGGGAGTTGCTTTTGTTAAATGCTCTGCTGCATTTTTTGGAGTGATTAGTTTCGTCTTTTCTATTTGTGGGTCTTTTCAAATTATCAGAGTGTGTACATCATGAGATGGAAATCTAAAGAGCACTTCCAATCAAGCTCAGTGCTTCTATACCTTTTTTTTCATCTCTCAACCAAGTGATATCTCCTTCTCGATACAGGGTTCGTATTCTACTCGAACCAAAACATTTTTGAAACTACACGTAACGATGGCGATCTTCAGGACAACCTCTACCACATATGTACATCTCGTTCAGCATTTACTGTTATCATTACTGGAACTTGTTTGAAACTATGTGAGATGTTGCTGGCGCTGCTGACACTGTGATGCTGAGGTGTCTCCGTCATTGACAACTCAAAGCCACTGCCTTTGATAGGTTTTGGCCACCCCATCTTGTGCTGACGGTGGTGCTTATGTCTGATCCCGCTGTCTTCCTCATCCCGCCAGCATTCGATCAAGGCGGCCAGCTCATCTTGGCTCAGTCCATCCCTGGGGCCATAGTGTTCGCCACTTTGGGCATACCGCCAGTTGTCGGAACCACGCTATCGCAAACTTGGAAGATTGTCTATATAAATTGGTCTCGTCCCTCCACATTTCTGATGTCTCGACATGGAAAGACGAGCGAGAGTAAGAATTCACCGCCTTCGAACTAGAACTCTCGATTCATCACAAAATGGCACCAATGAATCCTGACCAATACTACCATGCACACTGCGGTTGCATGTTCTTTCCCTGCGGCGGGGGAGTAACGCAGCACTCACACATCAACTTAAGACAACACCATTCCGGCACCAATGCTACCAGTAGGGCGCTACCGTCCAGGCCTTACGACCCAGCAAATGCACCCCACAACCCCTTCGGTCGAATCGACGGAGACCACGAGATGAATGACAGAGCTTCCTCGCCTCCAGCGGATGGAAGTTACAATATGAACACAGGGGAGGGCCCTTCCAGCAGCAATACCACACGCAACCAAGCAGCTTATGAATTAAGACGCCGAGACTCTGTCATCAGTATGTTAGCCGATGACCTTCGACGCTGGCCCACGGATCAAGAAACTGATGATTATTCCGCCGAAATGCGTGTCCAACCTCTCGCTATTCGGCCTCGTCAAGAAGCGGATCCTTTACCTAACCTCTTCGACATAAATCGTACTGGAATCCAGGGACGTCAACTCATCGAAGAAATTGACGATGAGCCTGCTGAGTCCACCCACGAGCTCGGGCCGCGCTCTGGAACATCCCGTCGGCGAAGGCACGCCGAAGCCTTTGGGATTGCAGAAGCTGAACCCCCTCTTCACGAAGCGCGGCGTCGTCGGATCGATACCGGTTCTCGTCCAGCCCAGCAAGGCTACCCTGGGAACTACCAGCCCCCAACTGTAGAAGATGCCCCTGACTCTCCTCCTATGGCGTACAGACGCAGCATACGCAGGCAAACGAATCAACCCTCTAATGCCAACGCTCGGAATCTACCTCAGCGTGGGGAAGAAGCTACATTGCAACATGGCGACCTTCGCCGCGACGGTACCGAAAACCAACTCCCGCCCACGGTACGTTCAGGCAATGCTAGATCCCGCGGTGGAGGACCGTATAGCCCAGGCCCCCGCCGCAGACACGGCCGCCGTCGCTACAGCCCGTACCAATCCTCAAATAGCGACGACTCTCGGAACTCCACCAGGCGACCTGGTAACCCGCTCAGCCGGTATCTAAAAGACGACGACGACGACGACGACGGACACCATACGTATTGAACAAGCCCCTCGCCCCACCACGGAAACCATCGAGATGCTGCAAGTGCTTGCTCCAGAGCCACGAAACGGCAACGACGATCGTTTCTGGCGAGCATGAACGTGCGGAGGATCTGCGGGTTCCTGAATCGCCATCTCGGAACCCTCAAGCATGGCATATCGCTGGCCCTTTAAACCTCTCCACGTCCCATAGCCCCTCTCAACACCAAAACCCCGCTCCATCCCCCCCCAGGCCGCCCTCCCTATTCTCCCCACCCCACCTCCCCTTCAGCGCCTTCTCAACGCCAGAGACGTCCGACCTCCTGCTCATACCATCGATCCTAGCGCTCTTAGCTCTGGCCCCCGGGCTCAATCTCGACCCACTCCTTACGATCGTTTTCATTTTCATGTGCATGTATTTTATCTTGTTAGCGGGTCTGGGTTGGACGGGGGGGTTGAGGGGTGGGGATATTTTGGGGGGAAATGTATGCGTGTGTGCTGAGTATGTGTTTTTAAAAACCTTTGGGGGTTAGTGTGCGCTTGGGATCTGGAAGGGTGTGGGGGAGGTTGGTTTGCTGTTCTCTTTGGAATGCAAGAAATCGTTTTGGTGCTTTTGCTTGGATGTTCCCATGTTCTTTTATAGCCTCTCATTTGACCAGATGCATGCATACATACTTTGGAATACTCTGCTCTAAACCCCCATCTTCACGTCCACCATCTCTGCCTCTATCCCACGACCATCGCCCCTTGTCCAGAATCTTCTCCCCTTATCATAACCGTCACAACCTCCACAAATCCGCATCCTCAACTACCAGGTGAAGGATATTTCAGTGACTTATCACCCAAGACACGATCACAAACCCCTTTCTTCCAACTTCCGCTTCTCTACATAGCTTGAAAGGTGCCTCAACGCGAGTACTTCCAAGTCACTTTCTGTGAAAAGCCTGGATTGATTGTCTCGTACTCGGGGTTTCAGGTCGCTTGTGTTATTCTTTCGGTAGGCATTTTTTTTTGGGGTACACTGCCCCCCTTGTCTTACATGCTTTCGTCAATGGGAAAGATGAGGATATCTAAGAATGCGCTTTTATCGACCTTGAGTGAGGAAATTGAGCTTTGTTGATATCATACTTTGATCGAGGTTTCATGTTGAAATATCGGAGTTGTGAAAGACAACCCCTTGAAGCGCTTTGGTAGCTCTACTTTGCTTTCTATATAGCAGTGTTTCGAAGCTCGACATGCGACAGTTGGAACGTTGTAGATAGATCTGCTTTCGTCTGCATAAAATGAAGAAGTGCCGTCCTGACGACGACGTTCGCCTCGCTGGTCTTCATCTTTTGCTTTTGTTTCATCTCGATCTCTACTTTCTATCACTACTCATCCGTTTCTAGGTTGCTTCTGCCGTCTTCGTCTTCGCTAGCACGTCTTTCAAATTTGAGAGTTCCCGCTGTAGCGAGTCATGAAGCCCTTCAAGATGAGGAGGTAAAAGGCATTACGATAACAATGACGATAACAACGACGACGATGAATGTCAGAAGGAAGTACTGTGGTGTGCGTTAGCTTGCTAATTACATGACCTTATTTATCCCGATGAGCACGTGTACATGTAAGGGCATAGGACGTACCAATATTGCTGTACTTAATTGAATAATCGGATGTGGCTGAGTAGACAAATCTCGGGGGATATATGTAGAATAACGGGGCAGTACGTGCAGGAATTTGAGGTGTATCAAAATCGTATCCCTTAGCTAAAGCTTCTAAGTATACTTATTGCTAATCTTTGGGGGCGTGGCGTCTCGAGCAGTCATAAATGAGCAATGACCCACGCCTGTACTGTTGTAGCAACCCATGACACCCCGTTGCACAGGGAATCTATGAGCCTCGCTATCTTCTGGAATTGGTTGATGGCAGGCAGCGTTAATCAGAGCGCTGCAAGTACATCTTTTGAGGTCAAGTAGAGCGGGCAAAACAAACAAGACATCCAAAGAAGCATATGTATGCGGGGAGTGATGTAAAGACAGACGCTTGTATGAACTTGGAGAATATGGCAAAGAGTGCGAAAGGGAGGCTGATGGGAGGGTCGAGATGCTTATTTGTAAACTGGAATTACTGGATGATGGATGTTGCAGATGGTGGGGTGAAGATCAATTGTGCATTGTACGAGATGACAAAGTGGAACAATCGCAGTGATAGCTTTCGCCAATGAGAGATGATGGTAACATAATTGGGACATGATCGCAGGCGCTGGTACTCGTACAGTGATTTCCTAGAAGAACCTATCCAAAATCCTCAAAAGGCGTTAAGATCGAGACAAGGGTATCACGCCAGAGCCCCCATGGGGTCCCAGAGAGGGAGCCTTCACTGAAAATTAGCCATCTGATCGTCGATAATCCGGTGGAAATACTGACATCTTCGGCTCCTTCTGCAGCACATTCCGGATCTCCTCGGACACAAATCTGCGATCCATTAGCCTGTCTGCTCACTCAATATAATTGTTCGATCTCATACCTAGGATCTACAACAGCCTGATATACAAACTCATCCATCCATCTATCGCTCATTACAAACCACCCCTTTGTCCCCACCCCTTCCCCCCACGAATTCTGCACGCGCCACCGAACAGGCTTGTCATCAACCACATGCACAGCCGTCAGCACCATAGCATGCGTCATAGCGCTCTCTCCAGTCATTAGCCGCTGCGCTTTGGTCATACCGAGGCGGATGTTGAAGCCTAGCTCGTCTGCAGGGTTTCGGAGTTAGTATTGCTCTTTTAGCATATACTCATGAGGCATGAAACACGTTTGTAGAGCAGGTACTCCAGACACATGTCTCGAAACTCTTAAGTAGGTCCAGATTAGGTTTGAACAACTCCAAAAATATGCTTACAATCGATGAGGTCGGTGTCCATGATGCCGGATGTCGAGTTGGAGAATTTGCCCACGTCACTGCCGAAGAAGATGGGGATCTCGCTGCGCAGCATGGAGATGCAGACGGTTTTTATGGTGGCCATGTCTACGTTGACATAACGGACACCACGCATGCCGTAGACGTTGCCGAGTCTGCTGACGCTGAGGAGTTCTCCGTAGCAATTCCGGGGGTCGTTTACAAGACTAAAGAGTTCGTGGACGTCTGCACCTACGTTTGCTTGGCCGGTTGTCTTGCTGGACAGCTCGCCAGCGAATTTGAGTGGTGTGGTATGGACACTGCCGAACTTGCTCTCCTTGTCGTAGTATTCCCAAGTCATTTCTTTGTTGGGGTTTGGAGGGGGTCCAAGCATCAACGTTAGGATGAGGTGAATCCCTCTCATCATCTTCTCCTTGACGGCCCCAATGGAAGATCTAGTGTTCGATGACTTGCCAGCCAGCCTCCGCAATTCGAGGGCGTCTTCGCGAAGTTTAGTGGTAATCAATGAGCCCATGACGCTTGAGTTCATGGCGTTGTACGAGTCTGGGTAGAGATTGTGTGGCACCTTTGATATTTATTAGATACTTATGCCACTCAGCCACTCAGGGTTTCAGTACTCACAAGCCCATATTTCTCAACCAAATTGGCAACCATATCCCACTGCCCACCGTCTCCTACTGGTGAGGTCATCAAAGTCTGTACCAACCTTCCATCCAGATCTTCGTCCGTGGTGTCCAATATATTCTCCAGAAAGTAGTTTGCCTTTTCTAGTTGGTCCCAATAGTACAGATAGGCTTGACTGAGCTCGAAGTCTTTGAGGTTATATCGCCTCATGATGGCTACTCGAAAGACATTTGTAGCTGCAAAAAGCCAACACCGACCGGACGAATGTTGATTTGTGATAGGAGCCCCTTCTAGACTAATCTTGACATTGAAATTCTGGACATCGGCTATGGTAGCTGAGCGTTGGGTAAGGACGCTATTGGGGTCATTCGAGGTAAGTGCTGAAAGTGCCAATCGGTTCTTCAAAGCTTGTCAGCCCCAGAAACTCGGACTAGATTAATGGCTGACGACCTTTGGGTCGTGCATCAACTCCTTCTCCCATTGCTCGGTAGTACTTATGGATATCGCAGGGGACGAAGTTGAATATTCGGTTGGCTCGTCACTCTCCTCTTCTTGAACGTATACGTAGTCTTTCTCGGGCTCCCGTCTCTTCTTCTCTAACTCAAGAGCTCGGATTCTCTCCTCGAGCTCTTGCAAGCTCACTGAAGACTGAATAGATGCCATGTCAGTGTAACTGCTGGAAGGTGTTTGGCCGGTGAGTCGAGGATACATGGTGTTATATGGAGTACTAGGCACTTGACTGACTATGACGCTGTTAGAAGCTTTCATTCCGCAACTGGCAGGCGGGGGCACGAGCAGGGATCTGCGCGATAGCTACTCACCTACTGTAGCCTTATCTCGCTTGCCTTATCACCGGGCGCAGTCTGGTGATCGGTCGCTAAAGTAACCAAAAGAAATGACGTACATGGGTACTGTACTTTAGGTAGAGAAAGGCCTAATAATGAATGGCTTGCAGAATGGAAGGACCACTTGCAGTAACCATTTCATCTCGCGGACTGTGAAGTATCGTAGAATTGGATTCTGGGAGTGTTTCCGGAATGATCAAGTCCACCCACAAAGGGCACATTGAGGTGAAGGGGTTTCACGCATTGTAGGAAGGATAAAGGAGGATGGTGGATTCTCCATGGATCGAAAAATACTGTTTGAATATCTTAGAGTAGAATGGATATACACGAATGGAACAACTCGCCAAGCATCAATATCTCCATCAGCTCTCCATATGTTCATACCCCATCCAGAGAAGCTATCTGGCATCTCACTCCATCTTCGCATACATGTTGTCACCACGGTGTGTATTATGGGACGTTGTTCTGTACGATGTGATCGTTGCACGAATTCGCCTTGCTGCAGCACAGCAACGGATATCTGACACACTCTTCCTGCAACTGAAGTGGCAGAGACCCGCTTAAATACGCGAGAAGCGGGCTTCCCCCAATGTCCTACCTTATGATACATCGCTGGACTCAACTCGAAGCGGGGACTTCGGGATGACGGGAAGCGCCTTCTCTTTCCGAGATTTCAATCGACGGCCGAACTTCGATTTCGGTCTCATCGCGTTGGGATGCATAGCCAGAGTCCTTGGAGTAACGCCGGCAACGATGGCCACCGGCTGCGCATTTCCGAACGTCCATATGGAAGATAATTCCGACGAAGCAAATGTCAGAACCGAATGGTTGGACATGACGGATTGCCCTCGCGGTCGATCCGAAGCATTCTTCTCTGAAGAATCCGCTGAGTCGATGAAGGAAGTATCGCTTAGGTTTGGTATGTTGGTGTCAATCTCCAGCGGTTTCTTGCGTCGACTTTGGGTACTCGGTGTTCGCTGGGGTGTCCCATCAACTTCATGGGGCTGCAATGTTTGAGAGGAAGGCATATCTGTCGGAGAAGGAGGCGGAGCATTGACTAACGAAGGTGTAACTTGAGATATTGCTGACGAAGCTGGCGATTCCGAGGTCGAGAAGAAGGATACAGGAGTATTGTGGATAGGCGACTCGGTTCGCGCGTACGGACTGTGAACGCTTGTTGCGTGTACTGGTAGCGGTATCTGGATTGCTTTAGGCAAGACGAAGCTTACTCGTGGACTCTTGGGAGGGTGGTCATCGGGATTGATGTCCGACTTCTTCTTCTGATGCCTATTTGATGATGGGGTATGTTCGGGGGCAATATCACCCTTCTGAACCTTTGAGGGCGGCATAATTCCCGAATCATTCGTCGTCTTCGTTGACAATGTGTACGCCTTAGCAGGTTTTGGAAGAGGAGCCGCTGGCACCTCGACTGGTTGCCCAGATAGCGTCGACGGACCATTGTAACCTTTTCGCAGCGACTCGGCAATCCTTTGACCACTAATAGCTGGTAGTTGGCTCTCAGGTACTGGTCTAGTGCGCTCGATAATATTGCTGCGGCTGTTGATAGCCTTCCAAGACTCCATGAATCGTTCGTCTACATGGAACGCTTTCATGTTTTCCTCCCATTTCTTTTCCAGTGCGTTTTCTTGCGCTTCTAGGTCAGTGTATGCGGAGGAGCGTCTCTGCTCTGATCTTTCGGTCTGAGGTGTGGACCTCGAAGGTTTTTCCATTGTGACCTTTACCTTGGAAGAATAACCTGATCCTAAGCTGCTAAGATCCAACGATTCCAAATGCCGAGTGCTGGCAGTTTGCATTGCCTCAGAGCGAGGAACTACCTTGCCACTTCGGACTGTCAGCTGTCGAGTGGGCTTTTCATTGCCACCAGCTGTGGGCCGTTGTCGTTTCCGCCGGTCCGGGGTTCTCAGATATTGAATGACGAAGATGGATATTGTGAGTGCAACAAAGAATGCTAACAACGACATAACAATGATTATGGGGAGGAGCCGCATGCTGTGATGAGCTCATTCGGACTGATAGGTTGGAAGGGTTCCGCTGGCAGGTCGTTTCGCGTTATTTGCTTTGGCTGGTACTTCTAGAACAAGCTGGCACTTGTCTGAACAATCAACCACAGGTCATGATAAGGTAGATCCCGACTAGGATCTAACAGCCGTCCCAAAATCCATTTATAATATATGCTTTGCTCTTGAGCAGGAACCTTGATACTCTCCGCAATTGCTCGAGATGTTGGAGGTAGATGTATACAGAAATTGTTCGAAAATATTCAGGGCCTGATCTAGTAGGTTTTATTTCGAAGAATGGGTTGAAAGAGTGTATAATTTGCTTATACTCACAAGAGGATATAAGTTTTGGGATGACCCAGAGAAAAAGTAGGATAGAGAGAGACAAGCTGATATAAATGATGTAAATAATGGCTTGAGCCTTCCTTTGGTGTTAGAATGAACGTGATATGTGACTAAAAGAATGACCACGGACCGGTGATCTGAGGAGACTTTAAGAAAATACAGTCACCCACGAGCTGCAGACATTGTTGACGCGAGGGAGACCAGTGGAACTCATATTGAAAACCGAGTGGTTCCCAGAATATGGGATGGCGCTCATAGCCTGCTGATGATCGCATATTGGGCTACGCATGTACCGAAGGCATACAGTAGCAGTGGCGCGAGTGGTTGGTCGCTTGTTGGTCTGATTCTTAAGCGTCCTGCACATGGACGAAGACGAGCTTTTCCATAGAGAAAGAAGGATAAATGCATCGCCAAGGTCTTGCAAAGTTCGCTCCCCTCCATCCAGGTGTTACTGATACCTTGTCCGGCGGAAACTCAAATTAAGGATTGGCAGTAATACTTGAAATTCAAAAATCACGGCTATCGCTCGCGAAGTGTGGTAAGAATATTCTAGGCCTCCGGTCTCTCAAGGCGGCCAGAAGAGAGTTTCAGATATCCAGGGCCAACGAAAATGCTGCAATCGTAGCCGCGAATTGTCCGGTCTATGCAAGCCTGACCGCAGTAAGCATTGTGTAACCATGCACGGACTTATAGGCCAAGAGGCAGATTCGGCCCCATGAACAACAGGAGTTCAACGCAATCCTTCTTGTTCTTCTTCCGACGGTGATTGTTGCGTTTGTGGCGGATGATCGGGAGTCGCATACTGATATTGCTCATCCGCATTGCTTGCTTGACGTGGGGCATATAGGAGAAGCCGATAAGACCGCTTGGGGTTTTGTCATCTTGCTTCTTTCTCACGTGCATTGGCGTATTGTAATAATAGAGAATAGTGTATCCCATAGTCGGAAGTGCAGATTAGTCCAGAGACGACCATCGAGATGATCTCCCCTGTTGATACGACAGCCTACACACCCGAGGCTCACCCTATCTATCGCCTACATATTATTAGGACGCTTTCGAACAATAACTTTAAACCCTAAAGATAAATGTATTGAGCTGCCCACATAGGTTACAGATCAGACCTCCGAAAAGAATAAGGGCGTGTCTGAATAGCCTTTGAATGCGCCCATGTCGAAACGTTAGTAGCCGTAGTACAATACGGGAGTAAACGTTCTCGGAATCATCAAGGGATAATAATGATAAACTCGTGTTCGGGCATCTGTAATCAACCTCCTGTCAAGAGTAACATCAATGCCTGTTTCCCTATCAGCTCAGTAGTGTCTGAAACGTTGATATGTTTCAGCGGGAAGCTCGTATCTCACGTGGAATCGAGAGCATCAATCTCATTGTTATTGTTGTACGGAGTACCTGTCGTGCCTGTCAGGCTGTTCAAATATCCCTACAAAGTAGCACATTGTGCCATGATTGGTGGATCTTACCGAACCTTAAGTACCTTGCCTTACCATCAATGTATTTTGGTACAGTACCGTGAGTACCTTATCCGTGCGTACTTTCAGGATCGAGTTTCTACTACTCCGTACGGAATAGAGCACTCTAATCATTGGAACTAGCGTAAGGTACTCCGAAGGTAATGGGTGGCTGTAGGTTACCTTAGTCTGTCAAAACGGCTTCGTTTGATATTGAGCTTGCTTACCTATATGAAGTTGTGACGTGCAGCTGCCAGCAGCACAACCTAAAGTAAGGTAGGCATCGATACCTTACTAGCTGCAAGCCCGTTACGTATTCGGAGGCGTAGGCTCGAAGACACAAAGACTACCTTACCTACCTTACCTACCTTATTCATCCTCGGGTGAGCGATGTGGCAGTGACGTGGTTTTCTCCAATCTCTGCGAAAGGGCATGTAATGGGACAGCCTCCAGATGTGGTGATAATTGCAAGGTAGACGGTGCTCGGTATATATCTGATATCTACATATTGTTGATGGCTTTACAGACATGGTGCCAGATTAGACGCAGCTAACAAGCAATGGCATCTCACCTCACCCACCCCTTACGATCCCCCTTTGACCTACGGTGGATGGCGGCAGTCTCAAGCCTTAGGCGCAAGGATTGCCAGCATACTACACCTGCGGGAGAGTACAACAGAACCACCCACGACCAATGACTCCACTCGAATCCCAGCTGTGGTAGATGTTGGTGATGACAATGAGGACAAAAACGGCCATGCGGAGCCAAAGCTGCATCAGGGCGGACGCCGGAAGCACAAGGTCGTCATACATACTTCGCCGTTCCTGAGATGTATACAAACCTCGATTGCAATAAGCGCTGGCATAGCAGAATATCAAGATCCACTCAAAGTTGGTGGCCATGTCTCTAATGCGAAGGCACCTCCAATGCACTCGTCGCATCCAATGCATTCAGGATCTCCACATATTCGAGCTATGGAACATACCAATGCTCCTCATCTAGATGCAATCCTAGAACCCGATGAATATTTGGAAGAGAAGCCGCGAGAGTTACAGGGCAAGGCGAAGCAGATTGAGCAGTCGCAACTGCGTGTGGACGCCTTTCTGGGCGAATGGCTCTCTCCAGACTACTTTGACTCCATAACGCCACCTCCAAGCTCGGTGATGATGGTGGCTGGAGCCAAGGCGGATCTTCTTCGTCAAGGAGAACTCATTAGCTTCTCCGATCGATCTATCAAGGATAGTGCAAACCAAGGTGGGACGGCGGCTGGAGGAAATTCACAGAAAGACAGCAGCAAAGGAGCTTTGGCGAGTGTATCTAGTCTGAAGCAAAGCCTGCCGAGACTCGACCGAGCAAACAGTCATAGCAGTGGTAGCATTGAAAGTAGTCGGGCCGTCGAAAAAATGCTCAGCAATTTCGATACGATCCCAGACCTGAGAGATGCAGCAAGATATGTGCCTCCGGTTCCTTCTTATGCTATCTCACCCCTAGACCAAATCCCTCCAGGATACGTAGCACACGCGAAACAATACTGCGTTGATATGGATTACGCATGGGACAGTATGCGACCACCTTTGGAGTGGGGTAACGGAGGCGAGTATGGAGAAGAATGGAGTGCAATGCATAAGCGTTTCCGGCGAGGATTGTACAACATGATATTGTGGTATGGAAGTCATGACACAAGTAAGAGGCCAGGAATAATCAACGAAGACAAGGCCGAAAACCAGACTCTTGATGGCAATGACGAGGCGCCGGACACCGTTCTGGTGCTCGTCACTCATGGTGCTGGCTGCAACGCTCTTATCGGCGCTTTGACCAACCAGCCCGTCTTGCTAGACGTTGGCATGGCTTCCCTAACCATGGCTGTACGGAAAGAAAGTGGGAGAAAAACATCATCATCCACGGAATCTCCTGTACGCACGTCACGGCGGCGGTCCTCCATTGATCTCGGTATATCAAATGACTATGAAGTCAAACTCACTGCATCAACCGAGCACCTTCGAGCCGGAATGCACACAAAGAGCTCATCTCTTTCTCAGCAATCATCAGGCACGGCATCCCCACAAGCATCAGCATACCGTCATCGCTCTGGTTCTACCATGTCTACCACGTCTACTAACAGCTCGAGTGACGGCATCCTCCATGCGGAGTTTGAGATGCAAACAGCAAAAGGGATTGGCATAGGCGGAGGCCTGCAAAGAAGCGCGAGTGCGGCTGTTCGCTCGTCTAGCGGTCTTTGGAGTAGGCCTGTACCACTTCAGGCGGATGGGACTGGTGAAGAAGAGGTCAAGGGGACCGTTCCGGCTATGAGAGATCCCACTCCGTTCAGGACAAACGCTACAACTAGGAAGTCAGAACACAAGATCCTTGAGCAAGATCATGATACTGAGAATATGTCTCCCATTACCTACAGCCCGGTTCCCACCGTTGGTCAGCAAGGGCTATGGAGTGCTCCACCTCAATTCGTCCCCGGTGAGAGGGACAAGGGTCCCAAAAGGAGATGGACACATTCAGAGCACCGGTGATTGTTTCTACTTTGCTGTCGAGCTTTGCGGGTTTGCAAGATACCCAAATACACCACTCTTGCGTTTAGCGAAGGCGTTTGGAAATCAGCCCAGCGGCTTGATTAGTCTTTGAAGGGCTGCTCTTCCGCGATGAGGTTTGTACTATAGATAGCGATAGCTTTTCATTAGCCGCCACCACTGGTGGACCGACGACTGATAGCCGGGCGGAATAAGGCTCAGGTGTAAGAAAATGGCAATAGCATTTTAAGGCTAACACGCCTTGAATAGGTACTGTGATAAGCTGGGGGTATCATTCTCTCAAATCGTACAACGCTATCCCATTCCATCACGGGTCATCGCTTCGACTCAAGCCACGACGCCCCACCCCAAATCAACGCGCACCCCATCAACGCCCAAGCCCCCATAATCTGCTGTCCCCATCCCCCACCAGAGCCCACTTTTGCTACGCCCTCACGCCTCGCCCCACCTCGATCTTTCCCGGCCATGACCGCCTGCGCCGCCGGAGCTTCACTTTTGCCTTCTGTCCCGTTACCCATTCTGGCCCGATCGCTTTCTCTTCTGCGGATAATCTCTGCCAACCGCCTCAAATCTTCCTTCCACTCGCTCTCATTGCCGGGCGCTCCACCCTCAATCTCTACATTTTGCACGTTCCCGAAGAAGTCCATGACCAGCCTCTCTCTGCCCCTTTGCTCCCCTCCAGGAAACAGATCCCATCGCACCCCCGGATGGCTGTGGATCTTGCTCTCATCATAGCTATCGAACAGATTCCCCAACGTGAGCTTGCTACCCGGACTGGTGACCTGGCTCTCCAGAAACTCGAGGTTGTAATACGTATACCGATCAATCACCGCGACGCCCACATCGTTATCCGCATGGTGGCTATAACTGCTCTGATCGACCTCCGAGCTCCCCGTCGCGATAATGTTCGGCGAGTAGAAGCGCGAGTACATGGTGTTGGCCTGGCAGGTGTCGATCATGAAGAGCATTTCGTGGTAGCGCTTCTTCTCCCACATTTGTTCGAACGCGTCGGCGAGATCCCAGCTGCCGATCTCTTCGCTGTCTTGAAATTTGAGGAACTCGTTGCCGCCGTGGCCAGTCATGTAGACGAGGACGTTGCTGCCGGCGTCACTGCCTAGCCGCTTTCCGCGGGGCACGTCTTCACCCAGGCGATCCGTGAGCAAGCGTATGAAATTCTCCACTGTGACTTCGTAGCCGCGGTAATCCACCTCTATGTTGTCACCATAGAGATCGAGTGCACGGTCTGCATTGTTGTAGACCGTCCCAGGAAAAGCATTGCGGGGATTGCAAGCCATGTCATCCGGGAGCATGAGGATGATTTGGGAGTCGGGGATGCCGAGGCGTTTTACGGTGCGGTAAAGGGAGAGGACATTGGCGAGGTGACGGTAGTTGAACCAGAAGCGGGAGGTGGAAACGAGGACGGCCCAGTTCGAGGTGTGCTGGGGGGTGGTGAGGAGGGGGAGGAGGGTTAAAGGAAGGAGGTGGGCCAATTTCATCTCGATGGGGGTTCCAGGCGGAGGGAAAGTGAGTCAGTCAGAGAATAAGAGAATGAAGTGAGCATGAGTATGAGCTTGGTCCGGAGAGTCGTCCGCCTTGTAGTCGCACTTTGGGATTAGGATAAGACGCCGGCGTGAGGCCTGGATCAGCAGGGTTCAGCCAGCACAGGCCACTTCGGTAAGCGGAGGAATCGTGACTTGAACTTGAAGCGCTTACTCCGTACACGCAGACTTGAGGAAAAGAAAATGGATCGGTATCGGCCTCGAAAAAGGTATTATCTCAGTGGAAATGGTAGGAATTGACAAAAAATGAGAGCGCTCCCGGGAAGGATCGAACTTCCAACCTCACGATTTGCAGGTAACAGTCGTACGCGCTAGCCAATTGCGCCACGGAAGCTTATAATATAACAGTTAAAAATATATATAATACTAAACTGATCTGTTGGGTAATCTCAATACCACACATCACGTTATCAACGCCTTTCACGGACGATGCGCGTCGCCCAAGCATCACAATACATCACCAAGTATTAATATTCTCTATTATTATTGTCCAAAGATGGCATTGACTAGCGATGATACATGGAGGTGTTTTGCAAGCAATTGACATCCTGAGTCATGCTGATCTCACTTCTTGAGCATTCACCTCACACATAGAGTTCTCCTCGACGCCGCAACTGACCGCCCCACCAGCTACTTCAATATCATTCAACGGGAAGGTGCAGCGTGCTTGCTGAATCTTATCGTAGAGAGGACACTGCCTAAAAATTTCCACCCATACAGCACTCTCATCGCGTCATGTACCTTCCGCGTAACCTGATCTCACACCTCTACCAGCATCTACGTCGAACCCACCATTCGCTTTCCCCACCTATTTTGATACTCGTTGCCCTAGAACCCGACGCTCTCTGCGCGTGCCGCATCCTTACTGCGCTACTCAAGCGCGACTACATACACCACAAAATTCAGCCCGTCTCAGGTTATGGCGACCTTGCACACTTTGGAGAAAGCCTGGTGCAACCGATGCGGACACAGCAGGGAGGAAGCGGGGGCGTAGTTGTGTGCCTGGGCGTGGGTGGACTCGTCGATCTGTCTACTGTCTTAGGACTAGATCTTGTCGAAGAGGGGGAAGACCCGTCTGGAGGTGTTGAGGTTTGGTTGATTGACGCTCGGCGGCCATGGAACTTAGGCAATGTCTTCGGAGGGAACCCTGCAGATATGGCGTTGGGGGATTTGAGTGGCAACGCAAGATCAAGGACGTCTGAGGTCGAGAATGGCCGAATACAGCCAACATATAAACCTGGGCAGGGCGGTATCATTGTCTACGATGACGGAGACATTGACGAAGACTTGTCAGCTGAACGTAACGCATATTGCGCGCTTGCCCAAATGCCAAACATCGAGGACGATGGTGACGAGTCTGACGGCTCAGACGCCGATAGCGATGTTGTGGAATCGATAGAAGTAAGACCTGCCAAAAAGAGAAAATCTTGGTCTGACCGAGATGAGGAGAATGACGAGAGTGAAGACGAAAATGGCAGGCCACGGCAAAGACGGCGGAGCAATTCGGTATGACTGTTTCCGTGAGTGTGACACTACTGGACTAATGCGCCCACGTAGAATGGTTCTATCACTGCGTCACCAAGCCGTCTTCCTCGAAGCGGCCAGGGGACCTCGGAAATCAATCTCTTCGGTAGAGGCTCGTCCGACACGTCTCCATCTCCGTCACCGCATTCGCGATCTGAATCGCCACGGCCAATGAAACAAACTTCAGCGCGCACGCTGCGCCGAAGGCTTCTCCGTTTGCGTCGAAAGCATACTGCAGTACTCCATAGCTATTATGCGCTTGGTACAACGTATTCCGAACCCATCTCCTCCATTCTCTACTCCTTAGCCGAAGACCTTGGCCGTGAAGATAATGATCTCCTATGGCATTCAATCGTCGGCGTCAGCTCTCTTGAACTTTATGGTCGAAGCATGACAGGCGTAGGCATTTCCACTTCATTAGACTCTGGTGGTTCAGCAGGCTGGGGCGGGCAAAGAGGAGAGCACATACGGCAGCTCCTACGTGATGAAGTGCGGCGGTTGAATCCACCGGATCCTAGTGATACCACGCGTGAAAACGCTCGTGGTGAGGCTTCGGATGTCATACCCACAACGGCCAGGTCTCCAACAGACACATCAATTCGATTATCTCCTGAACCCCGTTTCCTCTTAATAAGACATTGGTCTCTTTACGACAGTATGTTGCATTCGCCCTATCTAGCCTCGCGGTTACACATTTGGAGCGACGTGGGACGAAAACGACTCCACAAGCTCCTAGCAAAGATGGGTGTCAGTCTTAGTCAGTGCAAGCAAAGCTACACGCACATGGACATGGATCTGAAACGGGGTTTGCGGCAGAGGCTGCTAACGTATGCTCCAATGTACGGTCTTGAGGGCCTAGTCCCACCCGCAGCTGGGGCAGGTCGAGGAAGAGAGGGATGGGGCTTCGTACGAAGCTGGGGCTGGAAAGCTTGCTTGAGCGCAATAGATGTTGGCGTTATTGTGGGTGCTATCCTAGAGGTGGGTAAGTCAGGCGTAAGTATTGGTGATATGGGAAGCAATTGGGATCGTGGGAGAAACGAAAAGAAGGAGATTGTAGATGAAGATGGCAAAATCGAAGGAGAGGAATGGGTGAAAAGATTCTGGGAGGCGTATGATGCACTTGAAAAGTAGGTGTTTTCTAACCAATCCATTGGTATCAGAGCTCATAAAATACAGTATTGAAGCACTTAAGCACGCTCTCCCAACAGCGCAACATCTCCATCGCGCCATTCTGCGCACGGGAACATCTCTCATCGAGAAGCGGCAGATTCGACATCTTCGTGCCTTTCGCATGGCTATTGTCAAAGAAGGCCCTGACGTACCTTTATTCACTCACCCCTCGGCACTCACCAAGCTTGCGCTCTGGGTTGGCGAAGCCATCGCCGAGCAAGAACGAGAACAGCGAGGCAAGATTGGGAAAGGCGGAAAGGGTACTCCACTCGTCTTAGCTGGGCTTAATGAGCCTAGAGGGGTTTATGTAGTTGTTGGTACGGGAGGTGGAGGAGGAGTGATCGATTTTGCAGCGAGGCAGAAGAGAAAAGAGAGACAAGAGGAGAGGACGAAGGTCCGAGAAGCGAAGAAATCCGAGAAGGAGAGGAAGAGGAATGAAAGAGCAAAGAGAGAAGATGATGACGATGACCAGGAAGAAGAGCAGGAGAGTGAGGAAGAAGACGAAAGCGAAGACGACGATAACGACGACTCAGAAGAAAGAGGATACGGCCGAAATCGATTCGGAAACGCCTTTCAGGAGGTTGTGGATGAAACCAATGCAAGGGTTCGAATCGATAGTTTCGAGCACTGTGTCGTTGAGGTGAAGAAGGAGGATTTGGGTGGCTTTTTGGAATCCTTGAGCATGAAGGTTGTAGTTGGCTAATGAGAGTTCCTTTGACATAACGACTATACTCACTTTGCAGTTTGGCATCAGCTTTGGCGTCCTTGGGCTTGGAATGAGACATGCGGAGCCCGGTGAGATGAAGCATAGGGGTACTTGCATACATAAGTCCGGTGAAGTTTTTAGATTAACAAGGCACGTACATACTGCAATGACTGGTTCGTCGTTGGAAAGAGGGTTTCCCTTTTGTGCGGTAATGTCGGTTCTTCTCACCCACGAGAGTGAGGTGAGAGATACCTTTTCTCAGCGAGTCGGTCTAGTATAGACCCTTGCGTGACTGCGTTTTGATTTAAGTCACGTCCCTAGCTCGATTTCTCGTGTATTTCTTCATCCTCTACGACACGTACCATCCTTTGCGTCGTTCTTACACAGCCCTTTATGTCGTCTCTGCATAACAAGCTCCAAACCTGACTGCAAAACCTTCATTTACTTCTCCTTCCTCTAGGACACGTACCATACTGGCCCCGTTCTACCACAAGAAGCTTTCAGACCAGAAACCCAAGGCTTCGTTTACTTCTCCCTCCTCAGGACACGTTCCAAACATACTTTGCATACAACGTGCTTCATGCGTGCCAGGAAACCCTCCTATTACTTCCTCTTCCTCTACGACACGTGCCATTCTTTACATCGTTGTTACGGAAAAAATTTCAGACTTGACAGCTAGGGTTTTCGATTACTCCTACTCACATCGACACGACAACTGTCCTTCGCATACCTACGACGCAAGCAAAGGTCGTTCTCGTCTCTAACCCTCTTCTCCATAGCCAGACACCAGTCTTCTGTCTCTTCGTGGTCGCGCTCTTCCTCCCAACCTCAACCCACAACGCCAGAAGTGCATAAGTCCTACAATGCCTTTCGCCATACCTCCAGCATGGCTCCTCAGAGTTCTTTACAAGCCACACGTAACTCCGACGGGCCGCATCGAATACAAAGAAGCGGGCGTCGCCTGGAAGAAATTCTACTACATCCCCCAACCAATCGTCGACATGTACCAAGGGCAGGATCGCCAAACCACACTGCTGATTCAAGATAAAGCGGCGAGACTCGGCTTTTTGTCCAACGTGCCTCCTGTAAGGACCCCCTTGACGGCAGCAAGAGACGCACTGGCCGCATATGCGGTGGCACTAGCTCTGGAAGAAGATTCGTCGCCTGTGCCAGCCTTGGCTAACGGTCCCCGGGCGCCAAGGTTTGTGTCCGCTCCTGCCAATTTGGCGGCTGTGGCCGCAGATCTGGGCGTGGAGGAACCGAGCACTGAGGGTCCGACTGTGGGGAAGGATAGGAAGCGGAGGATGAGCGGGGAGGAGGGGGGGAGGAAGAGGGCGAGGTTGGAGTAGTGGAGGGAAGGGAGGGAGGAGTGGGATGGGAGGTGGATGGGATGACGAAAGGGGGAGGCGGAGGGGTGGAGCATGTAAGGAGAGGGGTGCGGATGTTGGGTGGAGTGTTTCCAAGTGACTGACTGCGCATGAGGGGGTGGAAGATTCATTTTCTGTTCTTTGTACAATAGATTACGGCTTGCCGAACGAAATTTTCAAGCGTTGATGTGTACAAACCGCATCACACAAACTATGACTTTGACGGGAATATCTCTATGTGACTGGTTGCGTATGAGGAGAGGTAAAATTGGTAAAAGGGATAGATAGACAAGCGGGAAGAAGGGCATTGAGGAAACAAGAAGTGGAAGCAGAGGGGCGAACGATCTACGAGAGGGGGTGAGGTTTTCATTCAAAAGTAAACCGATGTGACTGGCTGTACATGGAGAGAAGGAGAAAGTTAATTGTTCTCTCGTTAGTTAGAACTCAGAAGTCCTTGGACAAATTTGCCAATTTCCATGTGTACAAACAGTATCAGTTTGTCAAAACTTCCATCAGGAATGGTTTGATGTGACTGGCTTCGCACAAGGAGAATCGGATTGAGCCATTTTGAGTGAGGTGTGGAAAGAGAACGAAAGATGGGATGGTCTTTGCCGGTGGAAGTAATGGAAGAGGAGGGGTGGAAGATGTATGAGAAGCATTGGGGGTTTTAGGAGAGGAGTCTCGATGTAACTAGCTAGGTATGAGGGGAAGAGAGTCAAATAGTTCTCCTGGTAATATGAGGGAAGGTTAGGATTTAGCATCAGATCATTGAAAATCGGACGAACATAGGACGCTGTACGTGTGGTCGTTAATCTGTTGGCCCATTAAGCTTTCCGAGATTGCAGTTAACATCATTAGGAAAAGAATGGGGGTCTTTGTCTTTGTGAGATAGAGACTAAAGCTCATTCGATGTATAAAGGCGGCTTCAGATGTCCATGTTTCCGATGGGAATACTTCGGTGTGCAGTGATCCATAAGTCGTTAAAATATGGAGACATCCACTATCTCGATCTGCGACAAATTTGGTTGATTTTGTGCTGGCCATATCGGTGTTTATCTAGTGCTCATCTGATCCTACCTAACCGTTCAGTCGTCACCACATCATAGCCAAGAGCACTATGCTCGTCTCCTCCTGGACCCCATCTTCATGCCGCAATTCGAGCCCTTCGAAAAGCTTATTATCCCTATCCTTCAATCGTAAGAGGCCCCGTCGCAGCTCACTTCCCCCCCAACCTCGCCTCCACCTTCTCCCTCTCCTTGTCCTTAATCTCCCTAATCTCATCCCTGGTACTATCGAATCTCGCATTTGCCTGGTTGAACGGGTTGTCCGGACTCTTCTCAAACTCCTTCCTAATAACATCAATCCTCTGTTGCCTTCTCAGACCCTTCTGCTCCTCTTCCAACTCTGGTAGTCTTCTCGCTTCATACGCGGCATATGCCGCCTTATACCTCCTCTCAGGATGTCTGTCGACTTTTTCGGAGGGGTTGTTGGAGGCGAGGGAGAGGGCGTCGAGGGCATTGTCAATACCGGTAGCGTTGAGGGCGGGATTTGGGGTGAATGATGAGGATGAAGGGTCGTCCAGTTGGGAGAGGTCGAGGCCTTTGGTGGTTTTCTTGGCGGCAGTTTTGGAGTTCTTGGGTACGGGGCGGGCGTCTTTTTCCTCGGCGGCGAGGAGGGCGTCTTTCTCTGCTTTCTTGCGCGCGGCTTCTTGCTTTTTTTGTTCGGCTTCTTCTCTGTGATGGAGGTTAGATACAGATCCCACTAGAAGTAGGTTCAGGGGACGAGCTTCTTAGCATTCGATTTTGCGCCTTTGCTCCATTCTTGGTCGTCTACAGCGGCTTTGTGAGCATTTTCGGCTGCCGACTTCTGCGCTGCCGCTTCGGCTTTCTTGGAACTTGGTCAGCAAAGCATGACATCGAGAAACATGGCTGGCGGGTCTGCGACGGGTACTTGCTTTTGCATTGCCTGCCACCTTCTTGGTGTTCTCAACCGCTTGCTTCTTCCCCATGCTTTGTCGGATTCCGATCGAGATTTTACAATCTAGCAGGTGAACAAGTCAAGTGATGATCAGTATACTCTTAGGATGATACAGCTTTTGACTATCGAAACAAGTGATTTGTGTCGAACGTTCACTTCTGAGGTGCGAATGGAATGGGCGTCTTATACGCTTACGTAGAATATCAGTAGCGCTAGCGAGAAGATTGCTTTGTGGTTCACATCATCGTGGGCTCTTATAGCACCACTTTGAACTTGTGAAGTAGATACTTCCCAGACCTCCTTTCGTTATCTAATTGAAGATACTTGCATCTGGATGATCTGGATGATGCATGCATCTGCTAATGATTTGCTGCACGAATTCATTGTACTGTAGGTTGGTCCTTTTCCACGCCGGATGCGGATGAGGGATTCATAGGGTCCCATTTTGCCTTCCACTTGTATGTTTCTTCATGTCAGCGTTCTACTTTGAGATTCTCATTCCGAGTCCTCGCAACGTTCTCTACTTCCTTTACCTGATAAGACCTTTTGTTGTCCCTTATTATTGTCCATTCACGCTAGCACCGGATGCGTTTAACGACGACCTCGAGATGTATGGCAAAGGCATATATCTCAAGGGATTATTTTACCTCAATATTGAAACGCATTTTATTCTCATCTCTGACCTGCATAGTGCGTTTTACTTGCTTCTCCTTAGAGGGATAGCGAACCTTCATTGTCTCCCCAATGGCTCGTTACGGTAATATATGGCGAGGCCGTAACTGGCAATTCTGGGAAGGACTCTTATGTAGACGGTCTATCTCAGATTTTCAAGACAGCATCAGGACCTACACTCAGGAGATTGCGGCCATTGAACTCTTACTGGCGACCCTGGACGCTTACCAACCTCCGCTCAACGAGCAGCAGGTGATCGACGCAATAAATGGCTTACCGCCTCCACAGTATTCTGGATCAGGAAGCATAGCAAGATCGCCGCCTCCTCCCGCTCAGCAACTACTAGGCGCCATTTACACTGCTACCCCACTATCTCGTTCTGATCCTAAGCTTCAAACAGAAGCCGATGGACCTAACGTAGCCTTACAAACACCTTCCTTGACCGGTCCAGTTATCGAAATTATACAACAACAGATTAGAGAGTTACTTCAAGGAGGGCAACCTCGAGGTCTGCTCCTAGAAAGGGGCCGACCTCGACTCATCCGGGCCCAGCCATGGACAACTAACAGGACAGTCGATTCTCGGGATCAATTCGAAAAGCTACACGCCGATGCAGATGATCCCCGTATTTCTGCCTTGAAACTTGCTCGCGCTAAGCCCGAGCCTGGTTACGAGAATCCTCACAACTACAAATTTTCACCGAGGGGAGCGGATCATCCATATTATGGCCGCGGTCCAGTTTGGGCAGATAACTCTTGCGCATTAGACTCCTGCATAGTCGCTGCCCGATTGCTGAACGTTGGATCGATTTCCGCAGATAAAGGCGATGCGAGTCTCCATGACTGGGTGGACTCGTTACCACCGCTTAAACTCGACTTTTTGGACACCTTGGCGCTGCGCTGGGAAACATATGCAGGGGATACAAACATCGCTTACAGGAACTATTTCCGCACCAAACTCGGCCCAGCATGTCAGGATGAAAAGATGATGTCCGCGGTCGCGCTTTGGCAGATCTGTACAGCAGGCGCCGATCAATTCAAATACTCGGAATATTGGCACGGTCAATGTACGAAATGTGGTAGAGAGAACACAGGTCGCTTGAACCCTACTGTCTTACGAGATCTCGCCTTGGGTGCGTCTACTCGTGCGGCAACAGAGGTCCCGGGAGGTCATCCTAATATGACCCAGCGATTGAATAAGCATTTCGACTCTGAACTCAAAGAGTGCAAAAAAAACGTAGGTGGCTGTGGAGCAAAGGGAGCTGTATTACGAAGAAGAGTAGTCGAGGGCCATCTTCCACCACGGCTAGTTGTTCTGGCACCACTGGGAGCCCCTCACACGAATATTCCTGAAGCAGCGTCTGATCATGTACCGATAAAATACCACAACGCTGAAGGACCACAATCAGCAAATTATCGTTGGATTGGTGGCATCTATCGAAGCGATGTTAAAGAACTTAAACACTATCGAGTCTATTGGACAGACTGCGAGCCGGGTGTGGTCGACGGCGATCTAAAGCTGTATGACGGCATGCGCATAGGCGGGGCAATCGTTGGGGGAATCCATCCTTACAGTGCAGATGAAAAGGTACCACCATTCTGGTCGAAATCTCCTGATCTGCTCTTTTACGAGCGCTTGGACTCCATCGACATTCATGATGTCGCGAATGCCATTAAAGCCGAAGTCGACTACGGCCTACAACAGAATCTTCCAGGGCAAGCTCAAAAGGTCAGCCCAAAACGCAAATATAGAGAAGTTGAAGCAGAATTAGAATCGAGTAGGCCGAGGACCACGAGGAATAAGAACGCCGTTTGACAAGAACCAAAGACAATTGGTTTTTAAACACCAAATTCGCACAATGATTTTGCTTCATTGATCAATTACACTCAACCAGTCGTGGCTTCCAATGATGCCCTCATTATTGTAGAAAGATATCAGAGTAACAGACGAAAAGACGTGTCAAACGTCCCAGTAGCAATATCGATCACTCGCAGGTCTTTCCATCCTTCACGTACCATCTAAGTCATTTTAGTCCCAATATATCAATCTACTACATCTCACCCCAACACCTCCTCCGATCCTTTCCTCGTCCTCCCTTCCCAATCCATACCTCCTTCATTCGACCCTACAAGTCAACTCCCCTCCACTCACCCCCAAAACCACGCTCCGTCTCCTCCTTCCACCTCCTCCCCCCTTCCCCCCTTCCATCCCAATTCCCATCCCCCACAGCCTCCCCATCCCCACCCCCTCGCATACGAACAAGCATGCTCCATCACCACCTCGCAAAAGCCAACCTACAACAAGCGGCCACTTTCGACTACGCTTCAGCCCGGAGGCCCCGTCAATCTATACCCATCATAGATACAGGCCCGTATTGCTGAAAATGCTCCGACGATGTGAATGAACTGCTAGCCAATCTGCATGTTCCGACCCCCTATTGAGTCGGATTTATTGGGAAATGTTTTAATGCATTAGAGTCCCAAGCTGCAGTTGTTTGGTGGGTGGAGAGACCGCTTCGGTTATATGTACTTCTCCGCTTATTGTACGTTGGCTTTTGCCAGGCACTAATGGAGATCCTGCCTGTCTTGGGTGTGTGGTCAGGAATTGCTTGCAAGCAAGATATACGACATCGAAGAGAGGCGTATTCAAAACAAGTACCTACTAAGAAGAGAACGCCCAGACGTGAATTCTATATACTACCCAGTCTATGATCGTTAAATTTCCGTATTTCGTGTTTCATGAAAGGGTGGGGTATCATTGGAACGAAATTCCACTGTTCTTTCCCCCTAATCCCCCCTTCCCCAACAATTCGCTTTGCCCTTCCCCCCTGACCCCTCACCGCACCCCCACAGCGCCAACAGCCCTCATACCTTCTCCAACCCCCTCCGCCACACCCCCACCAAACCCCTCCACCCACCACGCCACCGACCCCACCAGCAACTCTCCCATGCGTCCATTCCCAAGCTTTCCACACACATCTATACCCTTCCTGCCCAACCGGTCCGCCGTCTCCATACCCACCGCCAGCAGTTTTTCAGAGGCATGATGGGTACGCTCATATTGGTAGGCGTTGCGAAGTAGAAGTTTTGTATGCGGAAGAAGGAGGTGGACGAGGAGGAAGAGCCGTAGGATGGAGGAGGCGACAATGCGGTGGAGGAGGGAGGGATCTTGTTCCGGCTGGCGATATTGGAGCGGTGGGTGTGAAGGGATTTGGAGGGATGGCGGGAGGGCGTTTTGGATGGTTAGGGTTTCTTGGTTTGTGAGGTTTGAAGGGAGGCCTTGTAGGAGGTATGTGAGGGCGTGGATGTAGAGTTGGCGGCTGAAGCCTTGGTTTTTGGGGTGCGGGCACTGGGATTCTGAGACGGCGGTTTCGAGTAAAGCTAGGCCTTGGGTTCGTTAGTCCTGGTCTGTCGGTGAGGCTCTGTGGGGGGAGGAAGGTACCTTGATTGGCGTATTTCCATGTTGGTTCTCTGTTGCCGGTCATTGTGGACGAGGAGAGTGTGGGAGATGAGGATCGCGAGGACGAGGGTCTGGAGTAGTGTGAGAGAGGTTCGATTTCAGCGCCTGTGCTTTCGGACCAAGGATGGATCGTAAGAGTCCTGCATTGGGAGCGCGAACGTGAGGGCCACGAGCGGAGGGAGGGAAAACGGGGGATCTTGATTCGGACGGCGGTGGGGATAATCGTGTAAAGGAGTGAAGGTGGGGGGACTGGAGATTTGGCATCTGGAATTGGCAAGGCTCCTTTCTGGAAAAGCGTCTGTTGGTTTAGTGGTATCATGATGACTATGGGATACCAGTAGGTCGAAGTTTGAGCTCTGATGGAACAAGTGACTCGGAGAAACGGTTTGGAACGTGTTCGTGATGTCTATACCAAATGAATAGAGACGAAGAGTTTGAAATTGATAATGAGATTTTGAGGAGGTTGCTGAGTAGCCATTTGGGAATCGAGCCCAACAGTTTCAGAGCCTCTTCACATGCGAATCGACATGTTTCCAAGACAAGGGCGATCAATAAGCCCGCACACTAAATGGTCAGCTGAATTGACCATTCAGGTGGTTTATACATTTACGAAGGTTCTGTAACGTTGGTTGCCTGTTCATATTGGAATAACAAGAGCAAGAGCAGCACAATATATGGCTGGAGTACAAGTTTAGTTTTATTTGATGTAATATGATATAATAGTAAGAGCTCTTAGTAGGAAATCATCCAAATTGGTCTAGTGGTTAGGATATCCGCCTCTCACTCCAGTCAGAGACAACTCCGCGGATGGCCGGGGTTCGATTCCCCGATTTGGAGTCTTGATTTTGATCAGTCTTTTGTGCTTATCCTCCCTCCCTCTTCAGAGGAAACAGTGCGTTAAGCGTTTGTTAGGAACATTGTTTTTGCTCTTCTCAGCAGTTTTAAGAGGGAAAAAGCTTAAAGAATGTATGTTCTAGTTACTGCCTGCTAACTGCTAGAGAGACTCTTTATCACTACGGATTTCAAGTAAACGAACACTTGAGAGAGAAACAAGAGCACTTACCACGAAGCTCTGACATCCCTCAGGATTCCGACGACAGGCTACCGCCCGTTGCTTGGGCCTACATCTGCTAAATCATGATAATCTTTGTCTTATTGATCTAATAATGCTAAAGGGGTATATTCTATGCAACAACAACCAAGACCCTCGAAATCAACCCAAGCTTCCTGCTACGTACGCCTTGTCGGCTTCAGAACTTCCCTAACCGGATCTCCTTTGTAAAAATCTCAACCCCTTGCGCATCACTAAAGTTGCGCCTACTGTCTGCGCGCAATCGCATGGCAATCAGCCTATGACCGACCTCATCGGCTGGCATGTCCGCTTCTGATGAATCTTCGGAATCGGCCCCTTCAGTCGCCTTGGCCTTCCCTTTACCTTTGCTCTTGATATGCGCTCTCCTTTTTTTGTCCTCTTTCCGTTTTTCGAACACTTTAACCCAGCGTTCAGGCTTGCGGGAGACAAGTCTCAGATTGTTATCTAAAGCGATCCACTTGAGCTTGACGTCAGGATAGTGCGAGAAGCTGTCGACGGCGGAATGAAGACTGTCGGCATGCAGGAAGGTACGGTTGTTATCACGTAATGCTAGGAGGTGTAAAGCGAGGAGGTTGCTGAATGCGGCAACGTTTTGCATGAAAATGTGCTTTATTGGTCAGTACGTACCGTTCAAGCTGACCAATTATGAAAGACTCACGTAATTCTCCATGCTCATGCTGACAGCTAATTCCTGCAGCCCCCCCCCTTGGCCACTCAGCAGCGCGATAATTTTAGGGTCCAAATCCCAAGCATCGTCATTCTCATTCTTTATCATAAGTCGCTTCAAGGTTTTGATGTGCTTGCGAAGTCCTTTTTTGCGTATGCCCGTAATATCAACACTAGTACGAGCGATGATCGTTTGGTCGATTTCATGCTTAGTGCTCCGTTCATGCATGAATAACTCAGTGAGCCCTTCAAAAGTTTTAAGGAATTCGAGAAATGCAAAAGACACATCGTCAGTATGTATGCTCTGAAGAGAGACCTGTATCGAGCGGTTCTGGAGTCGCGTAAGAAGGAGCCAGAAGGGATCCTGAGACCCAACATTGAGGAGGGTCAAGCTCTTCAGGACACTAAGATCCAGACCTTTTGCTACGATGGAGCTTTTCAGCGGGATCAAGTAAAGACGAAACTCTTCGAGCTGCAGTCCATGTGTCGATCGAATATAGTCCTGCATTGCCTCGTCAGGCGACTTCTCGATGCTATCAGAGGGGTTGCTGTCTTGGACCGCAGAGCTCGTGTCCAGAACTCCAGTCTGAAAGACAGCAGGCGCGGGATTGGCGGGCTCCGCGACTTCGAACTTTGCGCGCTTTCGTGGAGAAACCAGATCTTCTTCTGACTCGGCGATCGTCTCCTGATCAGCGCCTGTTTCTATTGCGTCTTCATCAGGATGCTCCATATCGATATCCATCGAATCAAACTGGATCTCCCCAGTCACTTCTGATGCCGGATAAAGTGCTGGCTTGTTTGAGGATGGAGTCCCCTGATCATTCGAAGAAACCTCCTCGGAATCTACTTCATACACTGCTTGGAATGGATCGATGTTCTCTTGTCCTTCCGGATTGGTCCCGTCTGATGTAGGAAACATCTTATTCCACGAATCTTTTGAAGTACTTCCGTTGGAAATTGATGGATGGTGGGAAAGCATGCTACTCAAACCGCTCTTTTTAATAGGAGAATGATGATAAGGCCCTTTATTAAAGCTTGAGATTTTGGGGGGGCCGCTGAGAGCACCATAGATTGTTGGATACACTGGCTGAACGCTATGAGATATAGGATATGATCCTGTAGATCCCAAAGGATAGCCCTGGCTGGGTGGTGTGTAAGAGTCTGACACAAGCGTACCATCAGGATTCAAGAGCTTCCCAGCTACCGAAGGTCCACTAGATGTCATGGAAGACGTCGAAGGCAAGTTGCCGCCTAGGAACCAGTGGGCAGATGAGCTAGCGGAAGCTGAACCGGGTATCCCAAAATCCCCAATGTCAAAGCCCGGTGGTACAGACAATGATGGCAAGGATGGAAGGTTAGATGTCTGAGCGGCGGGCTTGCTTGGATCTTTGATCGGCTTCTTATCTTTCCTCGGATGAGTATTGAGATATCTCTCCGCCGCTTTTACCGTCAACTCCAGGAATTCTCTACGCCGGTCATTGTCCTCGGACCCTCCTAGATGTTTGTAGCAACCCGTTAGCTCTCTCATCATAATCTTTGCATCCTGTGTGAAGAGGTCAGGGTCTTCGAAAGCACCCGATTTGGCTGATAATGCTAGATTTTTCTCCAGCTTCTTCCCTTCCATGGAGACGTCCTGCAAGTCAAATATCCTGGCTAAGATAGCTTCTTGAGCGATCTTCTCCCTCCGAATATCAGCTTCATTGACCTGTTGTTTCTTAGTAGTGGTAGGCTGCTGGGAGGCATCCAATATATCCTCATCTTCATCAGGGTCTGATTCGGATTGCTCATCGACTGTAGGATTCGGCGCCGACCGTTTGCGGGATTTGAGAGCAAGGTCTTGGGATATTGATAGTGCAAGGCTTTTCATACTGGCCGACGATGACTTGAGGCAGCCAGCAATTTCAGCAAGACAATCAAGATCGGATATTCCCAATAGGGTCAAGGTTGTAAGGTTTTTGAAACGAGAGAATACCCGACCATTACCCCAATAATCGTGCCGCGTGGGGTTTGTGATCCTTTGATCTAGAGATTTTGCTGGTGAATGATTGCTATGAGATGTCCCCAGTGGGAATATGTACGGTGGAGCAAGCTGTATTGATGGAGGCACGGTGTTTGATGGGTGATTTGGTGGAAGGGACGTTTGGTGTACAACCGTTTTCATGGACACTTGAATGTCAAGCCTAATCCTTAAGTCTCGTAGACTCATGATCTTATGTAAAGCTTGATATACAGCTCCATTCAATTCAACCGGTATGTCCCAACTGGCTCTCATGTTAGCTATTGCAACTCATTCCCTGCCCGTAAGTATAGTTGGTCTAGGACATACTGGAAGCTTTCCAGGATCGCAGCTTGCTTTACCATCAGGAGCATGGCAGTGTTGAGGATCTTGCATGGATCTGACGTTGGGTCCCAAAGGACTCGCGCCATCAAAAGGGCATTATGACTATTCCCCTCAGATATCCCATAACGGAAGCTCTTGATGTATTGTGCGTAGTCATGCTCACTTGCAATGATGGTCTGCAACGCATCTGCCAGCCGTGAGCTCATGGCGTTGTGGTCTGAAGCCTCAGAGGTGGTGAAGTTGAAATCCAAATCACGATATATCTCAGCGCTGGCTAGACTGAAGAAGTGTCTAGAAACCCGGAGGAGGCTATGGAGATCTTTCCCATTCACCTGGAAATCACCGATCAGAGAGCTCACTTCGCCGAAGATAGAACCTTACATGACTAAAGACTGCCTCCTGTGTCTCGAGAGGTAGGTCAACAAAGGTGAGATTCCCCTTGGGGGGACCTTTGGAGGAAGCCATCTGTTTGTACGTTTATTTATTCGCGAGATGCTCGTAGCATGTTACAGAACAGCGTTATAGGATAGCGTGCTTATTTTGTTGTCTTTATCCTGAGCTAGCATTGCAAAACGTAGCAAGAGTGTATGTTAATGGTAGCAGTGTTTGCGCTGGGTCGCGAGAGGGGGAAGGTGGGATTGGCAGAAAGCGCATCGGGCCTTGACGGATGAGGAAAGACAAGCGTTGCCTGCTTCTCCACGCGTGGAATCAGCAAACATTCTTATATCTATTCCACTATGTGACATTCACGATCCAAGCTCCACTCCGTAACAATAGGACCTCTTACCCAGTGCAATAGTAGCCGCCAAGGGCCGCGGCTAATTTTTGACAGCGGTTGGTTTTTTCCATTTTGCTAGGGCAGATCTATTTACTATTGTGATACATTCTAAACTATATCTATGCCAATTCGCACCTCAAGCACGTAGGGACAACAAATCAATGCACGACGTTCAAGAGGATTTGAGTGCTTGTGGGGAAGCGATGACTACGTTAACGTTCTACAGCAGGGTATTGTTGGTAGAAGGAACAAAGCTATGACAATGGAATCGCTAATGGGGTAGAAATTTTAAGTACCTTAACATAATGTAGAATTAGAGAAGGTTTCGCTCTCACGGGGCCTTGTGACATAGAGGTAGCTTGAGCTTGCAATGTCGTAGCATTTCCGAAGACACTGATAATGGAGTGTGGAGTGTCTTTGGTAAATATTATAAAAGCATCACTAACGCCATCTTTGATCGCCGGTCCCAAGGACCCATCTGTTTACTGCACCTACCGTGGTTTGACTCTACCAGCCTCGCAGGGCAAATGCCAGAAGCTGTGGAAAGTATGATACAGATGGAAAAAGACTTGGGGAAATACAAATGTAGAAGAGAGAGAGGTAACTTGAAATTGTTGCAATGTATTCGGAGCCGTGAATAGTTGAAAAGATCCTACTCCCTTCTCTCATACGGCTTTCGCTCGTATGAGGGCCCTCCACGTCCTCCATCTCTCGGATTCCCCAAACTCCGATCAGAACCACCCCCGCGACCTTCTCGGGAGTATCCAGAGTAGTCACTACGTCGGGAATCGGTTCGATCATTCGTTCTCCCAAAACCGCCACGACCACGCGAGGATCCACTACCGCGGCCCCCAACATAGCTGTCACCACGATCGCTACCACCGTAGGATGAGCGGCTTCCACCAAATCCGCCACCACGGTCGCTGCTGCCGTAGGATGAGCGGCTTCCATCAAGTCCGCCACCACGATCGCTGCCGCCGTAGGATGAGCGGCTTCCACCAAATCCGCCACCACGATCGCTGCCGCCGTAGGATGAGCGGCTTCCACCAAATCCGCCACCACGATCGCTGCCGCCGTAGGATGAGCGGCTTCCACCAAATCCGCCACCACGATCGCTGCTGCCACAGGATGACCGGTCTCCTCTACCACCACCTACTGCATAGCCACCACTTGAATTGCCATAACTACCCCTTGATAGAGACTCTGAACCGTCTCGTTCCTCATGGCCAATGTTAACACCTCGTAGACGACTCAGACCGAGTTTTTGAACTAATCCACGCCCAACGGCCGGCGGTGGGTCCATGGCCCACAGATACTTGGCTCGATTGTTCATGGCGTCTATAAGCTGCTGCTTATCTGCTACCCAGCCGTAAACGCCAAGAGTTGCCAAATAAGACGCCACTTTGTCTCCGCGAGGGGCCATTTTCGCAGCGTCAACTACTTGTGTGAGAATCTTAGCAGTATCCTCTGGAAGCTGCGCATCTTTTGTCATGTCTACTTTGGCGGTCTCGAGGGAAGTGTCAGGCTTTAGTGGAAGCTTTCTGAGTCTCATTGAGTTTTCCTGGACCTCAAGGTTGGTCAAGAAGATCCAGCCTTCGCCCTCTTTGTCTCCTCGAGCCGTGCGACCTATTCGGTGGATGTAAGTGTCTCGTGACGATGGGACGCCAACCTGAATGACATGTGTCACGTTGGGGAAGTCCATTCCCCGAGCAGTTACGTCGGAAGAAAACAGAATAGCACTATCAGCGCGCCGGAAAGAGTCCGCTGCTCGTGTTCGGCCTTGCTGAGTCAACCTGGCATGTATGGAGAACTGTTTTGCCGGATGAAGGGGATGCTGGTGGAAGAGGCTTTGTCCCGGGTTCCGAAGGTTCGCGAACATCTGCGAGGCAAGCGTGACATCGGCCGTGGCATTGAAATAAATGATAGCCTTGAAACTCGGGTTGTTCTCGATCTCTCTCTTACAAAGCTCTAACACGGCCGGTATGACATTCTCGAAACCTCCTACATTTACCACCTTCTGTGGCACCTTCTCATGCGTTTCTTGCGCTCCCTCTCGCACCGTACGAACGAACTTGAAGTCCCGCTTCATGGTGTGCCGAACAATCTGCATGAGTTCTTGAGGAATTGTGGCAGAAAAGAGCAGAGTCTGTCGGTCCACTGTACTTCTATCAGGTAGTAATCTTTGAATAGCTTGTATTTCAGGAGCGAAGCCTTGGTCTAGGAGTCTATCCGCTTCATCAAGGACGAAGGCGCTGAGGTTCGGTGCTCGTACTTGGCTGTATGGATCTTCCAAGATATCTTTGAGTCTGCCCGGCGTCCCAACCAGGATATGACAACCCTCGTATTTAATCTTTCGAAGACCCTCTTGCTTTCGGGAGCCACCAACAGCAGTCTGTACAATAACTCCGGTATTCCTGGTCACTTTCTTTGCCTCAACCGCAATTTGTTCAGCCAGCTCTCGCGTCGGTGAAATGATAATTGCTCTGATGTCCATAGGCGACCCTCTACTTTGATGATTGCCACTACGCCTTTCAAGGCTCGGATCCCTTCTGATGATGTTCTGTAGAACAGGGATAAGGAAGGCAAGAGTTTTACCAGTACCAGTACGGGCTTGTGCTATGCTACAGAAGATATTAGTATTAGCACACCTCCTCAAGGCAGCTATGAGATCAAGCTTACACGTCAATCCCTTTCAATGTTTCGTTTATGGTCAGGCTCTGGACTTCAGTCATCGTCTCAAGCCCCATCCCCTGGGTTATAGTATTGACGACAGTATTGCAGACCATCCCTCTCTCAGACAGTTCGTTGAAACTCGTGACGGGGCCATACCTAGTCGCTTCGTGGATTTGAGCATCCGACGGCGGTCTTTGCGAGTTGGCCTCATCTACAATCTCTTCCATCTCCTCTTCCTGTTCTCTGATAGCAGCTTTCTGTCTCCATTGCGAGGTTGTGCAGAGTGCACGAAGAGCGGTGCAAGATTGAAGTCGAGGTGCTTTAGGGTAAATTATTCGAGGCGCATTTGAGGTAATACATATTCTAGAAGTTGAGGGCAAAAGTAATGTTTTGGCTATCGAGGCTGGACCTCTTCGCACAGCGTTCAGCATTGACTGTATGACTCGGGCTAAAGACGAGCTATAGTAAAGAAAGAGTAGTGAGCAGCTGTCTGAATCCAGGAAAGAATGGATTACGCACAGAATGTGGTTGTGATGTTGCTGCGGAAAGGTGTATTTCTCTAGAAGCGGCGAGTGGTGATGCTGAAGTAGCTTGTAACGAAAATTTTAATATTGGACCCTGAATGGATATATGTAGTGTAAGAAGATATCACGCTAAAAATCTATAGGCTAAGCCGTATCGAGGTAATCCTGTAGCGGGAGAGCATCGAGCCATCAACATGTTTCTCAGGACATGGCGGACATCGCATTGGGCTCACCGCGGTATGTTCGTGGACGACTGAAATGATTAGGGTGCTAACAGCTAATTTCTTAAGCTTTCCACTTCCACTGTTCCTTCTCAATGGCGTCAAACCACCTTACACCCACCACACAAAGCGTGGCGGCTAGCAATAGAGCACCGTCATACCATATGAGCGACTGATAAGCCGTGAGCGTATCTGGACCACTTGTAGTTAGGCTTCTCGACTCTCCTAGGATTTCTCCGCCGACGGGCGAGCCGAACGCTGCCCCAAGGCCACGAATAAAATAGACGAAGCCATTGACAGAGGCATATGCTTGAATCCCAAAGACCTCGGATATTGTCACGGGGAAGAGGGCATTGTACCCTGATATGGTTCAGCCTCAGACTTCGCAGAGAAAGGGCTCCCCATTGCTTACCACCAGCGAGAATGCCGTAAAGCACAAGGAACGAAATCCATAAAGATTTTGCACTATACATCGCTGCTCCCAGCCAGAGTACCAGAACGCTAAGAGCGCTGCCAACAACAGACATTATGAGCACATTCTGCCTGCCAAAGGCGTCCGCCAGAACACCTGTCAAGATCCGGCTAACAGCGTTAACTCCATTATTAATTGAGAGCAGCACAGCTCCAAATGCAGCTGTATAGCCCAGTGCTACTGAGAATTCAGGTGTGAAAGTCATGGGCACGAAATTTCCGGCGGCTTGTAGTAAAGCTGCAAGTGATTGTAAGATGAATGCTGGTTTCCTTGCGATCGTCATGTTGACAAGCGTAGGTCTTCGATTAGCACTTCGACTTGACAGTGCTGCAACAGCAATTGGCAAAGAAACCGTGAGATTCTCCAATGCCATGATCCTGAGGCACCAACGGACACCCAATCGGTCGAGCATTACTGGGATGATCAGTGAATAAGCGAGACCAGCTAGGCCTGCTGCGCTGAGCACCAAACCCATTGCAGACCCTCTGCGGCGGTCAAAATATTCTGGTGCTACACTGATAAGTGGAAAATAGAGTAATGAGCTACCGACGCCGTAGATCAGGCCTTGCGTAAGAAGAAGATGCCAGGTCTACGGATCTTAGTGTACGCTCTTCCAAAGATAAGATATACACGAGGATGGACAGACTTGCGTACTCCAGCTGGCCAGCAGGAACCCTAAGCTCATCAGGATGGCGCCAGGAACAGCTATCCACTTAGGATTCTTAGTCCTCGCCATCAGTGGGTTGACATAAATGGAACCCCCCCAAGTTAAACCTGCACCAAGCGTCCCCACAAACGCAATCAACGCCCGGTTCGTAGCTTGGTGTGGAGGAAGGATAGTCCTACTGTTCGCGACGTAGAAATCTTGGAATACGCCGTAACTGAGATTGGGGCCGATAGTTTGGAAGACGGCGAGGAAAGCACATATTCTACAAAGTAATATAAACAACTTGCGGAAAGGAGATGAATTAATTGATGGTTTTTGGCTCACAAAACAATTACCTGGTCTGCTTTAGTGATGGGACGAAGCTGCTCTTGCTGTTGTACTGCACTGGCGGGAGGGGTAACATCGCCGGTCAGCTCGATGGGTGTCACATCGCTGCGATTCACATCCATTACAGAGTATATAGACCTCGCAACAAAAGATGAGGGGTTACTATCTTATCAGACCTGGCTCTATTACGCCTGAGATTGTTTCTGAAGAAGCTCCATCCCTTTTGATAAAGTATTAGTTACAGATCCGGGATCCGGAAGCAGCCGAGATTCGGGTGGGATGATATTTACGGTGATCACGCCTGTATATCCCGTCATTCGAGCCAATATGCCAGGTCTTTACTTGTTCCAGTCATACAATAGTCTGAATCAGGATCATTGCTAACCACAAATATAGATGCAAACAGGTCGATGACTATTCTTTCCCAAAAGCTGCTATGACGCTTTTGGTATCTTTGAAAACTTCTTGAGCTACTGTAAATAGTCTGCACCACATTCTCTCTCCGCAACGTCGAACAAGGGCTTCGCACTGAACCATCCTGCGAGTGGCGTTCCGATCGTCTTATAGGTAAAAGCCGCATCTTCGTCTCCGATTTTTTTGGTCTCACCACCCCTTCCACCAGCGGCTGCATCCGCCATGAGTTGCGCATGACAGCATTTTTCCATACTAATGAACCAAAACACGGCCGCCTCGATTGTTTGCCCAACGGTCAAAAGTCCGTGGTTCTGAAGCAGTGCAGCTTTCTTGTCCCCAAGGCAGGCCGCAATATCATTACCCTCCTTCTCCGCGAGCACGATGCCATTGAAGCTTTCATATACGACATGGTCCTGGTACGTCAGCACTGTCAGCAGTGTCCTACTCTCGATGGATTGATGGAACGCGCATTATGGAATGAGCAGGCGTCCTGCGTGATCATGTCTATCTTTCTGCCCAGGGTACAGAAAGAGCGGCCATAGATGCTGTGACTATGGGCCGCACAAACCACATCAGGTCTGGCCTTATGCACCGCTCCATGAATCATGAAAGCGGCCGCATTCAATAGTCTCACTTCACCACCATCGATGATGGTACCACTGTGGTCGACTTGTATCAAATCACTCTTTCTCATCAACGAAAACGCGACCCCGAAAGGATTCACCCAAAAGGTGGTGGGGTCAACAGGATCACGGAGAGTAATGTGACCTGCAACTCCCTCATCAAAGCCATATTTGCCGAAGATGCGGAAGGCAGCCGCAAGACGACCTTTCAGAAAGTCACGCTCCTCATACTTGTCCGCGAAATCGCGCGGGCCGGGGAACTTGGGCATTTGAACACTTGCCTGATGCTCACTCAAGCCGGGCTCGAGAGGTGCCTTAGTTGAAGGACGGGAGGAGCCATTGATTTGACTCTCGGTAGTCGTTGCTGACGGCGGTGCCATGTTGTCTTTCCGAGCTTCGAATTCGAGTGTTCCATAAACAGATCGATAAATCAAGAGAAGATATTATTGTCGGAGTATTATATGTAGGTAATTCCAGGGGCGCAAATGGCTTCGAGCTGCATGAGTGCGGGGCTTTAGGACAACCAACGGGCCGAGGTCCTAACTTTGGTTTGTAGGCTACCAAACTGCCTGTCGTGCCTGCTATTGGAGCGAAGTCCAAGTCCAGGTAAGCTGGGCGAAAACGATCTCAATAAGGCGATTGACAGCGGAGACGACCTGTCGTCGGCCGTTGCCCTTCAGCTGCTGAAAACTTTCCATGCCGGGCATTGGGCGCCAAGACCGCGTGCTTACTCCAAAGACCATTCACATCGCGGTTGTCAGTACATACATTGTTGGTCATATATAGGGTGTATTATGACCATCAAAATCACGTTAATGTAAAGGGCTGATAGATTTCCTGTCCGGAGGCTTAGAACAAAATGCATCCAAGTGCAGGTATGTATGCTCGATTGAGGATAGAGAAGCTGGTACTCAGCCATGAGTTTTCGTGGCTGCGAAAACGCCAATCAACTTGCAAGTTTGTTGTTAAAGGAGAAGTGGGTGACGAAGAAGAGGGGGAAGTTGAGGACCAGGAAGAGAGAAACGGCATGATAGAAACAGGAAAAAGTTATCTGGTCTATGTAATGGGGCCCTGGGGGACCCTCGGACCTGGGGATAACATAGAGCGCCATCTATTCAAGATATAGGAGCTTGCAAGGTAGTCACTCACGATGATTTCAAAGGGTGAGTTCCTGGATGATTGAGGAACAACGAGTGATGAATAGTATCCCATCAACTCAAAAACGCGCTATACTCGGTATCGCTTACCGTAGCGGCAGGTCTTGACTATCACAAATCCACAATAAAGCTTGAATCTCAATTGACGAACAGCCAAATTATATTTCTGACATCAAGGATGGGTAAACGTGGAGGGAAGAGAGTTAGTATGTCCGGTTCATCGTTTGAACGTCTTGTGAAGCTCATAGATAGCAGTTTGGAGGCGGTCGAGGCAGAGGCGGTGGAAATCAGCGTTCACAGGAACGAGCAGATCCCCAGGACATACCTAGAACCCATACACTCTTTGAACGGTATTATAATGAGCTTGGAGTTGTAAATGATGGGGAAAAGGAGAGTTATTGGGGTGCGTTGCGACGAGACCTTCCGAACAGCTTCCGCTTTACAGGATCGAAAGGGTATGTAATCGATTAATGACTCAGATTGCTTTTGACTGAGCACTATCAGACACGCAATTCCCGTGCAGCAAAGGTTAAAAGACCATTATATACCCGAAATTACATCTATAGAACACAATGGCCAGCTAGTCGAACCTCCGACGTCTATACCATGGTATCCAGACCAATTGGCCTGGCAGATGACGACGCCAAAGAATATTATACGGCGGTTTCCGTCTTTTGCCTCATTTCAAAAGTTCTTGGTATCGGAAACGAGCGTGGGAAATATAAGTCGACAAGAGGTGGTCAGCATGATCCCCCCACTACTCATGGGCGTCAAGCCTGGAATGATTGTGCTGGATATGTGTGCTGCACCCGGTAGTAAAGCTGCTCAGTTAATTGAGATGGTTCACGCCGGAGAAGAGGCTAGGACGCGAAAGGTCCTTCGTAACATGGCAAAGGATGAAGGGCGCGAGCTTAGTCCAGACGGCGAAATCATACAAGAGGAGATGGGGGAAGCAGAGAAAACTGGTGATTGGTCAGATGATGGAAGGGCAACTGGCCTGCTTATTGCGAACGACTCTGACTACAAGCGAGCGCACATGCTCATTCATCAGATGAAGCGTCTAAATTCTCCCAATCTGATTGTAACAAATCACGATGCTACTATGTTCCCTTCAATCAAATTGCCATCTCAGCCCAGTCACGGAGGAGCCACCCCACCGAACAGATATCTCAAGTTTGATCGCATCCTAGTGGATGTGCCTTGCTCTGGCGACGGAACCTGTCGGAAGAACATCAATATATGGAAAGACTGGAATCCGGGCAATGGCATAGGACTATTCAGCACGCAGGTGAAGATTCTGTTCCGCGCCTTACAGATGCTAAAGGTGGGAGGACGAGTTGTTTATTCGACGTGTAGCATGAACCCTGTGGAGAATGAGGCAGTAATTGCCAGCGCGATTGATCGTTGTGGTGGTCTATCGATCGTTGATGTAGTCGACTGTGGCGATGCACTTCCGGAGCTGAAAAGACGGCAAGGTCTGAAGGATTGGAAGGTCATGGACAAGCAAGGCAAGTTATGGAATACATGGGCCGAAGTCGAGGACTCGAGAGCGAAAGAAGGTCCTGAGGGCTTGGGGAAGCTCATCGAAGGAATGTTCCCACCTATGAGCCCAAACGAGAGAATTCCACTGGATAGGTGCATGCGTGTATATCCACACTTGCAAGACACAGGAGGCTTCTTTATCACTGTGCTGGAGAAGAAGATCGAAATCAAGGCCAAACCCCAAGCCAACATCAAAAAGACTGAGCCAAAACCCTCGGTCATCGCTACTGTGGATGAGATCGAAGCACGGCCACTCAATGCAACAAACCCTATCGAGAAGATCGACGCTTTAGACGATCTGGCACCACCTCGAGCAAACGGTGACGCAGAGGGTCTCTCAGCAGCAGCGCGACAAAATAGAGAAAATGCACCAAGCGAAACCGTCACCCCCCAAAAACGAGCCTTGAACGACATAGCCGATGCACAAGCGGCCACCAAACGTCCCAAATTCCGTGAGGAAGTCGACGAAGCCGCACCCCCTGGGGAAGAAGACCGCCAAGTTCATTACCCTCCACCTCCGGGTGCGCAATTAGATATCTCTCGTCCTGAGACGATAACTACTTTGCCCTCACCAGCACCCCCCGTAGGAAATCCTGGCCAGCAGCCCAAACGCAACACCAACCAAGCCTTTGAAGAACCCTTCAAATACCTCTCCCCGGACCACGAAGAACTCCAAGCCAATTACGCCTTCTACTCCCTCTCTCCACACTTTCCACGCGACAGGTTCATGGTCCGTAATGCCCTGGGCAATCCCGTGAAAACCATCTACTACACTTCCGCTCTTGCACGAGATATCTTGAGAGAAAATGAGTCAAAAGGAATAAAATTTGTGCATTGCGGCATCAAGATGTTTGTAAAACAGGACGTGCAGAAGGTTGGGGTCTGTAAATGGAGGATCCAGACGGAAGGACTGCCGATTCTAGAAGCATGGGTTGGGGAAGAGCGAGTGGTCCGATTATGGCAGCGACAGACGCTCCGCAAACTTCTTGTCGAAATGTTTCCCAAAGTCGACGGCAACGGCTGGCAAGAGTTAGGCGAGATTGGGGAACGGTTGCGAGATATGGGAATGGGCTGTTGCGTCCTGCGCGTAGAGAAGAGCGAGGGCGAGGATGGCTTCAGGTAACCCTTCCAATCAATCCTCCGCTATGAGTGCAGAAGCAGAAACTGACATCTATAAACACCAGCGAACGCATCACCCTCCCCCTCTGGCGCTCCCTCCACTCCCTCAACCTCATGCTCCCCAAAGAAGACCGCAAAGCCATGCTCCTGCGTCTCTTCAACGATGACTCGCCGCTCACGGACCACTCCAAAGACCGTTTCCTCCGGGACACTAGACCGCATGAAGCCGAAAACGAAAGCGTCATGAAAGATGAAAATATAGACGCCAAGGACGAAACCCCCAATGATGACATTGACCTCATCGAAGATCGATCCGTCTCAGGCGATGACGACGAGGGCGGGGAGAACATCGGCAAAGCGGGCTTGGACCCGGATGTGCCGGCTGGAGGCCCGGGTAAGGGAGTGAATGCCACGGAGGAATTTTTCGGGACGAGCGTAGCCGGGGGGTTGGACACGAGTGGGCAAGGTGGTGGGTGATTGATGGTGGGGAGGGGTGGGGATACAGGCAATGAAGTTTGTTAATCTGGCTTTAGATAGAGCTACTAGATATCACAGGAACTACAAAAATGGAACAGAGCCAAGGTAGCTAGTTGGCTGCAAAACGCAATGCTGTCTGTGAGTTGTGATGTGATATCCGCGCAAGCACCACCAGGGGTGATGAGGTTTGCGGGAACAGCAGCTGGGCTATGTGTTAAAAAAGGAAGCGTGAGCAACAGAGCCATCGAAACATCCCTACCTTAGTTTTTTTGCCCCCCTTGTCCAGTTCCGAACAATTGGCTCCCAAAATAAGAGAAGAAAAACCAGCCACAACGAATTTTTTGTTTTTTCAACAAGAATCTCCTCCCATTTCCTAGGTAATCTTATCAAAAGTAGCGATCATGCACATAGCAAGAAGAACTGGAAAAAGAAGAAGAAAAAGAAAAGGGGGTTACCGATGTGGAAGGGAAGAAAGAGCCGAAGCAAACAAACAAACAAACAAACAACCTCGACGACAAAAACAACTGACCACCACATCCAACCGGTTTCATCAAGTGTCATTGAAAACGTTAAAGGCTTGCAACGCCCCAATTCCTCTTAATTCTCTCTTGCTCGTTTTTTTTTCTTTTTTTTTTCTCTCTTTGCTCTCTCTCTCGTGTTTTGGAAGTATTGGTACATACATATGTGAAGCGGGTAGGGAATACATACAATCGTTTGAAACGGGTTCAGCTAAGAGTAGATGTTGTGACGGATATAATATGATATGACAAGGTAGGTACAGTACCTTGGATGGGAAAAGGGGTTTGTAAGCACTTTTGTGCTGCACGGGATTTTTTTTATCTTTGTATGTGGAGGTGTAGTGAGGGCGGGTGATTGTGGGGATTTGGCAAGAGGGTGATTTTCGGAATGTGGGGTTTGGGCTTTTGGGATGTGGTGGAAGTCGTTACGGTTGCTTTCGACATTAGGTAGTATTCTTATTATTGCTAGGCAAGGCAAGGTAGTTGGTAGGGGAAGAGTCGGCGGTGGCGTAATTGTAGAGTTCGATCAGGTATTACTGTTGTAAGGGATTGCAGTATTATATTTGTCGGTGAGGAAGCATTCTGCAGAGTGACACGTGCTAGCTTTGTCGCCTCAGTCTGTGAGGCTCATACTGTCTCTATCACAGTTCGCCCGAGCAGGCGGTCAGGCAATCAAGGCGACTCGCAGCAGGGACCTTTAAACCGTAGAGCCCCACTATGGGGAAAGCCTTCTGGCTTATGTATCCAGAGGTCTTGTGGAATCCGTACGTGTAATAGTTTGCCTCACAGCAGCGACTGAGGTATGCGGTGTTCAATGATAATATACCGCATGCAGGTGACTTCAGGCCAGTTGGCCGCCCCAGTTGTTGCGGCAGGCGTGTCTGACCCATCGAGCGCCCCAACGAAGAAGTCCTTCTGGCTCCCTGTGCCGCAGGATGCATCAAGGATTGCCTGGTTTTGACAGCAATATGGACGGAGCTTAACATGCTGGAACTAAGCTACTCTAAGTGTTTCGAACACCGGACACATGAGTTGTCTACAGGCAGCCTAGGTGTATGGGGCCGACGGTCGTGTGCTACATAGAACGGAGACACTCTAGCTCTCCTCGTTGGCATCTGAAGGCTCACCGGTTGAATTATGGCAGAGGGTATCCCAAGTGCTGCATTCAGGCCATCTTAGGCAAACCCATTGCCGCAGATGTGACAGCGGCCAAATTAGGATCCGTAGAGCTCAAGTTTAGGGACATTCATTCGGCTTCGTCGTCCCTGTTTGGATTCAATGCCGGCTGCCGGCTGCCGGATATAGGCGTCGGGCTAACATATCCTGGAGCTGGAGAAAGTCATGCGATTCTTGAACCTAACCTTGAGTTTCCAACTTTGTTCGTACATGAACTTTCGGAGTAAAGCGATGAACGTAGCTCTGGTTTAGCAGTGTCTTTGATTGGGTGAACGGGAAGATAGACAAGGGACGGAAGTTGCAAGGTAAGCAGGAGTAGGAAGAAACGGTACGAAACGGGGGAATGGAAGCGGAGGTACAGGCGAATTCGAAATACGAATCATAGCGGAGACCCAAGCATAAACTACGCAGCAAATGGTTCTGATTAACGAAACCTTTGCAAATGCTAAGGCAGGCAGGAGGACATTAGAAGCTGAATGGCGGAAGAAATGCGGGCACCGATAGTATTGCAGGCACCAATTCAACCAATATATGATGGCTGGCTGTCAACCTTTTGGAAACCGGCAGAGCGCGTAATCCACGTCTCAACTGGTAGGACTTTCGGCTTGGGCGGGTTGGCAGGACAGAAGTTGCATATACGGAGATTGGTTGTGCCTGGAGTAGTAGATCGCATGAGCTGGGCTGCAGCACGGTGGAGGCTGTGCGGTGGTCACAAACCCATGATGTTCTCCATATCGGATACCATGCATAGTATATGGGGATTCATTGGCTTCTCTGGTAACACGTAGGGTGTGAATGCGCGCATAAATCACATCTGATATAGCGATGTAGGTAGGGTGAGGCATATGAGTGAACAGCTGTCATTCTCACGTCGTACGGGGGGGGGCTCAGATCTTTCCAAAACAACGTGTTGCAGCATCTGGATCTCCAAGTGGACGTTGTGTAGCCCGGATCTCGGCAGGATGATGGGTCCTACCCAATCAGGGGGACGATTGCCAGTAGCGGAAGACATAGAATGATAGAAGTACCTACTTTACGGCGGTAAGGTAGGGAGGTACATACTTTATGACAGCCTGATGTTAATACATACATATTAATTCACGTGTTGAGCCGCGACGGTGGGAAACGAACCCGGCAGTGTGGTACCACGCTCGAGCCTCGGGCTTTTTGATTAGGACTAGGGACACATCACCTGCAGCCTAGAGGCGTCAACGTCCTCTTCACCATGCTCCCCTGCCGAGATATGATTACCGTCAACTTCTCCGTGGCCGCCACCTTTAGCAGGAGAGAGAGAGAGCGCACGGCAACAGAGGCGTCCGGGAAGAGCGTCAACGCCTCATTCGTCAATAGGCCCGCAGATACGGAACCTCCTCGCTCGCCAGCAAGCCGTGCTGCCAAGAAGAACGATGCGGGTCATATGCAGCAACGAGCAGACACCTAGCAGCTGTCTTTTGTCAGCCAAGTGCCACGCCGGAATCAAGATTGCGCCCGATTGCGGTGCCAACTACCTCGAGTCAAGCATCTACAGACACTTCTCTTGCACCAGACAGAACTGGACGAGGGTTTCACGTGTAGAGTGCCGACTACTTCTCCTATCTGACCCATCAAGTACCTTGAGGTCCAGCAAGCCCTATCTCACTGTGGACTTTAGGGCTGATGGATTGATGCAGGGTGATTGAAGAGCGAAGGTCATCAACAGCAAGACCGCGTGGCATTACAGGCTACTGCCTTAGGTACTTACTTAGTATACAACCTTAATGGCGGTAGGTAAGGATGACATCCGCTCGAAAGGCATGGAGGGACCTACAACAGAATAACAGAACAACACTTACCCGACTTGGTTTAAGGTACTGAGTACATGAGGTATCACAAAGTCGCCTCCTGAGTCCTAACAAGGTTCTCATTATTACGATCATACTTTACTTCACCTCTTCTTCTTCTGCTTCCAATCGGGTGATGACAACGATGAGCTACACAGATTATTGACTTTGGGGATAAGGTCATTTCATCCTCAGTGCTCCGTACCACCAGGCCTGTCCCCGGCTTTCCGCTCTCTTACCGGTTACTTCACCACCGACTGTGTCGAGCGGGTCTGCTCATGTGATCGGTCGTATCAGTGTTCCATGTCACTGCCAGGCAGAGAGTTTGGCCTCTGCAAATGCCGGCTCAGGTTTGACATGGGTCCATAACGCCCCATAAGCGTTGATGCAACTGGGAGCTGACAAAGTTCCCGCTCCATCCCCTTTCACCGCCATTTGCTCTCATCTGTCTTGACCAATCGTTGCCCGCATCTCACCTCTTCTGCACTCGGGCTAACACTCCTCGGATTTGCAAAGGATGGAAGGATCCATCGCTTGCATTCGTGCTTCTGACGTTGAACATTGCAACACGCCGCAATGGACGCTATCTGTCTTTAGTCCATGTGGCGGCCTGATGACTTTGCTTTGATATTTCTTCACGTTTCGTTTTCGACCGAAGTACCTTAGGTCCTTCTCTGCATGGATTGCCACCTGCTACCCCTATGTCCGGACTAACGACGGTGATTCCCCGGGGGCCTAAGGTAAGGATAATCTGAACCGGCTCCCCGGAGCCCCCTAAGCCGCGATGGAAGTTCCAGGTACCTTACGCTCTGGGCCAAGCAAGTGAAAGATGTCCCGGCAATCCGTCCCCAGCGCCCCGCTAGTCGCTTAGCGTGGTTGTTAACCAGACCCTGACGTGGATCCTGGGAGCTACAAATGTGTAACATCGCCACTACAGGGGGACTCCGACTGGGTTGTCGGGTCTGGCTTTGTGGTACCACCGTCCACCGTGGGTAGCAATGACGAGGATGACGGGGATGGATCGCCACGATCATGGGACGAGGGGGATCTGACGACAGGGATGTCTCCACCGACCCAGCCTACCGGGGCGACCGAATTGAACGGAATTGTACAATGGGCGATGGGGGGAACGCAGCACGAAAGCTGGCTACCTTGCGGTACGGCAAGTATAGCATCATTTCTGCGAGGCTGGCTTGGGATGGTGATACGGTATCCCGTAACGTGACCGGAAACCTCGCAGTAAAAAGATTGCATTCCCTTTTTTCAAGATGATGATGAGTTTCCCAAATTACGCATTTTAGTCTGCCAGTAGAAGGAAGACTAGATACAACGGCCGCTTCTTTTCCAAAACCTCATTCTACCTAACTGTTGTCACCGTCTTTTCGAACTCTCTGCTGTTACCCGCCTTGCTGCCATGTCAACATCTCTTTCCGCAGCACGTAAGGACTAATGTAATCAATCGGCCCTTCCTCTTCACACCTGGCTTAACCGGTTGTGCATTGAGTCCAGCACGCATGAGATCGCAGCTGCTTGAACCCATCTGACGTGCATTCGGTGTTTCCCTTTGGTTCTGGTCCTTGTCCCGCCATAGTGGCTGGCACACACGCCTTGCAGATCGACGTCCCCGGTCCCAATCCCCCGTCTCTTATAAGTCATATTGGGGGCGATAGCGCGTCAGTTCTACCGTCCGAGAAAACACCACAGAAGTGAAACAAGCATGCTTCCCTCCATCTTCGCACGTGGCCGCCGAGGTGCGAGCGGTGCAACATCACCGGCGTTCCCAACGCAACAGCTTTTCATCTTAGGTACGTTCCTTTTTCGGTGCTTGCCTCGGCGCCAAATGGTTCCCAAACCCGCATGAACGTTATGGTCCTCATCTCCTTCAGCGGAAGCGATGCTTCACTCAAAGACTAACATTCAGGCCCTTGAAACAGCGCTTTGCCGGATATGCGAGCCCATTGCGTTCATGTCCATTTTCCCATACGTCTATTACATGATCCGATCCTTCGAGATCACCTCCGACGATCGTCAAATTGCCGTCTATGCCGGCATGGTTACCTCGGCTTTTGCATTCGCCGAATTCTCGACCGGCGTCATCTGGGGGAGACTGAGCGACAAGGTGGGAAGAAAACCGATTCTCATCTCAGGCTTGGCCGGGACGGCGCTCAGTATGCTGGTGTTTGGCTTTGCGCAGAGTTTGCCGGTTGCTCTTGTTGGTCGTGCGTTGGGAGGACTTCTTAATGGGTGCAGACTCAAACTCCCCAGCCCAGTGCATCCTGAGAACACGTCAGCTCACAGGAAGACTACAGGAACGTCGGTGTTCTCCAGACCACTGTAGCCGAGATTGTCACTGTGAAGGAGCATCAGCGTGAGTTAGAAGCCGGCTTTTCTAGCTTAAATACTAATCGTTGTAGCTCGCGCTTACTCGATCATGCCCTTCGTCTGGTGCATTGGGTAGGTCAACGCGCTCCTTTAACCGCCGACCGGATTGTTGACGTTTTGAAGATCTATATTAGGTCCAGCGCTCGGTGGCGCTTTAGCCCAACCGTGTGTGAGCTATCCAACCTGGTTCTCTCGAGGGACTCTCTTTGACCAGTATCCTTTCTTACTTCCAAACCTCGTCTGCGCAGTCATCTTAACTCTCGGCGTCTTGATTGGCATCCTCTTCCTCGAGGAGACTCACGAACAGAAGAAGAATAGACGTGACATAGGCCTCGAAGTCGGCGAGTGGATCTTGAACCTCTTTAAAACTCGAACGGAACTACCTTCTTTCGCGAAAGCGGACGAAGCCAACGTGGAAGAAGTTTGTTCTCTGCTAGAGGATGATCTGCCCCCAGGTTACTGCACGAGAGAGGGATCGCCTCGGAACTGCTTATCTCGGGCTCAATCGCCTATTTCAGACCGCATGGTTTACAAGACCAACAGCGAGAAGAGTGTACAGAGCAAGCCACGCGGTGCTCAAAAAGCATTCACGAAACAGGTGATTCTAAACATAGTAGGCTACGGGCTTCTAGCTTAGTGAGTGCTCTGGAGGGAGAGTCGTAGTGAACTTTCCGCGCTCATACCCTCGCAGTCACTCCATATCATTTGACCAATTAATGCCAGTATTCCTTAGCGAACCGATTTCGCATGAGCCGCCCTCGCTCCCGTTTAAATTTACAGGTGGCTTTGCTCTGTCTTCCAAGACCATAGGCTTCTTGCTCTCATTACAAGGTATTTATTCGATGATGGCCCAAATCGTCATTTTCCCGCTCGCCGTTCGCCACTGTGGTTGCTTGAATACCTTCCGCTTCGTCGTAATATCATGGCCTATCCTCTACTTCTTGGTCCCTTACTTGGTTCTCCTTCCGGAACGCTTACAGATGTTTGCCATCTACTGTTGCCTTACGTGGAAGATCACGGCACAAGTCCTCGCATTTCCGGCAAATGCGATACTGCTGACAAACTCTGCTCCCTCAATGCTGGTCCTTGGTGTCATTAACGGTGTTTCGGCATCTACGGCAAGCCTGATGCGAGCACTTGGACCTACTGTCACTGGCCTCATCCACTCCTTGGGCCTAGAAATCGGTTACACCGGGTTTGCATGGTGGGCCAGCGGCTTCATCTGCCTTCTCGGTGCCATTGAAAGCTTTTGGATGGTAGAAGGCAAAGGACGGATGGATCAAGAGGAGGTGAACGACGAAGAGGCTGGCTCCAGCCAGCCACTTATAGATCCCAAGGCCGTCGATGCCGCAATTCTAGCGGCGAGCGGCTCAGGTGAAGAACTTCTTGGAAGCGCATTCACCACAACGAGACCGTATTTATCGCCTGATCGAAAGTAACCGGAGGTTTAATCGCCGCGGACAAGCGCGACCACTTTGCGGCGAGCACGATTTCATGACTCTTTCATAGTATCATATACCTTGATTTGCATTTACCGATACAGCTCACAGCTTGGCGCTGGTGTCATAGACTAGGGTTTTAGAGGTACAAATTGGGGCGGCGGATTTCTGTGAGGCAATTCCTCAGTCGCGCGTTGAGATACAGTACTCGCTGCTATATGGGTTATATCTAATTTCCTTTCCTTAAATATGGATCCGCTTCATTTTCTTATAATTACCAGGCGTATGTAGAAAGCAAGGTCTCGAAAAGCGGGCGGCGGCAATCTGATCTCAGAAATGCAAACTCAAGATCTTGCAATAAAATAATAGCTATCTTGGGGAAACACAAGCCCCACCCTTCGTCTTCTACCCTCCTCTAACATACGGAGCAACAAATCAGCGATGAGCTGATAAGCCAAGGCTGTTATCAGGGGCGAGCACCCCCTCAAGTACTCCGTACGACGCCCGGCCTGCTTACCTTAGCCTAAAAGGGCGCTCAAGACATCGTGCAGATGTATTGAAAGCCTCTAGCTACGAAAAGCATTCGCAATTGTTATCATGTGAACTTTGCCCTCATGACTATATGATGTATAACTGTCACAACTGTTACCTGATCTACGCCTTGTATGTCGTCCATGAAATCTACGAGCAATAAACGTCCTCGGCTAGCAGCATCTTCTTCCGATGAGATCAGAACTTTGCCTGCGCTGATATCGGCTTCATCATCACCACCGGCTGTGCTGCCGTCAATCCCCGCTGCGTCAATCTCCTTTCGCAATGTCTCAGCCTGCAATCGATGCAGGCAGCGTAAAAACCGCTGCGATCAGAAGCTGCCCTCTTGTTTGTCGTGCGAAAAGGCCGGCGTTAAGTGCGTGGGATTTGACCCCCTCACCAAGAGGGAGATCCCTCGAACGTACGTCTACTACCTCGAAAGCCGAGTGAATTACCTGGAAATCCTGCTCTCGGAGCATGATATTCCATTTTCGCCCGCGGAGGAGTTCGATCTTGGTGCGAAAGTCATTACCGAACATACAACAGGCCTTCCTCCACGCTCAGAACGATCGATTGCGCGACATGGTTCAGACAGCAGAAGGGATGGGCACACAGACGACCAGAATGCAGATGCATCGAAGCGAACATGGGAAAAGAAGCAGGATGAGTTGAACAATCTCGCCTCGAACATTGGCATGGTGTCCGTGCAAGGAGCGTCGGATCCACGCTATTTGGGCTCGACCTCGGGCATATCGTTCGCTCGGGTGGTGTTTGCGGCCGTCAGGAGCTCTGTGTCGGGGTCATCCACTGAAAGGGACGGGACGCGGGTGAATAAGCCGGGATCGATAGGCTCTGCGGCTGCGGCCAGTCGAACGTCCAAGAGGGATCAATTTTTGAGACTGCAGTCGAAGCCTACTATCACACCCGCCCCGTTTCCTGATAGGGACCTTGGATTGCGTCTGGTCAATCTATACTTCGAACACGCAAACCCACAGATACCAATACTGCACCGAGGTGAGTTCATGACATTGTTCGAAAGAGCTTATGCGTCAAAAACTGGAGGGCAGTCGCCACGCGAGCTTTACATGTTAAACATCGTGTTTGCCATCGGAGCGGGCATCATTCTTGAGGCCTCAAGTACACGGCCGTCAGCAAGTTCGGCTAAACAACAGTCTCCTTCACCGGTCCCTGAGAAACGCAAACTGCCTAGTCAGCAGAAAGAACCGGAAGAGTACCATGCATCTGCAGTCAAATACCTAGATTCTCTAGGCTCTACGACCGCGAACGATCAGGGGTTTGGAGGAGGCTTGGAAGAGCTACAGGCGGTTTTACTTCTTGCAGGCTTTGCACTCCTACGACCTGTCTCCCCTGGGTTGTGGTACATAACTGGATTCGCCGTACGTCTGGCTGTTGACCTAGGTCTACATTATGAGGATAGATCGGGCATCGACAATAATGGAGATAGTGCTAGTCCAGAAAACGGGCATGATGTGGCCATGGAGGCAGCTGGAGGTCTATCAGGTCCCACAGACAATGACATCGGAGCCGAGGAACGAGGTCGACGCCAATGGATTCGTGATCTCCGCCGCCGTTTGTGGTGGTGCGTATACTCTTTCGATAGGCTTGTAAGTACTTGCGTTGGACGGCCTTTTGGGATTACAGATCAGGTCATCACTACCAGTAGGCCCAGAATCTTTATGTCGTGGATTTAGGCTTCAGTACTTATCATCCTTACAGATTTCCCATCCATCCTTGATGACATCGATATTACGACCTCCGGCTTCAGGGTATCGTCACACAACTTTAACGGCGCCAGCTACAAGCGAGTATCGCATCACTATTTTCGGCTTCGACTACTGCAATCTGAAATCTTACATGTTTTACAGTATAGGCAAGCTCAGAAGGCGTATGAAAACACGAGGCACCGAAATCCCTATATGCATTCCAAAACGACTTCTTCATTTCTACAGCCATTTGACTCTTTCCGGGACTGGAGGAGAAATATCGACCATCGGCTATGGCAATGGAAGGACGAAGCACCTTTACAGGAACACACGGCAGTTGGATTCTCCGTACAATTTCTCGAATTGAATTACTGGCAGGCATTGATCATGCTGTACAGGCAGAGTTTAAGCGTCCCACCAACTCTCTCAGGAGAGCTCAACCCTTCGGAGGATATTATAACCCCAACTTCAGATAGAGAAGAACCAGAGGACGAAGAGGAGATCTACATTAAGCTTGCTGTATCCGGGCGAAGAGTTTTGGAACTTTATCGTGAATTGCATCGAGTGCATTTGGTGAATTATACATACTTAGCAACCGTGCATATATTTATGGCCGGTAAGCTTTCCAATGTGCTCTCTATAAATACCAGCTGATGAGCCTAGGTATTGCGTTCCTCTATGCGCTCTGGCATTCGTCATCTGTCCGCAGCCAATTGGTGGGTAAACTGTTGTGCAAGTCACTGGGACGTACTGAACACTTTCTAGACTCACGAAGAGGTTGATTCGACTATCCAAGCAGCAACTTCTATACTCGGTGATCTCATGAGTAAATGTCCGCCAGCAGAAGCATGTCGCGATGCTCTTGAACGGATGAGCAAAGCAACGTTGAAGATGTGCCTCTTTACTACCGGGCTTGGGTTACGAGCAGCCAATCATTACTTAGACTTCCAACCAAAAGTTGACCACGATCAAACTCAATCTCCCACACCCAAGAGGAATGACAAACCCCAACAAGACTTCTCGGGAAGTTTGCGGTCACCTTGCGAGCTTGGCACAAATCTTCAAGCTCATTACCCTGAAAATCCCCAACACGGCCGTTCCTCTAGTAATAGCATAGACGGACGCTCAGATACAACGCAGCCTGGCTTTCGTCCCACTTCGTCATCGCAGCCGCTTCAGTATCAAGAGCGCTCAAACACGACAGCCCAGCAGCGCGATTATTTCTCCAATCTAGCACAACAATCACAATCTTTATATACAACCGCACCTTTCACGGCTGCCAACGTACCTGATGATCCTTACGATTTTACTTCTAACGAATTTGACTTCCTAGCGATGAATGACGAGAGCATGGCCTTGTACCAAGGGAACTCCGGCTTGCATCTTGGTTATGACGCTGAGCACGATTGGTCTGAGGGTGCTCAGACGGAGCTGTTTGGCGATTTCTTCTTTGGTGGAGCAGGCAATCCCGCTGATGCTGGATGATGAGCCTGCCCCATGGCTTTCGCATTCTTTGGTGTTCTCCGGCTCCCCTGGCTTTACAACATGTATAGTGAGGCTTAAGATTAGAGGTCTTGTGGATATCTTAGCATTCATATCCACTATATGTCTCGCTATGTAATACTTCTACTAGATCAAAGTTCGACTCCTACCTATATAAACTTAGAACCGTCCTAGAGCGACGAAGCTACGATTACGACTTGGGTGAATAGAATGTTTATGAACCTCTTGTTCCTACGGCCGAGACCACCAGTGAGTGAAACTGAATACGACGATCAGACATTACACTAGTGCCACAAAGCTAAAAAGGGTACCTTACGCGGTCCTGCTTGAGTTGATACTATTGAAGATAGATACAACTGACTTTGTTTGTGTTGTTGCAAGAACTCTTTGTTGTATTGCTTGGTGGCAATCCTAACTTTCCTTTGTGCTGCTCGACTGTTGGTCGGTATTCCTTGTCGTTTTAGATAGGCCTCGGTATTATCATTCTATGTTGTATAATTGTATTAGTGTCACTTCTGCGGAATCCTTACTTATCCAATTACCTGCATGTTGGCCACTACAGTAACTGGTGCTCTCAATTTGAGTCAGGCTAGATAGAGAAGGCCATACTCGTCCTTTCTGAGACGCTGTTTTATCATGCCATTCGTAGTCACCGAACTTATTGAAGACGAAGATTATGATCCGCTCTTCCAGATCCAGTACAAAGCTTTTATCAACGAGCTCGCCTTTGTTGCTCTGTATCCAGGTGGGCTAGATCCTTCCGCACGTTCTCAAAACACGGCCAGATTCAGAGCGTCGCTTGGGTTCAGCGACCCTCAAGTCGCAGTTGCGAAGGTATACGATGATCAAAACGGGCAGATCTGTGCGTTTGCTACAATGCGAATATTCGGCGGGAATCCATTCTCGGGTGCGAAGGATAGTGACGTTAAGTTTCCCCACGTGGATGGCGATAAAAAGGTATGGCTGGAGTGGCTCTTCAATACAAAGAACGACCGGCGGCGAAAGTTCAAGGAATTGCAGGTGCCTGGCTCTTATTGTTGTAAGTTCACGCATACTTGTTTGATACGGATATACAAACATCGAACGGCTTTGTTCTCATCTTCCATAGATTTGGTTGCTTTAGGCACAGATCCCTCTCGCCAGAGAGAAGGCGCAGCAACGCTGTTATTGGACTGGGCTGTTACTGTGATGGATAAGAAAGGGTCACGGGCTATGCTAGAAGCTAGCCGTATTGCTGTTCAATATGGACTCTACGAAAAGCAAGACTTCCATGCAATCGACACACACACTTATGTCGACAAGGGAAGATTCCCGGACATGGGAAGTATGTCTTTAGTGACAATGGTTAGGGATGCAAGAGGAGAGTGATGTTTGTGGATCGAAATGCTACCGTTCTAGAGCCGCAAAGTCTGAAGCTGTGCTACGAGCTACAAGACCCAGCAATGAATTTGGTTTGGGATTGTTCTGCGAAGTATGAAATTTTCCACTGATTGCCTGCTTTCTCGTTGCAAAGATAGGAGCTACTTTGCTGCGCGTACAATATTTGCCTTTCCGAACATCCATCCAGAGAGAACCGCTGAGGTAGCGAATGCACGCCATAAACGTTTGGCAATCGCGAGATATTCGACCAGACTAGCTTAATTGTCTGCATCTACCGGCAAGATTGGGGCACCTACTCCTTCAAGGGACAACCCCGCGACGTAACATCAGCATGATGACGCACTTAATGTGACTGCATGCACAAAGTATGGGGCACAGAAGGCTATCAAATAGAATCCACGTATGGAACTCTCCACACGACCTATGAGGACAACGATCTGCAGAGTCTCATCAGTGGTTACTGCACTGTCTCCACCCTCTATTATTATTGAAAGGGACATCGTCTTAGTCCGACAGACGAGATCGAAAACTTTGCGATTATCTTTTTCCGTCAAGCGAATCACTATCTTGAGGCTACTGTACCGCATGAAGATAAACTTTTAGAATCTTGCGTACACGTCTATTCGAGGGATACTCCGTCTATCTCATAGTCTATGAGCAATCTTCGTCACGATTTCCACGGTTTCCCTGTTGAATCCCAGCGTCATAAGAACCCATGAGGTGGTTATGGCTTCGAAAGAATACCAGCTCGTACCAGAAGAGTGTATATATAACGATGAAGTACCTCAATATAGCCCTAAGCATCAGCAGCTCTTGAACTCAGCATCAATTCTGCCCAAAGTTCTGTTTATTGCTCTTGTTATTTCACTCTCGGGGAATTGTCTCTGGGCTATTCAACGCATAAGGGCACCATCTAGCAATTCATGCTCGAGCAGAACAAAATACGGTAGTGTTCTGTTCGAGCTTGTGAGATATTCATTGTCGTTTATTGACATTCGGCAGCGGGTCTCGAGCGCAACGTCCCAACTGCCTGGACTCATGATAATGACTTCGCCAGCCACAACAGGACTACTTGGGATAATGCTTGGAAGACTGTGGACGCAGACATTGGTGTCATTGCCATCAGCGATAATGTTGTAGCCGAGAAAGAACTTCACCCGTCGCAGCGGTGGCCTTGGGATAGTTCCAAGGGGCTCTATCTGCTCCACGGCTACCACAACCTACACTGCCTTGTATACCCTCTCCCTCGCCTGCCTCCCTCGCCCTCAATCATTTACTAATAGCCTCACAGACAATCTTACGCACAGCACTTGTGGAGATGCACGACAAAGTGCCGCAGAGCTTGCATTTTAGCCACATAAACCACTGTCTGGACGCTTTCAGGCAAGACATCATTTGCAATGCCGATGATACGCCTAGATACACGGGACTTGCCAAGTCACACTCGGATGCGCCCTCTTCTGGAATCGGACAGGTCAGAATGTGCAAGGACTGGGGGAGATTGGAGAAGTGGGCTGTGGAACACTCTGCGTGCTACAAGTACAAGGTTGGTACGACGACCGAGGACGGTATTCCACGCGACCGCTTCAAGTACTGTCCCGATGGCAACAAGCCATGGGAAGCCTTGGGGCCGAAGTAGAGGCGCTGCGCTGGCTTTGATTATTCTTGGCTGTTCTTGAGCAATCACATATACTTGAACTTCCTCCATGTTGCATAGGAAGCAAGCATTGTGGATCACCAGGACTCCCTGTACCAAACGCATGGTTAGATTCGCACTCAAGCCGGTTCTCAATAATACTCTTCCTGACATTATCCCGGCATGTGATTATGGCTATGTCAATGAATAACGGGTGTAACACAATACCCTTGGACTAATGGGGATATCTGCACGGCATATTTTGTATAGGAGGTGTCACTACGAAATAACAGCAAGACATTCATAGACAATTCTGTTCCGTACAACGTCTAAGTTCTATACTTTGCCTTGCTTCCCCTTCCTAGTCTGGATTCAGCCACCATAATGGACCACATTCATGTTCGCTTGGCCAAGTTCCTCTCCATATAAGATCTCCTACCTCCTGCTGCAAGCAACAGGCAAGCACCCTAAACACTACAACGAACCAAAGAATTATAAAGTCAGCTGTATATCTCAACTTGACAACCATGCATTTGACATACCGAAGAGCATCAAGGTCACCCGCATAACCTTCATCGGCGTTCATCTTCTGTACATACTCGCCAGACATAACTGCAGTGTCACGGACTTCTGCGTCTTTTGCGATCAGCTCCCTACTGCCTTGTTTTTTTTTTGCTGCAGTAGAAGGTAGATGCTGTACTTACCGGACACGGGGAGGGCCATCACAAGTGCAAGGTGCGCAATGAGCGCCATGGTGATGGACAGCTTGAAGTACATGTCTGAGGCTTGACGGTGGAAAAGGTCGAGTAAGAAATTTGGAATTATTGATGGAGAGGTCTCTGAAGAGATAGATGTCTCTTGTGATGGGGATACGATGTACGAATGGAAAAGGTTTGCGCTCTTATTAATTGCAGGCAGACGAGGTCCTGCTGTGAGCAAGTCACGATATGGAAGTTGGGTCAGGGCCAGTACACACAATAGCACGTCGATCGTATCCCAATTCTACAGCATGGGCGTACCGGCGTATCTCGATTCGGTCCTCTCGAGATGCATCTACGGTAAAGCGCAAGGTCTTGCAGCAGCGCCATTCTCGTACCGAGTAAAGACCAGGGGCGGTGATAAAGTATGAAGCGGGTGCACATGATTCCTTCGACACCGTGCGCCCTCCAATAATACTTTGTTAGCCGTCATACTGAAGTACGTTGAAAATATAATCGGGAGGGATCGTAAGGTAAAGGGGGATACGGAACGGCACGGTTGGCGGCGTCGTCGCGCATTTACGCAAGCTTCCCGGACAATTGGCAAAACCACACCGAGTTGTCTCACGGATATCCACTTATGATTTATCGTTCTCTGGTTTCACTGATCAACCATAGGTGTAAAGTGGATGTACGGGTCTGCAGTCTGCACCTCCCAGCGAGCCTGCTCTCTACCTACCTCTTCGAGCCCTAGGTGCATTGCCTATTGCAAGGAGAACGTCATACTATTACTGACTGGATCGGATCCAACATGAAGCAAGATAGTCGGGTCAAATTTCGAAGTTAAATGCTAAGACTCCCCTTGGGCCGCATGACTCTGCAACTCTGTCCGGTAAAAGATCAAGGGCTGGCAACCTTTCCTTCAGGGACATCGGTAGGGTGCCTTGGCCTCGCCTTTTCTGCCCAAAAAGGGTTGCATAAGTGATGCAGTGTAACAAGACTAAGGTTCAGCTTCATCGCTATGGGTCTTCACCGTCCGATAATCTTGTCCGGATTGTACACTGGAAATGATGTCCAAACAATCCCCTCATAATGGCTCCCTAGCTATTAGGTTTGGCTCCCTGCTTTTGCTGCGCATGGGAGGCACAGCTTGGAGACAAATCCTATTGATCACGGTGTCCATCGTTTTTGAGACCACGATGTTTCTTGCTTGACTGTTCCTGCTGTCATTTCTTTGGTGCATTTCTTAACGTCAAGTCACATCGGGCGATATGTCGTTGAATCAGTCAACCTCACCAACAGGGCTCATTGCCTTGAGTACTGTACTCCCTGGCATTTGCGTTGTGGCTGTTGTTTTAAGATTTTGGCTGCGAAGGAAGCAGGACTCACCAGTCAAGACGGACGATTGGATCATACTGCCAGCTCTAGTAAGTTCTAACATAGCTCGAATTCAAAATGGTCTCAAGCTCATGCCGGCTGCAATCTCAATCACGTGCTAAGTATCCGCTGTCCGGCAGATGTTGTTCATTGGGATGTGTATATGTGCTATAATGGGTGAACAGATTCCATTTCCATGTCATGGAGCGCTAGGAACTTATGCTGTGGCCTACAGGCGTCAAGCGACGAGTCTGGGGTTATGTTACACCCAGCGCAGAAGAAAAGACGAATCCCAAAGCATTCAATGATGATACAATGTACGAAGGTCAGGCAAGTATTCTAGGAACATAATCATTGGCTTTTCGTTATAATGATTGGGATCTATCTAGTTGTTGGAAGCTTTTCAATTCATACAGATCCCCGCATTAGGATGCATAAAATTGGGAGCCCTCTTCTTCTACCGTCGGATTTTCTGCATCCATGGTAAACACACCCTCTTCGACATCACCATGTTGGTATCCATATGCGTAACAGTATTATGGATAACCGCTATGACTATCATGAATGGTCTTCAATGCGGTAGTGAGATTTCTGCGCTTTGGACGAATGTCGACGAGTACATTGCAAAGTGTATTTACGCGTTTCCATTCGAAACTGGGTTTGCAATCTCAAATTTCATTCTTGACTTGTTAATCATTATGTTGCCTCTACCCAAGGTGAAACCAGGCATCTTCCGGTCTCTTATATTATTAATGACTTTGCTTCTAGATCTGGTCCTTACATACGAGCGTGAGTCGAAAGGTCGCTGTTACTGGCGTATTTGGACTGGCTTTGATGTGAGGACTGCATCCGCAGACCATGTTCCAGCCCTAGTAACGGTTATCATAGTGGTCTCGCGGCAAGCGCCGCGCGTATGGTCATCTACTTAAAGATTGTAGCCAGTGAGCGTTTCCCTTCACTCGCCAAAAGTGCTGAATACAGTATTGACACATGCGAAGATGGTCCCAGCCTTACCGCCGATGCCCGCTGTGAGTTCCCCAGCTCTCAACCGTTTGCATCTTTTTCTGACACACAGGAAGTGGAGGATACCGAGACGATCTTTTGGTCCAATCTCGAAGCCGGACTCAGCTTATTAGCTGTAAATCTGCCATCGCTCTGGGCCATCATAAACAAGACCTCCCCAGAGCGTATCCTCGCGAGTCTCCGAAGCATCATTTCGCTTCGATCGTTGCGTTCGAACCACGTCTCGCACGCCTCATGGTCGCACACACGTATTTCCGATGGCGAAACACCTGCACACTTAGATGAGTCGGATGCGAAGCTTGCTTCAAGACGAGCGAATTATGAGCTGCAAGATGTAAAAAATGTCGAGTCCAGAGAAGCTATACCGCGCTCGCAAACCAGTACCTTTGTGACTAAGGAGGCGGTGCGCGAGATGGTCTAAGGATAAACAAGGGCTTATAATGAGAAGGAAAAGCAAAAGCTGTAGAGTTGTTTTGGCGACTTCTTCTTTCAAGGAGCAGGTAATGCCGCCAATGCTCCTCTGTCTTGCTGTACCGTATAGATTCAGGGTCAAGGTTAGAAGGTCTTATGAATATCTGAGCATCCATATGCGTTACATTCCTTGCTATGCCTGTGAACCACGCCAGAACAACGGCCTTGGGACCCCGCAAAATCCGTGTCTCACCAAGGGCAAACCTCCCGTCGAATAATCAGCTCCCTCCTATCTACAAGTCACGTCAATATATTTCATGATGGCAACTCAAAGAATCCCTTTTCTCCTATTCCCCTCGTCCATATGGGATTGCGTGCTTACAAACCTCTTTCATCCTATATATTTCCCTCCAAAACGATGCGGATTCTCTTTCTTTGTGTCACTTCTGACGTTCGCATATACAGCTATGTACTGTAGCAGCTTACTTGCCGCCCGAACCAACTGATATTTCAGAAGGGGGTACCTGCTGCCAAGATCAATACCATGGAGCGAGGCTCCAATGTTATCGCGAAGCTCGACTCTATTTATCATTCGTCATGGGTATCCAAGATATGACGAGCAACTGTCCCCCCCCATCGATGGCCGAACTCTTTGGTACGTCTATGAGACGCAGATGAATTTGACAGTCTATCCTTCTCTATGCAACAACGGCCAAAGGCGTTTCCGCATGCAGATGCTCACCTTCTCAACATCTCAAGACAAGTTCATCAATTCTCCTCAACAACAAGACCGTGCTATCCTCCCGACTCTCCTCGCTACCAAGAGCTTTATTCTTGGCAGGCCCTTACCATCCCCCCACCTCGTTTTTGGGCATTCCAAAGTCTAAGCTAGCATCAGCGCAAAATCAATTTGACCTCTTATACCCACCAGGCCATGATGGCTGTATGTAGCCGCTCATCGGGCACATCGACGGGAGGGGTTCTCTCTAGCCTTATGAGCACGTGCTCTTTCCCGCTCGGCGATCCCAATGAAATTCTGATGTTCTTTAAACCTGATCGGCGTGAATGATGGGTACCTACCCAGTACCCGCGGGTGGATGTGGATTTCTCGGCTACAAACCGAACGGAAGAGACTGTCCAGATTGTGCTGACGAGGGATGATTTGACGAATGCTCTGAATATTACAGCTGGGGAACTTGTTCTCCAGGCTCGATTCGAAGGGTCCGGTTTACGTGTTCGGGGAAGAGTTCAATCGCAGACTAGATCTGATTGCATCCCGACCGAACATGACGAGCTTCATTCCGAGGGAGTGGGATGAATGCGGTCGAAAGGACGACTTCGTTTCGACAGTGCTTCTGCAAGGTTGGGTATTGGTAGGTCCTGATAATTGGCTTCTAGTCGTAATTATTGTTGGAAGTGTGGTTGGTGGGATCCCAGTTCTGGCAGGCCTTTTGTGTCTGATTTTGGCTTTTGCGAAAGGCTCCAGATGAAGTCCGCAGAATATGTGGAGGATTTGCAAAGGAGCGAGGATGAAACGGAAAGATTGATCAACCCAGGCGATTTGCTAGACGGTGGACTAGATTATACGCAAGACAAGATCCAGGCTCTACGAGAAGGCGACATGGTCGTCATTGTCGATGGCGAACCTAATGTAGGAAGTGCGGATTTTCTTCTAGAACCTACAGCAGGATTAGATACATCCAAGCCTTTACCGCAGGTACCTCTAGAGTCGGATCCAACGCTTGAACAGAAAACGCATAATCACCATAGTTTCATTTCCAGCAATACCGGAGAAGATTCGAGTCACGACGACAGCCAATATGGACAATTTGTCCCCAACTTCGGAGATTCTGAATAGTCTAAATGTCTCTGGCTAAAACGAAGAATCTTCAATTTTGGTGGTTTCAGTCTGGGCGAGACATTCTTGTTCTTTCTCAACGAGAGCCTGAACACAAGCTTTGAGACTCCCGCAACAGAGACAGTCTGCTCAGATGGATGTCTCTGAATCGCAACTGGACATGGTCCTTTGTTTGAGGATGTATATGAATGCCCTGCCTCTCATGTGGCCAACAGCATTACAGCAACACTCTGCATCTCCTGCACCCCCGACAACAACTATTGACCCCTTTCCCTTCTCCAACAATGGACAGACTACCAGACGGAATTATGGAGAATATACTACTACAGCTACCGATGGAGGATCTCCTTTCCTGCGCTTCAGAGGTATGCCGAGAATGGAAAGATCTCATCGAAACGTCGAATAGAATTCAAGAAAAGCTCTTTAAAAGGGCACACGTGGCTAGTGATGAGGAATGGATGCACCCTTGGACCCGGAACCCTTTGACGGCGCAGTGGTTCGAGTGGCACGCCAATGGCATCCGAGGTCCCATAGAGCTTGCAGACCGAGACAGAGTTTTGCGAGCACCAACATCTTGGCGAGACATGTTCATCGCTAAGCCCGCCCCCAGCAAAGTATGGCTCGAGTTCACTACGTCAGTAAGAATCGTACATGACACAGCTGGGATTACGATAGGAAAACTTGCGGACATTGTGAATGGGCCTCATGTTGATGGATCGGAGGAAGTACCCAGCCGTGTCATCTTACAGTGACCGCTGAGCGGGTGGTATCCGCGGAGGAGGGCATTGAAAGAATTAGGAATATGAGAAGAGGCAGCGTTTTTTCTTTTTGGAGTTCTGGATGTGGGAATGTAGTTTTTATCATCACAGCACTAGTAACTTCAGCCGGGTCAAGCAGTATTGTTCTCATCGTAGTTTTGAGAGAGAGAGAGAGGAACAGGGTGTGAAATGCCATGAACGACTGTCATTAAAGAACAAGGCATGCCCCGAACCGTACACCATTTGACGCCCTCTGGATACTTTATCACCCAACGTACCTCGCCATCTCTACGAATGTACCATCGCCACAGACGTGATGTTCTCTCAGTGATATCCCAATAGCACCTCCGTCCATGTTCACTGCTCTGTGCTCCTGAAGGTAAACCCTACCTCCGTACTCGTGTTACGAAGAGGCGGGAACGAAGCTGTTGGCAGCGTTGGCTTAATATATACATTTTACCCAACAGCGAAGAAACAATCTCCACTACCTCCGTACCTACGGAATACTCCGAAGAGCTCTTTGGCATGCTTCGGGTTTTCCTGTTAAAACGCGGATAGAAACTGGATTTAACCGAGACCGCTAGCCCCAACCTCCTCTAGCTCCATCTATGTTTCTATTTCCGCTCCAGCCGAATCAACCTAACGATCTTTCCCATGGCAACAACCTAACCTTCCAGCCACTCAGTAGAGAAAAAGTCTTGGCAGTATGACATTGAGGGATGCCAGATCTCCAACGTTCACCACCATGCTGTTCTGATTCTATTGCGCAAATCACCATCTAACAGTTGGTACTCCCATTCTGAGTATTCATCTTCTTGTCGCTCGTTCAATCATTCCAACCTCAATCCTCTCAGATTATCGAGCGCATCGAATTTGATTCGAGCGACGTCACAACATCGTCACTGCGAAAAGGCCGCGGCTACACGCAGCAACGACTCGACTCAACGCTCGACAGCACAATAGTGTCGGCCAGCAGACTCGAGGCAAACATCATTGTTCGTCGCAATGCCTC